>SAMEA104404100__coassemble_627_pt1 | contig 37222 bp, 38 predicted proteins | sample SAMEA104404100__metabat2_low_PE_102 | metagenome-assembled genome bin SAMEA104404100 (sample SAMEA104404100) | Balaenoptera acutorostrata | reverse complement strand
GCGCCACCTTGCCAAGGTGGAGGTAGCGAGTTCGAGCCTCGTCACCCGCTCCAAATAAGGAATGGTTTCCATTCCTTTATATGGTACCGTGGCCAAGTGGTAAGGCAAAGGTCTGCAAAACCTTTATTCGCCAGTTCAAATCTGGCCGGTACCTCCAAAAGCCTGTGTCCGATTGGACACAGGCTTTTTTCTTGCATTTTCAGTCTTTGCCCAGCCTTAACCGCCTCCCATCTTTTTTTTCCAGATTCTTTGTGGTATGATACGATGGAAGGAGGGCGGCAGGATGAAAAAACCGTTTCTACGAGATCTTTTGCTTACAGCTGTGGTGCTTCTGCTGACCGTGGGGGTCTGCTTTGCCTTTCAGCATCGCTACGGGGCCTCGGAGCAGATCACCAATGTGTTTATTTTTGCGGTCTTTCTGATTTCCCTGTGGACGGATGGATACCTGTTCGGGATCCTGGCCTCGGTGCTGGGGATGCTCATTTTTAATTACGCCTTCACGCTGCCCTATTTCTTCGTGGATTTCACGGTGCAGGAGAATATGGTTTCGGCGGTGGTCATGCTGGTGACCTCGGTTTCCACCAGCGCCCTGACCTCCAAGCTGAAGATCACAGAACTGCTCAAGGCGGAGAGTGAAAAGGAACGGATGCGGGCCAATCTGCTGCGGGCCGTTTCCCACGACCTGAGAACGCCTCTGACCACCATTTACGGCTCCAGCTCCATGCTGCTGGAAAATGAGGATCTGCCCTTAGAACAGCGGCAGAAGATCCTCAGCGGCATCCGGGAGGATGCCCAGTGGCTGATTCGGATGGTTGAGAATCTGCTGTCCATCACGAAAATCGACCACGGCAATGTGAAGCTGCTGAAAACCCCTGTGGTGCTGGATGAGCTGATCGATTCCGTGGCGGTGAAATTCCGCAAGCGCTGCCCGGAGCAGGAGCTGGAAATCGAAATGCCCGACGAGATCCTCCTGATCCCCATGGACGCCATGCTCATGGAGCAGGTATTGGACAATCTGCTGGAAAATGCCGTCCAACACGCCAAGGGGATGCGGCACCTGTGGCTGTCCGTCCACACCGAGGGAAAGCAGGCGGTATTTGAGGTACGGGATGACGGCTGCGGCATCCGGGAGGATCGGCTGGAACGGCTGTTCACCGGCGTCCTGCCCTCGGAGGGCGGCTGCCCGGACTGCCGGCCCAGAAACGCAGGCATCGGTCTTTCGGTGTGTGCGACCATCATAAAGGCCCACGGCGGAACCATTTCTGCCTATAATCGGCAGGAGGGCGGAGCGGTGTTCCGCTTCACACTGGATACGGAGGAGACAGAAGATGACATCGAATAACAAATACAAGATCCTTCTGGTGGAGGATGAAGTCCATATTCGGAATTTTGTGGCAGCCATGCTGGAAAATTCGGCTTATCAGGTGATCCATGCGGAAAACGGGGAAATGGCCAAGGTCATGTTCAACTCCTACCGTCCCGATCTGATGATTCTGGATCTGGGCCTGCCGGATATGGACGGCATGAATGTGCTGGACGCCATCCGGCAGGAATCCATGGTTCCCATTATCGTGCTTTCCGCCCGGATCAACGAGGAGGACAAGGTGCTGGCGCTGGATCACGGAGCCAATGACTATGTGACCAAGCCCTTCGGTACCGCCGAACTGCTGGCGAGGATCCGCTCCACCCTGCGAAATCATCGGCTCAGTGCCATGGATCGCCGACCGGGCGCCAAATTCGTGCTCCAGGATCTGGTCATCGATTACGATGCCCGTCAGGTGACCATCGCCGGGGAAAAAATCAAGCTGACCCAGACGGAATATAACATCGTGGCCCTGCTCTCGGAGCATTGCGGCAAGATGATGACCTATTCCGCCATCATCAAGGGCATCTGGGGCTATCAGGACGAGGGGAGCATCAAGCGCCTTCAGGTCAATATGGCCAACATCCGCAGAAAATTCGGCTCCAGACCGGGAGAACCCAAATACATCGTCAACGAGCTGGGGGTGGGCTACCGGATGGAGGAGTCCAGACAGCGATAATGGAATCAAAACAGGCGCCTCACAGTGGTGAGGCGCCCTTCGTTTAAACCTGATTCTTTTCGTAGATCAGCATCAGCCCCTTGAGGAGCAGCTGGTCGTCCATAATCATCTTCCGCTTGCAGTAGGGGGCGATGACCTTGGAAAGTCCGCCGGTGGTAATCAGGGTGCAGGTCTGACCCAGCTCGGCCTCGATGCGCTCCACCATGCCGTCGATGCTTCCGGCGGTGGAATAGATGATGCCGGAGCGCATACAGTCGATGGTGTTGCGTCCGATGACCTTTTTGGGCGGATCCAGACTGATATGGGGCAGCTGGCTGGTTCGATTGGCCAGAGAATCCAGACTCATAATGACCCCGGGGACGATCATGCCGCCGATGAAGTTCTTGTCGGCATCCACCACGGAGACGGTGGTGGCCGTGCCCAGATCGATGGTGATGAGGGGACAGGGATATTCTGCCGTGGCGGCCACGGCGTCTGCCACCCGGTCGCTGCCCAGCTGATTGGGATTGTCCAACAGGATCTTCAGCCCGGTCTTGACTCCGGGGCCGACCACGATCACCCGTTTGCCGGTGATTTTTTCCACGGCGGTCTTCACGGCGTTGGTCACCATGGGAACCACGGAGGAGAGGATGCCGCCCTCGAAGGGATGCGCCCCCAGACCGTTGAAGTCCAGCACGGACTTGATGCCCATGGCATATTCCGAAGCGGTGGCATTGCGGTTGGTGGAAAGCCGCTCGGTGAAGCAGATTTTTCCGTTCTCAAAACCGCCGATGACCACATTGGTATTTCCGATATCGATTGCTAAAACCATAGTTGTTATCTCTCCAGAAGCCTTGCTTTTTCCAGTCCCTTGAGCAGCGCTGCGGTAATGACCGTGGAGATGGCCATCTCCAATACCGCCTGAACGCCCACAAAGGCACAGAGAAAGACGATGATATTCCTTCCTGCAATCAGACCCTGAACATATTCCGTCCGGCCAAACAGCAATACAAGCGCTCCCATGAACAGGAAGGTGTTGAGAAAGGCGGCGGAAAATCCGGCGGCGGCTGCGGCGACGCCCTTGCAGGGGGTCTTTTTCAGTCCCCGATAGAGGACGCCCACCAGAAATCCGGTCAGGATCCGGGGCAGGAGCCGCTGTACGAAGGTGAGAAAGGGGCTGATTTCAAACAGGATGACGCCCATCTGGCTGGTTCCGCCGATGCCGAGGCATTGGAAAAAGCTGGTCATACCGAATACGGCACCGATCAGCGCACCGCCCTTTGGCCCGAGGGCCGCCGCAGCCACAGCTACGGGGATCATGTTGAGGGTGGCGCCCAGCGGGCCGAGGTTGAGATAGCCCAGCGGGGTGTAGCTCAGAATGAGCAGAATGGCGGTCAGAAGCCCAAAGAGGGTGATCTGCCGGGAGCGAAAGCTCTTGTTCATATGAAATTCCTCCTTGTTATCGTTCTCCTTCGGGAGATACAATACAAATATGCACGGTCTGTGCTTCGATATTGTAGCACAGCGCCGGGGAAAATGATATATCTTTTTGCGAAGATCTGTGATAGAATAGACGAAATCCAAGAAAAGAGGGAGTTCCATGTTACAGGGAAAAACGGCGGTTCTTGCCGTAACCGGCAGCATTGCCGCCTATAAAATCGCAAATCTCGCCCGGATGCTCAAAAAGCTGCACTGCAATGTGCAGGTGCTAATGACAAAAAATGCCACAAATTTCATAAATCCCATCACCTTTGAGACCCTGACGGGGAATAAATGCCTCATCGACACCTTCGATCGGAATTTTCAGTATTCCGTGGAGCATGTGGCGCTGGCCAAGCAGGCCGATGTGGTGCTGGTGGCCCCGGCCTCGGCCAATGTGATCGGGAAGATCGCATGGGGCATTGCCGACGATATGCTGACCACCACGGTCATGGCCTGCCCCTGCAAGAAGATCATCTCCCCGGCGATGAATCACAATATGTACCACAATCCCATCGTACAGGACAATCTGGCCCGTCTGGCGGCGTTCGGCTATGAGATCGTTCAGCCGGACAGGGGGATGCTGGCCAACGGGGACACCGGCGACGGACGGATGCCCGAGGAGGGTCTGCTCCTGCAATATATCCTCCGGGAGATCGCCTGCCCCAAGGATCTGGCCGGGAAGAAATTCCTGATTACCGCCGGAGCCACCCGGGAGGCCATCGACCCGGTGCGCTTCATTACCAACCATTCCACGGGAAAAATGGGGGCTGCGCTGGCCAAGGCCGCCATGCTCCGGGGGGCAGAGGTCACGCTGGTGGCGGCCCATATGGAGGTGGAGCCTCCGGCCTTTGTGACGGTGGTTCCCGTGACCTCGGCGCAGGAGATGTACGAGGCCGTCCGGGAACGGGCCGGGGAGATGGATGTCATCATCAAGTCGGCGGCGGTGGCGGATTATACCCCGGTGACGGTGGCTCAGGGGAAGATCAAAAAATCCGAGGGCGATTGGGCCATTCCCATGAAACGCACCACGGATATTCTGGCGGAGCTGGGGCGGCATAAAAAGCCGGGACAGTTCCTCTGCGGCTTTTCCATGGAAACCGACCATGTGCTGGAAAATTCCAGAAAAAAGCTGGAGCAGAAAAACTGCGACATGATCTGCGCCAACAGTCTGCGGCAGGCCGGGGCCGGATTCGGCACCGACACCAATGTGCTGACCCTGATGACCAGAGCCGGGGAACAGGAGCTGGAGCTGATGAGCAAGGAGCAGGCCGCCCATCGAATTCTGGACGAGATCCGGGCGGCTCAGGGCTAGAAAAACCCCATTCCATCCCTCGGAGCGGCTCCGGGGGATGAAGCGCCGGTATCGGCAATGGTACCGAGGCCGGGAAAATTTTTTGGGGTCATCGGAAGAAAAAAGAAAGGGCAAAGCGCAGAGCCACCCCAAGCCGCCCAAATCGTTGATGTAATAATCTTTTAAAAATTCCGAAAACAAGGGAAAAACCGGGCAGAATAGGGAAGAAAAGTGTGATTAAAAATTTTTGAAAAAATTTTAGAAAAATGGTTGACAAACGGGGATTCTGTGGTATAATAGTCCTCGTTGCTGAGGTACACAACCAAACGCAACAAGCCAATTTGGCCCGGTGGTGCAGTCGGTTAGCACGCCAGCCTGTCACGCTGGAGGTCGACGGTTCGAGTCCGTTCCGGGTCGCCAAATCGCATTTTTGAGCAGAGCGAATGCTCTGCTCAAAGTATGCCTCTGTAGCTCAGTCGGTAGAGCAGAGGACTGAAAATCCTCGTGTCGTTGGTTCGATTCCGACCGGAGGCACCAAGATGCGGGTGTAGCTCATCCGGTAGAGCGCCACCTTGCCAAGGTGGAGGTAGCGAGTTCGAGCCTCGTCACCCGCTCCAATCCTGAACACTTCGGTGTTCAGGATTTTTTTATATCCTTTGGATGAAAAGACACGGATGGGAAATTTCTCTATTCCACTCTGGGAACCATGGGGAAACATAGACCAAAACGGTGTGACCGGAAGGCCACACCGTTTTTTGTGTCTCATATGATTGCCTGAGCCTTCAGGACAGGGCCTCCCAGCAGGCATAGAGGGTCATGGAATCCTCTACGGTATCCGTATCCAGCCTCCACGGCAGGGTACAGCCGGGATCCCGGTACCAGCCGCCGAAGGCGTAGCCCTCCCGGGTGGGCGTTTGCTCCGGTTGGATCAGATCGCCGTATTCACAGGCGATGGGGGCCACATCAGTGCCGCCCCGGGAATCGAAATCCACGGTCAGGCCGGGGCCTTTCATGCCGAAAATCGTGGCAAGGATGATGACGACGATACAGGCAACAATGATGGTGTCCAGCGCCTTCACCGAAATGTGGACATTCCGATAAAGTCCCCGGAATTTTGGGATATTTTCTTCCTTCTGCTCGTCCATTACTTCTTGACCAGATACTTTCTCATATCCAGAGCGCAGGCGCAGAGGATGATTGCACCCTTGATGATGTACAGAGCGGCGGGGGACACACCCAGCATGGTCAGGGCAATGAAGATGATACGGAGGATGAACACACCCATCAGGATGCCGCTGATCTTACCGGTACCACCGACAAAGGAGACGCCGCCGATGACACAGGCTGCGATGGCGTCACATTCCAGATTCATGCCGGTGTTGGAGGCGATGGAGCCGGAGTGGACGGCCTCGACAAAGCCGGAATAGCCGTAGAGAACACCGGCCAGCGTGTGAACCAGCACGGTGGTCCAGAACACATTGACACCGGAGACCCGGGCGGCCTCTGCGTTGGAGCCGACGGCGAACATATTCTTACCGAAGGTGGTCTTGTTCCAGACGACCCACATGATGACGGTCAGAATGACTGCGTACAGCACCCACCAAGGCACGGCCACATTCTGGACTTTGAACATGGTGCCGCCGATGACGGCCTTATACTCGTCGCTGAGGCCGGAGATGGGCTGACCATGGTTGCCGTTGAGGGTGAAGAACCACAGGATGACGCCCACGGTAATCAGCTGGGTGGCCAGCGTGACGATGAAGGGATGCAGATTGAACTTTGCCACAAAGTAGCCGTTGACGATGCCCACCAGAGCGCCGATGGCTGCGACGATCAGCAGGGTGCAGAGGATCCACCACCAGGAGGGGGCAGGAAGTGCGGTAAACATCTTGTTGGTATAGCCGACCTTCTGGAGGAAAACGGCGGAAACTGCGGCACTCAGGCCCATGACACGGCCAGCACTCAGGTCGGTACCGGTCAGAACGATACAGCCGGCGATACCCAGAGCCATGGGCAGATCCAGAGCCACCTGTGTAATCAGGTTGGCCATATTACCGGGGCTGAGGAAGGCCCGCTTCTGGGTGGCGGTGAAGATGATGAAGCAGATCATCAGGATATACAGGGCATTGTTGAGGATGCTGTCTACAACGGCACGCTTTTTATCTTTGGCATCCTTTGCTTTGAACTCCTCCGCAGTTCTGCGGAGCTTGGTTGCAGGATTGGTCATATTTTTCTTCCTCCTTAGACATATTTGGCAGCCAGAGTCATAATTTCTTCCTGAGTGGTATTTGCTGCGTCTACCTCACCGGCGACCCGTCCGCCGGACATGACCACGATGCGGTCACAGACACCCAGCAGCTCGGGCATCTCGGAGGAAACCATAATGACGGTCTTGCCCTGATTGGCAAGATCCAGAATCAGCTGGTAGATTTCGTATTTTGCACCCACATCGATGCCTCGGGTCGGCTCGTCCAGCAGCAGCACCTCCGGGTCGGTGAGCAGCCAGCGGCCAATGATGACCTTCTGCTGGTTACCGCCGGAGAGGCTGCGGATCTTCGTCTCCTGAGAGGGGGTCTTGGTGTGCATGGCGTCGATATAGCGCTGGGTATCCTCCTTCTGGGTCTTTTCGCTGAGGAAGAATCCGAACTTTTTATGCCGTTTCAGGCTGGAAATCACCGTATTTTCCCGAATATTCAGGATGCTGAAAATACCGGTGGCACGGCGCTCCTCGGTGAGCAGGGCGAAGCCGTTTTTGATGGATTCTCCGGCATTGCGGTTTCGGATTTCCTTGCCGTCCAGAAAGATTTTTCCATCCTTCCGGGTTCGGATGCCGAAGATACTTTCCAGCGTTTCGGTTCGTCCGGAGCTGTCCAGACCGGCAAAGCCCAGAATTTCGCCTCTGCGGGCCTCAAAGCTCACATCCCGCAGCTGGTTGTAGGTTCCGGTCAGGCCCTCGACCTTCAGATAGACCTCACCGGGCTTGTTGGTCTTGGGCGGGAACTGATTGGTCAGCTCTCGACCCACCATGAGCTTGATGATGTCCTTCATTTCCAGCTCGGCGGCGGGTCTGGTGGCCACCCACTGACCGTCACGCATCACCGTGATGTCATCGGAGATCCGCTTGATCTCTGCCATTTTGTGGGAAATATAGATGATACCCACGCCTCTGGAGCGGAGCATCTGGATGATGCGGAACAGATGCTCGACCTCCTCCTCGGTGAGGGACGAGGTCGGCTCGTCAAAGACGATGATCTCGGAATGGAAGGAAACTGCCTTTGCAATTTCCACCATCTGCCGCTGGGACACGGGCATGGTGCTCATGATCCGGCGGGGATCCACATCCACCTCCAGCTCATCAAAGAGGGCCTTGGTGTCCCGATACATTTTCCGCTCATCGATGATACCGCCCTTGGTGGGGTAGCGGCCCAGCCAGATATTGTCCATGACGGAGCGTTTCAGGGCCTGATTCAGCTCCTGATGCACCATGGCCACACCGTTTTCCAGTGCTTCCTTACTGCTTTTGAAGTTGACTTCCCTGCCGTTCAGAAAAATCTGACCGCCATCCTTGTTGTAGATGCCGAACAGACATTTCATCAGGGTGGATTTACCGGCACCGTTTTCGCCCATCAGCGCATGAACCGTACCCTTACGGACTTCCAGATGCACGCCGTCCAAGGCTTTGACACCGGGGAAAGTCTTTGTAATGTCTACCATTTTGAGTAGAACATCCTGCTCCATAATGCGTTCCTCCCTTTTTTCATATTTTTTGGTTCCGGTCGGCATAGAGCAGCAAATATCGACCTCGGAACGGGTCGGTATCCATTGTTCTCTGTCGAGACGGAATGGATTTAAAAAGGCAGCTGCCGCCGGAGCGACAGCTGCCTGCTTCATACAAATGCGGTGCTGTGTTGCTTGCGCTGATTACTTGCCGGTGTAGGGCTGGTAAGCGACATAGAGCTTGGCAGAGCAGTCGTTGGCGATGGAGAAGATATCGCCGGAAACGGTAGCCAGAGCATCCACGGGGGACTTGCCGCCGATGATGCCCTCCACGGTCTGACGGATGGCCAGAGCCATGCCCTCAGCGTCCTGCTTGACGGTGCCGGTCATAGCGCCGTTGGCAATCAGATCCTGAGCGTTGGGGGTAGCATCCACACCGAACACGGGAATGACATGACCGCCGTCCTTGTTATAGCCCTTGTTCTGCAGGGAGGCGATAACGCCTTCGGCCATGCCGTCGTTGTTGCAGATGACCAGCTCGATCATGTTGCCGTTGGTCTCGTTGAAGTTCACGAAGTTGGTGTCCATGTACTCGGTAGCAGCCTTTGCAGACCAGTTACCGCCCTGATCCACCTGATACTTACTGGTGTTGGCGGGGTCGAAGTATTCCAGCTCGGGCTTGCCGGCAGCGGTCAGGACAGCGTTGGCGTCCTCCACACCGTACTGAGTGCGGTAGATGGCCTCGGGGTTGGCTTCGTCGCCCTTGAACATGGCGTAGGAAATCTTGCCGTCCTTGTTGAGATCCACTTCGTCGAAGTGCTCCAGCACATACTCGCCGACCATCTTGCCCTGCAGATGACCTGCCTCGGGAGCGTCGGTGCCGATAAAGACCACATTCTTGAACTCCTCGAACAGAGGCAGATCGGGCTTGCCCTGATCGGGGTCGCCGATGGCACGGTTGAAGAAGATCACGGGCACATCGCCGGCAGCCTCGATGATCTGCTTAGCGGTGTCGGGGTCACCGGAAGTGACCTGATTGACGACCAGCAGCTTGGTACCGCCGATCACAGCGGTCTTGATCTGCTCGATCTGCTTGGGCTGCTGACCACCGGCGAACTGGTTGGTGTGGGAGACACCGGCAGCATCCAGCTCCTTATCCAGAGCTGCACGGACACTGGACAGATAGACATCGTCCTCACTGTACCAGAACACGGTAACTGCGCTTTCGTCCTGACCCTTATTGTCATCGCCGCCGCCGCAGGCTGCCAGACTGCAGACCATGACGAGTGCAAGGATCATTGCCAGAATTTTTTTCATTTTTGTTCCTCCTAAAAATTGATTTTCCGTCCCGATGGTAGAACCGGGATGGGGATGGAAGGTCTGATGCCGTCCCACAAAGCCCCTTGGGGAGAAACCCTGTTTCTCTCCGAGCCTTCGGGGGCCAGCCCATACATTCTGGGCTATTATAGCGCATATCAACAAAAAGGTAAAGAGTGAAAAGAGGTAATTTCGGCTAAATGACCAGAATATACAGTTTTTTGGTTATTTTAAACATTTTACCAGAAAAAAATTGTGGAAATCAAACAATAAAAATGCCTGATTTTTAGGAGAAAAGACCCGGGTATGGCCCTTTTTTTCAAGCGCTCCCGGCGGCTGAAAAATTGGGGTTTCCCTTTTTCTGTTAAATGGGATATAATGGAAAAAATATCAGAAGGGTGTGAGTGTATGTCTCCTTTTTCTCCGACCCGTAAAATGACGCTGACGGCGGTCTGCATGGCATTATGTGTGGTTCTGCCCATCGCCTTCCACATGGTTCCCAACGCCGGGCCGATCTTCCTGCCTATGCACATCCCCGTTCTGCTCTGCGGGCTGATCTGCGGCTGGCCCTACGGAATGCTCTGCGGACTGCTGGGGCCGCTTCTCAGCTCCATCCTCACCGGGATGCCCATGGCTCCCGTCCTGCCGTCCATGATGGTGGAGTGTGCCGCCTATGGCGCTGTGGCAGGGGGGATGATGGAGGTGGTTCATACCGGATCGGCCTATGGGGATCTCTATGTGAGCCTGCCCACGGCGATGCTGGTAGGCCGGTTTCTGGCTGGGATCGCCAAGGCGCTGGTGTTTGCCCCGGGAACCAGTCTGCGGGCATGGATCATGGCCAGCTTTGTCACGGTTCTGCCGGGGATCGTCATCCAGCTGGCGGCGCTGCCCACGCTGGCTGTGCTGCTGTCCAAGGCCGGACTGATTCCCAGCCGTTATCCGAAAAAGTCTGTATAATATGGGAAAAGCGCTCCATTTGGAGCGCTTTTGCACTAAAAAAAGCTTTCTTGCAGGGGGCAGAGCCGATGGAAGTCAGAAAGCTCCTCCGCTGCGATCAGTTGGGCGCCCAGCTGGGCCAGCAGCAGACTGCCCTCGCTTCCGTCCCGGAAGCAGAAGACCGGGCTCCAGAGCTGCCGCAGATTTTTGGTGGTTCCGTCCCATGTGCCGCCCTGCCGGGGGGTGACCTGAGCCACGAAGGTCTTTTCGCCCAGAATGTGGATGATGGGATTCCGGGACAAGGCCCGGATGGGAGAAAAGGGAAGATCGAAGCAGTTTTCGCTGAGGAACAGCTCCCGCTCTCCCGGCATATGATCCGTCAGCGCATCGGCCACCACGGAGATGACGGCCCCTCCGGCCTCCAATGCGGCCCGCTGGGCGGTCTGATCGGCCCCACGGGCGTTGCCAGACACCAATACATAGCCCTGCCGTGCAGCCTCCCGGCCAGCGGCTCGGGCAAAATGGGCATTTTCCGGAGCCAAGGCCCGACTGCCCACCAGCGCTGCCTTGGGCCGCTCCAGAAGCACCGGGTTCCCCTTGGCCCAGAGACAGGCCGGGGCCTTCCAGCCCAGCTTCTGCCGCAGGATCCGGGGATAGAGGGGCGAGGCCGGGGTCAGGGGATAGCAGTCCGCATCCAGCCCCCGTTGGAGACAGGCCTCCAGCAGAGCCTCCTCGGAGAGAAGCTCCAGCAGATGGTCGGCCTCCTCGGCTCCGTAGCCCAGAGCGGTGAGATCATGCCGCTCCAGCTCCCGATCCGGGCCGGAGGGACGGCCCTCCACCCGATGGGCCAGCGTCTGCCACTGGGCCGGGGTCAGGGGTCGGCGCTGAGGGTTCCCCAGCTGAGAGCCGAGCAGCAGGAACCCGGCCTCTGCGGCGATCAACGGAACCGCTTTCTGGGAGCGGCAGGAGCCTTGACCACCTCCTCGGTGAGGCTGCCGTCGGCACCCAGAATCATGGGTCTGATGTGATAGTCGGAGAATTTGGCGATCTCGTCCAGCTTGGCCTTCTCGGGGAAATTGCCGAGGATGCTAAAGGCCTGTCCCTTGCGCTTGGCCCGTCCGGTTCGTCCAATGCGATGGACATAGTATTCATTTTCCTCGGGAATGTCGAAGTTGATGACGCAGTCCACATCATCCACATCAATACCCCGGGAGGCCACATCGGTGGCGATCAGAATGGGGAGCCTGCCCTTGCGGTATTCCTGCATGGTCTTTTCCCGCAGGCTCTGGCGGATGTCGCCGTGGATGCAGGCGCAGTCCAGACCGGCCCGCTGGAAATCATCGCAGAGCCGCTGGCACATATGCTTGGTGTTGCAGAAGATCATGACTCGTTCAAAGCCCTGACTGCGAATGAGGCGCAGGGTGGTTTCCGCCTTTTCCAGAGGGGAAACGGTGAGGCTGAACTGCTCGATGTCCGGGCGATCCTCCTTTTTGGCCTCCACAGTGATCTCCACCTCGTCCCGCTGGTACATCCACGAGACGGTCATGACCTCCTGAGAGATGGTGGCGGAGAACAGACCCATATTCCGGCGGTTTTTGAGCTTATCCAGAATTTTGGTCACATCCTTGAAAAAGCCCATATCCAGCATCCGGTCGGCCTCGTCCAGAACGACGGTCTGGATCTTGTCCAGCCGGATGGTCTTGCGGTTGTAGTGATCCATGAGCCGCCCGGGGGTCGCCACCACGATCTGGGGCTTGCGCTCCATCTGCTTGATCTGAGCGCCGATGCCGGCCCCGCCGTAGAGAACGGCCACCCGGATGTTGTGGAAATAGGTCAGAAGCCCCCGAAGCTCGTCTCCGATCTGGATGGCAAGCTCCCGGGTGGGGGCCAGGATCAGACCCTGTACGGATTCATTCTCCGGGTCGATATGCTCGATCATGGGGATGCCGAAGGCGAAGGTCTTTCCGGTTCCGGTGGGAGCCTTGGCGATCACATCCTTCCACTCCAGAAAAGAGGGGATGGCCTCGGCCTGAATGGTGGTGGGATAGCCGTAGCCCTTTTTTTCCAGCGCCTTGCGCATGGCCTCGCTGAGCCCCAGATCAGCGAAGGTAATATGACTTTCAGACATAGTTCATTTCCTTTACATATGAATTTCGATTTGCTATCATTCTAGCAGGATTTGGAAACATTTGCAACCAATTTCGGCGGCAGCTATGGGAAATCTTATTTTTTAAGAAAAGATAAGCTCCATTCTGTGGACAAAATCGGGAAAATGTGCTATCGTAACATGAATTGTAATATGGGAAGGTGTGATATTCCTGAAGACCGATGTCATGGGGATCGGATTTGACAATCTGACCAAACAGGAATTTATAGACCGGGCGGAGGAGCTGCTCCGCAGCGGTCAGAAGGGCTATTGTGTAACGCCCAATGCGGAAATCGTCTATGAGGCGATTCAGAACGAGAATTTCCGGGCGCTGCTCAACGAAGCGGCGCTGATCCTGCCCGACGGAGCCGGAGTGCTGCTGGGGGCAAAAATTCTGGGGACGCCCATCCGGGAAAAGGTGGCCGGGATTGAATTCGGTGAGGCCGTCTGCGCCATGCTGGCGAAAACCGGCGGCAGGCTCTATCTGCTGGGCGGAAAGCCGGGGATCGCAGAGGAGGCCGGGAAAAAGCTGGTGCAGAAATACCCGGGACTCACCATCTGCGGGACGGCAGACGGCTATTTTCAGGACGAAGCCGCCGCAGTCGAAAAAATCCGGGCTGCCAAAGCCGATGTGGTCTTTGTCTGTCTGGGGGCCCCCAAGCAGGAATATTTTATGAAGCGGCATCTGGAGGAAAGCGGCGCAGGGCTGATGCTGGGTCTGGGCGGAAGTCTGGACGGCTATGCAGGCGTGGCTCAGCGGGCGCCGAGATGGATGATCCGGCTGAATCTCGAATGGCTCTATCGGCTGCTCAAGCAGCCCAGCCGTCTGGGACGGATGATGCGTCTGCCGAAATTTGTTGGAATTTGCTTCCGGGAGAAGCATCGGAGGAAGAAAAATGGGTAAACTGATCGTATTGGAGGGAACCGACGGTTCCGGCAAGTCTACACAGTTCCGCCTGCTGACGGAGCGGATCGAACGGGAGCAGATCCCCTTTCAGAAGCTGGTCTTTCCCCAGTATCAGGAGGAAAGCTCCGCACTGATCCGGATGTATCTGGGGGGCGAATTCGGCCAAAGGCCCAGCGACGTCAATGCCTATGCGGCTTCGGCCTTTTATGCGGTGGATCGCTATGCCTCCTATAAAAAGGTATGGGGAGACTGGTATGAGCAGGGGGGACTGGTGCTGTCCGACCGCTACACCACCTCCAATGCCGTTCACCAGACCTCCAAGGAGCCGCAGGAGCGGCAGGGGGAATTTCTCAAATGGCTCTATGAATTTGAATACGACCGTCTGGGCCTGCCCAGACCCGATCTGACCATCTATCTGGATGTTCCCACGGAATATACGGAGCAGATGATGCGGAGCCGGGAGGCGGCCACCGGCACCCATGCCGACATTCACGAGCAGGATCTGGACTATCTGGCCACCTGCCGCAGCATCGGACGCAGAGCCGCAGAATTCTATGGCTGGACGGTCATCGACTGCGTCCGGGATGGGAAAATGCGCTCCATTGAGGACATTCACGAGGAAATCTACCGCCATGTGGCGGCCTGTCTGGAGGAATAGACATGGTATATGTGATGCTTGGAACCGGCTTTGAGGAAATGGAGGCCATGGCCCCCGTGGATCTCATGCGCCGTGCCGGAATAGAAGTCCAGACCGTGGGGATCAACGGAAAAATTGTCTACGGCAGTCATAAAATCGGCGTGGAGGCCGATCTGACACTGGATCAGCTCCCAGAGACAGAGCCGGAGCTTGTGGTGCTTCCCGGCGGTCTGGGCGGCGTGGCCTCCATCCGCAAAAGTGAACAGACCCTTCAGCTGGTGCGCCGCACCTATGAGGCGGGAAATTTTGTGGCGGCCATCTGTGCCGGCCCCACCGTTCTGGCAGATTTGGGAATCACCGACGGAAAAGCGGCAGTCTGTTATCCGGGCTGTGAGGACGGCATGGGGCAGGCTCGGATCCAGCCCCAGACCGGGGTGGTTCGGGATGGACGGGTAATCACCGGGGCCTCCGCCGGCTGTGCGGTGAAATTTGCGCTGGCACTGATCGAAGCCCTCCGTGGAGCGGAGGCGGCCCGAAGGATCGAGGAGCAGATCGTGATTCGCTGATGCAGGCGAAAGGAGAATACTATGGACGAGAAAAAGAACAACACCCCACAGGAGCAGTCCCTCGACCGAACCGGAGAGGTGACCAAGCTTTTGAGCGAGCTGGAGGAGATCCTTCCGGACAATGACGCCATGGATGCGGCAGGTCTGCCCAGACCCGAGGGCGAGGAGCTGCCGGCTCCCGAGGAGGCCTTCCGGGACGAGGAATTCCGGGAGACCTTCGGAGAAGGAGAGGATCTGCTGAAAATTTTTGACGAGACTGCTTCGGACGATCCCAGCGCCGAGGGAGAGGAACAGCCCCAGACGGAACCGCCGGAGGCCGAGGAGCCGGAGGCCCCTGCCGAGGTCGCCCTCCGCAAGGGACGGCCCAGTCGGAAAAAGGGCTATGGCCTGCTGGGGATCCCCCACCTGCTGGCAACGGTGGTCTGGCTGGCGGTCATCGTGGCAATCGGTGTTTCCATCGGTCGGCTGGTCTGGGTCTGCGCCGCAGATGTGCTGGCCTTTGGCCGGGAGGAAAAGGAGGTCAGTGTGACCATTCTGGATTCCGACACGCTGGAGGACATTGCGGTGAAGCTTCAGAAGGAGGGCCTGATCCGCTATCCGGGCCTGTTCAAGCTCTATGCCACCTTCACCGATGGCCGGGAGGACATCAACGCCGGAACCTATACCCTCAATACCATCTATGACTACCATGCGCTGGTGGATAATATGAACTATTACTCCTCCGAGCGCAAGAGCATCACCGTGATGATCCCCGAGGGCTATACCTGTCGCCAGATTTTCAGTCTTTTGGAGGAAAAGGGCGTCTGTACGGCGGAAAAGCTGGAAAATTATGCGGCTACCGGCAGTCTGGACGAATATTGGTTCCTGAAGGATGTGAAGCGGGGGGATCGCTACTGTCTGGAGGGCTATCTGTTCCCGGATACCTATGAATTCTACCTCAATGACGAGGCCGAACACGTGCTGGAAAAAATGCTGGATAACTTCAAGCACCGCTTTACCGAGGAAATGCAGGAATCCGTGACAACGCTCAACGAACGGCTCTCCGGCATGATGGCAGCCAACGGTATGGGAGAAAGCTACATCGCCGAGCATCAGATGAGTGTGCGGGAGGTCATCATCGTGGCATCCCTCATCGAGAAGGAAACCGCCGGGGCAGAGGAAAGCGACAAGATCGCCTCGGTCATCTATAACCGTCTGACCAACCCGGCCAACTATCCCTATCTGAATATCGATGCCGCTCTGCTCTATGTGCTGGGCCACAAGGAGGCACTGTCCACCGAGGATACGAAAATCGACAGCCCCTACAATACTTACAAGTATCAGGGTCTGGTTCCCGGGCCGATCTCCAATCCGGGCCTCAGCAGTATTCAGGCAGCGCTGGCTCCTGCGGATACGAATTTCTATTTCTATGCGCTGGATACCAAGGCCGAGGAGCGCCAGCATCACTTCTCCAAAAATCTGGAGGAGCATGAAGCATTTCTTGCAAGTCTGAAGGAGTCTTAACATCAATGGGAAAATTGGAATTGCTCTCCCCTGCGGGGGATATGGAGCGGCTGGAAATGGCCGTCCTCTACGGCGCAGATGCCGTTTATCTGGCAGGAACCAGCTTCGGGATGCGTTCCTTCGCCGGGAACTTTTCCCCGGAGGAGCTGCCCAAGGCGGTGGAATATGCCCACCGCCATGGCGTCCGGGTTCATGTGACCGTCAACACCATGCCTCGGAATCAGGAGGTGCAGCAGCTGCCCCGGCATCTGGAAATGCTGGACGCCGCCGGGGTGGATGCCCTGATCCTTGCGGATCTGGGGGCCTTTATGCTGGCCGGAACCTATGCGCCCCACTGTGAGCGCCATGTGTCCACCCAGCAGTCCATCGCCAACTATGAGTGCGCACAGGCGTGGTATGATCTGGGGGCAAAGCGGGTGGTTCTGGCCCGGGAGCTGGGACTGGAGGAGATCCGCACCATCCGGGAAAAGACCGACCGGGGGCTGGAAATCGAAACCTTCGGTCATGGCGCCATGTGCGTCAGCTATTCCGGCCGGTGCCTGCTCAGTAACTACATGACCGGACGGGATTCCAACCGGGGAGCCTGCGCCCAGCCCTGCCGCTATCAGTATGCGCTGATGGAGGAAAAGCGCCCCGGGGAATATTTCCCGGTGTTCGAGGACGAAAAGGGAACCTATATTATGAATTCCCGGGATATGTGCATGATCGACCACATCGGGGATCTGATCGAGGCCGGGGTGGACTGCATCAAGGTGGAGGGCCGTGCCAAATCCGCCTACTATGCCGCCATTGTCACCGGCGCTTACCGCCATGTGATCGACGATGTGGAGGCAGGCCGTCCGATCGACCCGGTTTGGCGCAATGAGGTGGAGCACGTGTCCCACCGCATCTATTCCACCGGCTTCTACTACGGCGAACCGGGCCAGTATGTGGAAAATTCCCGGTATATCCGGCAGTGGCAGATCTGCGCCATTGTGGAAAGCTGCGACGAAAACGGCCTTGCCACCTGCTCTCTCCGAAATAAGTTCCGCATGGGGGATGAGTTGGAGCTGGTCGGCCCGGACAGCCGGCCCTTTGCCCTGACGGCAGGCCGGATGTATGATGGGGAAGGGAATCCTCTGGAGGAGCCGAGAACGCCCCAGATGACCTTTACCATGCAGCTGCCCCGGCAGGTTCCGGCAAGATCCATCCTGAGAAGGGCCGTAGACCTCTCCGCCAAATAATCGGTACCTATGTAAAAATCCCATCGGAAGTCCTTCCGATGGGATTTTTTGTGTATGGAACGGGCTATGCAGCCTGCACAGAGCAGGTCTGAGGGCTTACAGCTGGACGATGCCCTTGTCCACCAGCTTTTGCAGGCTCATCAGGATGCCCAGCTTGGCATGGAACCAAGTCAGGCCGCCCTGAAAATAGACGGCATAAGGCTCCCGGATGGGGCCGTCGGCGGAAAGCTCGATGGAGCTTCCCTGCACAAAGGCACCGGCGGCCATGATGACCTTGTCATCGTAACCGGGCATATCCCAAGGAATGGGCATGGCGTAGCTGTCCACGGGAGCGGCGGCCTGAATGCCGTGGCAGAAGGCCACCATGGCCTCCTCGCTGCGCAGCTCCACGGCCTGAATGATGTCATGGCGCTCCTCGTCTGCGCCGGGGATGCAGTGGTAGCCCAGCGGCTCGTAGAGATTGGCGGCGAACACGGCGCCCTTTTCCGCACCGGCGGTGACGGTGGGGGCAAGGAAGAAGCCCTGATAGAGCTGGGTCATCAGGCCCAGATTGGCGCCGACTTCCTGACCCAGACCGGGGGCGGACAGCCGATAGGCGCAGCGCTCCACGCACTCCTTGGTGCCGACGATATAGCCGCCGATGGGAGCCAGACCGCCGCCGGGGTTCTTGATGAGAGAGCCGACGCACATATCGGCGCCCACATCGGAAGGCTCGATGGTCTCCACGAATTCGCCGTAGCAGTTGTCCACCATGACCTTCACATCGGGCTTGACGGACTTGCAGAAGGCAATCAGCTCCCCGATCTGGCCGACGGAGAAGGTCGGCCGGGTGTCGTAGCCCTTGGAGCGCTGAATGGTAATGAGCTTGGTTTTTTCGTTGATGGCGGCCCGGATGCCCTCATAGTCGAAGGCGCCGCCCTCCAGCAGATCCACCTGCCGATAGGAAACACCGTACTCCGCCAGAGAGCAGGCGCTCTTACGGATGCCGATGACCTCCTGCAAGGTATCGTAGGGCAGACCCACCGGGGAAAGCAGCTCGTCACCGGGCAGCAGATTGGCGCTGAGGGCCACGGTCAGGGCATGGGTGCCGCAGGTGATCTGGGGACGCACCAGAGCGGCCTCGGTATGGAATACATCGGCATAGACCTTTTCCAGCGTGTCCCGGCCCATATCGTCATAGCCATAGCCGGAGGTGGCGGCAAAGCAGGCGGCGCTCACCTGATGCTTCTGCATGGCGGCAAGAACCTTGGCCTGATTGTATTCGGCGATCTGGTCGATCTTTGCAAAGCGGCCCTCCAGCCGCTTGAGGGCGGCCTCTCCATATTCATAGACCCGGCCGGAAACGCCCATGGTCTGATAAAGTTCCAGTAATTCGTTCATAAGTTGCTCCTTTTCTATGATTTCCGAATTTTGCACAGCCAATACCATAACAAAACCCGAAAGAAAAGTCAAGGTCTGGGACTTTTTCTTTTTGTCCATTTTCTCCTGCCTGTGGAAAACTTCGGAACAACTCTGTGGAAAAACTGTGGAAAACATGTTCTGCAGATTCCGACGGAAAATCCGATTGCAACCGACTGTGTACCGTGATACAATATGTGGGAAATGAAACAGACGGAGGGCTTTTTCTATGAGTAAAGCAGACGAACTTTATATCAAAACCTGCCGACAGATTCTGAATCACGGATTTTCCGACAAGGATCTGGAGGTTCGGCCCCACTGGGCGGACGGTACCCCGGCCCACACCATCAAGCAGTTCGGTGTGGTGAACCGCTATAACCTCAAGGAAGAATTTCCTATTATGACCCTGCGCAGAACCTATTGGAAGTCCGCCATTGACGAGATCCTCTGGATCTGGCAGAAAAAGTCCAATCGGATCGCCGATCTGGGCAGCCATGTCTGGGATGAATGGGCCGGAGCAGATGGAACCATCGGAAAGGCCTACGGCTATCAGCTGGGCATCAAGCACCAATACAAGGAGGGGATGTTCGATCAGGTGGATCGGGTTCTCTATGACCTCAAGCACAATCCGGCCTCCCGGCGGATTATGACCAATCTCTATAATTTCGAGGATCTCCACGAGATGAACCTCTATCCCTGTGCCTATTCCATGACCTTCAATGTGACGGGAAATACCCTCAATGCCATTCTGAACCAGCGCAGTCAGGATATGCTCACCGCAAACAACTGGAATGTGTGCCAGTATGCGGCTCTGGTTCATATGATCGCTCAGGTCAGCGGATTGGAGGCCGGAGAGCTGGTTCATGTGATCGCAGACTGCCATATCTACGACCGCCACATTCCTCTGGTGGAGAAAATGCTGGAGCATGAGGCCTTCGAGGCCCCGAAATTCGTGATGGATCCAACGGTGGACAATTTCTACGACTTCACCAAAAACAGCTTCCGGATGGAGGACTATCGGTTCAACGAGTTCCCCTACGAAATCCCCATTGCAATTTGAGGTGACCTATGGACGCAATCGTAGCAGTTTATGAGGACTGGGGCATCGGCGCCAAGGGCGACCAGCCCATTGCCCTCAGCGCAGACCGGAAATTTTTCCGAACCATGACCAAAGGCTCCACGGTCATCGTGGGCCGCAGGACTTTGGAGGCCTTTCCCGGGGGAAAGCCCCTGCCCAACCGCAGGAATCTGGTCATCACCGGCCACGGCTGTTCCACCGAGGGCGTGGAGCCTGCTTCCTCCTGCGAGGAGGCGGCCCGGATGGCGCAGGGAGACGGACAGGTATTCGTCATCGGCGGCGGCTCGGTCTATGCCCAGATGCTCCCCCTGTGCGACCGGGCCTATGTGACCAAGGTTCATGTCCGGCCAGAGTCCGACGCCTTTTTCCCGGATCTCGACCAAAGTCCCCAATGGGTTTTGGAGGAGATCCTGCAAAGCGGCGAGGAAAACGGCATCGCCTATGAAATGTGCCTGTACCGCAGGATCCGCTGATCCCAAAGGCCAGCTCCCAAAGAGCTGGCTTTTTCGGCGGCTCAAAGGCTGAGATTTGTATAAAAAGACGAAAATCCCTTGCGTCAGGCCCGTACCTATGATAAGATAGGGGGGATCATCACAGGAAAGGTGTGTAGGTATGCAGATTCATGAATCGGCTGAAAACTATCTGGAAACCATTCTGGTACTCCAGCAGAGAAATGGATCCGTCCGATCCATCGACATCGCCGTGGAGCTGGACTTCTCCAAGCCCAGTGTCAGCGTGGCGATGAAAAATCTCAGGAACAACGGCTACATCGAAATGGACAAGTCCGGTCAGATCACCCTCCTGCCCACGGGCAGGGAAATTGCAGAGCGCACCTACGAAAAGCATCAGGTTCTATCCAAGGCCCTGATGGCGCTGGGCGTGGATGCAAAAACTGCCGTTGAGGATGCCTGCCGGATCGAGCACGTCATCAGCAGCGAGAGCTTTGAGGCGCTCAAAAAGCACATGGCAGAGGGAAGCTCCAAGTAGCCCCGGCTGTATGGGCTTATCAACAAAGAAATGATTTGGAGGAAGAAATATGGATCAGAAAAAAATTGCGGAACTTTTTGAACAGACGGCCTTTGTCCGCACCGGCGGCTCCGCCGAGGAGCTGCGCTGCGCCCAGTATCTGGCCCGGCAGATGGAAGAAATGGGCTGCCATGCCGAAATCGAGGCCTTTCCCGTGGATATGTCCACCATTCACAGCGCCAAGCTGATCGTGGACGGTAAGGAATATGAGTGCAAGGGCTATGCCAATGTGGGCAGCGCCGAAATCGAGGCCCCCTTCTATTACCTCCGGCACACCGATCCCTGCTCTCTGGCCGGGTGCAGGGGCAAAATCGTTCTGGTGGACGGCTATCTCGGCCTTTGGAAATACTGCGATATGGTGAAAAACGGCGCTCTGGGCTTCATCACCCACAGCGGAAATTTCAACACCCCCGACCATGACATCGACCAGAGAGAGCTTCGCAGTGCCGTGCTGGAAAAGGCAGAGGGAAAGAAGCTCCCCGGCGTCAATATCAATGTGAAGGACGCCATGGAGCTGGTTCGCTCCGGCGCCAAAACCGCCAAAATTGTGGTGGAGCAGCAGGAGTATCAGGGCGAGTCCCATAATGTGATCGTGGATCTGCCCGGTGAGGTGGAGGAGTATATCTCCGTGACGGCCCACTATGATTCCACCCCCCTCAGTGTTGGCTCCTACGATAATATGTCCGGCTCCATCGGCGCCATGGCAGTCTGCGCCCACTTTGCAGCCCATCCCCATCGCTACGGCATCCGCATGATCCTCTGCGGCAGCGAGGAGCGGGGCCTGCTGGGATCCAAGGCCTATGTCAAGGCCCATCCCGAGGCCATTGAGAAGATGGTGCTGAACATCAATCTGGATATGATCGGCTCCATCATGGGAAAGTTCATCGCCGGATGCACCACCGAGGAAAAGCTCTGCCACTACATCGAGTATCTGGGCTGTGAGCTGGGCTTCCCCGTGGCAGCCAAGCAGATGGTCTATTCCTCCGACTCCACCCCCTTTGCCGATGCCGGCGTCCCGGCCCTGAGCCTTGCCAGAGATGCCAGCGGCGACTGCGCCACCATCCACAACCGCTATGACACCATGGAGGTCATGAGCGTGGCCCAGACCGCAGAGGACATCGACTTCATCATCGCCTTTGCAGAGCATATGGCCAATGCCGCCTTCCTGCCGGTGGCTCGGGAGATCCCCGAGAAGATGAAGGAGGAGCTGGATAAGTATCTGGCCAGAAAGCGTCCGGAATAATCGTCCCATTCAAAAATCGGGGGTGCTGCGGTGTGCAGCACCCCCTTTGTGTTTGGGCGTTTGAATGGGGACAGAGCCAAAAGACCATAGGGGAGCCGGCAGAAAAAGCTGTCGGCTCTTTTTTCGCCCACCGGGAGAAAACAGTTGTATTCTGCGGCATAAAATGGTATAATAATGACCAATATCCTTACCGTTTTCAAAGGAGGCGGTTTTATGAAATTGATGATCGATCATCGGGAAATTGCAGCCCGACCGGGCCAGAGCCTGTTGGAGCTGGTTCGGGAGCTGGGGCTGGACAGCCAGCAGCTTTCCCGGCGCCCGCTGGCGGCGAAAATTGCCGGAGAAGTGTTCACCTTGAATTATATTCCCGTGCGCACCGAGGAGGAGCAGTGGGATCAGGCCTCCCAGCGCAGGGCCATGGCGGCCTCCGGCGGGCAGGTCACCCTCCTGCGCTATGAGGATGCGGCAGGCCGGGACGCCTATACCAGAACCGTCCAGTTCGTGCTGTTTCTGGCCCTGCGGCAGCTCTACCCGGGGATCCAGGCCAAGATGAACTGCACCGTGGGGCCGGGACTGTTCATTCAGGCGGCAGGGGAGGGGTTCTCCGCCGAGGCCCTGAAGGAACGGGTTCGGGAGCTGGTGCGGCAGGACATTCCCCTGATCCGCCGCCGGATGACCACAGAGGCTGCGGCGGAGACCTTCCGCAGAGACGGACAGGAGGACAAGGCCAGACTGCTGAAATGGCGGCCCGTGACCTATTTCGATGTGTATTCCTACGGGGATTTTTCCGACTATTACTATGGAGAAATGATGCCCTCCACCGGTTATCTCTCCGTCTGGGACATCATTCCCATGGAGGGGGGCTTCCTGTTCATCTTCCCGGATCTGCTCCAGCCGGATCGGCTGGCCCAATATCGGCCCATGCCCAATTTCTTCCGGGTGTTCTCCGAGGGCGAGCGGTGGTGCGGCCTGCTGGACTGTGAGAGCGTGGCGGATCTGAACGATCTGGTGGTGAGCGGCAGGATCCGGGAGCTGATCCGGGTCAACGAGGCCCTCCACGAAAAGAGCTTTTCTCAGGTGGCGGATATGGTATGCCAGCGGCAGGCCAAGGCCGTCATGCTGGCCGGCCCCAGCTCCTCCGGCAAAACCACCTCGGCAAACCGTCTGGCGGTGCAGCTCCGGGTTCATGGCAAGCGGCCCATCCTCATCAGTCTGGATGATTACTATTTGGATCGGGACAAGATCGCCCCCGGCCCCGACGGAAAGCTGGATCTGGAGCATATCAACACGCTGGATACCGATCTGTTCCGAAAGGATCTCAAAACCCTGCTGGGTGGCGGTGAAATTGAACTGCCCACCTTCAATTTTCTCACGGGCCGCCGGGAGTGGAGCGGGAAGCGCCTCCATTTGGAGGAAAATTCCGTCATCATCGTGGAGGGCCTCCATGCCCTCAATCCCCTGATGCACCCCGAGGGGGTGGAGGAGCATCTGATCTTCAAGATGTATGTCTCCGCCCTGATTCCTCTGAATCTGGACAATCACAACCGGATCCCCACCAGCTATCTGCGGCTCCTGCGGCGCATCGTCCGGGACTATGAGACGAGAGGGGCCTCCGTGGAGCATACGCTCTCCATGTGGGAGTCGGTGCAGAAGGGGGAGCGGCGGTGGATCTTCCCCTATCAGGAACACGCAGATGTGATCTTCAACAGCTCCACCCTCTATGAGCTGGCAGTGCTGAAAAAGCATATCTACCCCCTGCTCATGTCTGTGGAGCCGGAAAATCGGTATTACGATGAGGTTCGCAATGTGGTCAAGATCCTCAACTATGTCCAGCAGGCCGATGTGGACGACGAGATCCCTCCCACCAGCCTGATCCGGGAGTTCGTGGGCGGCAACAGCTTCTATCGCAAATGATCCCCCGATGCCTTCGGGCGAGAAATCACGCAGACAGGCGGGTAAATGCTTACCCGCCTGATTTTCTGCCTTCGGTTCAATTTGTCTGCCCCTCCAGACAGGCGTCCATACACGCCTGAAAGAGCCAGGGGAATGTGGTACGGAGCCGCTCTGCATGGGGCGATTCATGGAGCCATGGGACAAGGCTGCGCTTTTGCCCGGCGGTGCATTGGCCAATCAGCTCCAGACAGCAGGAGTGGGCCGTGTCCTCCACGGAAATTTCCAGCCAGTCGCAGTCTGCCCCCTCCTGTGCGTTGTATTCCAGCAGCGCATGGAACACCACCTCCAAGGCCATCTCCGGCGCTCCCATGGTCAGCAGGCTCATGGGACGGCTTTCCAGAAATGCGCTCATTTCCTCGGCGTAATCATTGGCGTCCTCATAGGGGATCAAGCCGTAATCCGTGTATTTGTCCGTGATGGAACGCAGATCGGACAAAAGCAGCCGTTTCTGCTCGGCGGCGGAGTGCTTGCCGTAGCGGATGGTCAGCTCCTTGGAAATGGCGGCGTCCTTCTGGGCCAGCTCTGTGAGGAAGGCCCGCAGCTGGGCATCCGTCATGGACTGGATCAACTGGCAGGCCGACTGGGGGGCGGCAGCTGTATCCAGAATCGATGGGGCCTGTTCCGCTTCAAGGGCATAGAGGACGGCGGCCATATGCTTGCAGTTATGACCGCTGCGGGCGTAGGGACAGGTGCAGGACATCTCCTCCACACCGTCCTGCGCATATTCGATGGTGACTTCATAATCCGCTGTGCCGCATACCACCGCACGGCAGAGTCCGTCCTCCCAGAGAAGCTCCTCCACCCGATCCTCCATTTGATAAAATTTCCCTCGGCGGAGGATCTGAGACTCAAACAATTCGGTCCATTTTTCCATGGCAAAGCGCACACTCCTTCGGAGATTTTTTTCATCATAGCATTTTTTTCGGGCGCTTTCAACCGTTTCGGGGAGAGAAGTTGAGATCCTGCTTGTAACCCCGGAGAAATATGGTACTTTATGGCTGGTGTAAATTTCTGGGAATGTGACCGTTCCGGGGGTTATGCCATAATTATGGGTGTTGCAGTTGGGAAAGCCCGGGAGGGCCGATGGGGTCGGTGCAGGCGGAGCATGGGTCGGCCTGCATGGCTCATGCCCCTGTTCCGTGGCTGTGCGCCGTCAAAATGAAGGAGATCATCATGGCAAGACGAGGAGAAAACATCTATCATCGAAAGGATGGGCGCTGGGAGGCCCGATACATCCGCTCCTATGAGGGAGGGAAGGCCCGATACGGCTACCTCTATGCCCGGAGCTATGGGGAGGCCAAGGCCAAAAAAGCCGCCGTATCTGCAAGACAGGGGGCCGAAAAGCCAGAACCGTCTGCCGGACAAATGGATTTCGATGGCCTTTGCGAGTTGTGGCTGTCCGGCATCCGAACTGCGGTCAAGGAATCCAGCTATACCCGGTATGTGCGGTCGGTTCGGAGCTACCTCCACCCGATTTTGGGGGAGCTGCCGCTGGAACAGCTGGATCAGTCCCTGCTGGATCAGGTTCCGGAACGGCTGCGGCGATCCGGCGGACTTCGGCAAAAGGCCCTTTCCCCCAAGACGGTCTGCGACATCCTCTCGGTGCTGAAGGCGGTCATCCGCTTTGGAAACGAAAAGCACTACCTAGCGCTGGATCCGAAGGGGATCAGATCCCCCCAGAAGCAGAAACCATGCATCGCCATCCTGCCGGAGAAGGAGCGCATCCGAATTGAAGAACAGCTGATGTGTTCCGAGGATCCGGTGAGCCTCGGAATCCTTTTTACCCTTTTTACCGGGGTTCGGATCGGGGAGCTGTGCGGACTGCGGTGGGGAGATATTGATTTTGCCACGGGCATTGCCTCCATCCACCGCACGGTGGAGCGGATCGCAGATCTGGATCCGCTATCGCAGCACAGGACAAAGGTGGTGGTGGGGGAGCCGAAAACGGGAAGCTCCATCCGTTCCATTCCGCTGCCCGGATTTCTGGTGGAATATCTGGAAAAGCGCAGAGGGCCGGATCATACCTATCTGCTGACGGGGCGGGAGCAGTTTTCGGAGCCGCATCATTTTTATATGCGGTATCGGCGGTATATGAAGGCACTGGGCATGGAGGGCTATACCTTCCACGCTCTGCGCCATACCTTTGCCACCCGCTGCGTGGCGCTGGGCTTTGACCTCAAATCCCTCTCCGAGATTCTGGGTCATGCCGATGTGACCACCACCCTTTCCGTCTATGTCCATCCCACTCTGGCGCAGAAGCAGCAGATGATGGAGCGGCTCACTTGCAGTCGGAAATAGCCCAAGCCGGAGCCTGCGGCAGTTTTGGCCGGTTTTGCAGCCGGCCTCAGGGGGCGGGATCGACCGGGGCGTGTTCTACAAGGGTGGAGAGGATCCGAACCGGGTCAGGATCCGAAGGGTGGTCAGCAATGGCGTCCACCACCTCCATTCCCTCCACAACCTGCCCGAAAACGGTATATTTGTAGTCCAGATGGGGCGCACCGCCGATTTCGGGATACAGCTCCATGGCCTGATCGATGTGCAGCTCGGGCTGATAGCCCAGCCGCAGCTGCTCATTTGCCTCATTGGTCCATACGGCGATCTGCTCCCGGAACTGCTGCTCTGTGGGCGATTCCTCGAACAGATAGTCATATCCCCGGGTATAAACCTCGGTGGAACGCTGATTGATCTGCATTTGGATCTTGTAGGCTTCGGCTTTTTCTGTTCGATAGGTCTGCTGGAACTGCCGTCCCTGCACAATATAGAACTGACTGCCGTTGAGATAGGTGCCCCAGCTGGCCATGGCCACGGCACCACGGAAATGGTGCAGATGCTCGTTTGGCTCGTCCCGGAAGGGGGTACCGAAGATACTTTCACCGCCCCGCCCCGTTCCCGTGGGATCACCGCCCTGAATCATAAAATCCGGTACGACCCGGTGGAAGGTCAGATCATCATAGTATCCCTCCTGACAGTGGACGAGGAAGTTTTGGACGGTCAGAGGGGCTGCCTCGATATTTTTGACATGAGCAGCCCAAAGCAGGCCGCCGGCCAGCAGGAGGGCCAGCAGAGATAATAGAACCTGCTTCATGGTACCTCCTTTCCTGAGTGTCTACATTATATGATGAAATATCCCGTTGCCGAAAGCAACGCAAATTAACCTTCGCCGTAATGGCCTATTTTCAGCTGACTGTTCGGATCATTCGGGTTTCTCTAACGATCCCTCTCAAGCCCCCGGCGTTTGAGAGAGAAATACCCCCCTTGCACAGACCTTAGGCTTGTACAAGAGGGGTATGATTAGCCGGAAAAAAGAGTCAGGAATTTTCTTCGTTATCACTTAGACTGTGAAGTTTTGCATTCATTTTTTTCAAAGTATGCCTCCATGAAAAATACTGAATGAGCCAAATGACGGCAAAACAAAGTATAAAGATCCCCAAATAGGCGAAGAATCCCATCAAACTGTGTTCCATCCAGTTCAAAAAGTAGGAAGTGGGAAGCATAAATACCGCATTGATGAAAAAGTAACATCCTGTCTGCTTTGCAATGCTCCAGTTCTTGAATTCCCATACAATAGAACTGGCGGCAAAGCTTGCACCGACAACACCGCACAGCAGAGTTTGCAGAATGACTGCGTGGATTTCATTGCCTGCTGATGCAATCAGGCTGGGGGTACAGGGCTCATAGGCTCCATTGCCCCAAAACAGAGAGCCAAGTATGGAAATCATATGCCCAATGGCAATTCCCAAAGGAAAGCCCAGAAGGCCCCGTAAGAATCCTTTCTTCTTCATGAGTATCACCTCATATCCCTAATATTTTTTTGATTTTTGTAACAAAGCGTCTGGAAACATAGGAAGTGGTTCCGTCAGACATTTTAATGGAGATGGTCCCGGAAATACTTAAATCGAAATTTTTTGCTTTTTGGAGGTTGATGATTTCCGAATTTGAAATGCGGACAAAGACGTCAGGCTTCAATCTTTCTTCCACCTCATAAAGTCGAAGTCTCAGCGTGTATTCTCCATGACCGGTTACCGCAATTACCTTTCCGGAGCTGGCGTAAACACGCAGAAGATCACTCGGTTCCAGTATCTCGATCTTCTCATCCTTCCATCCAGATAGCACAGAGGGTGAATTTTCCATCAGCTTTTTTGTCAGGTCGTTCACATCCTCTGTGATTTCAGCCGTCAGAATGATTACCTTCGGCTCTGTATAAGAAGAATCTATTTGGATTTCATATTTCACGGCGCCTCCCCCTTTCTGGCATTATGATAGAGGATCCAGCCCATTCTGGCAATCGATTTTCTACAACTGGTATGATTCAGAAGATAAGTGGTTAAAAGCGATGCGTTTTCTTCGCTTTTTCCTTATGAGTCTTCCAGAAAAGCTAAGAAGGGATGAAACCGTATAAAGAGAAAGAAAATCCCATAAAAAGTTATAACAGAGCGTGAAAATCGGCAGATAAGTGGCATATGTGTGAATATCTTATACCGGAGGATTTTAGAATGGTCAAGTATGATAAAAGCAACGGCCTGTGGTATGTGCTGCATGGAGACTACGATTTCCCCGGCTTGACCCTGCCGGAGATCGAAAACAAGCCGATTGGGCTGTGGGGGCAGCCACGGAGGAGGCACGGCAGCCGCCGCAGCAGCTTCGGACATAGGGACATTCCCGACATTCGGCATTTTCCCGCAGCAGATCCTCCAGCCGCAGGTCGATAGCGGAGAAATAGGGGCCGGAGGAGAGAATGGCGGAAAGACCCTGTTCCTGCGTGCATGGCTTTTCCGCAGGGTGGTATCCGACACCGGACTTACCTTGACGGAGCAGACCCCCAGACGCTCCAGCCACGCTCCAGTCTGCGGATAATGGGCTTATCGCCGTTCAGGATCCGGGCATGGCCCGGAAAGGCTTCGGCCCAAAGCCGGGCATGGGTGGTTTTTCCTACACCGTTTTTTGCCAGAAACAGATAGACCCTTTCGTTCATTTCCACGGCGGCTGCGTGGACGATCAGCCCCTGATAAGCCGGGAGCGTCTGACCGATGGCCCGATAGATGCAAAGACTCTCACAGCAGCCTTTTCCCATCTGGGGATTTTTTTTCATACTCCGCTTCCAGCTCTGCGGGGGCGACGGAAACGGTCAGATCCGCAGGCAGCCGGGAACTGCATCGGTAGGAACTGCACAGAAATCGAAGATAGGGATAGCGATGCCGGATGGCCATAACTAGACCGGCCATTTGGATGTACAGCATGACAGTTCTCCGATCAGGAGGCTGCGGGGATGCAGAACAGCTCAAGCAGGGTCTGCATCAGCGAATCCTCGTCCAAATGGTACTCCATATAGACCGGCCCCCGGACACTTTCCCCCTCAATGCTGGAAAGACCGCAGAAGGAATATCCTGCCAGCTTGTCGATCATACCCGAAACCTGATCGGCGGTGAGATCGCTGGTCACATAGGGAAAGACCTCCCAGACGGTATTTGCCACGAATTCCGGGTCGGCGCCGGACAGATGATCGAATTTTGAAATGGCGGCGGTGAGATATTCCTGCTGCCGCTTCATCCGATTGAGGTTGGTCTTATCGCTGAGGCTGCCTCTGGCCCGGACATAGATGAGCGCCTGATCGCCCATGAGGTTCATGGTTCTTCCCGGCTTCATGGAGGGATCGAGGTCGGTAAAATCATCGGTAAGCGTTACGGTGACGCCGCCCAGCAGATCGTTGACCGTGGGAACGGCGTCCATGGTGACGGCGGCATAGTGGTTGATCCGAACCCCTCGAAGCAGACGGGATACGGTGCGCTTGGTATAGCAGCAGCTGTCCTGCTCGCCGGTTCCATAGGTGTGGGCCAGCGCCAGCTGCTGGGTGACGGTATCGATCCGGACGGAATTTTTTCCCAGTATATCGATCTGGGCCATGGTATCCCGGTTGAGATGCAGGCCCCGATAGGTTTGATTGGCCTCGTCCACCACCAGAAGCAGGATGAAATCCGACTGCTGGTTGTTGAAATCGGCGGTCGCAGCGGTTCCGGCCTCGAATTTATCCACACCGATGAGCAAAAAGGTGGACAGGTCGGTTCTGGGCAGATAGTCCCTTCCCTTATAGGAGAACCGATCCGAAGCGGATGCGGCCCGCACCACATCCTGCTCCTGCTCCCAGCGGCGCATGGCAAAATAAAACAGGGAGAAAAAGAAAAGACCCAGGGCGGCGATCACAATGGCTTTTTTTGTTTGTCTGCGTTTTCTTTGGTTCATCATTCTATTACAGGCTCCCTTGCATGATCCCGATCTTGTTTCCGAAGTTGGTGATTGCGGATGGCAAAGCCCAGTGACAGGCAGCCGCAGCCCAGAGAACCCAGCATCCAGTACAGGGGAATGGGGTCAAAGGTTCTGGGGGAATGGGGCGCTCTGGGGCCGGGGCGGAGCAGGGAATGAGACGTTTGCTCCTGAGGCCCGGAGGGCTGCTGTTCCCGAAGCAGCGCTGTGCCGCCGGAAAACAGCCAAGGATCCGACCGGGGAGAGCCGGGGCCGGATGGGGCCGGGGCGGAGGGCTGCCGGGGATCGGGCGCAGGGGTGCGCTCCGGACTGGGAACATAAAGCTCGGGATCCGGCTGGGGGGCGGCGTCGCCCAGCCGCTTGGCCAAAACCAGATAGCGCTGCCCCGGACTCCACCACTGGCGGCAGGTGCTGAGGATCAGGATGTGATCCCGGGAATTGACGGTGATGCTGTCATCAAATACACCCGGGGCGGTGAAAACAGTTTGAAGGAATTGGTCGAACTCCTCTTTTTTCGTAAAATCATAGCGATCCAAAATGTGGCGCTCGTCATAGTCGATGGCCGCAAAGACCCGGTAGTGCAGCACCTCGTCCGGCAGGAAAATGCGGATCAGCGGATGCATCCGAAAAAGTTCCTCGGTTTCATAGGCAGGCTTCAGCAGACCGAAATTCTGAGCAGATTGGAGATTTCTGGCATAGATCAGGGTGACAGGGTCGGAAAAATCAGTGCGGTTGTACTGCTTTTCGGTGTAGAAGGCCCCGGCGCTCAGCGGCTGGCCCAGACTGTCATGCTTGAGATAGAAGCAGTCGTCGCTGTCATGCTGGAGCAGGGGGGCGTCCAGCTCCGTCTGCGGAATGTCCAGCCACGCATAAATATGGGGATTTTCCCCTTGCAGGGAGGCAAAATCAATGGGGCTTTGATAGACCCCCGGCTCCGGGTAGTAATTCCACCGGCCGGTGGGAATGCCGATCTCCGTGCTGAATTTGACCGATTCCAGTTCAGAAACGGAATCCGTATAGATTTTGGGCCAGAAGGCCATGACGCCACAGAAAACGGCTCCCAGCAGAGAGAGGATGGTCGGAAATGCAGAATGTTTTTTCATCTTGGCTTCCTCGTTGTTGTGTGATGCTCCTGCGGATCCTGCCTGTAACCGTATTGGTATCCGTATTTGGAGCCGTATTTGCGGCGGTATGCCTTCTCGGCGGTGCTGGCATTATTGAGGACGAAGCCGATGATATTGGCCCTTGCGATTTTCAGCTGACGCAGGGATTCGTTCAGTTCCCGTCTGCGGTCGAAGTCCTGACGCACCACCAGAAGCAGTCCGGTCAGGTGCTTGGAGACCATCAAGGTGTCCGATACGATGTTGACCGGGGGCAGGTCCACAATGGTATAGTCATAGTCCTGTTTCAGGGAGGCAAAAATCTCTTCCATGTGTCCCATACTGAGGATTTCCGAGGGATTGGGCGGGATGGAGCCGGCGGTGATTACCTGAATACCGCCCAGCTGTTCACAGGTCTGGGTGACCTCATCCAGAGAATTCAGGTTCAACACATAGTTGGTAAAGCCGGGAGAGCGCTTCAAGGAGAGGTATTGGGCCACCATGGGCAGGCGCATATCCAGCTCCATGAGGCAGACCTTTTTCCCAACCTTGGCCAGCGCATGGGCCAGATTGATGGAGGTGGTGCTTTTGCCCTCGCCCCGCAGAGGGCTGGTGATGCCGATGACACTATGCTCCGAGCCGGAGACACTGAGCAGAAGATTGGAACGCAGCAGATTATAGGCTTCTGTGGCCTCGAAGGTCAAAGGCTCCTCCCGAGCCATGGGGGTCGGGCCGGTGTCGGATAGATTCTTGGAGCCGTACAGGGAGCCGGATTTGGAGGAGAATTTGGGGATGGAGGCCAGCAGGGGAAAATCATAGTTTTGCAGGAGGGCATCCTTATCCCTGATGGTATCGTTCATCAGAGCCAGCACAACGATGACGGCACAGCTGACGATGCCGCCCAGCAGCATCCCCATCATGGTGTTTTTGGTGATGTTGGGGGAGATCTTATGCTGGGGAACGATGGCATAGTCGATGATCCGCACGGAGCTGCCATCTACGACCTTGGCAATGGCCTCGGGCAGCACATCGGCGATGGTATTATTGATGTATTCCGCCTCCACGGGGTTTGTGGAGCGGACGGAGATTTGCAGGATCTCCATGCCGTCCACGGCGCTGGCGGAGATCATGGAGCGCAGCTGCTCATAGGTATAATCCAGACCGGCCCGGTTGATGACCTCGTTGAGCGCCGTCCGGGATTTGGCAATGAAGGCATAGACATCCACAAGGCTCTGGGCGGCGTCCAGCTCACCGGGGGAAATGGAAATTTTTCCGCCTACGAAGGAAACGGAGCTGTTGTTGACATAGATGTAGGCATCCGACTGATAAAGCGGGTCGATCTGATAGGCGGAGTGATAAAAGAACAGACCTCCCACCAAAACAGCGGCCAGCAAAATGATATACGCCTTGTGCCACAGCATATGCAGTAGTTGTAAAAGGTCGATCTCGACCTCGTCGGTTTTGGTATTTTCCATGAAAAAACTCCAATCTCTGAAAATTTGAAGGAAAAGCAGAAAAGTAATCCCGTTGAGACATCCGGGAGGATTTTCTCTCCTGAAATGACGAAAAATCCCATAATTTATACTACTACAAAAGGAATCAATAATCAATCAGAATTGATTAGAAAACAAAAAAAGCCGGAGTTTATGAGGATTCTGTGGCAGGATATGGGACTGCCGCAGGGCAAAAAAAGAGCCGCAGCTTCAAACTGCGGAAAAATCCCCAACAATTTTATTATATCAAAGGTACATCCTTTTTTCATACGCAAATCCTCCAAGCTTTCGGGGAAAAGTTTAAGCAAGCTGCGAATTGTAAAGCAGCCGGTTCTGTGGTATTCTTTAGATACACCAAAGAGATGAAAAAGGAAAGAAAAAAAGAAATATTTCTAATGTATGGAAGGAGGCTCAATCCCATGAGAAGTCCCGATATTCATCAGAACGAGCCCTCGATTGAAGGATGATTGATTCAGTCGAGGGTTCGTTCCTGTTTTGGGCATCCCCTCCATAAAATACCGGACTCCATAAAAGCACGGAGACCCCTTTTTGGGGCCTCCGTTTTTGCGTGTTCGGGAGAGAAGAAAATCAGAATACCAGATTCAGCACCTGATAGGCCACCAGAGCGGCCACATAGGCGGTTCCCATCTGGAACAGGATGGCTTGGAAGGTGAGCTTTGCGGAGTTCAGTTCCTTGCGGATGGTACCCATGGTCGCAAAGCAGGGGCAGGAAAGAATGAAGAACAGCAGGAAGGAAACGGCGCTGGCGGGGGTGAGGATCTCAGCCATGGCTCCGGTCACGGCATCCTCGCCAAATAGCACACCCATGGTGGCAAGGAGGTTGTCCTTGGCCACATAGCCGGTGATCATGGCGGCGATCAGCTGCCAGGAGGGGAAGCCCAGCGGGGCAAAGATGGGGCTGAGGAACCGACCGATGTCTGCCAGCATACTTTCCTCCAGATCCACGTGCTGGAGAGAGAAGCTGAAATATTTGAAGAACCAGATCACCATGGTGGTCAGGACGATGATGGTACCGGCCTTGCGGAACAGGGCCACGGTCTTTTCCCAGACAAAGTGCCAGATGTTTTTCAGCCGGGGCAGCTTGTATTCCGGCAGCTCCATGACGAAGGGCGCAGGCTCGCCCTTGAACATGGTGTGCTTGAGGAAGATGCCGCCGATGATGACGAAGCCGATGGAGAATAGATACACCAGAGGCGGCACCCAGGGGCTTTCGGTCACCAGACCGATGACCAGCAGAATGGTGGGCATCATGGTGGCGCAGGGGATGAAGGGAGTCAGGAAAATGGTCATCTTCCGGTCATTCTCATCCTCAATGGTTCGGGTGGCGGCGATGGCCTGCACGGTGCAGCCGGTGCCGAGGAGCATGGGGATGAAGGACTTGCCGGAGAGGCCGAAGCGGCGGAACACCCGATCCATGATGAAGGTGACCCGGGCCATGTAGCCGCACTCCTCCAGAATGGCCAGAAATACGAACAGCGTCATCAGATAGGGAATGAAGGCGATCATAATGCCCACGCCGAAGAGAACACCGTCACAGACCAGAGAGATGAGCCAGTCGGAGACATTCCAGCTGGTCAGGAGGCCGTTGGCCCAGCCGATGAACTGGAACACCCAGCCGAAGGTGACGCCCACCATCTTTTTATTGGGACCGTTGGGGTTGAGGCAGATCCAGTAGATTCCGTAGATAATGGCGAAAAAAATCGGAAGCGCCAGCCATTTGTTGGTCACCACATGGTCGATCCGGTCGGAAAGGGACATGGCCTCCCGGCGCTTTTTCAGAATGACCAGAGGCATGATGGACTTGATCCAGCTGTACCGCTGCTCCGTGATGATGCTGTCCATCTCGTCGTCGTATTTCTGTTCCAGCGTCCCCCGCAGGACCTGAGCCATTTGCAGTTGGCTGGGGGAGAAGCTGTCGGCCAGAGCCGGATCGCCGCAAAGCAGCTTGATCCCGTAAAAACGGGTGTCCTTCTGAGCGCAGGTGAGCTGGGCCTGAAGCCCGGAGAGGGCGGACTCCACCTCGTCGCTGTAACGGAAAGCGCTCTTGGGGGACTTTGGATGCTCTAACAGGCTTTTCATGGCCTTTTTTAGCTCGGCAAAGCCGGTTTTGTTGATGGCGGAAATTTCGCAGACCGGGCAGCCCAGAACCTTGGAAAGCTCCTTGGCGGAGAGGGCCTCGCCCTTGCTCTTGACCACATCCATCATGTTGAGTGCCACCACCACCGGCACATTCAGCTCGATGAGCTGGGTGGTGAGATAGAGATTGCGCTCCAGATTGGAGGCATCCACGATGTTGACTACCAGATCCGGATGCTCCTCCAGAATATAGTCCCGACTGATGATCTCCTCGCTGGAGTAGGGGGAGAGGGAATAGATCCCGGGAAGATCCATGACCGAAATGCTTTCCCCCTCCAGCTTCATCCGTCCCTCTCGCTTTTCCACCGTGACACCGGGCCAGTTGCCGACAAAGGCGGTACTGCCGGTGAGGGCGTTAAAGAGGGTGCTTTTGCCGCTGTTTGGATTTCCTGCTAGTGCAATGTGCTTCATTGCTTATACCTCCTCGACCTCGATTTCTTTTGCGTCCGCTTTGCGGATGCTCAGGTTATAACCCCGAATTTCGATTTCCATGGGGTCGCCCAAGGGAGCGATCTTGACCACCTTCACGGTGACGCCCTTGGTGATCCCCATATCCATGAAGCGCTGCTTCAGAGCGCCGCTGGTCCGATTCCGGAGAATTCGTCCGGATTGACCGATTTGCAGATCCCGTAATGTCATAGGTTCCTCCTCATACATGAATTCGTTTTGCAAGCTCGTGACTGAGCGCAATGGATACGCCCTTGATTTTGACGATCACATTTTCCTCCACCTGATTGACCAGCTTGATCGAGGCGCCTACCGTGAAGCCCATGGTTTGCAGGCGCTTTTTGACGGAATCATTCCCAGTGATACGAACGATCCGAAGCTCTTGATTTCGCTGGGCCAGATATAGCGGCATATCCCCACCTCCTCTGTCTATATGGTGGTTAGTCAGAGCTAACCATAGGAGGAAAGGGTGGCCCTCCGGGGAATTCCTTCCCAACAGAGGGCCTTTATTCAACCAATCATCCTACCATTTGCATCTTAGCACAGCGGAAGTTTTCTGTCAATAGGAGAACAGGGAAATTTTGCAACCTTTGTCAGATCATCCCAAAGAAAGGGAGAAATCGGATGGAAAATCAGGAAAATCGACCATGACTCTCCGGCTTGAGCCGAACCTAACAATCCGCCTCCCAGTTCTGAGGGGGATCGGGAGCTGCTTTTTCCTGCCGCACCGACTGACAGAGCCGCTCAAAAGAGACATCGCTGATGGCGTGTTCCAGCCGACAGGCATCCTCATGGGCGATTTGGGGCGGTACCCCCAGCTCGATCAGCCGGTCGGAGAAAAAGCAGTATTTGTCATAGGTGCGCTGGGCCAGCGCCAGCCCCGTCTCGGTGAGATACAGGCCATGGCCTCGGATGAGCAGATAGCCCTCCTTGCACAGCAGGGAAACCGCCCGGCTGATGCTGGCCTTGGAGAAATTCAGGTAGGACGCCAGCTCCACCGCCCGAACCTCCGGGTTCTGACGGGAAAGGACCAGAATAGCCTTGAGATAATCCTCACGGGATGTCATTTGTATTTTCAAAATATGCCTCCGTTCTTAGAAACTAAATACATCGGATGATAGTATCTATATGGTAATGCAGGAATGGGAGCCTGTCAACTGCAAGGTGGTCAACGGGCAGAAAAAAATAAAAATACAAAAAATCAAAAAAGGACTTGCATTTTGCAGAAGACTGTGTTATGATAAGCAAGTCGTCAAGACAAGTAAATAAATATCCGGGTGTGGCGAAGTTTGGTATCGCGCTTGAATGGGGTTCAAGAGGCCG
>SAMEA104404100__coassemble_591_pt1 | contig 38329 bp, 37 predicted proteins | sample SAMEA104404100__metabat2_low_PE_102 | metagenome-assembled genome bin SAMEA104404100 (sample SAMEA104404100) | Balaenoptera acutorostrata | reverse complement strand
TTCGAATCCAGTCACTCGGACCAAGGGAGTATCCTGATGGGATGCTCCCTTTTTTTACATAGAGAGCGGCCCCGGCAGAGGATCTGCCGCAAAACAGGGCCATGAAAAAAGACGAGTAAGCGCCCCGAAAGGGACTGCCTGCTCGTCTTTTTGTATGAAATCTTGTTTTCAGACCCAGGGCTTGGGGGATCAGGCCAGCGCCTGAGAGGGAGCGGTATAGGCCGCCATGCACTCCCGGAGGATCTGTTCCATTTCCTCCCGGTGCAGGAGCATATCCTTCGCCAGTGCCATCTGACATCTGGCCCGAACCAGATTATGAGTGGGGTAGTCGGCGCCGAAGTACACATCCCCCAGAATGTAATCCTGCAAGAAGCGGATGGACAGCTCACAGGCCATGGCAAAGCAGCTCAGACCCAGCGTATCCCGCTCGTTTTCGGTGAGGGAGCCGGCGGTATAACGGAGGAAGCCCTCGGAAAAGGCCCGGAACACCTTCAGATCAATGTGAACCTGAGACACATCGGGGCAGTCCTCAGCCACGGTATTTGCGGCAGAGCGAATGGCGTCGCCAAAGTCAGAGCCGACCAGCCCGGGCATGACCGTGTCCAGATCCACCACCACAATGGCCGTACGCCCGGTGGGGTCGAACAGCACATTGTTGATTTTGGTGTCATTGTGCGTGACCCGCAGGGGGAGCGCACCGGTGCGGCTCATGGCGGTCAGGGTGCAGGCCAGCTCCTCCACGGAGTTCAGCCAGTCAAGCTCCTGCTGCACCTCTGCGGCCCGACCCACCGGGTCAGCGGCCACGGCCTGACGCAGCTGCTCATAGCGGCCAATGGTGTTGTGGAAATCCGGGATGGTTTCAAACAGCTGGGAGGCGTCGAAATCCCGGAGCATGGTCTGGAATTCGCCGAAGGCCTCGCCGGCGCTGTGGATCACATCCAGATCGCTGGTGCCGTCATAGGTCATGGAGGGGATGTAGTTGAACAGCCGCCAGAAGCTGCCCGCTCCACGCCAGTATACCAGCCCGTCGGGGGTATGATGGAAGTGCAGCACCTTGCGTTTGGGATCCAGAGCGTGAATATATTCCGTGACCAGATCGATGTTGTTCATCACCTGCTCCGGATTTCGGAATACCAGCGTATTGATGGACTGTACCACATAGGACTTTTCCCGCCCATCGTCCCGGATGAAGTCCACCCGATAGGTTTTGTTGATATGTCCGCCCTTGAGAACCTCCCAGGAAACCATGGTTCCATGGATTTGGAAGGCGTTGCAGACATCCTGTAAAATATCTTTCATTAGATCCAATCTTTCTGTTTGATTTCGGGAAACGGTCATGGGATGCACCCCGACCGAAATTCTCATATGACCCGCATTATACCATCAAGTGGCCCGATATGCAATCTTCTCGGATGGAGAAAGCATTTGTTGTGTAATTCATGCAAGAAATAGATACATATTTTGGGCAGCTTTTCAGAAAATCCCCCATTTTTTTACAAACAAGCCCCAAAAAGAACTTCTGTTCGGGGCCGTTTGTGACAGATTCCGGATTATGCGTATAACAGATTTCGGATAAACGCTTGAATCCGGAGACAAAAAGATGTATAATGGACAAAACAAAATTGAAATCTGTTCGCAGACGGAGGCGTTTCCGTCGGGTTTCGGTTTTGGATGTGTCGGCCTGCCCCCACATCCACATCATACGGAAGGAATTGGCGCTATGGAACAAGAACAATACACTATCTACCGCAAGGAAGAAATCTATCATCTGCTGGAGGAAAAGAAGATCCGCTACGAGGCGATGGAGCATCCGGCGGTCTATACCATGGAGGATATGGAGCAGTATCATATCACTGAAAAAGGTACCGTTTGCAAGAACCTGTTTCTGCGGGATGCCAAGGGCAAGAACCATTTTCTCGTGACAGTCCCCAATGCACGGAAGGTGGATCTCAAGGAGCTGGGACAGAAGATCGGCTGCTCCAAGCTGAGCTTTGCCTCCGCAGATCGGCTTGAAAAATACCTCCATGTCCAGCAGGGCTGCGTATCTCCCTTCGGCCTGCTCAATGACGAGTCCAAGTCCGTGACCCTGATCGTCGATGCTGACCTCAAGCGGGAGCAGCATATGGGCATCCATCCCAATGACAATACCGCCAGCGTCTGGCTGGCCTTCCGAGATCTGGAGGAGCTGATCGAGGAACACGGCAACGAGGTCATGCTCGTTAAATTTTAATGGATCAATACGGAGGGTTTTACCATGTATCAGCTGGATAAATGTATTTTCGTGACAAATAATGACCGGGCTGCCGCCGAATTCGCAGACCGGGCCAAGCAGATCATCCTGCTGGAAAACTATCGGGATGTGCTGGTGCAGGCCCGGGATCTCATCTATGCAGGCCATAAGCTTCTGAGCCATCCTCAGGCCTCCAGCCTGAAGCCCAACCAGACCCCCTACCGTACCATTCTGGTTTACGGCGAGAAGGGGAGCGTGGATTTTGACGATGTGGCCCTGATCGAGAAGGCCATTGAAACCTTCGATAAGTGGCAGGATATCCGCCATACACCGGCCTACTGTGAGAAGATCGCCTATGATTATAAGACCATCGATCTGTCCATGATCGAGAATATCATCCCCAAGCTGTAAGACAAGGGGAAATGATATGCAGGAATCGATTTCGGATAATTTATGTACACAAAAACCCTATTTTAAAAATCTGAGCCGGAAGGATTATGTCGTCAAGGCCTCTCAGATCATCGAACAGGAGGGGATCGGCGCCATTTCCATCCGCCGTCTGTCCCGGGAAATGGGCTGCTCTACCACCACCATGTATCGCCACTTCCGCAATCTGGACGAGCTTCTGTTCTATGCGGTGCTGGGGAAGCTGAATACCTATATCGAAAACCTCAACCGATGCGTATCAGGCTGGAAAACCATCTGGGATATGCATTTCTGCATTTGGGAGCAGTATGCCAAGCAGGCCTTTCTGCGGCCCGAGGCTTTCGATCTGCTGTTCTTCAACAACATCGGAACAGAGCTGGGGGATGCGTTGAAGGAATACTATGAAATGTTCCCGGAAACCATCGTGGATACGCCCCCTATCATCCAGCATATGCTGGAGCTGCCCGGATACTATGAGCGAGATTATTGTATTTTGCAGAAATTGGTGGATCAACAGGTTATGTCCCGGCAGACTGCCCGGAAGATCAACCACATCGAGTGTAATCTCTATCTGGGGTACTTCAAGTCGGTGATGCATTCCCATCTATCGGAGGAACAGAAGCTGCGGCTGGTGGAGCAGTTCCTCACAGAGATCCGGGAGCTGATTGCCCTGTATCTGGAAAAAGATCCGGTTTATCGGGAAAAACACGGAGAGAATCTGCCGGAGTCGCCCTTTGAACCGGACGCATACAACCAAATCATCTGAGAGATCCCATTCTCTGAACCGCCCTGCACCCAAGGTGCAGGGCGATTTTTTATCCTATTTGAAGCGAAAAATGTAAAATCCCATTGAAACCTGCTGACGATATGCGCTGGAAGGCCAGATGTTTTCCCGTGAAAATACGGCGGCGTGGCCCTCGGCATCCAAGTCTCGATGGGCAGCGAAAACCGCCGGAGCAGGGAATCGGCGGCTCCGGTGGTCGGATTTTGGGGAGACTTGCCGTTATGGAGAACTTCGGACAGGAAATCCGTAGAATCATATTGATTTTGCCGCATCCATTCCCGGAGGGGCAGCGCCATGCCAAAGGGCCGTATCATGGTTATAAAAAATGAACCCGGAAAACGTAGGGGGGAAATCGGGGCAAAAAAATTGATTTTATCCATGAAAAGGCGTTTTGGACAATCGGCAGAAATGGAAAATCATGGACAAAAAACCGAATCGAAAATGATAAATAATCAAATGTGAAAATAAGTACAATTTATGTCATATTTGATAAAATAATATCAGTATCTTTGTTGGTAAATAACAAAAATTTTCAATTTGAACAAAACTATTGACAAAGTATCTTGATAACTTGTATAATTTAATCAACGAGTTACCGGGGTAACATTTAAAAAGCAGAAGTCAGCGGTATCTTGTAAACCATGTTTCAAAAAGAATGTGGTAAAAGAAAGGAGCAAAAACAATGAGCAAAAATGCACAAGAACAGCCCAAACAATGGAATTCACGATTTGGATACATCATGGTTGCTGCCGGTGCTGCCATCGGTCTGGGTAATATCTGGAAGTTCCCTTATCTGGCCTATCGTGGCGGCGGCGGCATTTTCCTGCTGGTCTACATCATCATCATTGCGCTGATGGCACACCCCATGGTCGAAATGGAGACTGCCATTGGTCGTCACGGAAAATCTGACACGGTCACGGTTTACGAGAAGATCAATCCCCGCTGGGGCTTCGTTGGCTGGATGGCCAATATCTGTACACTGGGTATCAATATGTTCTATGTGGTTGTCGGCGGCTGGGTCCTCAAGTATGCGGTTCAGTTCATCATCTCCGGCAACTTCGGCGCTGACGCCGGTGTGTTCTTTGACACCTTTACCTCCAAGCCCATTGAGCCGATCATCTGGACGGTGATCCTCACCGGCTTCTGCTCCTTCCTGCTGCTGTTCGGTATCACCGGCATCGTCGAGAAGGTCACCAAGGTCATCATGCCTGCTCTGTTCGTTCTGCTGATTATCTGCGGCGTGTATGCCTGCTTCTCCAGCCCCGGAGCCATGGAAGGCCTCAAGTATTATCTGCTGCCCGAGCCTAAGAACTTCAGCGTCAAGGTCTTTGCTGATGCTGCAACGCAGGTTCTGTTCTCGGTTGGTATCGGCTGGGGTATCTTTACGACCCTCGGCGCAAACATCCCCGATAAGAGCAATCTGAGAAGCGATGCCATTCTGGTTTCTGTCTGCGATACCATGGCCGCCCTTCTGGCTGGCTTCGTGGTCATCCCCTCCGCCTTCGGTGCCGGTGTGGATATGCAGTCCGGCCCCCGTCTGCTGTTCGATGTCATGGCAGGTATCTTCGCCAATCTGCCCGGTGGCCGTCTGATCGGTTCCTTCTTCTTCATCGGCGTTACCTTCGCCGTGGTTTCCTCCCTGTTCACCTTCTTCGAGATCTCCATGAAGACCTTCGAGGTCAAGCTGAAGATGGGCCGGAAAAAGGCTGTTGCCGTTGTGACCGCCATCATCCTGACCGGTGCTGTCTTTGTTTCTCTGAATCAGGGCGCATGGGAATTCACCCTGCCCTTCCCCAGCTTCCAGGGGATCCAGTGGTACAGCCTGTTTGATTGGCTGGACTGCTTCACCGCTTATGTCCTGCTTCCCGGCGGCTGCCTTGCTACCAGCATCTTTGTGACCAGAGTCTGGAAGTTTGACCGCTACGAGAAGGAGCTGACCGCCAATGGCCGTGACGGACACATCAACAAGTTCGACAAGTTCCTTGTCAAGTATGTCGTCCCCTTCTTTATGATCGTTGTCCTGCTGAATGTGTTCGGCGTCATTAAGTAAACAGATCCAAATACACTTTGATTTAGGTATCTTTTCTTCGGAAGATCCCTCACAGAATGGAAACGGGGGGTCTGCTTACGGCAGTCCCTCCGTTTTTTTCAAATGGAACCCCTGATTTCTAGCATGGCAGAGAATGTGGTCATAATCATCAAAAAATGGGTGAACAATTAAGTAGAAATTCACAATTATTATAAGCAATGGAAAAAGATGGTTGAGTTTCACCACAGTCTGTGCTATATTCAAGGTACAATGTTAACACGATAACATACAACGGAAACAGATTCTAAACCGTATGGCAGAATGATTCCGCCAAATTCAAAGGAGGCACACATCTATGAAGTTGGAATTGGGAAAAATCTTTATTAAGGACATTCAATTCGCAGATCAGACTCATGTGGAAAACGGCGTGCTTTTCGTCAATAAGGAAGAAGTCGAAAAGCTGGTTCTCGAGGACGATAAGCTGGCCGGCTGCCACTTGGAGATCGCCCGTCCCGGCGAATCCGTTCGGATCACCCCCGTCAAGGATGTCATCGAGCCTCGGGTCAAGGTTTCCGGCGGCGGCGAGATCTTCCCCGGTGTGATCGGCAAGGTCAGCCCCACCGTCGGCAGTGGCCGTACCCATGCGCTGGAGGGCTGCTGCGTGGTCACCGTCGGTAAGATCGTCGGTTTTCAGGAGGGCGTCATCGATATGAGCGGCCCCGCCGCCGATTACTGTCCCTTCTCCAAGACCTGCAACCTGTGCGTGGTCATGGAACCCAACGGTGAGCTGGAGACCCATGTCTACGAGAAGGCCGCCCGTATGGCCGGTCTGAAGGTCGCAGCCTTCATCGGTGAGGCCGCCAGAGAGCTGACCCCCGATGAGATCGTCACCTACGAAACCAAGCCCATCTTCGAGCAGGCCGCACAGTATCCGGATCTGCCCAAGGTCGGCTACATCCATATGCTCCAGTCTCAGGGCCTGCTGCATGATACCTATTACTACGGCGTCGATGCCAAGCAGATCGTCCCCACCGTTATGTATCCCACCGAGATCATGGACGGCGCCATTGTCTCCGGCAACTGTGTTGCCCCCTGTGACAAGGTCACCACCTTCCATCATTTCCACAACCCCGTCATCGAGGACTGCTACAAGCACCACGGCAAGGACATCAACTTCATGGGCGTTATCCTGACCAATGAGAATGTGTTCCTGGCCGATAAGGAGCGCCACTCCGATATGGTCGCAAAGCTGTGCCAGTGGATGGGTCTGGACGGCGTCCTCATCACCGAGGAAGGCTACGGCAACCCCGATACCGACCTGATGATGAACTGCCACAAGGTAGAGAAGGCCGGAACCAAGGTGGTTCTGATTACCGACGAGTTCCCCGGCAAGGATGGCAAGTCCCAGTCTCTGGCGGATGTCTGCAAGGAAGCCGACGCACTGGCCTCCTGCGGTCAGGGCAACGCAACCCTGCAATTCCCGGCCATGGATCATGTGATCGGTACGCAGGACTTCATCGAGATGCAGATCGGCGGCTGGGCAGGCTGTGTCAACCCCGACGGCAGCTTCGAGGCAGAGCTTCAGATCATCATCGCCTCCACCATTGCAAACGGCTACAACCATCTGGCAGCCCGTGGCTACTAATTCAGGTAAGGAGAGAATATCATGGCTAAATTCAGAATTGTACATTATATGAACCAGTTCTTTGCCGGTATTGGCGGCGAAGAAAAGGCTGACATCATGCCTGAGGTCCGTGAAGGCGTGGTCGGCCCCGGCGTCGGCTTGCAGGCCGCTCTGGGTGCAGACTATGAGATCGTCGCAACTGTCATCTGCGGTGATAACTACTTTGGTGAGAATCTGGATCAGGCAACCGATACCATCATCGAGATGGTCAAGAAGTATGAGCCGGATGTGTTCGTTGCCGGCCCCGCCTTCAATGCAGGCCGCTACGGCGTCGCCTGTGGTACCATCTGTAAGGCCGTTGAGGAGCGTCTGGGGATCCCTGTCCTGACCGGTATGTATCAGGAGAACCCCGGCGCCGATATGTTCCGCAAGGATGTGGTCATCGTGGCCACCAAGAATTCCGCTGCGGATATGAGAAATGTCATCCCCACCGTCAGCAAGCTCATCCAGAAGATGGCCAACAAGGAAGAACTCCTCGGGCCCAAGGAGGAAGGCTATCTGGAGCGTGGCATCCGTGTCAACTACTTCGCCGAGAAGCGCGGCTCCGAGCGTGCCGTGGAGATGCTGGTCAAGAAGCTCAAGGGCGAGCCCTTCGAGACGGATCTCGTCATGCCCGTGTTCGACCGGGTAGAGCCTGCCGCTCCCATCAAGGACATCAAACACGCCAAGATCGCTGTGGTCACCTCCGGCGGTATCGTGCCGCAGGGCAACCCCGATCACATCGAGTCCTCCAATGCGACCCGCTGGGGCAAGTATGACATCACCGGCATGGAGCGCCTGTCTGCCGAGCAGTTCACCACCATCCACGGCGGTTATGACCGGCAGTTCGCCATGGCCAACCCCAATGTGGTCGTGCCTCTGGATGCTCTGCGTGAGCTGGAAAAGGCCGGCGAATTCGGCGAGCTGGTCAACTACTTCTGCACCACCACCGGTACCGGTACTGCAACCGCTTCCGCTGCCAAGTTCGGCTCCGAAATTGGTCAGATGCTGATCGACGATCATGTTGACGGCGTATTGCTGGTATCGACATGAGGAACCTGCACTCGTTGCGGCGCAACGATGGTTAAGGGCATTGAAAAGTACGGCATCCCCGTCGTTCATCTTGCCACTGTGGTTCCCATTTCTCTCACGATCGGTGCAAACCGGATCATCCCCGGCGTTGGTATTCCTTATCCTGTCGCTGATCCCACTCAGGGTGAGAAGGACAGCTACAAGATCCGGATCAACAAGGTGCGCAAGGCTCTGAAGGCTTTGCAGACACCCGTGGACGGTCAGACCGTCTTTGAAAAGTAAGAAATTTCCTCTGCCTCTGGGATCCTGATGGGAGGCCCGGAGGCAGGAAATCATGGCACTGAGGCGCCGCCCCGTCAGGAATCCCTGTCCCTGCATGGGGCATATGAGCCTCGGAGCTGCTCCTAGATCCATTGTCAGAAGCGTTCCTCTCTTTTACCCCTTCTTTTATTGTCATTGCAAGTCCTCCGGTCTACACCGGGGGATTTGCATTTTTTCGGCCTTTTGATAATCAAAATAGAAAAACTGCCGCAGGCTCCATGTTCTGCGGCAGTTGCTTTTGGGGGTTATCCGAGGATCCGCTCCAGCGCCTCCAGCGCATAGGCCACCTCGTCCATGGTATTGTCCCAGCCAAAGGAAAAACGAACCGTTCCGCCGGGGTAAGTGCCGAGGGTTTCATGGGCTCTGGGCGCACAATGCAGCCCCACCCGGGTCAGGATGCCATAGCGGTTTTCCAGCTCAAAGGCGATGCGGGCATTGTCGTCCTCGTAGAAATCGACGCTGACAATGGCGGCTCTGCCCTCCGGAGTATCGAGGCCCACGGTTCGGACGCCCTTTCGTCCTTGCAGACCTCGGTGCATGGCCATGGCCAGTGCCAGCTCATGGTCTGCCAGCTCCCCGGGCGCTCTGGTTTGCAAATACTTCAGCGCCGCCCGCAGACCCAGAATTCCCGGCAGATTCATGGTGCCGGCTTCAAAACGGTCGGGCATGAACTGGGGCATTTCCTCCAGATGAGAGGCGCTTCCGGTGCCGCCTGCAAGGAGCGGCTCGGTTTCATGGGCCATTCGGTCAGTAAGAAGCATACCGCCGATGCCCTGCGGCCCCAGCAATCCCTTATGCCCCGTGAAGCAGAGGGCGTCCACATGGAGCCGGTTCATGGAGATGGGGAAGGGGCCGGCCTTCTGGGCCGTATCCAGAATAAAAGCCAGCCCATGGCGCTGGCAGATTTCCCCGATTTCCTCCAATGGGAGGAAGGTGCCGCAGACATTGGAGGCCGCTGTCAGAATTACGGCTCTGGTTCGGGGGCCGATCTGCTCCTCCAGCCGCTGGGGATCCAGCGTCCCGTCGGGGTTACAGGGGACTGCATCAAAGGAGATGCCCTGCCGCTCCATCTGCACCAGTGGCCGGATGACCGCATTATGCTCCATGGAGGAAGTCAGCACATGATCCCCCGGGCGGAGAAAACCCTTGATGAGATGGTTGAGGGAGGTGGTGATGTTCGGGGTGAACACCACATTACGGGGCTTGTCGAAGTCGAAGCATTCACAGAGCAGCTGCCGGGTTTCCAGCACCTGCGCTGCAACCTGATAGGCCTCCTCGTAGCCTCCACGGTTGATGTTGAAGGCCCCCAGATCGATCATCCGCTTCATCTCATCCGAGACGCCCGGTGCTTTGGGGAAGGATGTACTGCTGTTGTCAAAATAAATCCGTTTCATGGAAATTCCTCCTTGGGAGTTTTCGCCTGTTTTTTCATAGTATAACGATAAAATTGGGATTTTTCCATCCTTTTTCCCTATTGATCGATTCTTTGTATGGGAGCATGGGCGGAATCTAATAAATGAATTTAACAAATGGAAAAATGAATTGTATAATACTTCCAGTTCAAACAGAAAAAGGAGAGATTCCATGAAAGACAAGAAAAACCTGCTGATGATCCTCACCGGAGTGGTCGTCGGCCTCATTTCCGTGGCCTTGGTGAAATTCGGAAACCCTGCCAATATGGGCTTCTGTATCGCCTGCTTCCTGCGTGACATCGCCGGAGGCGTGGGGATGCACCGGGCGGAGGTGGTTCAGTATGTCCGGCCCGAAATCATCGGTCTGGTGCTGGGCGCCTTCGGTATGGCGGTCATCGGGAAGGAGTTTCATCCCCGGGGCGGTTCCTCCCCGGTGCTGCGGTTCCTGCTGGGAGCCGTGGTGATGGTGGGAGCGCTTATGTTCCTGGGCTGCCCTCTGCGGATGGTTCTGCGCATCGGCGGCGGTGACTTCAATGCCATTGTCGGCCTGGTGGGCTTTGTGGCCGGTATTCTGGTGGGCATTTTCTTCCTGAAGCACGGCTTCACCCTCAAGCGCAATTACAGCCAGACCCGGCTGGAGGGCTTCGGGATCAGTGCCATTGCCTTGGCGCTGCTGGGGGTGCTGGTGCTGGCTCCCTCGGTGCTGCTGTTCTCCGAGAAAGGCCCCGGCTCCATGCGGGCGCCCGTCCTCATGGCGTTGATTGCCGGTCTGGTGGTGGGCGCTCTGGCCCAAAAGACCCGGCTGTGTATGGTAGGCGGCATCCGGGACGCCGTTTTGTTCCGGGACTTCTACCTGCTTTACGGCTTCATCGCCATCATTGCCGCAGCGCTGGTGGGAAATCTGGCGCTGGGCCAGTTCCATCCCGGCTTTGCCGATCAGCCCGTGGCCTTTCAGGACGGCCTGTGGAATTTTCTGGGCATGGCGCTGGTAGGAGTCGGCTCGGCCATGCTGGGCGGCTGCCCTCTGCGCCAGCTGATCCTCGCCGGCAGCGGCAACTCCGATTCCGCCGTGACCGTATTCGGCATGGTGGTGGGCGCTGCCTTCTGCCATAACTTCGGTCTGGCCTCCTCCCCCGCAGGCCCCACCGCCAACGGAAAAATTGCCGTGCTTCTGGGCTTTGTCATTGTGGCCGTCATCGGCTTTTGTTGCAGCAGAAAGGAAAAGGTGTGATCCATGAATCAAATCGATGCCCGGGGCTATTCCTGCCCCGAACCCGTTTTAATGACCCGTGCCGCTTTGGCAAAGGGCCTGCCCCTGAAGGTCTTGGTAGACAGCATGACCCCGGTGAACAACATCACCCGGTTTGCAGAGAACGCCGGGTACAGCGTCCGGTGGGAATCCGCCGGGGATGATTTTGAGCTTACCATCGAGAACAAACTGCCATGACTTATATTGCAACCTTTCACACCCATCTGGGGGCCATGAATTTTCACAACCTGCTCCGGGCGCAGGGGGATCCTGCGGCGGTCATGATGCCAGTCCCCCGGATGCTCAGTGCCTCCTGCGGAACCTGCGTCCGATTCCAGCGGGACTTTGACCCGGCTCAAATGTATGACGAGGATCTGGATCAGGTTGTCCGTCTCCTCGACCATGGCTATGAGCTGATCTTCCAGAACGAGGACTGACCCACGCAGATCCAGCCCCATGCAATCGAACAGCCGCCGAAGCAACGCTTCGGCGGCTGTTTTTATCCAAAGATCTGGGCTGGGCTGCCCAAGGCCATGCCGGAAAGTTCTGCCAGCGTGGTTTCTCCCCAGCTGTAATTGCTCAGATAGCTGCCCTTGAACAGCTGGGCGTATTCCTCCCGGCCTGAGAGGTATTCGTAGAGGTCACAGCGGATGCGCTGGGGGACGATGCGGCGTTTCCCGTCCACGGCCTCCACCACTTCGGCAATGCCGTATTCGGTCAGGGTGTTTTTGAGCCGCAGGGCCACCTTCCGATACCGGGCCAGTGTCACCGGGCTGACCGGCTCCTCCTCCCAGAGATAGGAAATGGCCTCCTCGGAGGTCACGAAGCCGCCCTGCCGATCCACCAAAAGAGCGAACAGCTCCTTGGATTTGCGGTTGCGGAAGGCGATGGGCGTCTCGTCCACGAACACATCGAAATATCCGAAGGTGCGGATATAGACATGGGGCTGGGCGGACGCTGCACCGTCGGTGCGATAGAGCATCACATATCGGGGGACTCCCGGCTGGGCCGATCGATGGGAGCAGATGGCCCGGATCTGCTGACGGGTGTTGGTTTTTCCGTCCAGATAAGTAAATTCCGCCTCTCCATCCCGGAGCAGGGCTTCAAACTGTCCGTAGTCCACCCGGGCCTGCGCCACGAATTCCCGAACGGGGGTGGCCCGCTCCATCAGCGGCAGCCATTGCTCCCGGGTCTTCCCAAAAAATCCGCAGACATTGTCCGTGATGTACAGGGGGGTTACCAGATCGTCGGCGATCTGGAAGGCGGCGGCACCGTCGGTAAATTCCATCATCAGGGCCTGCATATTTTTCCGCAGAGAGGCATTTTCCGTGGAAAGGGCGGCGCTATCCCGGCTCGGCTCGATGCAGCGGCAGCAGTACAGACGGATGCTGCTGTCCATTTTGAGGAAGGTTCCCTGATAGCTGCGGATCTCTCCTGAGCTGGAACGGGCCTCATAGGTGATGCGGGAGGGGCCGGCTTCGCTGTCGGTTTGATTTCTCAGATAGGCACGGAAGAAGTTCAGCACCCGCTCCTGCTGGGCCGGGACGACGGTTTCCGTCACCCATTTTTCCGTGGCCTCCTCCATCTGCATGGGCAGGTTTTGGAGCCAGCGGAACCGGGCCTCCTTGGAGTCGTACAGGCATTTGAGGCTGCCGTCTCCCAGATCGTACTGGTAGATCTTGTCATAAACATCCATGAGGGCGTTGAGATACCGCCGAGCGGACTGGGCCTTCCGGGACTCGTAATAGCGGGACACATCCAGACAGACCGCCTGAAATTCCTCCGGGCAGCCGGGATCCCGGGTGATCCAGCCGAACACATGGGCATGGGTGCTGTCACAGCGCAGGAGGGAAAGCTCTCCGTAGAGGGGGGTGTCCGCCGTGCAGAGCTGCTCCAGATACCGACAGAAACGGCGGCGTTCCTCCATGGGCAGCAGAAGAAGCAGATTTTCCCGGTACAGCTCCAGATAGTCGGTTTCCCCCGGTCTGGCCTGCGGGATGCCCAGCGTACGGCGCAGCGACTCATTCATTTCCAGAAGCCGGGGCTTTTTTTCGCAGGTGCATCGGAGAAAGCCCCATGGGGCCTCGGCAGTCTCCCGGCCCTCGGCATAGGAGAGCTGGGCTTCGGCGATCATGCGCCCGTCGGCCTCCAAGAAGGAAACGGCCTCCTCCCGGACAGACCACACCCTGCCGTTTTTGTCCCGGATGCGGTATTGCAGACATTCCTTCCGGGGCCGCTGCCCCAGACGGGCCAGAAAAGCCCCGTGGCCCGCCTGATCCGATGGGAGGATGCAGGCCGGATAGGCGGTCGGCCCGGTCAGCCCGGACACCCCCAGCAGCTGGCACAGCCCCCGGCTGGCGAAACGCACCGAGGGCCGGTCATCCAGCGCATATTCCAAAAAGCCGCAGCCTTCCCCGGCACGATGGTCAAAGTCAGTCATGGATCACACCTCTTTCACAGCAGCTGGCGCTTTGGAGCCGAATCGGCTCCCATTCGGGCATATCCTACCACATCAGCCGCCCAAATGCAACGGCTCCGGGGCGGTCAGCGCCCTGCGGCGGATTTTTCCGCTGATGGTTTTGGGCATCCGATCTACAAATTCCACCATCCGAACCCATTTGTATTCCGCCAGCTTCTGATTGCAGAAATTTTTGATTTCCAGCGCCAGAGAGGGGGAGGGGGTGCAGTCATCGCAGAGGGAGACAAAGGCCTTGATGGCCTGTCCCCGGAGGGGATCGGGGATCCCCACCACACTGCACTCGCACACGCCGGGATATTCCAGCAGGATATGCTCCACCTCATCCGGCCCGACCCGGAAGCCGCCGGTTTTGATTACATCATCGCACCGACCGCAGAACCAGAATTTTCCGCTGCGATCCCGATAGGCGGAATCTCCGGTGTGGTAGACCCTGCCCATCCATGCCTGCCGATACTGCTCCTCGTGGCCCAGATAGCCGGAGAAAATCCCCACGGGCCGTTTTCCGTCCGTGGGAGCCACCACCACCTCTCCGATCTCTCCCTCCGGGACGGGGTTTCCCTCTCCATCCAGCAGCCGGATGTCATAAAGAGGGGAGGGGCTGCCCATGGAGCCTTCCTCTGCCTCCCGGCAGGAGAAATTGGCCAGAAGCAGGGCGGTTTCCGTCTGTCCGTAGCCTTCCCGAAGGGGCAGCCCGGTCTGGGCGGTGAAGGCCCGGAACACCTCCGGGGCCAGCATTTCCCCGGCGGTGGTGGCCTGCTCCAGCGTGGGCATGGACGGGATCCCCTTGCGCACCAGATAGCGATAGACCGTGGGCGGAGCGCAGAAGGAGGTCACGCCATAGCGGTTGATGATCTGCGTCAGCTGCCACGGGTCGAAGTGGTCGAAATCATAGACCATGACGGCACTTCCCACCAGCCACTGTCCATAGAGCTTTCCCCATGCGGCCTTGGCCCAGCCGGTTTCCGCAACGGAAAAATGCAGACCACCCTCCCGGGCCTTCTGCCAGTATTTGGCGGTGACGATATGGGCCAGCGGATAGGCAAAATCGTGGAATACCCCCTTTGGCTGCCCGGTGGTGCCGGAGGTGAAATACAGCAGCATGGGATCCTCTGCCCGGGTCTGCACCCGGGAAAACACCCCGGAGGAGCGCTCTGCGGCGGCGGTCAGATCCTGAAAGCCGGAAACCGGCTGCCGGACGGTGAAGCGCTGGATCGGCTGACCGTAGACCTCCGTGGCTTTCAGGATCCGCTGGGGAACCTGATCCTGAGGCGTGACCACGACGGCCTTGACCTCGGCCTCCCGAAACCGATATACATAGTCGGAGACGGTGAGCATATGGGTGGCCGGAATGGCAACCGCTCCCAGCTTGTGCAGGGCCAGCAGGGCAAACCAGTATTCGTAGTGGCGCTTGAGCACCAGCATGACCCGATCCCCCCGGCCGATCCCGGCCTGCTGAAGCACCTGCGCCATACGGTCACTTCCGGCCTTCATCTGGGCGAAGGTGAACCGGCGGGACTGATTTTCGGTGCTGCACCAGACCAGCGCCGTCTGCTCCGGGCAGCGCCGGGCCATGACGTCCACCACATCGTAGGCAAAATTAAAGGTTTCCGGGTATTCCAGCCGAAGCCCTTGCAGCCGGCCCTGCGGATCTCGAAGCTCCCGGCAGAATTCCTGTTCCATGTGCATAAGGTCATCCTATCCTTTCAGTGTGTTGCTGCCCATGCGTCGGAACCGCTCATACCGCTTGCTGACCAGCTCCGGGTCGGCAGACAGGCTGCGAAGCTCCTCCAAAAGCAGTCGGCGCAGATCCTCATAGAAGCGCTGGGTCCCCAGCCCTTCCTCCGAGAGGATCTTTTCGATGACGCCCAGACTGAGGGCATCCTCGGCGGTGAGCCGCAGCGCTTTGGCGGCCTCCTCGGCCTTGGCGGCGTCCTTCCACAAAATGCTGGCACAGCCCTCCGGAGAGATCACGGAATAGACGGCATTTTCCAGCATCCAGACCCGGTCTGCCACCGCCAGCGCCAGCGCACCGCCGCTTTCCCCCTCGCCGATGAGAATGGAAAGAACCGGCACACAGAGGGTGGAAAGCTCCATGAGATTTTCCGCAATGGCCTGTCCCTGCCCCCGCTCCTCGGCGTCCTGTCCGCAATAGGCCCCGGAGGTATCGATGAGGCACAGCACGGGCCGTGCGAATTTTTCGGCCTGCTTCATCAGCCGCAGTGCCTTGCGATAGCCCTCGGGATGGGGTGAGCCGAAATTCCGTCGGGCCCGTTCCTTGGCGGTATGTCCCCGTTCCAGTGCCACCACCGTCACGGGCAGATCTCCCAGCAGGCCGATGCCGCCCACCACCGCCGGATCGTCGCCGTACCGACGATCTCCGTGCAGCTCCACAAAATCCGTGAGGAGGCTGCGAATATAGTCCGTTGCCGTGGGACGGTCGGCGCTTCGGGCGGATTTGATGCGCTCATATGGTGTGTTCAGCATGGCGTACCTCCCATGGTGTGCAGCTGTAACAGCTTGGTGATTTGGGATCTGAGCTGATTTCTCGGCACGATGCGGTCAACGAAGCCATGCTCCAGCACAAATTCCGATTTCTGAAAGCCCTTGGGCAGCGCCTTTCGGGTGGTCTGTTCCACCACTCTGGCCCCGGCGAAGCCCACGGTCGCCCCCGGCTCGGCCAGCGCAATATCGGCCTCCATGGCGAAGCTGGCGGTCACGCCGCCGGTGGTGGGGTCGGTGAGAACAGCCAGATAGAACAGTCCTGCCTGACTGTGCCGCTGGACGGCGGCGCTGGTTTTGGCCATCTGCATCAGAGACAGCAGTCCCTCCTGCATTCTGGCGCCGCCGGAAACCGTGAAGCCCACCACGGGCAGCCGCTTTTGCGTGGCATACTCAAACAGCCGGGTGATCTTTTCCCCCACCGCCGTTCCCATGCTGCCCATCATAAAATCCGGATCCATGAGGAACAGGGCGCAGTCCCGGCCTCCGATCTGTGCGGTGCCGCAGAGGACTGCATCCACGGCCCCGGTGGCGGTGCGGGCCGTTTCGGCCTTCTGGGCGTAGCCGGGAAAATCCAGCGGATTTTCGGCATGAAGGCCGGGCCAAAGCTCCCGAAAGCTGTCCCGGTCTGCGATCTGGTTCAGCCGCTGCCGTGCATTGAGCCGGAAATGGAAGCCGCAGGGACAGACCATCTGATTGGCCCAAAGGCGGCTCAGGGGCAGCGCTTTGTGACAGTTGGGACAGATGCGCTCCGGCTCGCCGGGATCCTGTTGAACGGCGGCCCCGGTGCGGCCCCCCTCCTCCAGCTGATTTTTCGGTTTTAAAAAATGAATCAATGCCATATCCTCACCTGTTGCTCATAAATGTCAAATCATAGCGCCCGGAAATGAAGCGCTCATCCTCCACCAGACAGAGCTGCTCCTGCACATTGGTGGAAATACCCCGGATCACCAGCTCGCAGAGGGCGGCCCGGAGCTTTCGCAGGGCCTCCTCCCGGGTCTTGCCGCAGACGATCAGCTTGCCCAGCAGAGAATCATAGTAGGGGGTGACCTCGGAATCCGCCATGAGCCAGGTGTCAAAGCGGACGGCAGGGCCTCCCGGCACATGGAGCATGGTGATCCGCCCGCAGCTCCGGGCGTTGATGCGGCACTCAATGGCGCAGCCCGTCAGGGGGATGTCTTTCTGCTCCATGGGCAGAGGGATCCCGGCGGCAATGCGGATCTGCCATTTGACCAGATCCATTCCCGTGAGCATTTCCGTGACGCAATGCTCCACCTGAAGGCGGACATTCATCTCCATGAACCAGAAATTCCCCTGCGTATCCAGCAGAAACTCCATGGTTCCGGCCCCCACATAGCCCAGCTGCTTCACCGCAGACACGGCCAGCGCCATCAGCTTCTGTCGGGCCTGTGGGGAAACCGCCGGGGAAGGGGTCTCCTCGATGAGCTTCTGATTCCTCCGCTGGAGGGAGCAGTCCCGTTCCCCCAGACAAATGGCATTTCCGGCCTCGTCCGCCAGAAGCTGGAATTCCACATGACGGGCAGGGGAGATGTATTTTTCCAGATACACGCTGCCGTCATGGAAGGCCGAGGCGGCCTCACTGACCGCCTGATTCCATGCCTCCTGCAGATCCTCCGGGCCGCTCACCATGCGGATGCCCCGTCCGCCGCCTCCGGCGCAGGCCTTGAGCATCACGGGATAGCCGATCCGCTGGGCGGCCTCGGCGGCCTCCGAAACGCTGTGCAGGGCCTTTGTGCCGGGAATGACCGTCAGCTGGGTCTGGGAGATCAGCTCCTTGAGCTGGGCCTTGTCGCTGAGGCGCTCCATGCTGTCCGGGTCAGGGCCGATGAAAACAATGCCGTTTTTTCGGCAGAGCCGGGCAAAATGTGCATTTTCCGAGAGAAAGCCGTAGCCCGGATGGATGGCCTGTGCGCCGGAAAGCAGAGCGGCGCTGAGGATCCGGCTTTCGTTCAGATAGCTGTCTCCGGCCTCCCCGCCGCCGATGCAGATGCTCTGATCTGCCAGTGCCACCGCAAGGGTGCTGCGGTCAGCCTCGGAATAGACGGCCACGGTGGCAACGCCCATTTCCTTGCAGGCCCGGATGATGCGTACCGCAATTTCCCCCCGGTTGGCGATCAGGATCTTGGCAAACATGGCGGTTCCTCCCTGAGTGCAAAGGAAAATTGAGCGCTGACGCAGAGGGTGTCCCCCACACAGACGGTTCCCTCGGCAAAATAGAAGGGGGGCTTGCTCCGGGTGAGGCGGCACCGGGTTTCCACCCGATCTCCCGGACGAACCGGGGAGCGGAACCGCACCCGATCCAGTCCTGTATAGAGGGGCAGCTGTCCCTGCTTCAAGGCGTCCTCCATCAGCACACAGGCCGATTGGGCCAGCATCTCACAGAGGATCACCCCGGGAACCAAAGGCTGACCGGGGAAATGGCCCTGCAAAAAGAATTCATCCCCCCGGACGGTGTAATGGCCTACGGCGGTACCCTGCTGATTTTCCGCATCGTCCAGCAGCAGCATGGGGGGCCGGTGGGGTAGGATCTCCATCAGTTCTTCTCGTTTCATCTTCTACCTCCGCAGTCGGAACAGCTCTGTCCCGTATTCCACGGTCTGTCCGTTGGTGACACAGACCGCACTGATGACGCCGTCGGTCTCCGCCGTGATCTCGTTGAGCATTTTCATGGCCTCCACGATGCCGAGGGTCTGGCCCTTGGTCACCCGATCCCCCTCCCGGACATAGGGCGGTGCATTTTCGGCAGAGGCCGCATAAAAGACCCCCACCATGGGAGAGGTGATGCAGAGGGAAGGCTCCGCTTCGGCCTCGGGGCAGACCGCAGGGATCTCCACGGCGGTTTTGACCGGGAGCGGCTCGGCGGCAGTCCGCTCCAGCCGCACCACCTTGTTGTCCTCGGTGATCTCCAGCCCGGTCAGCTCCAGCTCCCGCATCAGGCTGGCATAGCGGCGGATCTCAGCTTCATTCATGTTCCCAGCCCTCCTTTCGGAAGGCCAGACAGGCGTTATGGCCGCCGAAGCCCAGGGAATTGGAAAGGGCCAGCGTGATCTCGGCGGATACGGCCCGATTGGCACAGCAGTTGAGATCGCAGAGCGGATCCTGCTGATCCAGATGGATGGTGGGGGGCAGGATCCCCTCCTGCAAGGCCATGAGACAGGCCAGCGCCTCCACCGCTCCGGCGGCACCCAGCATATGGCCGGTCATGGATTTGGTGGAGCTGACATAGGCCGCATCGGCCCGATCGCCCAGCGCCTTGCGGATGGCCAGTGTTTCCAGCTTGTCGTTCATGGGGGTTCCCGTGCCGTGGGCGTTGACATAGACCAGATCCTCGGGGGTATATCCGGCCTCCTCCATGGCCTGCACCATGGCGGCGGCTCCGCCCCGGGCCTCGGGGTGGGGAGCGGTCATATGGAAGGCGTCGCAGGTGGAGCCGTAGCCGCAGACCTCTCCGTAGATCTTGGCACCCCGGGCCTTGGCGTGTTCCCGTTCCTCCAGCAGAAGTGCCACACCGCCCTCGCCCATGACAAAGCCGCTTCTGCGGCTGTCGAAGGGAAGGGAGGCCTGCTCCGGGTCTGTGGCGGTGGACAGGGCCTTCATATTGGCAAATCCGGCCAGCGCAGAGGGGGTGATGGCGGCCTCGGAGCCGCCGGAGATGACAGCATCCGCATAGCCGTGGCGGATCAGGCGCAGGGCCTCACCGATGGCATTGGAGCCGGAGGCACAGGCCGTCACCGCCGGAAGGGCAGAGCCTTGACAGTTGTGCCGGATGGCAATCAGACCAGCGGCCATATTGGCGATCATCATGGGGATAAACAGGGGAGATACCCGCCGGGGGCCTTTTTCCAGCAGCTTCTGATGCTCTGTCTCAAAGGTGCGGATGCCGCCGATGCCTGTGCCGAAGCTGACGCAGAACCGCTGGGGGCAGACCTTGCCTGCGATGCCGCTGTCCTCCACCGCCTGCTGGGCGGCGGCAACGGCGAATTGGGCATAGCGGTCGGTTCGCAGGGCCTCATTGACCGTCAGATAGGCCTCCGGGTCGAAATCCCGAACCTCGGCAGCCAAGACGGCCTTCAGCCCGGAGGTGTCAAAGGCCGTGATCGGGCCGATGCCGTTTACGCCGGCCTTCAGATTGGCCCAAGTTTCGGCGGCGGTCTTTCCCAGAGGGGTAATGGCCCCCAGCCCGGTGACAACCACTCGTCTCATTTCCATTTTGTATCCTCCTTACATGGCAAGTCCGCCGTCCACACGGAGGACCTCGCCGGTTACATAGGAAGCCTGCGCCAGATAGAGGACGGCCTGTGCCACATCCTCCGGTCTGCCCGGGACTCCCAGAGCGATGCCCTCCAAAAGAGGGCTGTGTTCCAGATGCTTGGTCATGTCGGTTTCGATGAAGCCCGGTGCAATGGCGTTGCACCGGATGCCCCGGCCTCCCAGCTCCCGGGCCACGGACTTGGTCAGCCCGATCAGTCCGGCCTTGGAGGCGGCATAGTTGGCCTGTCCGGCATTCCCGGTCAGCCCCACCACCGAGGCAATGTTGATGATACAGCCCTGCTTCTGCCGCAGAAAGAGGCCGCAGCAGTGGCGGATCATGTGGAAAGCACCCTTGAGGTTCACATCCAGAACCTGCTGAAAGTCCTCCTCCGACATCCGGGCCACCAGATTGTCCCGGGTGATCCCGGCGTTGTTGACCAGAAGCTCCACGGAGCCGAAATCTGCCCGGATCTGGGCCACCGTCTCCTTGGTTTCCTGAAAATCTGCCACATTACAGCGGTAGGCTCGGGCCGTTACCCCGAATTCCTCCCGGCAGCTGCGGCAGATCTCCTCAGCGGCGGCCTCAGAGGCGCTGTGGATGAGGGCCAGATCGACCCCCTGTGCCGCCAGCGCCCGGGCAATGGCAGCGCCGATCCCCCGGGAACCGCCGGTGATGATGGCGTTTTTATGATTTGGCATGGTATTCCTCCCATAGCTCCTTGGCGGTCACGGCGGTGACGGTGGGATCGATCCGCCGCATCAGGTTGGTAAGCGTCCGACCGGGGCCAAGCTCCACAAAGGTGTCCACCCCGTCTGCCAGCATATTTCGGATCAGCGTTTCCCACTGGACGCTGTGGCTGATCTGCCGGGACAGCAGAAGCCCCGGATCCCGGTCGTATACCCGGCCTGTCCAGTCCGAATAGAGGGGGATCGAGGGGGTTGAGAAGGAAATCTCCCCCAGCAGCTGCCCAAATGCCTCTGCGGCCTCCTCCATAAAGGGGGAATGGAAGGCTCCCGAGACCCGAAGGGGGACGGCCCTGCCTCCGGCAGCCTTGACCGCCGGGAGGAAGGCCTCCATCTGACGGCTCAGGCCGGAGACGGTGATCTGTCCGGGTGCATTGAAATTCACGGGATACAGTCCCGGGAACCGGGCGCAGAGGGCCTCTACCTGAGGCTGGGACAGTTTCAGAACAGCGGCCATGGAGGCGTCCTGCTTCCCGGCGGCGGCCTCCATCAGCTCCCCCCGGCGGATGACCAGACGAAAGCCGGTTTCCCAGTCATACAGACCGGCACAGGCTCCGGCAGTCATCTCTCCCAGAGAGAAGCCTGCTACGGCATCGGGGACGATCCCCATCTCCCGCAGGGCGGCGGCATAGGCCAGCTCCACGCAGTAGAGGCAGGGCTGGGTCTGGGCCGTCTGCTGTAATTGCCGGGCATCGGCTTCAAAGCACTGCCGGGAGGTGCCGGGACGGATGCGGTCACAGAGGGAAAAAACAGCGGCCCCGGCGGCGGAGTCCAGAAGCTCCCGGCCCATGCCGGGGAACTGATCCCCCTGACCGGCGCATAAAAAGGCTAATCGACCCATCTGTGTGCCTCCCGCAGCAGCGGCTCCGCCCCCTCTGCCACATCTCGCAGGATCTGGGCGGCAGGCTGGATCCTTTGTACCATGGCGGCAGCCTGACCGGAGAGGAAGCATCCGTGCAGCTCGTCCCCCTCCTGCACCGCCAGCCGAAGTGCGCCGGTTCCCATGGCCTCCAGCTCCTCGTCGGGGATGCCGCTGAATTCGGCCTTGGCATAGGCCCGGGCGAAGGGGGTCCGCAGACTGCGGACGGGATGGCCCAGCCGTTTCCCTGTGACCATGGTGCATAGATCCGTGGCCTTCAGGATCTTCTCCCGATAGTTGGGATGGATGGTACATTCTTCGGCGCTGAGAAAGCGGGTTCCCATCTGGATCCCCTGAGCGCCCAGCAGAAAGGCTGCTGCCATTCCCCGGCCATCGGCAATGCCCCCGGCCGCCAGCACGGGAAGATGGGTGGCGTCACAGATCTGCGGAACCAGCACCATGGTGGTCAGCTCACCCACATGACCGCCGCTTTCCCCACCCTCGGCAATGAGTGCGTCGGCGCCCAGCCGGGTCATGAGCTTTGCCATGGCCACAGAGGCCACCACGGGGATCACCCGGATACCGACCTGCTTCCATTGCTTCAGATACTTCGAGGGATTCCCGGCGCCGGTGGTCACGACCTCCACCCGTTCTTCGGTGACGAGTGCGGCGATCTCCTCGGCATAGGGGCTCATGAGCATGAGGTTGACGCCGATGGGCTTCTGGGTCAGCTGCCGAGCAAGATGGATCTGCTCCCGGACATAGGAGGCCGGGGCATTCCCGGCGGCGATGATGCCCAGACCGCCGCCCTCGGATACGGCAGCTGCCAGCCTTCCGTCGGCGATCCACGCCATACCCCCCTGAAAGATCGGGTAGCGGATGCCCAGCAGCGTACAAAGAGGGGAGTGTATCATGCCTGCGCCCGCTCCTGCATGAAGGCGTCCAGCTCGCCTACGGTTTCCACCTTCCGATCCAGCTCGATCTCCATGCCGGTTTCGTCCTCCAGATTCATCAGCAGCTCCACGGTGTCCAGAGAGTCGATGCCCAGCTGGGAAAAGCGGCTGTCCGGGGTGATGGATGCGGCGTCACAGCCGGTACGCTCAGAAATCACTTTGGCAATCATATCAAAATACATGGGTCTATTCCTCCAATGTTGAAATCAAGCAGGCTTTGCTTGTTGCGGCCCATTATAGCGGCCCTGCGTTCCACCGCCCTTCCTCCTGCGTTCCAAAACCGTTCCACCAAGGATAGAAGGAAATATTTTGTAAATTCAGACAAAATATTTGAAGAACACAGATGAATCTTGCAATATTCCCACAAGTGCAGTAAAATAGCAGTATCCAACAGAAAACCATTCTAAAAGGAGCGGATGCAAATGAAACGGATCTTATCCCTGTTTTTGGCCTGCGTATTGGTTTTTGGCCTTCTTCCGATCGTCGGTCATGGAGCCGATTATCAGTCCAGCGGGACGACAGCTGTCCCCAAGCTGAGCCAAGGCCAGATCTGGGAGCTGTTTTCCCGGGATTTCACGACAGAGCCTGTTTTTCTGGAGCAGCCCCGTACCTCGGCCCCCTATGGGCTGGGACGGGTCAATCCGGCGGCGGCAGAACAGGCGGTACAGCTTCTGAATGCCATGCGTCGGCTGGCGGGCCTGCTCCCGGTGGAGCTTGATCCGACGCTGATGGAGCAGACGCAATACGGCGCCGTGACCAATGCAGCCAATGATATGCTGTCCCACTTCCCGGAACGGCCTGACGGCATGGAGGATGACTTCTATCAGAAGGGTCGGGCGGTCAATGGACAGAGTAATATCGCCTATCTCTATGGGCTGGGCGAAGGAAATCCCATGGCCATGTCCGTGGCCATGTTTATGGATGACAGCGACACCAACAATGTGTCCAGTCTGGGCCACCGCCGCTGGCAGCTCTCGACGGATATGGGCCGTACCGGCTTCGGCTGCGCCCGCAGCAGCAGCGGCGGCTGCTATATTACGGAATATGCCTTTGACCAAAGCCAGCCGGTGAAAGCGGATTTCGATTTCATTGCATGGCCCGCCTCCGGTTATTTTCCCAATGCCTGCTTTGGGCCGGATCAGGCGTGGAGTGTCAGCGTCAATCCCGAAAAATATATCACGCCGTCCATGGAGGATCTGACGGTCACGCTGGAGGGCGGCGGCAGGAGCTGGATCTTCTCCGGCGGCCAGAGCTATGTCCCCGGAGACAGCGGCCTGTTCCTCTCCACAGATCGGTACGGCTACGGTGCAGAGCAAAACTGCATCATCTTCCGACCCGATGGCATCACCGACTATACGGGGACCTATACGGTTCGGATTCAAGGCGTGACGGATGGATTGAACAATCCCGTGGAGCTGTGCTATCAGGTGCAGTTCTTTGATTTGGACGGATTCCGGCAGCCCGAGGAAATAGAGCCGATGCCCCAGCCCACGGAGCATATCCATTCCTACGGGGACTGGATTCTGGAAAAGGAGCCGACCTCTCAGGAGGAAGGCCGTGCCTATCGGGCCTGTGACTGCGGACATTTGGAATATATGACCATCCCCAAGCTGGAAAATCCCTTCCGGGACGTGGATCTGCGGGAGTATTATGCCGAGCCGGTGCTGTGGGCCGTGGGCTTTGGCATCACCGCCGGTACCAGTCCCACGACCTTTGAGCCGGAGGTGGGCTGTACCAGAGCGCAGGTCGCCACCTTCCTGTGGCGGTTCTTCGGAGAACCGGAGCCGAAGGGCAGCGGACGGCCCTTCGTGGATGTGCGACCCGGTGAATACTATGAAAAAGCGGTTCTCTGGGCGGTGGAAAACGGCATCACCGCCGGCACCAGTCCCACGACCTTCGAGCCGGAGGCGGATTGTACCAGATCGCAGATTGCGACCTTCCTCTGGAGAGCCGCCGGAACGCCCACACCCACCCTGACAGCCAATCCCTTTGAGGATAATCAGGCCGGAGAATATTATTATGACGCAGTCCTCTGGGCGGTGGAAAATGCCATCACCGCCGGTACCACGGCTCACACCTTCTCACCGGCTCATATCTGTACCAGAGGCCAGATTGTGACCTTTCTCTATCGAGCCTGCCACGAGCAGTGAAAAAACAGCCATGCCCCGGATCAACACGATCCGGGGCGATTTTTGACCGGGGCAGAAGTGCCTGTATGATATACACAGATATGGTATCTTGCAGGAAGACCGTGGATTTGGAAAATGGTAAAATGGAATTGGATCGTGCAAAGAAGCGCTGGATTTCTATCCCTGATGATTCAATTTTGCACAGCCTCTGGGGAAGAGATGAGAAACTTGTGGTTATTTTCAAAATAATATGCAAAAGGCATAATAAAAAGGGAGCAATGGAGAAATAAGGGAATAAATGTTAAAAATCCTGTGATTTCCCAATGATCTCTAAATCCGGTTTGCATATATTCACGAATAAAAGGCCAAATTGTATGATTATCGCTTTCCTTGATGTAAAATGAGAAATCTCCGTTGACAGTACCATTCAAAAAAGGTATAATTTGTCTATAATACCAATATGGGATTGAAGCGAATTCTTTACCCTATCATTCAGACCTATAAGAATTTCCGTGCAAAAGGAGTTCTACATTAGGAAGGGGAAGGGGAAAAAGAGGGAAGGATGTTGGTTATGCAAAATGTAGAAAAGAGAAATATATTGTTCAGTCCTCCGGATATCACAGAGTCAGAAATTTCCGAGGTCACAGATGCACTGAGATCTGGTTGGATCACCACCGGCCCTAAGACCAAGCAGTTTGAACGGGAAATCGCTGAATACTGCCATGTGAATAGAGCGGCCTGCCTGAATTCTCAGACAGCCTGTGCTGAAATGGCCCTCCATATTTTGGGTGTTGGCCCCGGGGATGAAGTGCTTGTCCCGGCCTATACCTATACAGCCTCCGCTTCCGTTGTGTGCCATGTGGGCGCAAAGCTGGTTTTTGTGGATGTTCAGAAGGACAGTCTGGAGATGGACTATGATGCAGTAGAAGCCGCCATCAACGAGCATACCAAGGTCATCATCCCTGTGGATCTGGGCGGTGTACCCTGCGACTATGACCGTATTTATGAAATTGTAGAAAAGAAGAAAAACCTGTTCCGTCCTGCCAATGAAATTCAGAAGGCTATGGGCCGTATCTCTGTCAATGCCGATACCGCCCATGCATTCGGTGCCAAGTGGCATGGCCAGATGGTCGGCAGCATTGCCGACTTCTCGAGCTTTTCCTTCCATGCAGTGAAGAATCTGACCACGGCAGAGGGCGGCTGCATAACATGGAGGCATATCCCGGGCGTGGATGACGGGGAGCTGTATCACAAGATCCAGCTTTTATCTCTCCATGGTCAGTCGAAGGATGCGTTGGCTAAAACAAAGCTTGGCGCATGGGAGTATGACATCGTAGGCCCTTGGTACAAGTGTAACATGACGGATGTTGTGGCTGGTATCGGCCTTGCCCAGCTCCATCGATACGACGGGATGCTCCAGCGCAGACGGGAGATCATCCGGCGGTACGATGCTGCTTTTAAGCCTCTGGGCGTAGAGGTCTTGCCCCATTTTACGGACGAGTATCAGGGCTCCGGTCACCTGTATATCACAAGGATTCCGGGCATTGGACTGGAACAGAGACAGGAGATTATCGAAAAGATGGCCGAGACCGGCGTGGCCTGCAATGTCCACTATAAGCCCCTGCCGATGATGACCGCTTACAAGAACATGGGTTTTGACATTCAGAATTATCCCAATTCCTATGACCACTTTGTAAACGAAATCACCCTGCCCCTCCATACCCGACTGAGCGATGAGGATGTGGCGTATGTGATCGAGAACTTTGTGAGGATCGTGAAGGAATATATCTGATATGGTTTTGAAAAAGTGGGAGGATCTTCCCGCCGAGATGCAGACGGAGGAAGTGCGGCCTTATTATGAGCTGCTTTCTCATAAAAAAGGAAGCCTCATTTGTAAGCGGTTCTTCGATATCATTGTATCGCTTATTATGCTCATCCTGTTATCTCCTGTGTTCCTGATTTTGGCTGTGGCAATCAAGTTGGACTCCAAAGGCCCTGTTTTCTATCGTCAGGTCAGAATGACACAGTACGGGAAGGAATTTCGTATTCATAAGTTTCGCTCCATGGTTACCGGTGCAGACAAGGGCAGCCAGGTCACCGTCAGCGGGGACAGCCGAGTCACCAGAGTCGGCAAACTGGTTCGCAAGTGCCGCTTGGATGAAATCAGCCAGCTCATTGATGTGCTGCAGGGCAACATGACATTTGTTGGTGTCCGCCCGGAGGTTCCTAAATATGTAGCCCACTATACAGATGAAATGAAGGCTACATTCCTTCTTCCTGCCGGAGTGACAAACCTCACCTGCATCTATTATGCGGATGAAGCAAAGCTTTTGGATGCAGCAGAGGATACGGATCGGGTTTATATCAACGATATTCTGCCCGAAAAAATGAAGCTTAATTTGCAGGGGATCAAGGAATTCTCCTTTTGGAGAGATATCAAGCTGATGTTTATGACCTTTTTCGCTATGTGCGGGAAGGAGTACAAGGCAAAGGAGACTGTTAGTAATGGTTGATGGATTGGTTTCTATTATCATGCCGTCTTGGAATACGGGTAGGTTCATTGCAGAATCCATAGAATCTGTTTTACACCAAACTTATCAAAATTGGGAGCTGCTAATCGTCGATGATTGTTCCACTGATGATACAGATGTCGTTGTTGAATCCTTCAAGGATTCTCGTATTAGGTACCTGAAAAACGAAAAAAACAGCGGTGCAGCGCTAACAAGAAACAGGGCCATCCGAGAGGCAAGAGGCGAATGGATTGCATTTTTGGATTCTGATGATCTTTGGCAGCCTGAAAAGCTGGAAAAGCAGGTTGCCTTCATGAAAGAACATGACTATGTGTTCACCTACCATGATTTTGAAAAGATAGACGAAGAATCCAAGCCGCTCAATGTATATGTCTCCGGTCCCGCAGTAGTTACAAAGCGAAAGATGTATAACTATGGCTATCCGGGCTGCCTGACCTTTATGTATAGTGCGAAGGCTCTGGGGGAAATCCAGATCAAGGATATCAAAAAGAACAACGACTATGCAATTCTTCTAAAGCTTTGCAAAAAGGCAGATTGCTATCTGCTGCCTGAGAACCTAGCCAGATACCGGATTCGCAAGGTTTCAATTTCACATGACAAGCTGAAGAAAAAGCTAAAGAGCCACTATGATCTGTTCCATTATTGTGATGAGAAACCCGCAGTGGTTGCTGTTTGGTTTGCTTGCTGGAATATGTTTTATGGTGTGTTAAAGAAGATTAAGTTTGAAAAAAATATAGATTTATTATCATAAGAGAATGAGGTTAAGTATGAACTTTTTTCTGAAGCAGACATATGGATTTTTGTTGATGATGTATGGAAAAATCTTTGGAATTGATGCAGCCAAAAAATTCGATACCTCTTTCCGATTCCACAGGAATTTAGACTTGAAACACCCTAAATCCTTGGCAGATAAGGTGACTTACCTCGAGTTGCACGAGCAGTCACCATTAGCTTCCCAATGTACAGATAAATATGCTGTTCGTGATTATATAGTTGACAAAGGCTTGAAAGATATTCTGATTCCCCTTGTTGGCGGTCCGTGGAACAAGCCTGAAGAAGTGAATTTTGAATTATTGCCTCAAAGCTATGTGATTAAAGCTACACATGGCTGCAAAATGAATTATATTGTCCCGGATAAAGGACAGCTGGATGAAAAAAAATGCAGAAAAGAAATACAAAGCTGGCTGAATGTTACCTATGGTACCTATTCTATGGAGCCACATTATCTTGAAATTCCCCATCGCCTATATGCAGAGGAATATCTTCATAATTCCGATGAATTGATAGATTATAAATTTCATTGTCTGAACGGTGTACCACAGTTTGTTTTAGTATGTAGCGGTCGAAAATTAGCCAAAACTGGGAAAATGGCAGTCACCCTTGACTTATTTGACATGGATTGGAATGCAATTCCCGGCGTATGTGGATCAGGAAAGGAAGTACCTGGAGATGGTAAAGTTCCGAAGCCATTTTACTTTACCGAGATGAAGGAGATTGCCAGGGAACTGTCGGAGGATTTTGCATTTGTCCGGGTCGATCTTTACGAATACGAAGGGAAGGTATGCTTCGGTGAACTTACATTTAGTCCTGCCTGTTGTGTTTTTCCCTATTTTACAGAAAAATTTTTGGACGAAATGGGAGAAAAATTAGAATTATAAGTAATAGGGGGACTTCTTCAATGAGAATTGGAGTTATTGGTCATTTTGGGGGATCTGAAAATTTTACAGACGGGCAGACAGTCAAAACAAAGACTCTCTACGATGCGCTTAAAAGAAGAATCGAACCTGATGTAAAGATTGTTACAGCAGATACATTTTATGCAAAAAGGAATCCCCTCCGCTTTACTTGGGAACTGGTAAGGACGATATTTAGTTGCAATCAAATTATTGTTCTACTCTCCAGCAGAGGGCGGCAGATTCTATTTCCAGTATTCTATTATTGTTCAAAGTGTTTAAAAAAAGATATCTTCCACTATGCGATTGGAGGAAGGCTCTATCGGGAAGTTACTGAAAAAAAGAATTACGGGAAATATGTCGGTGCTTTTCGTGCAAACTGGGTAGAGAGTACAGAATTGGCCAATAATTTGCAGAATGCAGGCATTGACAACGCAGTTTATCTTCCTAATTTTAAACATATCGAACCAATATCTACAGTAGATCTTCCCAATGCGTTTTCAAAGCCATATGCATTTTGCACTTTTAGCCGTGTCATGCCCGAAAAGGGAATTGATGATGCAATAGATGCCGTTATGGAAGTCAATCGAAGATGTGGACTTGGATCAGCCAGGCTGGATATTTATGGTCCTATCGAAGCTGGATACGAGGAAAGTTTTAATTCTCATCTTGAAAAGACAAATGGTGTGTGTCGTTACTGCGGGGTGATTCCGCCTAATAACAGCGTAAGAACATTGAAAGATTACTATGCCCTTCTCTTTCCAACACATTGGCGACATGAGGGAATTCCTGGAACGATTGTAGACGCTTTATCATCTGGCGTTCCTGTAATCGCTCGTCGGTGGCAGTATTGCGACGAGATGTTGACTCATGGCAGTACGGGGTATGTATATGATTTCGAGCAGCCTGAAAAATTAGCTGATTGGATCTCCTTTGCAATAGAGCACAAAGTTGATGTAATTGGTATGAAAAAGAACTGTCTCGAGGCATCGGAAAAATACGGTGAAGCAACTGTTATGGATCAAATTTTATGTGTTTTACAACAAAAATAATATAATATTGCGAGTTTGGAGTTAAATGATATGTGCTTGTTTAGAGATGATTATTATCGTATGACCGGTCAACAGTGGTCGTGTAAGTCAGTAATTTATATGATGTTAAGATATGATCTTCGATATTTAAAGCATATCCGCTCCCACAGACGTGGATTGATTTATAAACTCGCTGATCTGAAGTACAACCGACGGTATGGTCTGGAAGTACTAAGCAGCAATATTGGGCCAGGACTTTATATCGGTCATGGACATAACATCAATGTAAATCCTTCTGCGGTTATTGGTAAAAATTGCAACCTAAATAAGGGATGTACCGTTGGAGCAGAAAACAGAGGTATCCGAAAGGGAGCTCCTGTTTTAGGCGATATGGTTTGGGTTGGCAGCAATGCCGTCGTTGTAGGAAAAGTCAATATCGGTGATGATGTATTGATTGCACCTAATGCATATGTGAATTTCGATGTACCGTCTCATTCTATTGTAATAGGAAACCCTGCAAGAATTATTCCCTGCCAATATGCTACGAGAGACTATATCTGTAATCAGATATAACAACGGGAGGGTGTAATGAAGATTTTACAAATCATTCCCAGCTTTGAATTAGCCGGCGCTGAGACAATGTGTGAAAACCTCTGCATAGCATTAAAGAAACAGAACCAAAATGTGATAGCAGTCAGCTTATATTCAAAACATACTGCAATCACAGAAAGGCTGGAGGAATTTGGAGTTCCCATCCTCTATCTGAATAAAAAATCCGGTTTTGACATTTCTATGTATGCAAAACTTGCACATCTCTTTAAGGATGAGAAGCCGGATATTATCCATTTTCACCTCTATATCAACAAATATGTCGTACCTGCTGCAATGTTGTGTTCAAAAGCGAAGATTGTCTATACAATGCACAGTATTGCGGAAAAAGAAAGTGGTCGCTTAGGTAAGTATTTAAATCAGATTTTCTTGAAGTTTAAACGAGTAAATATTGTAGCGCTGAGCGATATTGTTCAAAGATCAGTAATTCAGCTTTATGGCATACCAGTGTCTAATATTCCGATAGTTTATAACGGAAGTAATATTTCAAAATGCAAAATTAAGAAAAGTTATGGAAAATCATCTTCCTTTACAATTATACATGTAGGGAGATTTATGGAGGTGAAAAATCATCTAGGATTGCTTCGTGCATTCAAAAAATTCCATGAAAAACACTCTGATACCATTCTTCAGTTGATTGGGGACGGTGAACTCCGCCCTGATGCGGAAAGATTTGTTAGGGATAATGGGATAGAGAGTGCAGTACAATTTCTAGGATTGCAAGCTGATGTGCATCCCTTTCTGGAAAAAGCAGATATGTTTACGCTGCCATCTCGTTATGAAGGTATTCCTATGACACTAATCGAAGCTATGGGTACCGGGTTACCTATTGTCGCCACTTGTGTTGGAGGAATTCCAGATATGATTCAACATGGAAAGTCAGGGCTGTTATGTGGCCAGAGCGAGGATGAAATTGCTGAAGCGTTCGAGCAATGCTATGCAAACGAAGAACTTAGAGAGCAACTTGGGAGAAATGCGCTTGATAGATCTCGGGCTTTTTCGGCAGACGAGATGGCAAGACGATATTTGGAGATTTACGAAAGTTGATCTATAAGGGGAGATACTTATGAAAATATTATTCACGACGCCCGGGATGCTCTTTGGTGGCGCAGAACGTGTGATGTCCATATTAGCAAATGAATGGGTAGATCAAAAACATAGTGTGCGAATCTTAATCACCACGGATAATAATAAATGTGTCTATCCATTGCATGAGGGCGCTGAATTTGTGTGTATTGGTAAAGAAGTAGAATCCGCTAAGCATATTCATACAACACTCATCAAACTGCTAAGAAAAGAAATTTTGGAATATAAGCCTGACGTAGTAGTTTCCTTCATGAATGATGTCTGTGCATATACCGCCATTGCCATGTATGGTATGAAGATCCCTTTGATTTATTCAGAACGAAATGACCCCAATAAAGTCAATCAAAGCAAAAAAGATAAGCTATATCGCAGAATTGTTGAAAAGCGGGCGGATAAGATCGTTTTCCAGACAGATGGTGCGAAAGCCTGTTATTCAAAAAAAGTTCAGGATAAATCCTGCGTGATTTTGAATCCATTGGATTTAACTCGGATTCCTGAATATGACTTTAAACAGACTAGGCCTGAAATCGTAACTGTCGGCCGCTTGGAACCGCAGAAAAACCAAAAGATTCTGATCGAGGCGTTTTCTAAAGTCAAAGATATGTTTCCGGAATACTGCCTTAAAATTTATGGTTCTGGGCAACTGGAGAATCAGCTGAAAGAACAAATTGAGCGTCTTAATTTAAGCGAGCGTGTGTTTTTGATGGGAAACTCTACATCGGTTCTCCAGGACATTAAAACCGCAAGACTCTTTGTACTGACCTCTGATTTTGAGGGTTTGCCCAATGCACTGATTGAGGCCATGGCAATGGGGATGCCATGTATTTCTACGGACTGCTCTCCCGGCGGTGCAAGAATGCTGATCAACCAGGGAAAGAACGGCGTTATTGTTCCCTGTGGTGATTCTGATTTGTTGGCAGTGGCCATCCAGAATATGTTGAAAACTCCCAACACAGCATCATCTATGGGACTCGAAGCCAAAACTGTCAAAGAAAAGGTTTGGTCACAGGCTGTTGCTAAACAGTGGCTGGACATTTTGACGCAGTAAATTTTCGGAGGGAAAATGAAACAAGCAATATTGATTAAAAGTAGAATCTCAAAAAAACAAGTGCTGAATTTTGCATTTTTCCTTTTCTTTTTAGTAGCCACAAACTGCGATTGGCGTGCAAGTGGTATCTTTTGGTGGGGATCAGTACTCGTTGTTATTGCAGCTTATGTGGCCGAGAACAACGGAAAATTTCGATTTCAGCTAAATGGATTTTCTGTATGGTGGATAATATTTATTCTAGTTTGTACATTTTCAGCAGCAATAGCAATAAAACCTGGAATCGTTTTATCAGTATTGAAAACACTGATAGTTCTTGCGGTCATTACTTTCTTAATGTGCAGTGGCATACATTCAGAAGCAGATATCAAGAAGTATTTGTCCTCAATGACTCTTGCTATTTCTGTAAATTTACTGTATGTACTTTTAACCAAGGATTTAGAACAATTTCAGCTTGCTCAACACGGCTGGGGTAATACCGGACGATGGAATGGAAATGAGTTAGGAATGATGGCAGCCATTATTGTTCCGTTTCTCCTGTACTTTATTTTTGATGAAAAAAAGTGGCGTTTGCTGAATATACTGGTAATCCCCGTGGCCTGTTATATTGTCTATGTAACTGCATCAAGAAAAGCGTTTATGATTCTGCTTTTAGGCGTGTGTGGATATATCATGCTGAGGAAGCCCAAAAAGTTAATTAGAAATCTGTGTATCGTGACGATTTTTGCAGCGCTTGTACTATATGCCGTTATTGAGGTACCAGTTCTATATGAAGCTATCGGCTGGCGAATCGAAGGCATGCTTGCATTGGCAACGGGTGAAGGAGGCGTTGACAGTAGTGCTGCGCTGAGAATGCGCTACATAAATTTAGGAATAGAGGCGTTCAAGAGTTCACCGATTCTTGGGTACGGTATCAACAATTATCGTATATTAAATGGAATAGCCACTGGACATACAACCTACAGCCATAATAATTTTATTGAAATTTTAGTGGGTATTGGATTTGTCGGTTTCATCGCCTACTACTGGATTTATCTTGTGATTGTACCCAAGTATATTCGTATTCTCTTTTCAGGATGTTCCTCCATGCTCTTAAATGTTCTTGCAATTGTATTTGGCTTGTATCTTTTAATGCATGTAGGGTTTGTTGCTTATTATGATTTTATACAAGTATTCTTAGTTCTAGTAATGTACTACATGGTAACTAAATTTGAAAAAGGGGTAACGAGATGAATTTGAGAGTATTTGACGCCTTAAAGCGTCGTCATTTATTGGATTGGTTGCCAGATAAACCATATTTGCAGCTTTCCTATCATGCCATCATGGGAAAAAAATTGAATCTGGACAACCCCCAGACATTCAACGAAAAGCTCCAGTGGTTAAAGCTCTATGACCGCAAGCCCGAATATACCATGATGGTGGACAAGTACAAGGTTCGGGAGTACATCAAGGAGAAGCTGGGGGAGGAGTATCTGATTCCGCTCTTAGGCGTGTGGGACGATCCGGACGAAATCGACTTTGATGCCCTGCCCGACCAGTTTGTGCTAAAGTGTAACCATAACTCCGGCCTCGGTATGTGTATCTGCAAGGATAAGTCAAGGTTGGATATTCCTAAGGTCAGGGCAGAACTACGGAAAGGACTTGCTCAGGACTACTATCTGACCGGACGGGAGTGGCCCTATAAGGATGTTTCAAGAAAAATTATCTGTGAAAAATATATGGTGGATGAATCCGGAACAGAGTTGAAAGACTTTAAGGTTCATTGCATGGAAGGTAAGCCTGTATTCACATTGGTTTGTCAAGACCGCTTCTCTACATCTGGACTCAAAGAAGATTTTATGGATATCCATTGGAACCAGATGAAATTAAAAAGGCCAATGTATCCAAATAGTAATGTAAAACCAGACCAACCCGTCACTTACAAAAAGATGCTTGAGTTTGCCGAAAAGCTTTCTGGGGGGATTCCTTTTCTGAGAGTGGATTTTTACGAAATTAACGGAAAACTCTACTTTGGGGAGTTGACTTTTTTCCCGGCAAGTGGGTTTGAGAAATTTGATCCAGAAGAATGGGACTATAAGCTTGGCAGCATGATTACCCTTCCAGATAAAACAATTTAAGGAGTCATACTATGAAAATCCTCATTGGTGCAGATATTGTTCCCGTAAAATCAAATATGGAATTCTTTGAGCGTGGTGAGGTCGAGAAGCTGGTTGACCCTGCACTGGCTGAGATATTGCAGAATGCAGACTACCGCATCTTCAATCTGGAGGTTCCGCTGACAGACCGAGAGACACCCATTTCAAAATGTGGTCCTGCCCTGATTGCCTCTACCAAGTCGGCAGAAGGAATTAAGGCTCTCGGTGCGGACTTCCTTACACTGGCAAATAATCACATTCTGGACCAAGATGAGCATGGATTACAGTCCACGCTTGCTGTCTTGGACAAACTGGGAATTGCTTACGCTGGTGTAGGGGAAAATCTTGCCGAAGCGCAGAAGCCCTTCATCTTGGATGCTGACGGAAAGAAAATTGGTATCTACTGCTGTGCGGAACATGAGTTCTCCATTGCAGAAGAAAAGAAGGCAGGCGCCAATCCCTTTGATCCTCTGGAGAGCTTAGATCACATTGCAACTCTCAAATCGGAGTGTGATGCTGTGATCGTTCTTTACCACGGAGGAAAAGAAGAATATCGTTATCCTTCTCCTTATCTTCAGAAGGTTTGCCGTAAGATCATTGAGAAGGGTGCTGACCTTGTGGTCTGCCAGCATACCCATTGCATTGGCTGTGCGGAGAAGTATCAGGGTGGAACCATTGTCTATGGACAGGGAAACTTTCTCTTTGATGACTGCAACAACGAGTATTGGAATACCAGCTTGCTGCTTTCCCTAGACACGGACAACGTGGAAAATGTTGATTACCTACCCTTGGTGAAGCGTGGATCTATGGTTGCCCTGGCAGTACAGGAGAAGGATGAAATCCTGAACGGCTTTTGGGAAAGAACTGAGGCAATCCAAAGCCCCGGCTTGATAGAGGAAAAGTATTCCGAGGTGGCTCAGGCTCAGTTTGAAAGATATATGAACCGGGTCCAAGGAGATAGATATTCTTCGTTGCTATTCCGAGCATTAAACAAATTGTCCAGTCACAAATTGAAGGCGTACTTGATTAGAAAATACTACGGCAAAAGTCAGTTGGCGTCCTTGTATAATCTTCTGGATTGTGAAGTACATAGGGAGAGCTTTCTGTTTGGCTTAAAACTAAAGAACATGAGTCGTAATTGAGAGGTTGCAGAAGAATGAATAGGCGAAAGAAACTATATTTGAACACAATTACTGCACTTCTCTTGCAGATTGTCACTTTTATATGTGGATTCATCTTACCCAAACAAATCCTATTATATTTTGGATCCGATGTGAATGGGCTTGTTTCCTCAATTTCACGATTTTTAAGTGTGATTACTTTTTTGGAAATGGGAATCTCTCCTGTTATTCAATCCAACCTGTATAAGCCGCTTGCCGAAAACGATGTAGAAACGATGAGTAAAGTCGTTTGCTCATCTGAGAAATTCTACAAGAGAATTGCTTACATATTCATTGTATATATAGCAGCACTGTTTTTTATTTATCCAAGCATCAATAACGAATTTGATTTTTGGTTTACGGGTTCTCTAATCATTATCCTATCAATTACTACCTTTGCACAGTATTATTTTGGACTCACTTATCAAGTGTTTTTAAATGCGGATCAAAAAATATATATTTCCTCATTTTTACAAATTTTCACGGTTATTTTTAATACGATAATTTCCGTTATTCTGATAAAACTGGGTTGCAGTGTGCATGTTGTCAAACTTGTGTCATCGTGTGTTTATGTCATTAAGCCGCTTGCTCTAAATATTTATGTCAAGCGTCATTATGCACTCATTCCACATATCAAATACACAGAAGAGCCGATAAAGCAGAAATGGAATGGGTTTGCTCAACATATAGCTGCTGTTGTGTGCGGCGAGATTGATGTAATGTTGCTGACTTTCTTGGCAAACTATCAAAGTGTATCAATCTATTCGGTATATTTCATGGTTGTCAATGGAATTACGATGATTGTAATGAACATGGTTTCAGGGCTGGAAGCGTTTTGGGGCAATATGATTGCCAATAATGAACGTGAAAATTTGTTGAAAACCTTTGATTGGGTTGAGTGTCTTATGCATGCGGCAGTTACATTCCTGTATGGTGCAACAGCTGTACTGATTGCGCCCTTTATATCGGTCTACATAAAGGGTGCTACGGATGCATCGGCGTATTATCTTCCCGTGTTTGGACTTATTTTGACACTAGCATACGGAGCACAATGTCTAAGGGTTCCCTATTTTCGAGTTATTAAAGCCTCAGGGCATTATAAACAGACACAAATGGGTTCTTTTATATCTATGCTCATTAATATTATAGTGTCTGTTGCGCTGGTACTTCGCTATGGCCTAATAGGTGTATCCCTTGGTACACTTGCTGCGATGCTTTACCATACGATTTATTTTGCAAATTATCTTAAAAAGAATATTCTGAATAGACCAATTAGGTATTTTATTAAGCATTTTGCTGTTGATATGGTTGCCGGTACTGTTATTTTAATGATTTGCCGACTGTTTACAATGCATGAACTTACATATATCTCTTGGGTTGTTTATGCAGTCAAAGTATCCATGATTTCTGCAATCGTGGTATTTGGCATGAATCTTACCTTGTATCATAAACAGTTTGGCACTATGTTTGCAAGATTTATAAAAAAATGATGATGGTTATGTAGGGGAAGGGAATTTTGTATTATGGAAGATAAGGTGCAAGACACTAACAGAATTTTAGTCACCGGTGCTGCCGGTTTTATCGGCTCCAATCTAGTGCTGGAGCTGCTTCGCACGCAGGAGAACATTCACATCGTCGGCATCGACAACATGAACGACTACTACGATGTGTCCATCAAGGAATGGCGGTTGGAGGAGATCCAGAAAGAGCTTGCAAAGCATCCCGGCTCCACCTGGAAGTTCGTGAAGGGTTCCATTGCAGACAAGCCCTTGGTGGATAGCCTCTTTGCGGAGCATAAGCCCCAGATCGTGGTGAATCTGGCTGCTCAGGCTGGTGTCCGCTACTCCATCACCAACCCGGATGTGTACATCGAGTCCAACATCATCGGTTTCTACAACATCCTGGAGGCCTGCCGTCATTCCTACGACAACGGGGCAGAGGGTGTGGCCCATCTGGTCTACGCCTCCAGCTCCAGCGT
>SAMEA104404100__coassemble_528_pt1 | contig 41093 bp, 38 predicted proteins | sample SAMEA104404100__metabat2_low_PE_102 | metagenome-assembled genome bin SAMEA104404100 (sample SAMEA104404100) | Balaenoptera acutorostrata | reverse complement strand
TTGCTTGGCCTCTACTTTATAAGTCCAGCCGAATTTTCAAAACGAAAGCAAACTCAAAAAAAATAGCAGCATCATACCATGGCAGATGCTGCTATTTTTCGTCAGTCGATTTGAATTTCAGTTTGATTTGTGCAAAAAAAGACGAGCAGGCCCCCTTTCGGGAACTTACTCGTCTGTTTTCGGTCTATTTTCCAGCAGACCCGTTTCCTGATCCGATATGCGGGAGCCTCAGTGCCGCCGATCCCCCTTGGTGATTTGATTGGATACAAAGAACAGCGGGAAAGGCAGAAATGACGCCGCTCTGTCTCCCCTGGGCACAAGACGGACTGGGGACATCGCCCCCTCTGTCCGATCTGTCATAATAGGCCTCTGTTGCGGCTGCGGCTTCTTTCACCCGTTCTTCAAGCCCTTCTTCATAAATATCGTCCCAGCCGAAGTTCAGGATCTGCATCCGCTCCATCGGATTTCCCGAATCATCTGTTTTTTCTGACAAGAGCCACAGGGTCACAGAATGAAAGGGAAGCTCCTGTTTCTCCATAATGGCCTTCAGCCTGAGAAGCGATTCCGCAGCCGTTTTGGCCGAGACGTCACGAGAGGTGACACGCAAGATCACAGTTCCATATCGACCCGACAGCTGGGAAATATCATATTCCCCATCGAGGATCAATTCCTGAATGTCCCATTTTTCGGGGCAGCTCCCCGGCTCGTTTCTCTGCTCTATTTCGCCGGTTCTTGCAGACTGAAAATCTCCGTTTATATCAGCGGCAAAGGGGAAATCGCTGTTTTCAAATACATCCCGAAGCTTTGCGTGGTATTCGTTGCTCAATCTGATCGCTGTGTTCACTTTATGCAGGACATCCTGCTCATAGGTATCATATTTGAGTTCGCCGCTCCGATAAAAGCTGATTTGAAACTCACGATCCTCGCTGTTCGGAATAGTGGCCTTCATGGTAAAGCCGCCCAATTTCAGGCTGTAAGATGGCTTTTCCAACACATAGTCCGTGCCGTAATCATTTTCCTCCATGTATTGCTCTGCGATCCTCTGCACCCGGAAAAAACTGACCGGATACCCGGTGAATACATCAACCAGATAAATTAAAAATCCAATCAGCAGGAATGCGGCAAGAAATGCTCCGATTTTCAGATATTTTTTCATCGTTCCTTCTCCTTTCGCAATGCAAAATGCAGCAGGCCCACGATCAGTGTTCCGATGTCTGTCATCAGAGCATTGACGATCAGCCAAAACGCAATCCCAAGCAAATAAACTTCTTCCCCCTGTATCACCGAAAGCCCGTGTGCGATCAGCGACAGAACCCCCAACAGGATCGGCATTTTCCACAGCGCCCTCCATTGGAACACCCCGTAGCTGCACCCACCCAGCACCGGGAGAAACAGCAGCATATAGAAGAACCCCTCCTGTGTCAGAAGGCTGATGCCAAAAAAGACGCCAATCAGCACCAGAACGGCGAAGAAGCTGTGCAGCCTTGTTTTGACCTTTGCGTTGACCCGTGGGTTCGTCATTTCCACAGGAGGGTGTTGCTCATATACGGCCCTGCACCGGGGACAGTCTGCAAGGTGTTCCTGAACGGCCAAAACGCTGTCCGCACTGGCCACTCCATCCTGTACCAATGGCATTAGATCCATACAAATATCACATGAAATTTTATGCATCCAGATAGCCCTCCTCCTTTAAAATATTCTGGAGCTTCGTTTTTGTCCGGAATTCTATGACCCGTGCAGAATTTTCGGAGATGCCCAGTTCGGCGGAAATTTCATGGTAAGAATAGCCCTCCGTCCGCATTTGCATCACCCTCCGGGCCTGCGGCGGCAGGAGCGGAAGGAGTTCCTCAATTCGCCGGAGCAAGGCCCGATCAAGGATCTTTTTTTCCATGGAGCTTCCATCCGGCGATCCGCCTGTGAAGCATAGCTCCTCAGAGAGAATGGACGGCTGGAGCTTCTTTTTCCGCAGATAATGGAACCAGCGGTGTCGGGCAATGGAAAAGAGCCATGTTTTCATACTGGAATCCTTTCGGAAGGTATGCAGAGACTTGACTGCCTCCAAAAACACATCCGCCGTCAGATCCTCGGAAAGACCGGCATCCAGAGTCAGGCCATAGAAATAACGGTAAATTTCCCTGCTGTATTCCGTATATACCTCGTGGAGTAATTCTCCCATCTTCCTGCCTCCTTTCACTCTATTCGTGCCATTTTCCTGTCCAATATTACACCCTGCGTGAAATTTTTTATACGGAGACCTTCCAGACGGGGAGCGCTCCCTGTTCCGTCTGCCATAGCGCAAAGCCCCGAAAATATAACTGCCGCCGTCCTTCCTGTGGTGCAAGGCGCAGAGCCGTGCCATGGCTCCCGGGAAATTCCACTTTCCGCCTTGACAAATTCGGGCCGGACTTTTATGATAGAAGTAGAAAAGAGAATTGAACAGAAAAGAGGTAGAAAAATGGATCAAAAAGAGACAAAATCCAAATTTTCCATCCACTTTCCAACGGTCGGACGACGAACCGTCAAAACCGTCCTCGTGGCGACGCTGGTTTCCTTCGTCTACGGCCTGCTGGACCGAAATCCCTGCTTCGCCTGCATCGGTGCGGTGTTCGGAATGGGCGGCTACTTCACCGAGGGCGTCAAGCACGGCGGAAACCGATTCATCGGAACCCTGATCGGAGGGCTGCTCTGTCTGCCCTTCTACTACCTGATCCACCTCTCCGGGCTTCCTATCCCGAAATTTGTCTGGATCGCTCTGGGGCTGTTCCTCGTCCTCTATGTCAGCCAGATGTTCGGGGCCAACGGCGGCATCCATCCCGGCGCCGTGGTATTTTTCGTGGTCATCGAAACGGTGGTGCCTGAGCGGTACATCTCCTACACCATCGCCCGCATCATCGACACCGGCATCGGCGTTCTGGCCTCGCTGGCGGTCAACCGTCTGTTCCCCAGCACCGTCAATCCCCCGCCGGAGGGGGAATAGTCCGCAGTCCCTCATTTGGAAAAGATCCCACAGCCTCAGCTGTGGGATCTCCTATTTTCCTATTCCTCGTAGATGAATTCGTTCAGATCCTCCCGGCACATGGCCATATCCGCCACCATGACGCTCATCCCGTCGATCATGGCGCCGTAATGGGCATCGTCCGCAGGGATCCGCAGGGACTGGATTTCTGCCTGATTGGCCAGCAGGCTGACGCCCTCGGTCACATATTTGATGATGTCGGTCTTGGAGACATTGGTCACCACGCTGGGCAGAACCTCATCCACCAGCTTGAGGATCCCCGTCAGGCCCTGTCCACGAAGGGAGTTGATGACGGAGCTGAGAACCTTTCTCTGGCGCTCTGTCCGACCATAGTCTCCGCCGGACACATAGCGCATACGGGAATAGTCCAGCGCCGTTTCTCCGTCCAAATGATTCTTTCCCTGCTGTACCGCAAAGCCGTTATTCCGCAGGTATTGAACCTCCTCTGCGTTAAGCTCGATCTCAACACCGCCGAGAATATCAATGATGTGGGCGAATTCCTTGAAATCCACCATCACATTTCCGTCGATCTGCAAGCCGAAATTCTTCTTAAAAGTCTCATTCATCAGCTCCGTGCCGCCGTAGCGATAGGCCACATTCAGGCGGTTGTCCATATAGCCGGGGATCTGCACATAGGTATCTCGCATGAAGGAGGTCATCTGAATGGCATTTTTCTTGGGATTCAGGGTCACGAGGATCATACTGTCCGAACGGGAGCGTCCCTCGCCGGGTCTGGCATCCTGACCGATCAGCATGATATTGACGATTTCCTTGCTTTCCAGCACCTCAACCTCACCGAAGGTCACATCTCCGGCGTTGATCGTCTCAATCGTCTCCTGCCCGTCGATGGTGGAATCGGTATCGAACTCCTCCACAATGGTTTCGTTGGGATTGGTTTCCTCCAGATCGTCAAAGCTCCCCAGCTTGCCCAGCACATGGTTGGCCGCCCAAACCACTGCAATGACCAGAACCAGAATGACGGCCAATGCGATCAGCAGGATCTTCTGCCAAAGCACCAGCTTTCGTTTCTTCTTTTCACCGCAGGCAGATGCCTGCTCCTCCCGCCGCTTTTCGGCGGCGCTTTTTTCAAATTTTCCCTTTGCCATGTAAAAGCCTCCAATTTGCGTATAAGTCTTTGAAACAAACGGAATTATATCATCATCCCGTGGAAATAGCAACCAAATTTACGGTTTTTTGTCGAAAAGGAGCCATCCGAAGAAATGAAATGCACCGCTGCCGAGGCAGCGGTGCAGAAAGGTTCCCCTGTTTACAGGATCTGGTCGGCAAAGCTCCTGCCCGGAGTGGAAAGCTCCACCCCCAGAAGCTCTGCGGCGGTGGCGGCAATATCCGCATAGCTGGTGCGGACGCCCAGATTCACGGGCTTGACCCGGGGGCCTGCCACGATGAGCGGCACATATTCCCGGGTATGGTCGGTGGTTTTGGTATAGGCGGGGTCACAGCCGTGGTCGGCGGTAATCATCACCACATCCTCCTCCCCCAGCTCCCGGAGGAAGGAAGGAAGCCACCGGTCGAATACCGTCAGGGCCTTGGCATAGCCGTCCACATCCCGGCGGTGGCCGTAGAGCATATCGAAATCCACCAGATTCACAAAGCACAATCCCTCAAAATCCTGCTTGGCATAATGCAGGGCATGGGCCATGCCGTCCTCGTTGCTCTGATTGAAGATATGCTCCGTGGTTCCCACATGGGCGAAAATATCATAGATCTTGCCCACGGCGATGGAGGCCTTTCCCTGCTCCTTGCAGGCGTCCAGCAGGGTTTTCGCCGGCGGCTCCAGAGAGAAGTCATGGCGGTTGGCGGTTCGGGTGAAGCCCTCGGCCTCCGAGCCAACATAGGGTCTTGCGATGACCCGGCCCACGCCGTGCCTGCCCCGGAGGATCTCCCGGGCCTTGCGGCAGGCCTCGTACAGCTCCTCCAGCGGGATCCGCTCCTCGTGGGCGGCAATCTGAAACACCGAGTCCGCCGAGGTGTAGACGATCCACTTCCCCGTCCGCAGCTGCTCCGGGCCGTAGTCCTTGATGACCTCGGTGCCGGAATAGGGCAGATTGCACAGCACTCCCCGGCCCGTGGCCTGCTCAAAGGCCTCCAGCACCTCCGGGGGGAACCCGTTGGGATAGGTGGGCAGCGGCTCCGGGGAAATCACACCGGCAATTTCCCAGTGACCGATGGTGGTGTCCTTGCCCATGGAGGCCTCGGCCAGCTTGCAGACCGCCGCCGTGGGCTGCTCCTCTCTCCCCAAAAAGCTTTGACCGTCGATGTTTCCGATGCCCATTTTCCGCAGATTGGGAATGGAGAGGAACGGGGAGGCGGCACAGCTTCTCAGGGTATGGACTCCCACATCCCCGAAGGAGGGGGAATCCGGCATTTCTCCTGCACCGCAGGAGTCCAGAACAATGATAAACACTCGTTTCATACTTGAATCCTCCCTGAAAAACGGGAAATCCTACTTATTTTCCATGGCGACCGCCACATCCAAGGCCACCTTCATCATGGTGGTGAAGGAATTCTGGCGTTCCTCGGAGGTAGTCTCGGCACCGGTCAGCACATGGTCGGAGATGGTGCAGATGCACAGCGCCCGCTTGCCGTACCGGGCGGCGTTCATATAGAGTCCGGCGGACTCCATTTCCAGCGCCATGACGCCCATCTTCTTCAGGGCATAGACGCTGTCCAGCCCCTCGGGAACGCCCTCATGGTCACCGTAGAAATTATCGGAGGAATTGAGATTGCCCACATGATACCGAGCGCCATGGGCCTGGCAGGCCTTGACGGCCTCACTGAGCAGCTCATAGGAGGCGATGGGGGCAAAGGTGCCGGGAAGGTGGAACTGGTCTGCGAAATTGGAGTCGGTGCAGGCGCCCTGACCCAGAACCAGATCATAGAGCTGAATATCCTCCTGAATGGAACCGGCAGAGCCGACCCGGATGATGTTCTCCACGCCGTAGAAATTGTACAGCTCATGGGAATAGATGCCGATGGCCGGGATGCCCATGCCGGAGGCCATGACAGAGACCTTGACCCCCTTGTAGGTGCCGGTGTAGCCCTGAACACCCCGGACATTGTTCACAAGGACCGGGTTTTCCAGAAAGGTTTCGGCGATGAACTTGGAGCGCAGGGGGTCACCGGGCATCAGAACGGTCTTGCCGAAGTCACCGGGCATGGCGCTGATATGGGGGGTGGGACAGTTAGACATGATACATTCTCCTTTGATATGAAATGGATTTCGGAAAAACTCAGGCGTTTTCCTGAGCCTTGACGATTTTGACCACACGGGAGGTTCCCAGACGGGAGGCTCCCAGCTGAATGAAGCGTTCGGCGTCCTCCAGAGAGGAAATGCCGCCGGCGGCCTTGATCTTCACCTTCGGCCCCACATGGGCGGCGAACAGCTCCACATCGTGGAAGGTGGCCCCGGAAGTGGAAAATCCGGTGGAGGTCTTGATATAGTCGGCACCGGAATCGGTGACGGACTGACACAGAGCGATTTTCTCCTCGTCTGTCAGCAGGCAGGTTTCGATGATGACCTTGAGCAGCTTTCCGCCGCAGGCGGCCTTCACCGCCCGGATCTCCTCGGTGATCTCCTGAAATCTGCCTTCCTTGGCCCAGCCGATGTTGATGACCATATCCACCTCATCTGCGCCGTTGCGGACGGCGTCTGCCGCCTCAAAGCACTTGGCCGCCGTGGTGGAATAGCCGTTGGGGAAGCCGATCACCGTACAGATGGCCAGCTTTTCCCCCACATATTCCTTTGCTCTGTGGACAAAGGAGGCCGGGATGCAGACCGAGGCGGTCTGATACTTCATGCCGTCGTCGCAAAGCCCACGGATCTGCTCCCATGTGGCAGTCTGCGCCAGAAGGGTATGGTCACATTTGTTCAAAATATCCTGAATCATCATAGGTCGATTCTCCTTTTCGATGCTGCACCTGCGTGTAATTGGATCTTCCGATGCTCCCGGATGCCCCGGACATAGCATCGGTGGCACAAGGCGATGTAGGTATCGTTGCCCCCCAGCACCACCTGAGCGCCTTGGGTCACGATATGCCCCTCGCCGTCGATTCTGGCATTGACCGTGGCCTTTGCTCCGCAGTCACACATGGTTTTGATTTCCTGAATTTCGTCCGCCAGCTCCATCAGCCGCCGACTGCCGGGGAACAGCCGGGTCTGGAAATCCGTCCGCAGACCGAAGCACATGACCGGCACATTCCGCTCGTCCACAATGGCCCGCAGCTGATCGATCTGCTCCGGGGAGAGGAACTGACATTCGTCCACGATCACCGCATGGCAGCGTTCCTGCCCGATCTGGGAAAAGCGCTCAAAAATATCGGTCTGGGGGCCGATGACCTCCACCTGCGCCTCCAAACCGATCCGGCTGCGGAGCAAGGTCTCTCCGTCCCGCACATCGGCGCTGGGCTTAATCAGCCAGACCTGCATATCGTTTTCCTCGTAGTTATACTTGGTAATCAGAGCCTGAGCGGTTTTGCTGGAGCCCATCGCCCCGTATTTGAAATAAAGCTTTGCCATACTACCTCCGAACCTGCACATTCCCCCGCCAGCCCAGATCATAGGAAGCGGCGGCGGCGGCTTTTTTCACATATTCAATGGTGCTGCGGTCTGCGCTCAGGGGGCCGCTGCCCTGAATCCCCACCACACTGATGGCATATTCACAGATGCCGCTGCTGTTGAACACGGGAGCGCCCACGCTTTGCAGGCCGGAGCGGTATTCGCCCCGCTCCACCGCATAGCCCAGCTCCCTCGTCAGCTCCAGCTGGGAACGGATCCCCTCCCAGCTGGTGATGGTGCTGCCGGTCAGCGCCGGCATCCCCTTGGTTTCCAGCAGCTGTCTGGCCCGCTCCGGATCCATGAAGGCCAGAATACACTTGCCCTGACTGGAGCAATGCAGGGGGATCCGGGTCCCCGGCTCGTTATAGACCTGAAAGCCGCAGTTCCTCGGCTCGATACACTCCACCAGCAGCAGCTCCTCTCCGCTCAACCGGGCCAGATAGGTGCTTTCCCGGACAGCGGAGGCCAGCTGCTCCAATCTGGGCCGCACCGCATGAACCACATCCCACGAGGCCGCCACGGCGCTGCCCAGCTCATATAAATGATACCCCAAACGGTATCGTCCATCCGCTTGATCCTGCTCCACCACGGCGCTTTCGGTCATGGATGACAGCAGCCCATGCACGGTGCTTTTGGCCCAGCCTGTGCGCTGAACCAGCTCCGTCAGAGACAGGCTGCCCCCGGCCTGCCAGAAACAGTCCAGCAAAACGATGGCCTTTTCCACCGAATGGACACTTCTCCCTTGGGTTGACATGGTATCTCCTCCAATTTTCATCCTTGCTTCTCTATTATGATACAGCATGGTGCAAAATTCAACCCTAATTTTTCAAATAACAGGACAAAAATTCGGCAATGGCGAACGCCCTCCCCCATGGGCGCAAAAAATCCCGGATTCTCCGAGGAGGATCCGGGATTTTGTAAAATTCGGTTAGCCCTTGAAATACCGGACAGCGGATTCAAACAGCTTCATGTCGAACTCGCCGGGGACATTCTTGTAAAGGCCATGGCCCTTACGCTCGGAATGGCCCATCTTGCCCAGCACTCTGCCGTCGGGAGAGGTGATGCCCTCGATGGCAAAGATGGAGCCGTTGGGATTGAAGCGGACATCGGTGGTGGCATTGCCCTCCAGATCCACATACTGGGTAGCGATCTGCCCCTTGGCCGCCAGCTCCCGCACCAGAGCCTCGTCGGCCAGGAACCGGCCCTCGCCGTGGGAAATGGGTACGGTGACGATCTGGCCCACCTCCATGCCGCTGAGCCACGGGCTCATATTGGAGGCGACCCGGGTGCGAACCAGCCGGGACTGATGCCGGCCAATGACATTGTGGGTCAGGGTAGCGAACTCCGTGTCTGCGTCCAGAATCTTGCCATAGGGAACCAGACCCAGCTTGATGAGGGCTTGGAAGCCGTTGCAGATGCCCAGCATCAGGCCGTCCCGATGATCCAGCAGCTGCTCCACCTGCTCCTTGATGGCCGCATTGCGGAAGAAGGCCGTGATGAACTTGCCAGAGCCGTCCGGCTCATCACCGCCGGAGAAGCCGCCGGGGATGAACACCATCTGGGACTTCGAGAGCTTGGCGGCGAATTCCTCCACACTTCTGGAAATGGCGTCGGCGTTTTTGTTGCGGATGACGAAGATCTCGGCCTCGGCACCGGCATCGGCCATGGCCTTTGCGGAATCGTATTCGCAGTTGGTGCCGGGGAACACGGGGATCAGCACCTTGGGCCGTGCGATCTGCACCGCAGGAGCCGCCCGGCGCTCGGTCTGGAAGGAGACATTCTCGCAGGGAACCTTGGCATCGGGGATGTTGCAGGGGTAGACGCTTTCCAGCTTGTCCTCGTAGGCGGCCTGAAGCTTCCGGGCGTCAAGCCGCTCCCCGCCGTAGGCAAAGCAGCCGTCGTCGGTGATCTCACCGATCAGCAGGCCGTCCGTCTCATCGGTCAGCTCCAGCAGGAAGGAGCCATAGCACAGCCCGAACAGCTCCTGCATGGAGACTTTGGGATCAAAGCGGAAGCCATAGCCGTTGCCGAAGGCCATTTTCATCACAGCCTCGCCCACACCGCCCATGCCGGGGGTATAGGCGGTGACGGCCTTGCCGGAGCGCAGCAGCTCGGTTACATGGTCAAACAGGGCCAGCTGGGATTCCGGCACAGGCAGACCGTTTTCGTCGTATTCGGGCTTCAGCAGGCAGACCCGATGGCCCGGGGTCTTGAACTCGTTGGAGACGATGTTGTTGACATTTTCCGTGGTGATGGCGAAGGAAACCAGCGTGGGAGGCACATCCAGATCCTCAAAGGTGCCGGACATGGAATCCTTACCGCCCACGGCGGCGATCTTCAGATCCATCTGGGCATTGAAGGCGCCCAGCAGGGCGGCCAGAGGCTGACTCCAGCGCTTGGGATCGTGGCCCACTCTCTGGAAATACTCTTGGAAGGTCAGATACACATCCTCATAGGAGGCGCCGGTGGCAATGAGCTTTGCGGCGGATTCCACCACGGCCAGATAGGCGCCGTGGTAGGGGCTGTGCTCGGTGACGAAGGGGTTATAGCCCCAGCTCATCACGGAGCAGTCGTCGGTATGGCCCTTTTCCAGACTGACCTTGTGAACCATGGCCTGAATGGGGGTCTGCTGATATTTGCCGCCGAAGGGCATCAGCACGGTACCGGCACCGATGGTGGCATCGAAGCGCTCGCTGAGGCCCCGCTTGGAGCAGGTATTGAGGTCGGTGGCCAGACGGTTCATCTGGTCGGTGAAGCTGCCGGTGATCTCCGGCTCGTACCGGTCGGCAGGCTCCAGTTCCACGGTGATGTGCTTTTCTGCGCCGTTGGAGTTCAGGAATTCCCGGCTCACATCGCAGATCACATTGCCGTTCCAGTGCATGACCAGTCTGGGAGATTCGGTGACCGCAGCCACCACGGTGGCCTCCAGATTCTCCTGATCCGCAAGCTCCAGGAACCGGGCCACATTCTCCTCCTCCACCACAACCGCCATCCGCTCCTGCGATTCGGAAATAGCCAGTTCGGTGCCGTCCAGACCCTCATATTTCTTGGGAACCTTGTCCAGCTCGATCTCCAGACCGTCCGCCAGCTCACCGATGGCAACGGAAACACCGCCTGCACCGAAATCGTTGCAGCGCTTAATCATCCGGGTAGCCTCGCCGTTGCGGAACAGCCGCTGGAGCTTTCTCTCCTCGGGGGCATTGCCCTTCTGAACCTCTGCGCCGCAGGTTTCCAGAGATTCCACGGTATGGCTCTTGGAGGAGCCGGTGGCGCCGCCGCAGCCGTCACGGCCTGTGCGGCCGCCCAGCAGAACGACCCGATCGCCGGGAGCGGGACATTCTCTGCGGACATGGGACTGGGGAACGGCTGCCACCACGGCGCCGATCTCCATGCGCTTGGCGGCATAGCCGGGGTGATAGATCTCATCCACCATGCCGGTGGCCAGACCGATCTGGTTGCCGTAGGAGGAATAGCCTGCGGCGGCGGTGGTCACGATCTTGCGCTGGGGCAGCTTTCCGGGCATGGTTTCCGCCACGCTCTTGAGGGGATCGGCTGCGCCGGTGACACGCATGGCGCCGTAGACATAGGCACGGCTGGCCAGAGGATCCCGAATGGCACCGCCGATGCAGGTGGCTGCGCCGCCGAAGGGCTCGATCTCCGTGGGGTGATTGTGGGTCTCATTCTTGAACAGCAGCAGCCACGGCTGCTCCTCCCCGTCCACGGTCACGGTCATATGGACGGTGCAGGCATTGATCTCCTCGCTCTCGTCCAGCTTGTCCAGATAGCCGTTCTTCCGCAGGTATTTTCCGGCCAGCGTACCGATGTCCATGAGGTTCACGGGCTTGGTGCGGCCCAGCGCCTTCCGGGTGTCCAGATATTCCTCGTAGGCGGACTGGAGCAGCGGGTCGGCAAACTTCACCTCGTCGATGGTGGTGGAGAAGGTGGTGTGCCGGCAGTGGTCAGACCAATAGGTGTCGATCATGCGGATCTCGGTGATGGTGGGGCAGCGGCCCTCCTGCTTGAAATACTGCTGGCAGAAGGCGATGTCATCGCCGTCCATGGCAAGGCCCAGCTTCTGGATCATCTGCTCCAGACCGGCCCGGTTCAGATCCAAAAATCCCTCCACGACTGCGACCTTCTGGGGCATATCATAGACGGCCTTCAGGGTGGCAGGCTTCTCCATGGCGGCCTCCCGGCACTCCACGGGGTTGATGACATACTTGCGAATGGCCTCGATCTCCTCCCCGGAGAGGTCGCCGGTCAGGACATAGACCTTGGCGGTGCGAACCGTGGGGCGATCCCCCTGAGAGATGATCTGGATGCACTGGGCGGCAGAATCGGCTCTCTGGTCGAACTGACCGGGCAGCGGCTCCACGGCAAAGACCGTCCCCTCTGCCTCCAGCTCCTCATAGACCTGATCGACCTGAGGCTCGGAGAATACATTCTGAACGGCGCTGCGGAACAGATCCTCGTCAATGTTTTCCACATCATAGCGGTTGATGACCCGGACGCCGGTCAGATGCTCGATCTGGAGCAGCTCTCTGGCCTCGTGGAGCAGATCCCGGGCTTCTTTGGCTAGGGCAGGCTTTTTCTCAACAAAAATACGATATACCATATCTTCCTCCTGAAATTATCCTTTGAGGGCTCGCTGGCCAATGTCACTTCTGCGGTAGGAATTCCGGAACTGAACGCCGTCGGCCAGCCGATAGGCTTCCCGGATGGCTTCGGGCAGGGTATCTGCAACGGCGGTGGTCCCCGTGACCCGTCCGCCGCTGGTGACGAGGGCCCCGTCCACCAGCTTGGCTCCGGCCACATAGGTATGGGCCTTGGCCTCCTCGGTCATGGTGATGGGAAAGCCCTTTTCGTAGTGGAGGGGATAGCCTGCGGAGGCAGTGATGACACAGCAGGCATGGCCCTTGGAGAACTTCACCTCGGTCTGATCCAGCGTTCCGTTGGTGGTGGCCTGCATGACGGTCAGCAGATCGCTTTCCAGCAGGGGCAGCACCACCTGCGTTTCGGGGTCGCCGAAGCGGCAGTTATATTCGATGACCTTGGGGCCGTCCTTGGTGAGCATCAGGCCGAAATAGAGACAGCCCTGAAATCTCCGTCCCTCGGCCTCCATGGCCCGGATGGTGGGCAGGAAAATGGTTTCCATGCACCGGGCGGCGATCTCCTCCGTATAATAGGGGTTGGGGGCAATGGTACCCATGCCGCCGGTATTGAGGCCCTGATCGTTGTCCAGCGCCCGCTTGTGATCCATGGAGGACACCATGGGCTTGACGGTTTTTCCGTCGGTGAAGGCCAGCACCGAAACCTCGGGGCCTTCCAGAAATTCCTCAATGACCACGGTGGAGCCGGAGGCGCCGAATTTGCGATCCTGCATCATCTCGGTGACGGCCTGCTTGGCCTCCTGCCGGGTCATGGCGATGATAACGCCCTTGCCCAGCGCCAGACCGTCGGCCTTGACCACCGTGGGGATGGGGGCGGTATCCAGATAGCGCAGGGCCTGCTCCATATCGGTAAAAATCTCATATCCCGCCGTGGGAATATGGTATTTTTTCATCAGTTCCTTGGAAAAAGCCTTACTTCCCTCCAGAATTGCCGCATTGGCCCGGGGGCCGAAGCAGGGGATCTCCAGCTCATTCAGGCGATCCACACAGCCCATGACCAGCGGATCGTCGGGGGCCACCACCGCATAGTCCACGCTATGAGTTCGGGCAAAGTCCGCAATGGCATCCAGATCGGTGGCTCCGATGCCGGTGCAGATCCCCTCCCCTTCCATGCCGCCGTTTCCCGGCAGCAGATAGACCGTTTCTACCTGAGGATTCTTCTTCAGTGAGCGGAGGATGGCGTGTTCCCGTCCGCCTCCGCCAATCAGCATGATTTTCATAGGCACCTCGTTTTCTCAATGGGAAACGAAGCAGACTTCACCGGATCTTCCAGTGCAGTCCGCTCCGCATACATATCCTAGTGATGGAACAGACGCATCCCGGTGAAGGCCATGGCCACACCGTTTTTGTCACATTCCTCGATGACCAGATCATCCCGGATGGAGCCGCCGGGCTGGGCGATGTAGCGCACACCGGAGGCCACGGCCCGCTGGATGTTGTCCGCAAAGGGGAAGAAGGCATCGGATCCCAGAGACACATTCTGCCGGGAGGACAAAAACTCCTTCTTTTCCTCGGCGGTCAGCGGTTGGGGACGGCAGGTGAAATACTTCTGCCAGTTGCCCTCGGCGCAGACATCCTCCTCGTTGCCGTTGATATAGCCGTCGATCACATTGTCCCGGTTGGGACGGCCCAGATCCTCCCGGAAGGGCAGGCTCAGGGTCTTGGGATGCTGGCGCAGGAACCAGGTATCGGCCTTGGTTCCGGCCAGTCTGGTGCAGTGGATCCGGGACTGCTGTCCGGCGCCCACACCGATGGCCTGTCCGTCATAGGCGAAGCAGACGGAATTGCTCTGGGTATACTTGAGGGTAATCAGAGACACGATCAGATCGATCCGGGCCTCCTGAGGGATCTCCCTGTTCTCGGTGACGATATTCCGGAGCAGCTCGTCGCTGATCTTGAAATTGTTCCGGCCCTGCTCGAAGGTGACGCCGAACACCATCTTCTTTTCCTGCACGGCGGGGACATAATCAGGGTCGATCTGCACCACATTATAATTGCCCTTGCGCTTGCCCTTGAGGATCTCCAGCGCCTCGGGGGTATAGCCGGGGGCGATGATGCCGTCGGAGACTTCCTTGGCGATCAGGCTGGCGGTGAGGGCATCGCAGGGGTCGGAGAGGGCCACCCAGTCTCCGAAGGAACACATCCGGTCGGTGCCTCTGGCTCGGGCATAGGCGCAGGCCAGAGGATTTTCGTCCAGACCCGGGATCCCGTCCACGAAGCAGGCCTTTTTCAAATCCGGGGGGAGCTTCTTGCCTACAGCGGCGGAGGTGGGGGATACGTGCTTGAAGGAGGTGGCTGCCGCCAGCCCGGTGGCCTCCTTCAGCTCCTTGACCAGCTGCCAGGAGTTGAGGGCGTCCAGAAAATTGATGTAGCCGGGGCGGCCATTGAGAATTTGGATGGGCAGCTCGGAGCCGTCCTCCATATAGATGGACGCCGGTTTCTGATTGGGATTACAGCCGTATTTCAGGGCAAATTCTTTCATATGACAGGCTCCTTACTGATTTTTATTGACGATCCGCTCCTCGAAGCTGCCGTCGGACAGATCGATGAAGCGGGTGTAGAGGCTGACCTTATTTTCGGAATCGAGGCTTTCCCAGATGTCGGCGGTAAAGCGGTCGAGGTCGCCGCAGATAGCCACAGGCTTCGGCTCTCCTTCAAAGGAGGGCAGAGGATCCCCGTCGCACCGATAGGTGTGGATAAAATGGCCCAGACCGGCCTTGGGGGCGTCGAAGGTAAAGACATTTCTCACGCAGCAGCCGGGATCGCCGTCGAGGCTCTTGAGGATGGACAGCAGATAGCTGCCGCAGGGATAGACCACGCCGGAGATCCGGGGGGTATAGTTGGGGCCGTCCGGCTCAAATTTCCGCTGCATCAGCGCCGGCAGATAGCCCTGTCCGGCGGCCATGGTATCCCGAATGGTATCGGTCTGGTCGCCGTTGGTCACGATGGTGGCACCTTCGGGCAGGGTTCGCACGGGATGATAGATGATGAGGCTGGGATCCACCATTTTGGAGGGATCGTGGGCCTCGGTGCGGATGCCGTCCTCGGTTTTCCGGAACACCCGGTTGCGGCTGTTGACGCTGCGGCCCATGATGAAATAGGCGATCACCGCTTTTTTCCCGTCCTCGCTCCGTCCCAGCACGATCCCCCGTCCGGGATAGGAATTTTCCTGTAACAGCTTAGAAAGTTCAAACATGGCTCAATTTCCCTTTCGTTCGTGATAGATCTGTTCGCTGACCAGCTCTGCGGCCTGAGGCAGCAGCTTCCACTCGGCCTCCTCCATGACCCGGCGCTGGAGGGTCTCGGGGGTATCGTCCACCCGAACCTCCACGGCCTTTTGCAGCAGGATGGGGCCGCCGTCCGGAATTTCGTTGACGAAATGCACCGTAGCCCCGGTGACCTTGCATCCCCGTTCCAGCACGGCCTCGTGTACATGAAGCCCGTAGAAGCCGGGGCCGCAGAAGGAGGGGATCAGGCTGGGATGGATGTTCAGGATGCGCCCGGGCCATTTGGAGGTGAAGCGCTCGGACAGGATGGACATAAATCCGGCCAGAATGATGAGGTCGATGCCGTCCCGTTCCAGCGCCATTTGGAGATAGGTCTCAAATTTCCGCTGGTCGCCGCCGAATTCCTGCTTGGTCAGCACCCCGGCAGGGATGCCCACCCGTCTGGCCCGCTCCAGCGCATAGGCATTGGGGTTATTGGAGATCACCAGATCGATCTCTCCGTGGGGGATCAGGCCGGCCTCCTCTGCATCGATGAGGGCCTGCAAATTGGTTCCTCCGCCGGAGACTAAAACTGCAATTCTGGTTTTCATTCAAAAATCACCTGCTCCTCGGATTCTACGATCTCGCCGATGACATAGGCGTGTTCGCCATTGGCCCGGAGGATCTCCAGAGACTTCTCCACTTCCTCCTTGGGAACCACGATGCTCATGCCCACGCCCATATTAAAGGTATTGAACATATCCCGCTCGGGAATGTTTCCGGTCTTGGCGATCAGGTCGAAAATAGGCAGGATCTCAATGGCGGATTTCTGAATCCGGGCGCCCAGCCCCTGAGGGATGGAGCGGGGGATATTTTCATAGAAGCCGCCGCCGGTGATGTGGCTGATGCCCTTGACCTGCACCTGCTCCAGCAGAGCCAGAACGGACTTGACATAGATGCGGGTGGGGGTCAGCAGAGTCTCGGCAATGGAGGCGCCGCCCAGTGCCTCGCAGGGCTTCATCAGGTCGTTGTTATGCTCCACATCAAAGACCTTGCGAACCAGACTGAAGCCGTTGGAATGAACGCCGGTGGAGGCCAGAGCGATGACCACATCGCCGGGGGTCATTTTCTTGTTGTCGATGATTTTCTTCTTATCCACAATGCCCACGGAGAAGCCTGCAATATCGTAGTCCTCCTCGGCCATCATGCCGGGATGCTCGGCAGTCTCGCCGCCGATGAGGGCGGAGCCGGACTGGACGCAGCCCTCGGCCACGCCGGAGACGATCTCAGCGATCCGCTCGGGGACATTTTTGCCGCAGGCGATGTAATCCAAGAAGAACAGGGGCTTTGCGCCGCAGCAGATCACATCGTTGACGCACATGGCCACGGCATCGATGCCGATGGTATCGTGCTTTCCGGTGAGCATGGCAAATCTCAGCTTGGTGCCAACGCCGTCGGTGCCGGAGACCAGCACCGGCTCCTCATATCCGGCCAGATTCAGGCCGAAGCAGCCGCCGAAGCCGCCCACATCATCGAGGCAGCCCTCGTTTCTTGTCCGGGCGATGTGCTTTTTCATCAGCTCCACGGCACGGTAGCCGGCGACAATATCCACACCGGCGGCGGCATAGCTTGCAGAGTGAGAATCCTTATGTTCCATTGGTACGCTCCTTTTCAGCTGTCAAATCTTATATAATCGGATGAAATTCGGGTGAATCTGCGAAAAATCAGGAATTTTCCGGGGATAGCTGTCTGCCTCGGCTTAGGCGAAGAACAGCTGGTTGAGGGTCATGGGATCCACATATTTGCCGTCCTTGTAGACACGCATATTGCCGGAGGCGATCTCGTCGATCAGCATGACCTTACCCTCGGCATCGTAGCCGAACTCGAACTTGATGTCATACAGCTCCATGCCCTTTTCCTTCAGGTCGTCCGCCACGATCTTGGTGATTTTCTGGGTCATATCCTTGAGGGAATCGTACTGCTCGTCGGTCATGACGCCCAGCGCCACCAGAGCGTCCTTGGTGACCAGAGGATCGCCCTTTTCGTCGTTTTTGAAGGTGGTTTCCACATAGGCAGGCAGATCCATGCCCTCCTGACAGTATTCGCCGTAGCGGCGGAAGAAGGAGCCGACGGCCTTATAGCGGCAGATGACCTCCAGACCGTGGCCGAAGGCCTTGGCGGGCTTGACCTCCATGGTGGTGTCCTTCAGATCGGCGCTGATATAGTGGGTGGGGATCCCGGCGGCGTTGATCTTCTCGAAGAAGTAAATGCTCATGCGCAGGTTCACATCGCCCACACCCTCGATGGTGAGGCCCACGGCATTCTCGCCGGGGTCGAACACGCCGTCCTTGCCGGTGCAGTCATCCTTGAACTTGAGCAGGTAGTTGCCGTTGGGCAGAGCGTAGACATTCTTGGTTTTTCCGGTGTAGACAAGGGACAGATTTTCCATAGTGAATTACCTCTTTCTGAAAATAAAAATCTTGATTCGGACAGGGTTTGATTCTTAGTGGTTGAACTCGGCCTCCACGGCCTGATTCTTTGCCAGCACGGCTGCGGTATCCTTGGCCCGCTTTTCCGCCAGCTTCTGCTCCAGCACCGGGTCTGCAATGGCCAGCATCTGGATGGCCAGCAGGGCCGCATTGACGGCACCGCCGATGGCCACGGTAGCCACGGGGATTCCGCTGGGCATCTGCACGGTGGACAGCAGAGCCTCCATTCCGCCCAGATTGCTGGAGGGCATGGGGATGCCGATGACCGGCAGGGTGGTGTTTGCCGCCACGGCACCGGCCAGATGGGCGGCCATACCGGCGGCGCAGATCAGCACACCGAAGCCGTTTTCCCGGGCAGATGCGGTAAAGCGCTGGGCCTCGGCAGGGGTGCGGTGGGCGGAATAGATGTGAACCTCATAGGGGACATCAAAGGCCGCCAGCTGTTCAATGGCCTTGCGGACAACGGGCAGGTCAGAATCGCTGCCCATGATGATACCAACTTTTTTCATGGAAACCTCCTAAAATGCTTAGAAAAACACAAAAGGGCGCACCCGTCTCGGAAAGACAAGTGCGCCCAGACGGTCGGCATAGGTCACAGCTCCGGGTTCCCCGGTGGTGACCCACCTGATTCCGTCAGTCACCCGAAGCCTTATTCTATGGATATAGTATCACAACTTATTCCTCTCGTCAAATTTCGTTTGTCGAATTTTCTGTCAAAAATTCCTTTTTCCGTTCCATTCTTTTCGTCATTTTCCACAAATCCCACTTCTTCCCCCGGAGGACGCAGAAAAAAGCGGGGGTGCTGCATGGGACAGCACCCCCGTGAAAAATCGGGAAAATTCGATTAGACCAGACGGCTTCCGGCAGGCACGGAATCGTCCAGCATGACCAGCTGGAGCTTCTCTCCCCGCTCGGCGGACAGCAGCATACCGCAGCTCTCCTGCCCCATCATCTTTCTGGGGGCCAGATTGGTCACAGCCACCAGCGTCTTGCCCACCAGCTCCTCGGGCTGATAGTAGGCGGCGATGCCGGAGAGGATCTGACGAGGCTCCTTGGTGCCGTCATCCAGCTGGAATTTCAGCAGCTTCTTGGACTTCTTGACGGCCTCGCAGGAGAGAACCTTCACCACGGTCATCTCCACCTTCTCGAACACATCGAAGGAGATTTCCGGCAGAGGCTCGGGCAGCGGCTCCTCCTGCGGCTCCTGAGCGGCCTCCTGAGCCTGCTTGGACAGCTCCTCCAGCACGGCCAGCTCCTTCTCCATGTCGATTCTGGGGAACAGGGCAGGGCCTGCCACGGTGGCTGTCTGGGCATCCAGCAGACCGAAGCCGGTGAGGCTGTCCCAGTCACAGGCAGGATTGCCCAGCCGCTTCATGATCTCCTCGGAGGTAGCAGGCATGAAGGGCAGCAGCAGACCGCCGCAGACCCGGATGGTTTCCAGCAGGTTGTACAGCACCTTAGCCAGACGGGGCTTGTTGGCCTCGTCCTTGGCCAGCGCCCAAGGGGCATTTTCGTCGATATACTTATTGGCCCGGGAGATGACCTTGAAGATCTCGTTCAGGGCATTCTGGAAGGCATAATGCTCCATCTGCTCCTCGTAGCGATCCCGCAGGGTGGCGACCATCTCGATGAGGTCGTGGTCCATCTCCTCGTCAGCCAGCTGCTCTGCGGGCAGGCGCTCCCCGAAATACTTCTGGGCCATGGCCACGGTTCTGGAAACCAGATTGCCCAGATCGTTGGCCAGATCCACATTGATGGTGGAGATCAGGGACTCGTTGGAGAAGTTGCCGTCGGAGCCGAAGGGGAAAGTCCGCAGCAGGAAGAACCGCAGGGCATCCACGCCGAAATGCTCCGCCAGCACATAGGGATCCACCACATTGCCCCGGGACTTGGACATCTTCTCGCCGTTGAAGTTCAGCCAGCCGTGGCCAAAGACCTTCTTGGGCAGGGGCAGATCCAGACTCATGAGCATGGCAGGCCAGATGATGGAGTGGAACCGGACGATCTCCTTGCCCACGAAATGCACATCGGCGGGCCAGAACTGCTCCAGATCCTGATATTTGTCATTCTGGAAGCCCAGAGCGGTCATGTAGTTGAACAGCGCATCGATCCAGACATAGACCACATGGCCCGGGTCAAAGTCCACGGGAACGCCCCAGCTGAAGCTGGTTCTGGACACGCACAGATCCTCCAGACCGGGCTTGATGAAGTTGTTGACCATCTCGTTGACCCGGCTTCTCGGCTCCAGAAAATCGGTATTTTCCAGCAGATCCCGAACCCGGTCGGCATACTTGGAGAGCCGGAAGAAATAAGCCTCTTCCTCGGCGTCCTGCACCTCTCTGCCGCAGTCGGGGCATTTGCCGTCCACCAGCTGGCTCTCAGTCCAGAAGGACTCGCAGGGCTTGCAATACTTTCCCTTATAGGTACCCTTATAGATGTCGCCGTTCTCGTACATCTTCTTGAAGATCTTCTGAATGGCCTCCACATGGTAATCGTCGGTGGTGCGGATGAAGCGGTCATTGGAAATGTTCATCAGCTTCCACAGATCCAGCACCCCGCCGGGGCCTTCCACGATGTTGTCCACATACTGCTTGGGGGTGATGCCGGCCTCCTTGGCCTTGTCCTCGATTTTCTGGCCATGCTCGTCGGTTCCGGTCAGGAACATGACATCATAGCCCTGCAAACGCTTGAACCGGGCCATGGCGTCGGTGGCCACGGTGCAGTAGCTGTGACCGATGTGGAGCTTTGCCGAGGGATAATAGATGGGGGTTGTAATATAGAATTTCCCCTTACATTTGTTGCACATAACTGTTTTTCCTCCATAAACAAAAAAATCCGCCCTTGAGGATCCTCAAGGGCGACAAGAATTGCCGCGGTACCACCTTGGTTCGTGCCGAAACCGGCACCTCATAGCGCTCTGACGGGCGCACCCGGGCAGACCTGACGATTCAGCCTGCCGGCTCCGAGGCCATGTTCCCGGTCTTTCTGCGTCCCCCTTCTCAGCATCCGGGGTTCTCTGTCCGATTCCGAACCGGTACTCTTCTCATCTCAGCCTTTTTTCGACTTACAGAGATATTATAGTTGCATTTCCCCGGCTTTGTCAACCATCTTTTTCATTTTCCTGCAAAACGGCGACGATCATCTGCTCCGCCGGACATTCCGGCACCAGCCGCCAGCCTGCGCTGCCCCGGCACAATAGAACCAGATCGCCGGGGCAGGCCCCGATCAGATCGACGGCCTCCAGCACCCCATCGCCCACGCAGACCTGCATCCAGCGCAGCGATTCCGCACCGGGCAGGACGGTCTTCAGCGTCAGCGTACCCAGAACTCTGCCAATCATGCACTCACCTCCCCTGCCCCTTAGATTGCCCCGGAGAATGCACAATATGCGTTTTTTCTGCCTTGTCCCACCCCGTTTGGAGTGGGATGTCCAAAGCTCAGGCCGTCCCCATATGACCGCCGTTCTCCGGCTGCTTCTGCTGGAACCGTCCCTGTCTTTTACAGGCTTTTCCCCCCATTTCTATTCCACCGATCCCCCTGCATCGGAACGGAAAATCCTTCACAATGGCAAAAATATGATTTCATTTGATAAATATCTCGACATCCCCCTCTGCCTATGCTATACTGAGTACCAATGTAAATGCCTGAGAGGAGGGCCTGCTATGGAACAAGCTCCCAAAATGCCCCTGAGCGTGGGGCTTCTGGCCCATGTGGACGCCGGAAAAACCACCTTGTCCGAGGCCATGCTCTATACCTGCGGGATGCTGCGTCAGCTGGGCCGGGTGGATCACCGGGATTCCTTTCTGGACACCGATCTACTGGAGCGCCAGCGGGGCATCACCATTTTTTCCAAAACCGCCCGGATGGAAACCCGGCGCCGCCGCATCACCTTGGTGGACACCCCGGGCCATGTGGACTTTTCTCCGGAGGCCGAACGAACCATGCCGGTGCTGGACTGCGCCGTGCTGGTCATCAACGGCTCCGACGGGGTGCAGGCCCACACCCTGACCCTATGGGAGCTGCTGCGGCGGTATCAGATCCCCACCGTTCTTTTTGTCAATAAGATGGATCTGCCCGGGCCGGGGCGGCAGGCGCTGCTGGACGGACTCCGCCGGAGCCTTTCCCCGGCCATCGTGGATTTCGGGGAGGAGCCGGAGCTGGTGGCAGAAAATGCCGCCATGTGCGACGAGGCCCTGCTGGAGCAGTATCTTGCCAGCGGAACCGTCAGCGCCGAGGCCCTGCGCTCTCTGGTTCATCGGCGCAGCCTCTTTCCCTGCTGCTTCGGCTCTGCCCTCAAGCTGGACGGGATCTCCCGTCTGCTGGGAATTTTGGATCTCCTTGCCCCGGACTTTGAGCCGCAGCCGGAATTTTCCGCCCGGGTCTATAAGATCTCCCGGGATCCGCAGGGAGTGCGGCTGACTTGGCTGCGGGTGCTGGGCGGCAGCCTCCGGGTTCGGGAGCTTCTTTCCTATGCCGACCGGGACGGACAGAGCCATCAGGAAAAATGCGTCCGGCTGCGCCAGTATTCCGGCACCCAGTTCGTTCAGGCAGACCAAGTCTGTGCCGGAGAGATCTGCGCCGTGCAGGGGCTTTCCGCCACCTATCCGGGACAGGGACTGGGGGCCGCCGCTCCCCAGACAAAGCCCCTTCTGTCCCCGGTCATGTGCTATCGGCTGGTGCTGCCCCCGGATCGGGATCCCATGAAGGTTCTGCCCCTGCTGCGGCAGCTGGAGGAGGAGGAGCCTCAGCTTCAGGTGCTTTGGGATCAGCGGGCGCAGCAGCTCCAAGTCCGCATCATGGGCCATGTCCAGCTGGAGATCCTGCAAAAGCTGCTGGAGGAGCGCTTTTCCCTGCCGGTCTGCTTTGATACCGGTCACATCCAATATATGGAAACCATCGAAAAAACCGCCGAGGGCGTGGGCCATTACGAGCCGCTGCGCCACTATGCCGAATGTCACCTGCTGCTGGAGCCGGGAGAACCGGGCAGCGGATTGGTCATCGCCAACCGATGCAGCACCGATGTGCTGGAGCCGAATTTCCAGAATCTCATCCTGACCCATCTGCTGGAAAAGCAGCATCTGGGAACCCTGACCGGCTCCCCCATCACCGATCTGCGGATCACCCTCATGTCGGGACGGGCGCACCCCAAGCACACCGAAGGCGGTGATTTCCGGCAGGCTGCCTACCGGGCCGTGCGGCAGGGGCTGATGCAGGCCGGATGCCGTCTGTTGGAGCCGTGGTACGAATTCTCCCTGACGGTGCCTGCCGCTCAGATTGGGCGGGCCATCACCGACATCCGAGCCATGTCCGGGGAATTTTCGCCGCCGCAGCAGCTGGGGGACAATGCCCTGCTCACCGGGACGCTCCCGGTTTCCGAGGTGGGCAGCTATGCCCAGGAGGTGGCCGCCTATACCCACGGGCTGGGGGTATTTTCCACCCGGGTCAAGGGCTATTTCCCCTGCCATAATGCCGAGGCGGTGCTGGCCGAAACGGACTATGACCCGGAGGCCGATCTGGAAAACACCCCGGATTCCGTATTCTGCGCCCACGGAGCCGGATTTACGGTGAAATGGGATCGGGTGCCGGAATATATGCACCTGTCCAGTATTCTGGAAAAGCCGGCCCAGCCCCAGCTGGTCACCCGGAACCTGCGGATGGACGACCGGGAGCTGGAGGCCATCATGGAACGGGAATTCGGCCCGGTGAAGCGGCGGCAGTACACCGCCCCCTCCAATCCTCCGGCCTCGGAGAAGATCCCCGTCCCCCCTCCCCGGGAGCTGCTGTATCTCATCGACGGCTACAATCTGCTCTTTGCCCGGGAGGAGCTGAAAAACACCGTGGAGGTGGACATCGGTCTGGCCCGCCAGCGGCTTCTGGATCAGCTCCACAGCTATGCCGCCTACAAGGGCTGCTCCATGATCGTGGTCTTTGACGGCTACAAGGCCCGGGGCAATCCCGGCGACAAACAGCTGGAGCCTCGGATCCAGGTGGTCTACACCCGGGAGGGCCAGACCGCTGATGCCTATATCGAATCCATGGCCGCCCAGATCGGCAAAAACTATTCCGTCCGGGTGGTGACCTCCGATTCTCTGGTTCAGCTCAGTTCCTTCCGTTCCGGTCTGCTGCGCGTGTCCTCCCGGGAGCTTTGGGAGGAGATGGATCGGTGCGGCGATCAAATCCATACCTATCTGACGGAGCTTCGTCAGCATGAAAACCGAAAATTCCACGAAAAGAATGAGGTGCCTGTATGCAAAAAACCGTAAAAGAAAGCTTTGATCTGGCCATCGGGCGGATCCTGATGGTGATGGAAAACTGTATTTCCGTTCTCACCGTCATTGTCCTGCTGTTCATGCTCCTGTTCGAGATGCTGAACATCTTTGCTGACCCGCTGGCCTATCTCACCGGGCCGGACGCCGTGACCAACTATCTCCACGAGGTTCTGACCATCGTGGTGGGTCTGGAATTCGTGAAGCTGCTCATGCACCTGACCCCCGCCAATGTGGTGGAGGTGCTGGTCATGGCCATCTCCCGTTCCATCATCGTCAGCCACGGCAATGCCATCGACAATCTGCTGGGCATCCTCTGCATCGTTCTGCTGTTCGGCACCCGCCGTCTGCTGATTACCCGGCAGGAGATGCATCACTCCATGGACGAGGATACCGACGAAACCGCCTGCACTCCCTGCCAGCAGGCCACCGAGGCCCTCAATGCCGCCGCCCAGAAGCTCAAGGGCGCTCCCAAACAGAAGGACTAACGAAAAGGGCCGCCCGGTCGGGCGGCCTTTTTCTGCTAAAAATGCCGCAGATGAGGCATCTGCGGCAGAACATCAGGTTTTGCGGATGAATTTTTCCCGGCACCGGGGGCAGGTGATGGAGATCTTGCCCTTTCCCTTGGGAACCCGGACGGTCTGATGACACCGGGGGCAGGAGAAATAGCGGTTGTCCCGATCCTTGAGCCGATCCAGCAGGAGCAGATAATTCCGATTCTCCTGATAGCGCTTGTAATGATCTCTGGAAAAGCTGCGGAACAGCGCCCAGAACAGCATCCCATAGGAGGCGACGGTCAGGAACAGATTGAGCCACCACTGATGGAGGAACAGCCCCAGCAGGCACAGCACCAACCCCACCATCAGGATCAGCATATTGAGTCTGTCATGTCCGTATCGTCCGGCAAAAAACCGCTGAAATGCGGCGCCAAGCCCGGTCATAGACCGGCGGAGCCAATCAGAAAAATGAGTCATAGGGATCACCTTATCGCTAGAATTTCTGTCTCTATTATAAGATCTTTCCGAGGGTTTTCAACCGGTACGGCTGAATGTTAACGGATTGTTTGCATTCCCTCCGGGGGAATGCTCTGCCCTTCGGGAAACGCACTTAAGATTTCTTCAGGTATTATAATTCCTTTCCCGAGACTTGTAAAGTCCGTTTACAGAAAGTTTAATTTTACGGAAAAAAGGCACCCAGACAGGTGCCTTTTGCCGAATGACTGCGATCAATATTCCCGAACCACGGCCTTCACGATGCCGATGATCTCGCACTCGCTGCCGTCGATGGGGTCGTAGGCCGGGTTCTCCGGCAGGAGCCAGATCTCACCGTTTTTCCGGGAGAGGCGCTTGACCGTTGCCTCGTCCCCGATCCGGGCCACCACGATCTGACCGTTTTCGGCGGTCTGCTGGGGGCGCACCACCACCCGATCCCCCGAGAGGATCCCGGCACCGATCATGCTGTCTCCCCGGACATTGAGGGCAAAGCAGCCGGGATCGTCCCAGCACATGGTTCCCTCCTGATTTTCCACCGCCAGAATAGGGAGCCCGGCCGTGACCACCCCCACCACAGGGATCTGCCCGGGGCGGACTCCGGTGGAAATGGCCCGCTTGCGGCCCTTGGCCTCGCCGCCCAGCAGCAGGCCCTGCTCCTGCAAGGCCCGCAGATGATAGCTCACCGAGGCCGTGGAGCGCAGACCCACGGCGGCGCCGATCTCCCGCACCGAGGGGGCATAGCCGTTCTCCTGAATGAAGGTGCTGACAAATTCCAGGATCTGCTCTGATTTGTTGGATGTTCTGGGCATAAGCTACCCCTCCTGTCTCTTTTTTTCAGTATAACACAGATATTTCCAGAAATCAAACATTTGTTTCCGGCATTTTGGAGATTTTTTCCCATTCTTCCCCCTTTTTTTCGGAATATTTCCTCCGCAAAAATCCCGTGACCGTTTTTCATGGGTCTTGATTCCCAAAATTCAATGTGCTATGATGAATCTAGAGAGAAATTAGAATTTTGCCCCCTGACGGGCATCAAACGAGGTATGCATCCATGAACCCATCAAAAGCATTTTCCACGGCACGAAAGGCCTTCACCTATCTCATCATCGCAGGTCTGGCCTTTCTCAGCGCACTCAACTACCAGCTGTTCGTTTTCCCCAACAATTTCGCCCCCGCCGGCCTCAACGGCCTTTGTACCATGATCCAGTATGTCATGCACATCAAGGTCAGCTTCATGAACATCGCCATCAATGTGCCCCTTGCCATCCTGATCTTCTTTCTGGTGAGCAAGGTCATCGCCACCCGATCCATGGTCTTTGTCCTGACCTTCTCCGGCTCCCTGCTCCTGCTGGACTATGTGGACATCTCCTTTCTGGCCTACGAAACCGCCAACGGCACCAGCACCATCTTAGGCCCTCTGGTGGCGGGCGTCATCAACGGCGCCATCTATTCCATTCTGGTTCAGTCCTGCGCCTACACCGGCGGAACGGATTTCGTGGCCTGTCTGATGCGGAAAAACCGCCCCCAGCTGAATTTCTTCTGGATCGTCTTTGCCATGAACGCTCTGGTCGCCATCCTGAGCTTCTTCGTCTATGACTATCAGATCGAGCCGGTGCTGCTGTGCATCATGTATTCCTTCATGTCCAGCACCGTTTCCGACCGGGTCCTCAAATCCGGCCGCAGCGCCATCCGCTTTGAGATCATCACCGATTACCCCGAGGAGCTGTCCCACGACATCATCACAAAGCTCCATCACAGTGCCACCGTGGTTCCGGCCAAGGGGATGTACTCCGGTCGGGAAACCAATATTCTGGTGTGCATCATCAACAAGGCCCAGATCTCCAATCTGGCCGCCCTCATTCATCAGTATCCCAATACCTTCGCCGTCATGAGCTCCGTCAACGAGGTCATGGGCAATTTCAAGCACCTCAACACAGAAGGAAAAGAAAATAACAACATACTTGACACAGGCGATGTGTCTGCTGTATAATTGACAAAATATTTCCATATTTTACACACTTTTATCTTTTGAAGGAGGAACTGATTCCAATGGCGTATTATTACAGCGAACCCAGCCACACTTTCAGCGAATATCTGCTGATCCCCGGCTACACCTCTGAAGAGTGCATTCCCAGCAATGTCTCTCTCCGCACTCCCCTGACCAAGTATCGCAAAGGTTTGGAAGAACCCGCCATCAGCCTGAACATTCCCATGATCTCTGCAATCATGCAGTCTGTCTCCAACGACACTCTGGCGATTGCACTGGCCAAGGAGGGTGGACTGAGCTTCATCTTCGGCTCTCAGTCCATCGAGTCCGAGGCCGCAATGGTCGCCCGTGTGAAGAATCACAAGGCCGGCTTCGTGGTTTCTGCCTCCAATCTGACCCCCGATGCAACCCTCTCCGATGTGCTGGCCCTCAAGGAGCGCAACGGCTTCTCCACCGTGGCTGTCACCGATGACGGCACCGCCACCGGCAAGCTTCTGGGCATCGTCACCAGCCGTGACTACCGTGTGTCCCGTATGGAAAATACCGACAAGGTTTCCACCTTTATGACCCCGCTGGAGCGTCTGGTCACCGCTCCCGCCACCACCACATTGAAGGAAGCCAACGACATCATCTGGGAGCATAAGCTCAACAGCCTGCCCATCGTGGATGACAACGGCCACCTGCTCTACTTCGTGTTCCGCAAGGACTACGCCTCCCACAAGGAAAATCCTCAGGAGCTGCTGGATGAGCAGAAGCGTTATCTGGTGGGCGCCGGCATCAACACCCGGGACTATGCCCAGCGTGTCCCCGCTCTGCTGGAGGCCGGGGCCGATGTGCTGTGCATCGACTCCTCCGAGGGCTATACCTGCTGGCAGGGCAAGACCATCGCATGGATCCGGGAGCATTACGGCGACAGCGTCAAGGTCGGCGCAGGCAATGTGGTTGACCGGGACGGCTTCCTGTATCTGGCCCGGGCCGGCGCTGACTTCATCAAGGTCGGCATCGGCGGCGGCTCCATCTGCATCACCCGGGAGACCAAGGGCATTGGCCGTGGTCAGGCCACCGCTCTGATCGAGGTCGCTCAGGCTCGGGACGAATACTTCCGGGAGACCGGCATCTATGTGCCCATCTGCTCCGACGGCGGTATCGTCCATGACTATCATATGACGCTGGCTCTGGCCATGGGCGCCGACTTCCTGATGCTGGGCCGCTACTTCGCCCGGTTCGACGAGTCCCCCACGCCCAAGGTCAAGGTCAACGGCGCTTACATGAAGGAATACTGGGGCGAAGGCTCCAACCGTGCCCGGAACTGGCAGCGCTACGATCTGGGCGGCAGCTCCAAGCTGAGCTTCGAGGAGGGCGTGGACTCCTATGTGACCTACGCCGGCCCCCTCCATGACAATGTGGAAGGCTCCCTGTACAAGGTCAAGTCTACCATGTGCAATGTGGGTGTGACCAACATCCCCGACCTGCAAAGAGACGCAAAGCTCACGCTGGTTTCCTCCACCTCCATCGTCGAGGGCGGCTACCACGATGTCACCCTGCGCTCCACCTCTCAGGTCAAGTAATCCAAGCCATTCTCAATCAGCCGCTGCAAACCGCAGCGGCTGATTTTTTGTCTCTTGACAAGGCCCGAAAAAATGACTACCATAGGCTGGTACCTTACGAATCGAGAGAAATGAGGATGAAAAGATGAAGAAACCTCTGATTGTCATTACCCCCCAGCGCATGGCCATGGAACAGCCCTATCAGGGCGGCTATTACTATTCCAATTCCTTCCACTGTGCCGCCGTGACCGAGGCCGGCGGAATCCCCCTGATCCCCCCCTTTCTGCCGGAGGCCGATGCAGATCAGCTGATTGCCCGGTGCGACGGCCTGCTGATGAGCGGCGGCGCCGATGTGGTTCCCAGCCTCTACGGACAGCAGCCCATTGCCGCCATCGGAAAGACAGAGCCGGATCGGGACGAATCCGACCTGATTCTACTCCGGGCGGCCCTCAAATATCACAAGCCCATCCTGTGCATCTGCCGGGGCTTCCAGCTCACCAATGCCTATCTGGGCGGAACTCTCTATCAGGATCTGCCCTCCCAGCGGGGCGGCCCTCTGGATCACAGCCGGGAGAACTGCTACGGCTCCGCCGTTCACACCGTCACCCCGGTTCCCGGGACGCCGCTGGATGAGCTTTTCGGCTCCGGGCCGCTGGAGGTCAACAGCCTGCACCATCAGGCGGTGGATCAGCTGGCCCCTTCCCTGCGCTGCTGCGCCGAAGCACCGGACGGTCTGGTGGAGGCTTGGTACCTCCCCAGAGCGGGACAATGGCTCCGGGGCTATCAGTGGCATCCGGAGCTGCTGGAGCAGCCCCAACAGCGGCAGAAAATTTTCGGGGAATTTCTCCGGGCCTGCGGCGAAAAATAGGATATTTCCGGCAAAAAGACCTCGGATCGCTCCGAGGTCTTTCTCTCCCCTTAGGGGGGCTATTGGGCAGCGGACAGGGCCTCTGCAAAGCCCCGGGCATCCAGCCTGCCCCCCAGCAGGGCCGACAGATTGGTTCGGAGGAGCTGGGCCAGCCGGGGATCCTCCTCCATGCCCACCGCCCAAGGCAGACGGTAGGTGGCGGAGGCGATGATCTTTTTTGCATCCTCTGCCTGAGCAGGACAGAGCGCATCCGTCCCCATGGGGATCCCATAGGCGGCATCCGCCAGCTTCTGGTCATAGGCTCCGCTGGTCAGCCATTCGATCAGGGCAAAGGCTGCCTTGGGATATGGACAGCTTTTGGACACGGCGAAGCCGTGAGCGCCGTAGTGAACAGCCTCCGCTCCGTCCCCCTCCGGGGCCAGCCGGGGCAGGGAAAAGGCCCCCCATTCAAAATCCACCTTCCCCTCGTTCCGCACCTCATTGGGCAGCCAAGTCCCGTTGAGACACATGGCCGCCGTTTTTCCGGTGAGCCTGCGCTGACCGGCCGGATATTCCTGTTCAGCGGCCCGGGGATCGATGTAACCGGCCTGAACCAGCTCCTCGATGAGCTGCGCCGCCTGCAAAACGGCAGGATGATCCAGCTGGCCCCGGGCAATGGCCTCGGCGGCCTCCGCGCCGGCCACCCGATCCACCACATAGCCGAAGAAGGAGGGCAGATACACATCGTCCACGGTGAGCGGATGGTAGCCCGCCCCCTTCAGCGCCTCACACAGCTCGAAAAACTGCTCCCGATCCTGAGGCAGCTCCCGGATCCCGGCCTGCTCAAAGGCCGTCCGGTTGTACATCACGGCAAAGGCATAGGGCTGATAGGGAATGGCCCCCAGTCTGCCCCCTCCCAGCTCCCGGGAAAGCTCCACCAGCTTCTGATCCATGGTTTGGGGCAGCGCCGAGGCTTCATACAGCGGCTCCAGATCCAGCATCCAGCCGCCCCAGCTTTCATAGAGCCGATCCAGCTCCTCGTCGAACAGATCCACCCGCTGACCGGCCTCCAGCGCCGGTTCCAGCGTGGCTCTGGTATCCCGGCTGGCCCCCCAGTGGATGGTGACCGGCACTCCGCTGGCCTCGGTAAAGGCAGCAATAGCCTGAGACAGCGCCTTGCCCTGATATTCTACCTTCGCCCACATGGGCCAGTAGACCAGCTCGGCCCCCTCCTCCAGATCCTCAAAGCCCTCCGCTTCGGTTACGGCGGTCTTGCCGCAGCCCCACAGGCTCAGGGCCAGCACCAAGGCCAGCATCAGCGCCATTCTTTTTTTCATATTGATCTGCCTCCATTCGGTGGTGGCCGGAGCAAAGCCTCCCCGGAGGCCGTCCTGCGCCGGCATTTTCTGTATCTTCGGTGGATTTATTGTATCGGGCCGCTGAAATTTTGTCAAGCACAGGCCTCGGGCGGCCCTTCGGTTTTTCCGGCAAAATGCCCCGTTGGCCCATTTCCAATGCGATCATCTTTCAAATGTTTCCCTTTTTCTGGATTATTCCCCGGTATCGATAGTTTTATCTCGATTTATGTGAGAAATTTTTCCGTCCCTGCCCTTGACAATCTGCATTCAAAGTTATATCATATAAGAAAATCAACGAAATCAATACCATAGACTGATCCGGCAGTGTGAGGCCGGATCCGGAGTTTCGGATAACTCCTTCTATCTTTTATTATGATCTATTCTGGAGGTATATTTACATGGGTTTCTTAACTGGTAAAACCGCAATCATCACCGGCGCAGGTCGGGCTGTTCTCAGCGATAACAAGACCTGCGGCTCCATCGGCTACGGCATCGCCACCGCCTACGCCAAGGAAGGCGCCAATCTGGTCATCACCGGCCGGAATCTCAAGAAGCTGGAGGATGCCAAGGAAGAGCTGGAGCGGCTGTACGGCATCAAGGTTCTGACTGTTCAGGCTGATGTGGCCGCCGGTCAGGACAACGAGGCCACCGTCAACAATGTGGTCAAGCAGGCCATCGACACCTTTGGCCGCATCGATGTGCTGATCAACAATGCACAGGCTTCCGCCTCCGGCGTCCCCCTCACGGAACACACCACCGAGCAGTTCGATCTGGCTATGTACTCCGGCCTCTACGGCGTGTTCTACTACATGAAGGCCTGCTACCCCTACCTGAAGGAGACCAAGGGCTCCGTGGTGAACTTCGCCTCCGGTGCCGGTCTGTTCGGCAACTACGGCCAGTGCGCCTACGCCGCCGCCAAGGAAGGCATCCGTGGCCTGACCCGTGTGGCTGCCACCGAGTGGGGCCCCGACGGCATCAATGTCAACATCGTCTGTCCTCTGGCCTGGACCGCCAAGCTGGAGCAGTTCCAGAATGCCTACCCCGACGCCTTCAAGGCCAATGTCCATATGCCTCCTGCCGGTCACTACGGTGATCCCGAGCTGGAGATTGGCCGTGTCTGCGTCCAGCTGGCCAGCCCCGACTTCAAGTACATGAACGGCGAAACCCTCACCCTGGAGGGCGGCATGGGTCAGAGACCTTAATCCCCTTCGCTTATCCCTCAGCCGCCTGCCCCGTGCAGGCGGCTGTTTTTTATGGGGAGGCTGTTTCCGGTGTGTCCCGCAGCCCCAAAAGGCCGAATTCCATTCCGCATTGCCGAATTCCGGTATCATTTTCCTCTTTTTATAATCGGAATCATTCTATTTTCATCAATCCCTCTATTTTCAGCGGTGGGAAAGCTCTGTCTTTGGAAACTATGTATAAATTGTTTCAAATGTTAGAAAAAGATTGGTTTTTTCGTTGACTTTAGGGAAACACTGTGTTACCATTTGGATGTAAATTCAATTCATGCTGATATATGTTTGGATAAATGGCCCAAATGTCTCTACCGTACCGCCACATGTACGACTATTAGCAGTCTCCGCTCCTTCTGTCCGGAAGGGGCTTTGTGGCAGGTTCTCATTGAGAAACCTGCTTTTTATTTTTCAGAAAGACGGTGTGTTACATGAAAGCTTTAGAAGAAAAAATTATCAGCGATGGGACGGTGCTTCCCGGTCATATCCTGAAGGTCGGTTCCTTCCTCAATCATCAGATCGACGCCCCCTTCATGATGGAAATGGGGCAGGAGATCGGTCGGCTCTACGCCGATGCAGGTGTGGATCGGATCCTGACCATCGAGACCTCCGGCATCCCTCTGGCCTTTGCGGCAGCCGTGGCCCTGAATGTGCCGCTGGTCTTTGCCAAGAAAAACCGCTCCGGAAATCTCTCCGGGGATCTGCTGACCACGGTGGTTCATTCTTATACCCACAATACCGACTACACCGTGGTGGTGGAAAAGCAATACCTCCCCAGCGGAGAGCGGGTCTTGATCGTGGACGATTTTCTGGCCAACGGCAAGGCGCTGGAGGGGCTGGCCCAGCTGGTCACTGACGCAGGAGCTGAGGTCGCCGGTGCTGCGGTCGCCATCGAAAAGGGCTTCCAGCAGGGCGGGGATCAGCTGCGGCGCAAGGGAATGCGGGTGGAGGCGCTGGCCTGCATCGAGCGGATGGAGGATACCTGTCTGACCTTCCGCAAATAACATTTGTCGATCATTTATATGTATATATAGTGAGAGAAGATTATTTATTGGAGGCTATCTAATGAAAAAGTACATCGCTCTGCTTCTGGCTGCTGTTCTGGTGCTGGGTCTGTTCGCAGGCTGCGGCGGCAACGGCGGCGAGGAAACCACCGCTGCCGGTGAAACGGGCAGCATGGCCAACCTGAAGGTCGGCTTCATCTTCCTGCATGACGAAAACTCCACCTACGATAAGAACTTCATCGACGCCGTTCGGGTCGCTCAGAAGAATCTGGGCCTGCGGGACGATCAGATCCTGTTCAAGACCAATATCGCCGAGAACAGCGGCTGCTACGAGGCTGCCGCCGATCTGGCCGACCACGACTGCGACATCGTGTTCTCCGATTCCTTCGGTCACGAGCCGTTCCTTGCTCAGGCTGCTCAGGAATTCCCCGATGTCCAGTTCTGCCACGCCACCGGCACCACCGCTCACACCGCCGGGATCCCCAACCTGCACAACGCCTTCGCCAATATCTACGAGGGCCGTTATCTGGCCGGTATTGCCGCCGGTATGAAGCTCAACGAGATGATCGAGGCCGGCGAGTTTACCGCTGAGGAGGCTAAGATCGGCTATGTCGGCGCCTTCACCTATGCCGAGGTCATTTCCGGCTACACCTCCTTCTTCCTTGGCGCCCGTTCCGTCTGCCCCTCCGCTACCATGGAGGTTCAGTTCACCGGCTCTTGGTATGACGAGACTGCCGAGAAGGAAGCCGCCAACACCCTGATCCAGAGAGGCTGCAAGCTCATCAGCCAGCACGCCGACTCCATGGGCGCTCCCACTGCCTGTGAGACTGCCGGTGTTCCCAATGTCTCCTACAACGGCTCCACCGTGGCTGCCTGCCCCAATACCTTCCTTGTGTCCTCCAGAATCAACTGGGCGCCCTACTTCGAGTACATGATTACCTGTGTGGCCAACGGCGAGGAAATCGCTGCTGACTGGTGCGGCGGCACTGCCGAGGGCAGCGTCCTGCTCTCCGAGGTCAACCCCAAGGCCGCTGCTGCCGGTACCGACGAGGCCATCAAGGCCGCTGCCGAGAAGCTGGCCTCCGGTGAGCTGAAGGTGTTCGACACCGCCACCTTCACCGTGGCCGGTGAGACCGTGACCTCCTTCCTTGCCGATGTGGACACCGACCCCGACTACACCCCCGACACCGAGGTGGTTTCCGACGGTTATTTCCATGAGTCCGAGATGCGCAGCGCTCCCTACTTCACGCTGATGATCGACGGCATCACCACTCTGAACAAAGCCTTCGGCTAATTCAACATCCATGCAGGGCGGGGTCCATGGCCTCGCCCTGTCTTTGTGTTTGTCCCAATTTTTCAATCCATCGCCAATCATAACATTTACAGGAGCTATCAAATGGGAACTGCTGCAATCGAACTGAAACATATTACAAAAACTTTTGGTAGTATCGTTGCCAACAAGGATGTGAACCTGACGGTCAACCGGGGGGAGATCCTGTCCATTCTGGGGGAAAACGGCAGCGGTAAAACCACCCTGATGAACATGATCTCGGGCATCTACTTCCCCGATCACGGTCAGATCTTCATTGACGGTCAGGAGGTGGTCATCCGCTCCCCCAAGGACGCCTTCCAGCACCACATCGGCATGATCCATCAGCACCTCAAGCTGGTGGATGTGTTCACCGCTGCGGAGAACATCGTGCTGGGCTATGAGGAGGAGGCCGGCTTCAACATCCGCCGCTCCTCCGAGCGCATCCGCAAGATCAGCCGCCAGTATGGCTTCGACATCGACCCCACCAAGAAGATCTACGAGATGTCCATCTCCGAAAAGCAGACCGTGGAGATCGTCAAAGTCCTCTATCGGGGGGCCGACATTCTGATCCTTGACGAGCCCACCGCCGTGCTGACTCCGCAGGAGACCCAGAAGCTGTTCGCTGTTCTGCGCCGGATGCGGGATGACGGCAAAGCCATCATCATCATCACCCACAAGCTCCATGAGGTGCTGGCCCTCTCCGACCGGGTCTCCGTGCTGCGCAAGGGCGAATATGTGGGGACTGTCAAAACCAGCGAAACCAGCGAAAGCCAGCTCACCGAAATGATGGTGGGCAAAAAGGTTTCCCTGAACATCGAGCGCAGCCAATGCGAGGATCAGATCCAGCGGCTGGAGGTCAAGCATCTGGACTGCCTCAGCCGGGAGGGGGTTCAGATCCTCAAGGACATCTCCTTCCAGCTCTCCTCCGGCGAGATCCTTGGCATCGCCGGGATCGCAGGCTCCGGCCAGCGGGAGCTGCTGGAGGCCATTGCCGGACTTCAGCATCTGGACGGCGGCGAGATCCTGTACCACAACCCCAAAACCGGAAAAATCGACAACCTACGGGGCCGCTCCCCCCTCCAGATCCGGGAGCTGGGTGTGCGGCTTTCCTTCGTGCCGGAGGATCGGCTGGGCATGGGTCTGGTGGCCAATATGGACATTGTGGACAATATGATGCTCCGCTCCTACCGCAAAGGCCGCTCCCTGTTTCTGGAGCGCAAGGCTCCCAAGGATCTGGCCGAGCAGATCATCGAACAGCTGGAGGTGGTCACTCCCGATGCCCATACCCCCGTTCGGAAGCTCTCCGGCGGCAATGTCCAGAAGGTGCTGGTGGGCCGGGAGATCGCAGCCGCTCCCACGGTGCTGATGGTGGCCTATCCCGTCCGGGGTCTGGACATCAATTCCTCCTACCTGATTTATAACCTGCTCAACGAGCAAAAGAAAAACGGCGTGGCTGTGATTTTCGTGGGCGAGGATCTGGATGTGCTGATGGAGCTTTGCGACCGGATCATGGTCATCGGCTCCGGGCGGATCACCGGGACCGTGGATGCCCGCACCGCCACCAAGGAAGAAATCGGTCTGCTGATGACCAAATCCGACAGAGGTGAAAACAATGCGTAAAAATGAACAGAAGGTACATGAGCCGCTTTTCCATATCGTCAAACGCTCCGCCATGCCTTGGTGGAAGGTCTGGATGGTTCGGATCCTGTCGGTACTCACCGCTCTGCTGGTCTGCGGCGTGATTACCATGGCCCTGACCGGAAAGGATCCCATCAAGGTCTATGCCACCATGTTCGACGGAGCCTTCGGCAGCAGCCGCCGCATCTGGGGCCTGTTCCAGAATCTGGCCATGCTGCTGTGCGTGTCTCTGGCTGTCACTCCGGCCTTCAAGATGAAATTCTGGAACATCGGCGCCGAGGGACAGGTTCTCATCGGAGGCTTGGCCACCGCCGCCGTGATGATTAAGCTGGGCAGCAGCCTGCCCACCGGCCTGCTGATCCTGTTTATGTTTGTGGCCAGTGTGCTGGCCGCCGGAATCTGGGCGCTGATCCCCGCCTACTGCCGTGCCAAGTGGGACACCAACGAAACCCTGTTCACCCTGATGATGAACTACATCGCCATTCAGCTGGTCTCCTATTTCACCTATCTCTGGTCCGTGCCAAAAGGCTCCGGTCAGATCGGTGTCATCAATCAGGCCACCCGGGCGGGCTGGCTGCCTGCCATCGCCGGGAAGCCCTATCTGTTGAATATCATCATCGTGGCTGTGCTGACCCTGCTCATGTATGTCTACCTCAATTACAGCAAGCACGGCTATGAGATCCAGATCGTGGGCGAGAGCCAGAACACCGCCCGCTACATCGGCCTCAACATCCCCAAGGTCATCATCCGCACCATGCTCCTTTCCGGCGCTCTGTGCGGCGTGGCCGGATTCCTGCTGGTGAGCGGCGCCGACCATACCCTGACCCAAGATCTGGCCGGGGGCCGGGGCTTCACCGCCATTATGGTGGCGTGGCTGGCCAAATTCAACCCCTTCTATATGATCCTCACCTCTCTGCTGATCGTATTCCTCGAAAAGGGCGCCATTGAGATCTCCACCATCTACGGCCTCAATGCCTCCTTTGCCGACATTCTCACCGGCATCATCATCTTCTTCATCATCGGCAGCGAGTTCTTCGTCAATTACAGCATCAAATTCCGTGAAAAGAACAAGGAGGGTGCAAAGGCATGATTACTGCATTCATTCATCGGGCTGTCATGCAGGGAATCCCCCTGCTCTTCGGCTCCACCGGCGAGATCCTCACCGAAAAATCCGGCAACCTCAATCTGGGTATCCCCGGTATCATGTATGTGGGCGGCATCTGCGGCGTCATCGGGGCCTTCCTCTATGAGCAGTCCCTGACTGCCTCCCAGCAGATCAATCCCGCTCTGGCCATCCTCATCCCCCTGCTGTGCTGTATGCTCGGCTCTCTGGTGGCCGGACTCATCTACTCCTTCCTGACCATCACCCTCCGGGCCAACCAGAATGTCACCGGTCTGGCCCTCACCACCTTCGGCGTGGGCTTCGGAAACTTCTTCGGCGGCTCCCTCATCAAGCTCTCCGGCTCGGATATGCCCTCCATCGCCCTGACCGCCACCTCTGGCTGCTTCACCAAGACCCTGCCCTTCGCAGACAAGATGGGCTGGTTCGGAGAGGTGTTCCTGTCTTACAGCTTTCTGGCCTATGCCGCCATTGCCATTTCCCTGATCTCCTCCTATGTGCTGAACAAGACCCGGGTGGGGCTTCAGCTCCGGGCCGTGGGCGAAAGCCCCACGACTGCGGATGCCGCCGGCATCAATGTGGGGGCCTACAAGTATGCCGCCACCTGCATCGGTGCGGTCATCGCCGGTCTGGGCGGTCTGTACTATGTGATGGACTATGCCAACGGTGTCTGGTCTAACAATGCCTTCGGTGATCGGGGCTGGCTGGCCATTGCGCTGGTCATCTTCGCCGTCTGGAAGCCCAATATGAGTATCCTCGGCTCCATCCTGTTCGGCGGCCTGTTCATCGTCCACAACTACATCCCCAACCTGACCGTTGCGGCTCAGGAGCTGTTCAAGATGCTTCCCTATGTGGTCACCATCATCGTTCTGCTGGTGGTCAGTATGCGAAAGCGTCGGGAGAGCCAGCCGCCCCAGAGTCTGGGCCTTTCCTACTTCCGGGAGGAACGATAACATCTAAGGCGCTGCCCATGGGCAGCGCCTTTTCCTATTTCCGAAGCAGCCTTGCATAGCCGGTTCCGTATTGCACACACCGGGAAACCCGGCTGAGGGTGGCAGAGGAAATATTCGACTGTGCCATGATCTGCTGGTAGGTCTTTCCCTCCAGCAGCAGCTGGGCGGCGAAGATCCGCTCGGCCATGTTTTCGATTTCCTTCACCGTACAAAGGTCTTCAAACAGTGCCTGTACATCTGCCTTGTCCGTGGTCTGTGCGATCAGCTCATAGAGAGCTTCTTTCTTCTGTTCCTGTGTTTCCATGCTAGGACTGCCTCCATCCGTCTATTTCCAGACTGGCCTGTAAAAAGGCTCTGGTTTTTTCGCTCCGGGGATGCCCGAATATCTGCTCCGGTGTCCCCGCTTCTTCAATATTTCCCTCTGCCATGAACAGCACCCGGTCGGCCACCGTTTTGGCAAATTCCATTTCGTGGGTCACCACGATCATGGTACGCCCCTGCTCCCGGAGCTTGCGGATCACCCGAAGCACCTCTCCGGTCAGCTCCGGATCCAGCGCCGAGGTCGGTTCATCGAAGCATAAAATTTCCGGCTCCAGCGCCAGCGCCCGGGCAATGGCCACCCGCTGCTTCTGCCCGCCGGAGAGCTGATCGGGGTAGGCTTGGGCCTTCTCCTCCAATCCCACCTGTCTCAGAAGCTCCATGGCCCGCTCATTCAACTGGGCCGGGGTTCCCTTTCCCAGCAGCCGGGGAGCCAGGGTCAGATTTTCCAGCACCCGATACTGGGGAAACAGATTGAAATTCTGAAACACCAGCCCAAAGTGCAGCCGGCTCTCCCGTATGGCCGCCTCGGAATCCCTGCGCAGAAGCTGCCCCCGGATCCGAATTTCCCCTTCGTCCGGGGTTTCCAGAAAATTGAGACAGCGCAGTAGGGTGGATTTTCCGCCGCCGGAGGCGCCGATGATGGCCAAAACCTGCCCCTCCTCCAGTGAAAAGCCGATGCCCTTGAGAACCGGATCCTTCCCGAACTGCTTTTGTAAATTGCTTACCGATAAGATTTCCATGCTATTCCCCTCTGAAATAATCCAGTTTCTTTTCCAGATACCCAAACAGCAGCGTCAGCAGGCCGCTGAACACCAGAAAATATACGCCGGTGTAAAAGACCGGCCAGACCAGACCCTTTTTCACAAAGGACTGCCCCATGTAAATGATCTCATACACGCCGATCACCCGGGCCAGCGAGGTATCCTTCACCAGCGTGATGATCTCGTTGCCCATGGAGGGCAGGATCCGCTTCACCACCTGAAGGAGAACCACCTGAAAGAAAATCTGATTCTTGGTCATCCCCAACACCTGTCCGGCCTCATACTGCCCCTTCGGCACCGATTCGATGCCGCCCCGATAGATTTCGGAAAAATAACAGGCATAATTGATGGCAAAGGTCACGATGACCGCCGGAAATCGGGCCAGCGAGGGCAGCTGGAACAGCAGACCCGGGCCGTAAAAGACCACGATCAGCTGGAGCATCAGGGGCGTTCCCCGGATGACCCACACAAAGCTCCGGGTCAGGCTCCGCAGCGTCCAGAATCTGCTCATGGAGCCGAAGCAGATCACCAGCCCCAGAGGAAGGGAACACAGAAGGGTCAGGAAAAAGATTTTTAGATTCTCCACAGAGCTGACCAGCAGCTCCATGGTCACCTGTTGCGCCATTTTTTCTCCCTCTTTTCACCGTTTTTCGTCCATTATCATTCGTCCGTCAGGACGATGCCGTATTTGTCCGCCAGCGCCTGCAAGGTTCCGTCCTTGCGAAGGTCGTCCAGAATGGCATTGACCCGCTCGGTCAAATCCGAATCCTTGCGGAAGGCCACGCCGTATTCCTCTTGACTGAGGCTGAGGCCCTGCTGCAAATCGGGGAAACCGGTCCCCGGGCCGGTCATGGCCTTGGCCAGCGTCAGATCCACCACGCAGGCGTCCACAGTCCCGGCGGCCACCTCCATCACAGAACTGGTCTGATCCTGCAAGGCAACCACATTCTGAATTTCCAGATCCTTGAGCAGCTGCTCTGCGGAGGAACCGGATTCCACGGCGAAGGCCAGATCTTGGATGGAATCCACATCGGGGTACTTTTCCGCCTGATCCTTGGGGAAAATCACCACCTGTGCATTTTTTGCATAGGCCTTGGTGGGGTTGGAATTATTCCGAACCTCCTCCGAGAGAGTCAGGCCGTTCCAAATTGCATCGATGTTCTTGGTTTCCAGCTCGTAGTATTTCTGGCCCCAGTCAGAAAGGATCAAAAACTCCGCCTCGACTCCCAGCTCCTTGGCCACCAGATTGGCACAATCGGCGTCAAATCCGATCCATGTTCCATTTTCGTCCCGATAGTCCATGGGCGCATAGTCGGTGATTCCAACGATCATTGTCCCCTTGTCCTGCACATAGGCCAGATCGGACTGGGCATCTTCCCCACCGCAGCCCGCCAAACTCAGGATCGACAGCACCGCACACAAAACCAAAGCAATTTTCCGTTTCATTTTTCTTCCATCCTTTCCATTTACTGGATTCTCTTTGATGGCACTCATTATACTTTAGTTCGCTAAAGTTGTAAAGTATTAAAGCAGAATAAAGTTTATTTTCTACGGGTTCCACACATTTCTCTCATTTCAGTCCTCCAGATGACACTTTATTTTGGTAAAGTACCACAACGAAAAGAAAAGACCGTCTTTTCAGACGGTCTTTTTGGTGCGCGAGGCGGGAGTCGAACCCGCATGTTCGGAATGAACACTAGAACCTGAATCTAGCGAGTCTACCAATTCCACCACTCGCGCATATGGCTCCCCCTGTTGGACTTGAACCAACGACACACGGATTAACAGTCCGTCGCTC
>SAMEA104404100__coassemble_465_pt1 | contig 45104 bp, 42 predicted proteins | sample SAMEA104404100__metabat2_low_PE_102 | metagenome-assembled genome bin SAMEA104404100 (sample SAMEA104404100) | Balaenoptera acutorostrata | reverse complement strand
GGGCAGACCCAGACCAGCTTGTGATCCTCGTCCTCCTGGATCTGGATCTCGCCGTTGTAGCCGCAGCACTGGCAGTAGTCGCTCTTGGTGTTCAGCTCGGCGTACATGATATTGTCATAGATGAACTGCATCAGCTCCAGAACGGCGTCGATATTGCCCTGCATATTGGGAACCTCCACATAGCTGATGGCGCCGCCGGGAGAGAGCTTCTGGAACTCGGACTCGAAGGCCAGCTTGGTAAAGGCGTCGATCTCCTCCGACACATGGACATGGTAGGAGTTGGTGATGTAGGACTTGTCGGTGATGCCGGGAATGAGGCCGAAGCGGTTTTGCAGGCACTTGGCGAACTTATAGGTGGTGGATTCCAGCGGCGTTCCATAGAGGGAGAAGTCGATGTTGTGCATCTGCTTCCAGCCCTTGCAGGCATCGTTCATATGCTGCATGACGGAGAGGGCAAAGGGCTTGGCGCTCTCGTCGGTATGGGAATGACCGGTCATATACTTGACGCACTCATAGAGGCCGGCATAGCCCAGAGAGATGGTGGAATAGCCGCCGTAGAGCAGCTTGTCGATGGGCTCGCCCTTTTTGAGCCGAGCCAGAGCGCCGTACTGCCACAGGATGGGGGCTGCATCGGACAATGTTCCCTTGAGCCGCTCATGCCGGCACAGGAGCGCCCGATGGCACAGCTCCAGACGCTCGTCGAAGACCTTCCAGAACTTCTCCATATCCCGTCCGGAGCTGAGGGCCACATCCACCAGATTGATGGTGACCACGCCCTGATTGAAGCGGCCATAGTATTTGGCCTTGCCGTTTTCGTCCACATAGGGGGTCAGGAAGGAGCGGCAGCCCATACAGGTATAGCACTGGCCGTCGCCGTTGGCATCCACCTTCAGCTCCTTCATCTTCTTCTCGGAGATGTAATCGGGAACCATCCGCTTGGCGGTACACTGGGCCGCCAGCCGGGTCAGGTAGAAATAGGGGGTTCCCTCCCGGACATTGTCCTCCTCCAGCACATAGATGAGCTTGGGGAAAGCCGGAGTGATCCAAACGCCCTTCTCATTCTTGACGCCCTCGTAGCGCTGACGGAGCATCTCCTCCACGATCATGGCCAGATCCTTCTTCTCCTGCTCGCTCTTGGCCTCATTGAGATACATGAACACGGTGATGAAGGGGGCCTGACCGTTGGTGGTCATCAGGGTCACGACCTGATACTGGATGGTCTGCACACCTCTGCTGACCTCGTCCCGGAGCCGATCCTCCACCACCTTGGAGATGACTTCCTCCTCGGGGCGGATGCCGAAGGCCTCTACCTCCCGCTCCACGGCCCGGCGGATCTTCTCCCGGCTGATCTGGACGAAGGGGGCCAGATGGGCCAGAGAAATGGACTGGCCGCCGTACTGATTGGAGGCCACCTGAGCGATGATCTGGGTAGCGATGTTGCAGGCGGTGGAGAAGGAATGGGGCTTTTCGATGAGGGTACCGGAGATGACGGTACCATTTTGAAGCATATCCTCCAGATTCACCAGATCGCAGTTATGCATATGCTGGGCATAGTAGTCGGAATCATGGAAGTGGATGATCCCGGCCTCGTGGGCATCCACGATGTCCTGAGGCAGCAGGATGCGCCGGGTCAGATCCTTGGAGATCTCACCGGCCATATAGTCTCTCTGGACGGAGTTGACCGCAGGATTTTTGTTTGCATTTTCCTGCTTGACCTCCTCGTTGTTGCACTCGATGAGGCTCAGGATCCGGTCATCGGTGGTGTTGGTCTGGCGCTTGAGGCTCTGGACATAGCGGTAGGTGATATAGTGCTTGGCCACCTCGAAGGCCCCGTGGGACATGATGCTTTTTTCCACCATATCCTGGATCTCCTCTACGGCAGGACTGCGGCCCAGCTCCTCGCAGCTGATGGTCACGGCCTGAGCGATCCGGTCGATCTGAACCTCGGTCAGACGAAATTGTTCTTCTACGGCCTGATTGGCCTTTTCCACGGCGGTGCGGATCTTTCGGACATCAAAGACTTCCTCTGCGCCGTTACGCTTGATGATTTTCATTTGGGCATCCCCTTTGTCGGTGTATTTGAACCACTGTTTCTGGTATATGTTCATTCGTGCGGCCTTCACACACATCGTGGGCCAGCGTGGCTATTGTACTACATCTTGTGTCTATTTGCAAGTGCTATATCCCACATATGGTATTTCTCTTTCGTTCAACATTTTGTCAGAACCTCGCAGCGCCGAAGGCCCTATCAATATTCCCATCCCGATTCAAATGTTGGGCTTTTTTGTCCCCTTCGGGGTAATCATTGATATTCCCGAAAAATTGCGCTATAATAAAAGTCGAATTTCTCCGGGTGTTTCCGATGATTTGTTCATTTTTTGAAAGGAGCTGCTTTTTTATGGAAAATATTTTCGGCACTTTGCCCTCCGGGCAGACCGCCACCCTCTACACCCTCTCCGACGGACGGCTCAAAGCCGCCGTCACCAACTACGGTGCCGCTCTGGTTTCCCTCTGGGTCGATGGACTGGATGTGGTGCTGGGCTACGAGGACTGCAACGGCTACCGCCAGAACGACGGCTTTCTGGGGGCCGCCGTGGGCCGCAATGCCAACCGCATCCGGGGCAGCCGCTTCCCCATAGGAGAGCGGACGGTCTGCCTGACCCCCAACGAGGGAGAGAACAACCTCCACTCCGGCCCTCAGCCCTATTCCCAGCGGCTTTGGACGGCAGAGCAGGTCACAGACCGCTCCGTGACCCTGTTCCTCGACAGTCCCGACGGAGATCAGGGCTTCCCCGGTCACGCCGAGATCCGGGTGACCTATGCCCTTTCCGGGGATGGTCTTACCATTTCCTACGATGCCGTCAGTGACGCAGATACCGTTTTCAACTTTACGAACCACGCCTATTTCAATCTTTTCGGAGAGGATCAGCCCCACCGGGCCATGGAGCAGCTGCTGACCATTCCGGGCCGCTGGTTCTGCCCCGACGACGCCCAGAACATCCCCACCGGCGAGCTGCGCCCGGTGGAGGGGACGGCCTTCGACTTCCGCAGCCCCAAGCCTCTGGGACAGGACATCGGCTGTGACGATGAACCGCTGATCCTTCAAGGCGGCTACGATCACAATTTTGAAGCCGCCCAGCCCGTCTGCGCCATTCTGCAAAATCCCGAAACCGGCCTCACCATGCAGGTATCCACCACCTGTCCGGGCATCCAGATCTACACCGCCAATTTTCTGGATGTGGTGGGCAAGCATCCCTACCCCCGGCGCAGCGGCGTGGCGCTGGAAACCCAGTTTGCCCCGGATTCCGTGAATCACCCCGAATGGCCCCAGCCCTTCTGGAAGGCCCATGTCCCCTACCACAGCGAAACCCGCTATCAATTCTGATTCCCTCACAGGAAACGCTGCTTCCGATAGGCGGGAGCAGCGTTTCTTTGCACATTTTCCCTTCTGAACACATAGACTGTCCCGTAAGCAACCACATGATCTCAGGAGGTATTGACATGAGTGAGCATTTTGATGACGGGATCTGCTGCAAGCCCGAAGACCTGCGCCGTGCGCTGGCCATCCATACCCAGAAAATCACCGACAGCTGCCGGGACAAGGACTGCATCGAGGATCTTCGGGTGTATCTGACCAAGGATTCCCAGACCATTCTGGAGCAGGCCGCCTCGGCCAAGGTTCGTTCCGCAGACCTGCTCCATGTATCGGTGCAGGTTTCCCCCATGGGCTTTCATCCCAACCGCTACTGCGTGGATCTGACCTTCTACTACCGGATTCTGGCGGACGCCATGCAGAACGGCTGTCATCCCACGCCCCTGTGCGGTCTGGCGCTGTTCTCCAAACGGGCCGTTCTCTGCGGAGAAACCGCCGCCACCCATATTTTCACCAGTGATTCCTGCGCCCCGCTGTTCCCCGACCGGCAGCTGCCCCGGGCGGTGGTGGAGGTATTGGAGCCGATGGTGCTGGCCTCCCGGCTGGGCTGTGGCTGCGGTCAGGAGCCGTGTCCCCAATGCCCCAAGGCGGTGCTGGACTGCTTTGAGGACGAGCTGTGCTTCTGCCCCTGCGAAAAGCATCTCTATGTCACGCTGGGTCAGTTTTCGGTGATCCGTCTGGAACGGCCCGCCCAGCTGATCGTCCCGGTGCTGGATTATGCCCTGCCCACCAAGCAGTGCTGCGAAAATCCCGGCTGCACGGAAAATCCCTGTGAGCTGTTCGCCCAGATTCCCTTCCCGGCTGAGGATTTTGCCCCCACGGCCTGTGACTGCCCCCCGAAGGCCGAGGGCTGCGACTGCGAGCATACCTGACAATAGCCCCGGAAGGGTTCCTTCCGCAAAAAAGGACCGGATTCCACGAATCCGGTCCGATTTCTTATGAACGGAGCAGCTCCCCGGCCAGTCGGCCATTTTCTTTGGACAGGCACTTCAGGGCCTCCACCCGATGGGGCGGGCCCTCCGCCAGCGCCTGATCGATTTGGGCGCACAGCCGTTCCGCCGTCAACTCCTCCAGCTCCAGACAGGCGCCGGAGCCTGCATAATGCAGAAAGCCGCTGACCTTGGGATCGTAGGAGATCCCCACCACCCGGGTATTCTGACTGCACGAAAAAATCAGCGCATGGAGCCGCATCCCCACCACCAGCTCCATCTCCGCCAGCAGGCCGCAGATCTCGGCTCCGTTTTTCATGGGCGGCAGGAGCTTGCAGGGGGCCTGCACCAAGGCTGCCGCCTGTCGGGCGATCTCCTGATCCCGGTTCGGCTCAAAGGAAAAGAACACGGGGATCAGTCCATGGCGCTCCCAGACATATTCCGCCGCCTTTGCGATCTCTCCCAGCTTCTGTCCGCAGCCCTGCCAAGGCCGCAGGGCAAACATACAGTATTTTTCTTCCGGCTTCATGCCGTTGGCGCTGCGATAGCGCCGAGCGGCGGAGCGGTCTGCCTGCATCTCCATGGCCGGGTCTGCCGTCACCAGGATACAGGGCCGATGGACGCCGAAGCGCTCCAGCGCTTCCCGGGATTCCGGATCCCGCAGGGTAATGAGATCCACCGAACGATTCAGGGTCTTTTCTACCTTTTTTTCGTATCGTTTCCCGGAAATCGGCCCGATTCCGCAGCCGTACATCATCACCTGACAGCCGCAGCGCTTGGCCTGCCGGATGGAATGGAGATAGAACAGCAGACTGCGGTTGCTGGTGACATTCTGGATCAGGCTGCCGCCGCCGCTGATATAGAGCCTGCTGCGCTTCATCACCTGATGGGAGCGCCACGGGCTGAAGATGGGGATGGCGGAAACCCCCGTCATTTTCTGCGTTTTCTTGGGCCTTCTGGACATGACGCAGACCGGCAGGCTGGGATCCTGCTCCCGAAGCTGTCGGATCATGGTGGTCAGGATGGCATCATCCCCGGCATTTCCCCGGCCATAGGCCCCGCAGATCACGGCCCCATAACGGCCCTTTTGGCATTGACTGTACCGCCGCAGCACGGTTTCATAGATCTGGAGCTGATGCTGTGCCATGGCCTCCGAGGAAAATTCCCGTCGGACCTTTTCATACAGCGCCGTCCCCAGCTTGGCCCGCAGGCGGCTGTCCCGGGCCAGCTCCGTCATCCGGGCGGACATCTGCCCGTCATTTCCCACCTCCACGAGAAAGCCGGTTTCCCCGTCCACGATCACCTTGGGGACGCCGCCCACTGCCGTGGAGATGGTGGCACAGTGCATCCGGGCGCCCTCGGTAATGGCATAGGGGAAGGTTTCCGACACCGAGGAGAGCATATTCACATCCACGGCATGGTAAAAGCTGTTCATATCCTGCTGCCATCCGGCAAAGCACACCGTATCCGGCGGACAGAGCCTCCGGGCCAGCGCCTCCACCTCAGCCCTCTGTTCTCCGTCACCGGCGATGAGCAGCCGGGCGTTCGGGGCCTGCCGCACCGTCTGGGCGAAGGCCCGAACCAGCGTGGGCAGATCCTTGACCGAGGCGATCCGGGCGGCAATGCCGAAAATCACCCCATCCTCCGGCCACGAAACCCCCAGCCCTTCCAGATATTCCCTCCGGGGCACACAGGGCAGCGGCTCCGAAAAGACGATGCCGTTATAGATGGGCTGGATGCGGTCTGCATCATAGCCCCGGTCGATGAGCAGCTCCTTCATGGAATCGGAAACCGCCACCCAGCCGTCCCGACGGCGCATGGAGATCCGATTCATCACGCCGTAGGTGGCATTTGCCAGCGGTCTGCCCAGATAGTCCAGCCGGGGGTCGGAGTGAACCGTGGAGATCACGGGAATCCTCAGATCCCTGCGGATCCATGACGCATAGACATTGGCCTTGGCCCCGTGACAGTGGAGCAGCTCAAAGCCGCCCTGTCGGATGCACCGAAGAAGCTCCCGGCGCAGGCGCAGGGGATCCTTCTGCCCCAGCACCCGGGTGGGGATCCCCAGATCCCGGGCCTCCTGCGCAAAGGGGCCTTCGATGAAGCAGACCAGAAGCACCTGCTGGGTCTGATGCAGCTCCCGCAGCAGGGTCAGCACATGGGTCTTTGCGCCGCCCGCATCGCCGCCGGAGATCAGATGGATGATTTTCATGGAATCACTCCCGCATGGCACGATTTCGTGCAATATTGATGGGGCCTTCCTTGAGCTGCTTGATCCAGCTCAGGGATTTTCCGCAGCCGTAGGCCACGCAGGAATCCGGATCGTCCGCTCTGGTGCAGGCAATGCCGGTGCGCTGGCTCAGGAGCTGATCCATGCCCCAGATCTGGCTGGAGCCGCCGGTGAGGGTGATGCCGTTCTGGGCAATGTCGCCCACCAGCTCCGGGCTGGTTTCCTCCAGTACATGGAGTACCTCGTCCACGATCTGAACAGCCGGGGCGGCAAACACCTCCCGGATCTCCTCGGAGTTGACCTCCACCTCCCGGGGCAGACCGGTTTTGGCGTCTCTGCCCTTGACCACCGTGGAAACCGGATAGGGCCTCGGGGTCACGCAGCCCACCTCGATCTTGATCTGCTCGGCGGTGGCCTGTCCCACGATCATGCCGTATTTTCTGCGGATATACCGGGCGATCTCCTCGTCGAAGGCATCGCCTGCCACCTCCACGGAGGAGGAGGTCGCCACATCGTTGAGGCTCAGCACCGCCACATCGGTGGTGCCGCCGCCGATGTCCACGATCATATGTCCGTTGGCATCCGCAATGGGGAGATTGGCGCCCAAGGCCGCCGCCAGCGGCTCCTCGATCAGATAGACCCGTCGGGCGCCGGCCTCGATGGCCGCATTGATGACCGTCCGCTCCTCGACCTCGGTCACACCGCTGGGGACACAGACGACCACCCGGGGCTTGGGATTGAATACGGAGCTTTTGATGGCCTTGCGGAACAAGATCTCCAGCATCCGGACGGTCATCTCATGGTCGGAGATCACGCCGTCCTTCAGCGGATGCATGGCAACCACATTGCCGGGGGTTCTGCCCAGCATATTCCGGGCCTCGGAGCCGATCTTCAGCACCTTGCCGGAATTTTTGTCCATGGCCACCACCGACGGCTCCCGAATGACCACACCCTTGCCCTCCACATAGATCAGTACATTGGAGGTTCCCAGATCCACGCCCAGATCGTTGGTGAACAGATGAAAGCGAATGGATCCCTTTTTATGCTTTTTATCCTTCTTAACTGCCATAATAACACCTACTTGTCATGATTTCGTCCAGCCGCCACGGCGGCAAATAATACTTCCCCGGCTCCGGCCGTCCGCAGCACTCTGGCACATTCCGAGGCGGTTGCGCCGGTGGTCAGGATGTCGTCCAGCAGCAGGATGCGCCTGCCTGCGGGATCGCCCTGACTGCAATAGGCCCCCAGCACATTGGCCCGCCGCTGGGCGGCAGTTTTCAGGCTGGACTGGGGCTGATTGTGCCGAATCTTTCTCAGCAGCCGCTGGCTGGGGATCCCTGTCTCCCGGCTCACTGCCCGGGCCAGCAGTTCCACCTGATCGTAGCCCCGCTTTCTGCGCCGTCTGGCGCTGACGGGAACCCATGTAATCAGCTCCGGCGGCTCCAGCTCCTGAAGGATTTTCATCGCCAGAAACCGGCCATAGACCTCGGCATAGCTTCTTTTGTTGTAAAACTTGTATCGGATCAGGCTGCGGCGCACCTCATCTTCATAATACCACACCGCCGTCAGATCCTGAATATGGGGCAGGCTGCGGCCCCGCAGCTGACAGTCGGGGGTCTGTTCCCGGCAGGATCTGCACAGATCCGTCTCTGTCCTGTGAAGGATCCTTCCGCAGAGGACACACTTTCTGGGAAAAAGCAGCTCCAGAAGCTCATATCCCAGTCTCATTCTGTTTTCCCTTGCAGGCGCAGCTTCAGCCCGGAATACCGGCGGCTGCGGTGGGCATTTTCGGTCATGGCCGCCACGACCTCCTCCCGTCCGGCAAGGATCATCAGCTCTCTGGCTCTGGTCACCGCCGTATAGAGGATGCTCCGGGTGAGCAGATAGGGGGAGCCGTTCCACGCCGCCAGAATCACGGCCCGGTATTCGCTGCCCTGACTTTTGTGAACCGTCACCGCATAAGCAGGCTCCAGCTCGTTCATCTGGGAGAAATCATAGTCCGCCTCCCGGTCGTCAAAGGCCACGGTGAGGGTCTCTCCATGGAGATCGATCTCCCGGATCACGCCCACATCCCCGTTGAAGATGCCGGTTCCCATTTCTCCGCTCTCCGGCCTTCTCCACATTATATCATAGTTGTTCCGAATTTGCATCACCCGATCCCCCTCCCGGAAGGAAAATTCTCCGTACTTCCGTTCCTTTTTCGTGGGAGCCGGAGGATTGAGGGCCGCTTGCAGCAGCTGGTTCAGATGGGCCGTCCCCAGCGGCCCCTTCCGGGTGGGGCTGAGAACCTGAATCTGCTCCGGGGGGATCCCCATATTTTTCGGCAGCCGCTGGGCGCAGAGCTGGACGATCAGCTGGCACAGGGCTTCCTCATTTTGTCGGCGCATGAAAAAGAAATCCCGATCCACCCGGCGCAGCTCGGGCATCTGCCCCTGATTGATGCGGTGGGCATTCATGACGATCAAGCTCTCCTGCGCCTGTCGGAAAATATCCGTCAGCTGAACGGTGGGCAGCATTTTGCTCCGAAGCATATCCCCGAAGGGAAAGCCCGGGCCAACCGGGGGCAGCTGATCCGGATCCCCCACCAGAATCAGCCGTCTGTTCTGGGGAATGGCCTTGAGCAGACTGCCCAGCAGCAGCACATCCACCATACTCATTTCGTCCACGATGATGGCATCGGCCTTGAGGGGCTGATCCTCGTTGCGTCCGAAGGCCATCAGCCCGGAGCTGGGGTCGATCCCGGCCTCCAGCAGCCGATGGATGGTGCAGGCCTCCTCGCCGGTGACCTCCGTCAGCCGCTTGGCCGCCCGTCCCGTGGGCGCAGCCAGAGCGCATTTGAGCTGCATATGTCCCAGCAGGGACAGGATACCATTTAATATAGTAGTCTTACCGGTTCCGGGGCCGCCCGTGACCAGCAGCACACCGCTGGTGGCCGCCGAGCGAATGGCCTGCTTCTGCTGATCGGAATAAGCCACGGTACTCTCCCGTTCCACCTGCTCCATCAGCTGATCCAGATCCTCGGGGGCCGGGTGGGGGCAGTTCGCCGCCTGAAGCAGACGGACGGTGGCATACAGCTCCGTCTCATAGAGCTGGGGCAGGTAGCAGATGTCGATGTCCGCCAGATGGTCCCGGACGATGCGCTCCCCCTCCGCCAGCCGATCCAGCGCCTGCCGCACCGCCGTGATCTCCACCGACAGGAGCTGGGCCGTGATCTGCGTAAGCTTCTTTTCGGGCAGGAAGGTATGCCCCCCGGACAGATTGTAGCTCAGCTCGAACAGAACGCCCGCTTGGATCCGCCGGGGATCGTCCTCGCTGACCCCCGTCTCCAATGCAAACCGATCCACCAATGCAAACGGGGCCTCCAGCCCCGGATCCATCAGCAGATAGGGGTCATCGTAGAGCAGCTCCTCCGACTGATCTCCGTAGATTTTGTAGCAGCGCACCGCCAGATCCGTGGGCAGATGATGCTGAGCGAAAAATTCCATCAGCCGTCTCATGCCGGATTGGAGCCGGAATTCCGCTCCGAACTGCCGGGCCTTCTCCGGGGAAATGCCCTTGACCTCCGCCAGCCGCTGCGGCTCCTGCTCCAGCACCGTCAGGGTGTCCTCCCCGAATTTCTCCACGATCCGCCGGGCCATGGACGGCCCGATGCCCCGAATGGCACGGCTGGACAGATATTGCAGGATCTCCATGGAATCCTGCGGCAGCAGCCGCTCCAGAAATTCCGCCTCGAACTGCCGCCCGAAGCTCTGATGGCTGCTCCACCGCCCGGTGACCATCAGCCGCTCCCCCACGATGGGCATGGGGATCGTTCCAACCACCGTCACCTTTTCTCTGGTGCCGCAGTCCACCCGCAGCACAGAATAGCCGTTGTCATAATTCTGAAATACCACCGCACAAATGGTCCCTTGTAAAATATCCAGCTCCTGCTCCGACAATTCGATTCCTCCGATCTGATGGCAGCTTTTCCATTTTTGCTTCTCAGGGCAAAAGATATGTCTATTCTACTACAAAGCAGGCGGAATAGAAAGGGATTCTGAAAAATTCTACTAATTGGGTAGAATCCTCAAAAAAAGAACGCTTATATCGTCATTATGCTGTATTTTTTTGGAGCCGTAATATGCAATCTGTACTATTGTGTGCTTTTTTCACGAAAAAGCCTTGCATATTCGATACGACCGTGTTAAAATACACCATGGTAATAATTCAGGTCAGGTGATTATGTGTCTTAGGAGATTCCGATGAAAATTCTCTCGCTGCTTGTTTGGGTGACACAGTTGGGCTTTTCCTTTCTGTTTCCCCTTTGTTTTTTTCTGCTCTTTGCCTCGTGGCTCCAGAACCGCTATCAGCTGGGAGTCTGGATCCAGATCCTATGCGGGATCCTGGGTGTGCTGGTCACCATCAGCACCGTTCGGAGCTGCATCCGATCCCTGCGAAGGGCTGCGGAGGAAGCAAGCGGTAAAAAGCCGGAGGACAATCCCCCCGCTTTCAATGACCACCATTGATTATCCTGCCATGTAAGGACGGATCCAATGAAATTACAAAAAGCATCCAAAAAAGAAATTACAAGAATGGCAATCGGTTCCGGCATCTGCGCCCTCATTGAGCTTGCAGGTTTTTTTCTGCTCAGTCAGCTGACAGAAATTTCCTTTAATTCCAAAATCGTACTGGGCACCCTCTGCGGGACTGTCGTCGCTGTTCTCAATTTTGTCATTCTCTGTCTCACCATCCAAAACTGTGCCGGTATGGAAAACGGCCCCAAGCTCAAGGCCCGCATCCAGCTCAGCTACAACGGACGGCTCATCTTTCAGGCAGCATGGGTCTTGACTGCATTTCTGGCCCCCTGCTTCAGCGCTCTGGCTTCCGCCATTCCGCTGCTGTTCCCTACGGTGGTGATCTATTTCCTGCAGAGCAGAGGAAAGCTCATTGACCCCAGTGAGCGCCCCCCTGTCCCTCCCGACGCTCACGAAGATGATCAGGATTCAGAGGATGACCTGAACAGCTTCGAGGTGTAACCTGCTCAATAATGATTACGAGGTGAAAGTCAAACATGGATATTTCTATTAATGGCGCACGAATTCTGGCTGAATTCACAGATGTCCCATTGCTTGGCACGGTTCGGATTACCCAGACTGTTGCGGTGAGCTGGATGATTTTTGCGATCATCACAGTCCTCTGCATCTGGCTCGGCTCCAACCTGCGGGTAACGGGGATCTCTCGCAAGCAGGCAGTCGCAGAGACGGCAGTGACCTCTCTGATTAACTTCGTCCACGGAAACATGGGTACGGAGTTCGACCGCTATATCCCGCTTGTGGGTACCATCTTCATCACCAGCGTCGTGTCCAACCTGATCAGCCTGCTGGGCTTCTGGAGCCCCACAGCTGACCTGATGACCGAGTTGGGCTGGGCTCTGGTCGTCTTTGTACTGATTACTTATCACAAGATCAAGGCTGCCGGCATTGGCGGCTACCTCAAGGGCTTTCTGGATCCCTTCTTCCTGATGGCTCCCATCAATGTGATGGCGGAGCTGTTTACCCCCGTCAGCATGGCCTGCCGTCATTTCGGCAACATCCTCTCCGGCACCGTCATCAGCGCCCTCATCTATGGCGCTCTGACCGCTGCCAGCCATGCACTTCTGGGCGCTCTCGGCTCCAATCTCATCCTCGCCGCTGTGGTGACCGCAGCCGGCATCGCACTGATCGTCTTTGGCAAGAAGAAGGCCAAGAATCTGTGGTTCGTGGTGGGCATCATTGCCACCGCACTGGGCGTTCTGTCCGTACTGAGCAATATGGGCGGCTTCTTCCAGCAGATCCCTTGGCTGGCTGTGGGCATCCCCGCTATGACCAGCTTCTACTTCGACTGGTTCGGCGGCTGCATTCAGGCCTTTATCTTCTGCACCCTGACCACCATCTTTATCAAACAGGCTGCTGATTCCTAATCGGATCCCGGCCATTTGAATATCACACAACGGAAATTATTTTAGGAGGAATTTTATATGAACGATTTCACCGTGTTAGCGAAAGGTATTGCTTTGGCAGGCTGCGCCATCGGCGCCGGTCTTGCACTGATTGCCGGTGTCGGCCCTGGTATTGGTGAAGGTAACGCTGTTGCCCGTGCCTGTGAGGCCATTGGCCGCCAGCCTGAGTGCAAGGGTGATGTCACCAGCACCCTGATCCTCGGTGTTGCTCTTTCCGAGACCACCGGTATTTACGGCTTTGTTACCGGCCTGCTGCTGATCTTCTTTGCTCCCGGTCAGTTTATGAAGTTCCTGGGCTAATTTTCAGCTCTTATTCAGGACTCATTAAACAAAGCCGCAAGGAGGCAAATCAATGGACAACATTTATCAGTCCCTCGTGGCAGTGGAGCCTACTACCCTGATCGTTGTTATCTGCAACCTGTTTCTGCAAATGTTCATCGTGAAGAAGTTTTTCCTTGATAAGATCATGGCTATCCTCGATCAGCGCCGTGAGGCCGCCGACAAGGAGATCGCCGATGCCAAGAACGCCCGTTCCGAAGCAATGACCATCAAGGAGACCTACGAGGAAAATATGCGTCAGGCAAAGGCTGAGGCCAATGCCCTTCTGGCTCATGCGCAGAAAACCGCTTCTACCCGTTCCGATGAGATCATCGGACAGGCCAAGGCTCAGGCTGCTCAGATCAAGGAAAAGGCATCGAACGACATTGCCCAGGAGAAGAAGAAGGCCCTCAACGACGCAAAGGACGAGATTTCCGGCGTCGCTATGGCAATCGCTGAGAAGGTTGTGGAGCGTCAGCTGAACGAGGCTGACCAGCAGAGCCTAATCAATCAGTTTATCGAAAATTTGGGTGAGGCACTATGACAGAAGTTGCAATCCAGTATGGCACCGCTCTTTATGAGCTTGCCCGGGATGAATCTTTGGTAGATCCCATTCTGGAGCAATGCAGCGTACTGGCTGAGAGCTTTCAGGCTGAGCCAAGCTTCATTCAGCTGCTGTGCAGCCCCTCGATCCCCAAGGAGGAGCGATCCAAAATGCTGGATCAGTCCTTCCGGGACAAGATTCACCCCTATTTGCTCAATTTCCTCAAAATCCTTACGGAAAAAGGCTATGCAAAGCATTTTTCCGGCTGCTGTAAGGTGTTCCGGCAGCATTATAACACCGACAACGGTATCCTGCCTGTGACTGCGGTCACGGCCCAGCCGCTGTCTGATGCGCTTAAGGATAAGCTCATCAAAAAGCTTTCCGCTGTCACCGGCAAAACTATTGATCTTGCTTGCCGGGTCGAAGCGGATTGTCTGGGAGGAGTGCGTCTGGACTTCGACGGGAAACAGGTGGACGGAACCGTTCGCCGCCGTCTGGAGGACATCCGCAGCATCCTCTCCAACACCGTACTCTGATCAGAAAGCAGGGACAGTATGGAATTAAGACCCGAAGAAATCACAAAAATCATTCGTAGTCAGATCAAAAACTACGAAGCCAAGCTGGAAACCAGCGAAACCGGCATTGTTATCATTGTCGGTGACGGTATCGCTCGGATCTCCGGTCTGACCAAGTGCATGGCAGGCGAGCTGGTGGAATTCCCCAACGGCGCCTACGGCATGGCTCAGAATCTGGAGGAGGATACCGTTTCCGTTGTTATCCTCGGTGATGACAGCGGCATCAAGGAAGGCGACACGGTCAAGCGTACCGGTCGTGTCGTTTCCGTCCCCGTCGGCCCCGGCCTCATTGGCCGTGTCGTCAACGCTCTGGGCGAGCCCATCGACGGCAAAGGCACCATCGAAAAGGAAGCCTACCGCCCCATCGAAATGCCCGCACCCGGCATCATCGAGCGTGAGCCCGTTGATAAGCCCTTGCAGACCGGTATCAAGGCCATCGACTCCATGATCCCCATTGGCCGTGGCCAGCGTGAGCTGATTATCGGTGACCGCCAGACCGGTAAGACGACCATCGCAACCGATACCATCCTGAACCAGAAGGGGCAGAATGTCATCTGTATCTATGTTGCCATCGGTCAGAAGCGTTCCACCGTTGCCCAGATCGTCAACAATCTGGAAATGGGCGGCGCTATGGACTATACCATCGTCGTTTCTGCATCTGCTTCTGAGCTGGCCCCCATGCAGTACATTGCCCCTTATGCCGGCTGTACCATGGGTGAATACTTCATGCACCAGGGCAAGGATGTGCTGGTCATTTATGATGACCTGTCCAAGCACGCCGTGGCTTATCGTGCAATTTCTCTGCTGATCCGGCGTCCGCCCGGACGAGAGGCTTACCCCGGTGACGTTTTCTACCTCCACTCCAGACTTCTGGAGCGTGCAGCTCACCTCAGCTCCGAGCTGGGCGGCGGTTCTCTGACTGCCCTGCCCATCATCGAAACTCAGGCCGGTGACGTCTCCGCTTATATCCCCACCAATGTCATTTCCATCACCGACGGTCAGATCTTCTTGGAGACCGAGCTGTTCAACGCCGGCGTCATGCCCGCTGTCAACCCCGGTATCTCCGTCTCCCGTGTCGGCGGTAATGCCCAGATCAAGGCCATGAAGAAGGTTTCCGGCTCCCTGAGAATGCTCTATTCCCAGTACCGTGAGCTTCAGTCCTTCGCTCAGTTCGGCTCCGATCTGGATGCCGATACCAAGTCCCGTCTGGCTCTGGGTGAACGGATCGTGGCTGTTCTGAAGCAGAAGAACAATGCGCCTGTCGAGGTCGCTCATCAGGTCTGCATCATCTATGCTGTCACCAACGGCTACCTCAACGAAGTTCCCGTGGACGATATTCCCGAGTTTGAGAAGCAGCTGTCCGAGTATATGGATAACCATCATCTCGAGGCTCTGGAGGCCATCCGCTCCACCGGTAAGCTCTCTGAGGAATCCGAATCCGCTATCAAATCCGCTCTGACCGAACTCGTTGCCAAGTTCAAGCCGGCAAACTGATACGGAAGGAGTGTGAGCTATGGCTGGCGTTTCCTCCAAGGATATCAAAAACAGGATCCGAAGCATGGAAAGCACCAAGCAGATCACCAAGGCTATGGAAATGGTGGCCGCTTCCAAGCTCCGTCAGGCCCAGAATCGGGTTCTGGCTTCCCGTCCTTATTTTGAGATCCTTTACAATACCATCAATGACATCGTCAATTCCAACCGGGACTTCCGTTCCCCCTATCTGGTTCCCCGAGAGGGCAGCCGGGTTCTGTTCGTGGTCATTGCCGGCGACCGTGGTCTGGCCGGCGGCTACAACAGCAACATCCTGAAGCTCTGCGCTCAGGAGATGGAGGGAAAGGATGCCACCGTCCTGCCCATCGGCAAAAAGGCCGTTGACTTCTTCGCAGGTCACGGCTATAAGATCCTGACCCGTGCCTATGCCGAAGCCGCTGAGGTTTCCATCGGTGACTGCTTCAGTATCTCCAAGCAGGTGGCTGAGAGCTATCTCAGCGGTGAATTCGACCAGATCTTCATTGGTTACACCAATTTTGTCTCCGTTCTTTCCCAGACGCCCTCCACCATGCGGCTGCTGCCGCTGATGCGGGGTCCGTCTGAAGAGAACCATCCCGGCTCCGGTATGCTCTATGAGCCAAATGACGAAGAGGTTTTTGCCTCCATCGTCCCCGAGTATCTGGGTGGTATCCTCTACGGAGCCCTCTGTGAATCCCGCTGCGCCGAACAGGCCGCCCGTCGAACCGCCATGGACAGCGCAACCAGCAACGCAGAGGATATGATTGCCGATCTGAGCCTCAAGTACAACCGTGCCCGTCAGGCCGCAATCACGCAGGAAATTACTGAAATCGTTGCAGGCGCAGAAGCCTGATTTCATTGAAACCATCAAAGGAGTTGACCCCAATGGCCAAACATATCGGTACCGTGACTCAGGTCATCGGCCCCGTTCTGGATATCCGCTTTGCAGATAATCAGCTTCCGGCATTGCTCAACGCCATCGAAGTCCCCCACGGTGACAAGGTCATCGTGGCCGAGGTAGCCCAGCACATTGGCGACAATGTGGTGCGCTGCATCGCAATGGGTTCCACCGATGGCCTTCAGAGAGGCGTGGAAGCATTTGATACCGGTGCTGCTATTTCCGTTCCCGTCGGCGACGAGTGCCTGGGCAGAGTGTTCAATCTGCTGGGACAGGCAATCGACAATAAGCCCGAGGTCAAGACGGAAGAGCGCTGGCCCATCCATCGTCCTGCTCCCTCCTTCGAGGAGCAGCAGCCTGCTACCGAGATCCTCGAGACCGGTATCAAGGTGATCGACCTGATCTGCCCCTACGCAAAGGGCGGTAAGATCGGCCTGTTCGGCGGCGCCGGTGTCGGCAAGACCGTTCTGATTCAGGAGCTGATCTACAACATTGCTACCCAGCACAACGGCTACTCCGTCTTTACCGGCGTCGGTGAGCGTACCCGTGAGGGCAACGACCTGTACCGTGAAATGACCGAGTCCGGTGTTATCAAAAAGACCGCCATGGTCTACGGCCAGATGAACGAGCCGCCCGGAGCAAGAATGAGAGTTGCACTGAGTGGTCTGACGATGGCTGAATACTTCCGTGATGTCAAGCATCAGGATGTGCTGCTGTTCATCGACAACATCTTCCGTTTCACCCAGGCCGGTTCCGAGGTTTCCGCTCTGCTGGGCCGTATGCCCTCCGCCGTTGGCTACCAGCCTACGCTGGCCACCGAAATGGGCGCTTTGCAGGAGCGTATCACCTCCACCAACAACGGTTCTATCACCTCCGTGCAGGCCGTTTATGTCCCTGCTGATGACCTGACCGACCCCGCTCCCGCTACGACCTTTGCCCATCTGGACGCAAAGACCGTTCTGGATCGTGGTATTTCTTCTCTGGGTATTTACCCCGCAGTTGACCCTCTGGACTCCTCCTCCCGTATCCTGACCCCCGAAATTCTGGGTAAGGAGCATTACGAGACCGCCCGTGCCGTGCAGCATATCCTCCAGCGCTACAAGGAATTGCAGGATATCATCGCCATCATGGGTATGGACGAGCTGAGTGAGGATGATAAGATCATCGTCAACCGTGCCCGTAAGGTTCAGCGTTTCCTGTCTCAGCCCTTCTCCGTTGCAGAGCAGTTCACTGGCTTCCAGGGCAAGTATGTCCCCCTGAAGGAGACCATCCGCAGCTTCAAGGAGATCATCGAGGGCCGTCACGACAACATCCCCGAATCCTACTTCCTGTTTAAGGGCAGCATCGATGATGTTGTCGAGAGCTATGAAAAGGATCAGGTGAAGTAATCATGGCCAGCTTTCCCCTGAAAATCGTCACCCCCGATGGACTGATCTTCGACGGTCAGGCCGAAAAGATCATTGTCCGCTCCACCACCGGCGATGTGGCCATTCTGGCTCGGCACATCAACTGTGTCTATCCGCTGGGTATGGGACAGGCTGTGATCGTCAGTGACGGTGTGCGGCGCACAGCTGCCTGCATCGGAGGAATGCTCAGTGTCGTTAACGGCGAGGTCTCTCTGGTTCCTACCACCTTCGAGTGGGCTGAGGAAATCGATGCAGACCGTGCAGAGGCTTCCCTCCATCGTGCCGAGCAGATCCTCGAGCAGAAGGATAACTCCGATACGGACATTCAGCTGGCAGAGGCCCGCATGAAGCGTGCGCTCATTCGTAAGAGCGTCGCACAAAGCAAATAATCACCGGCAGGATCCCCCGATGCTTCGGCATCGGGGGATTTTTTCCGCCTGCTTGATGGAATTCCCACGGAGTTTTTCTGGGGTTCCCCGAAAAAAGCTGGGGAAAAGCACTTGTATTATGGCAGAAACTGGTGTATACTAATTTTTATAGTTTGCATAAAAAGTGAGGTTTTCTATTATGGAACTGGTACGAGTTCGTGATTTGTTCAAAAACACCGAGGCTTATGCCGGCAAGACCGTTTCCGTGGGCGGCTGGGTTCGCTCCATCCGGGCCAGCAAGCAGTTCGGCTTCATCGTCCTGAATGACGGTACATTCTTTACCCCCCTTCAGGTGGTTTACCATGATACCATGGAGAATTTTCAGGAGATCTCCAAGACCAATGTGGGCGCCGCTCTGGTGGTCACCGGCGAGGTGGTGCTGACCCCCGACGCCAAGCAGCCCTTTGAGATTCAGGCCACAGAGGTGGTGGTCGAAGGCCCTTCTACCTCCGATTATCCCTTGCAGAAGAAGGGCCACAGCGTGGAATTTCTCCGCTCCATGACCCATCTGCGCCCCAGAACCAACCTGTTTCAGGCTGTGTTCCGCATCCGCAGCCTTGCGGCCTTCGCCATCCATGAATTCTTTCAGGAGCGGGACTTCGTCTATGTCCATACGCCCCTGATTACCGGTTCTGACTGCGAGGGTGCCGGCGAAATGTTCCAAGTCACCACGCTTGACCTCAACAATGTCCCCAGAACCGAGGACGGCAAGGTGGATTTCCAGCAGGACTTCTTCAATAAGCCCACCAATCTGACCGTTTCCGGCCAGCTCAATGCCGAGACCTTCGCCATGGCCTTCAAAAATGTCTATACCTTCGGCCCCACCTTCCGGGCCGAGAACTCCAACACCTCCCGCCATGCCGCAGAATTCTGGATGATCGAGCCGGAGATCGTCTTTGCCGATCTCAGCGACGATATGAAGCTGGCCGAGGATATGCTGAAATATATCATCTCCTATGTGCTGGAACACGCCCCCGAGGAGATGAAGTTCCTGAACTCCTTCGTGGATAAGGGCCTGCTGGAGCGGCTCAACCATGTGCTGAACTCCGACTTCGGCCATGTGACCTACACCGAGGCCATCGAGATTCTGGAGAAGCACAACGACAGCTTCGAGTATCCCGTTTCCTGGGGCTGCGACCTCCAGACCGAGCATGAGCGCTTCCTCACCGAGCAGATCTTCAAGCGCCCTGTCTTTGTCACCGACTACCCCAAGGAGATCAAGGCCTTCTACATGAAGCTCAACCCCGACGGAAAGACCGTCGCTGCCATGGACTGTCTGGTTCCCGGCATCGGCGAGATCATCGGCGGCAGCCAGCGTGAGGACGATTTCCAGATCCTCAGCAGCCGCATCTCCGAGCTGGGCATGAACCCCGCTGACTACGATTTCTACATGGATCTGCGGAAGTACGGCTCCGCCCGTCATGCCGGCTTCGGTCTGGGCTTCGAGCGCTGCGTCATGTACCTCACCGGTGTCTCCAACATCCGGGACGCCATCCCCTTCCCCAGAACCGTCAACAACTGCGACCTGTAAGCATCGCAAATATTTGGAGCAGCTCCCCTAGGGAAGCTGCTCCTTTTTTGTCCTATTCCATGCTCTGTTCCTGCTCCGAGAGGCTGCGCTGTTCCCGTTTTTTTCGGGCAGAATCCCGTTTTTCCTGAAATTTCGAGCGAAGCTCCGGCGGCTGATTCTGGAGTTTCCGGGGATCGATCCCCCGGCTCTGCACCCGGCGATAGGCATATTCCCGCAGCACGGTGTACAACACGCTGACCAGCGGGATCATCAGCACCATACCGGCTACCCCCATCAGACTGCCGCCCACTGTAACGGACACCAGCACCCACATGGAGGGCAGACCGATGGAGGTTCCCACCACTCTGGGATAGATCAGGTTGTTTTCGATCTGCTGAAGCACCAAAAACAGCACCACGAACCACACCGCCTGCATGGGATCGTTGACCAGAATGAAGAAGGCGCCCAGAATACAGCCGATCCACGCACCCACAATGGGGATGAAGGCCGTGACCGCCACCAGCACACTGACCAGCGGCACATAGGGCATCCGGAAAATGCTCATGGCCACGGCAAACATGGAGCCGAGGATCAAAACCTCCAGACATTGGCCGGAGATAAATCGGGAAAAGGTGGAATTGGCGATCCGCAGGATCCGAATGGTTTCATCGGCCTTTCCCTCGGGGAGATAGGCGTAGAGCAGCAGTCTCCCCTGCCGAGCCAGCTGTTCCTTATTGCTCAGGCAGTAGAGGGAGAAAATGGCGCTGACAAAAATCGTCACGACTCCGGAGATCACACCGCCCACAGCGCTCACCGCACCGCCCAGAAATTTTTTCAGTCCGTTTCCGGCCACATCCACGATCTGCTGGAGCAGGGCGTTCCAATCCATGTTTTCAAAATCCGTATTGTCCGCCAGCCATTGCTCCAGCTCCGGGTTTTCCTCCAGAAATTCCAGCAGATCCGTCTGGGTTTTCTGGATGAAGGGCGGCAGCTGCTGGGCGATGGTCTTGGTCGTCTCCTCCAGCTGGGGAACCAGCAGATTGAAAGTGAACACCAGCACCAGCGCAATCAGCAGGAAGGTCAGCACCATGGACATCACCCGGGTGCCTTTTCCATGGTAATGCCTCTGAATTCCCCGCTCAAAGGCCCGCATGGGGACATTCAGGACGAATGCAATGCCTGCGCCGATCACAAAGGGATGTATCAGGCTCCTCACCAGCCCCAGAGCCGCCTTCACCCGTTCCGTGGAGTGCAGCAGCCAATACAGCAAAATGCAGCCCATGACCCCGAGAAAGACGCTTCTCAGGGTCTTTTTTTCAATTTCCATCTTCCGTTCTCCTTCCGGATCCCTGCCGCTTCGGCCAGAATCTTAATAAGCTGATTATACGATTCTTCCCCGGGGCTGTCAATCCGCACCGCCATTTATTGACAGTTTTTTAACCCTTTTCGGAGGGATCGAAAAAAATCCCCCGGAGGCTCCGGGGGATCTGTCTAGCCGTAACGGGGTTCCTTTGTCCATGCGCCGGCAAGGTTTTCCGGCTGGGCCGCCGGAGGCTCATAGGTGGCGTCCGGCCCCACGGGCCAGCTCACCTCGGCACTTCTGTGTTTCTTTTCTTTTTTCTGCTCCATTTCCTTCACCTCCACACCCATCTTTCCACTTTTTCGGGCTTTCATGCAAAAATCCCCCTGTTTCTCGCAAAATCCCCGGACTTTCCCGGGGGTTCCTCGGTTGCTTTTTGGGAAATTGTATGATATAGTTTTCTGTTGGTAAAATACCTTTATATTTAGGCAACAGAAATGAGGGAAGTTCTATGCTGGAACTGAAAAATCTATCCTACACCGTCCCCGACGGAAAGGGGATTTTGAACGGAGTGGATCTCACCATTCCCGATAAAAGATTCATTGTAATCACCGGCCCCAACGGCGGCGGCAAGACCTCTCTGGCCCGATCCATCATGGGTATCAATCAGCCCACCGGCGGCCAGATCCTCTGGAACGGCACGGACATCACCCATATGTCCGTCTCTGACCGGGCAAAAATGGGCATCAGCTACGGCTTTCAGCAGCCCCCCAGATTCAAGGGCATGAAGGTTCGGGATCTTCTGAGCATTGCCGCCGGAAGCGAGCTGAGCCACGAAATGGCCTGCGAATATCTGACTCAGGTGGGGCTGTGCGCCCGGGACTATATCGACCGGGATGTGGACGCCTCCCTCTCCGGCGGTGAGGTCAAGCGCATCGAGATCGCCACCGTGCTGGCTCGGCGCAGCGAGCTGATGATCTTTGACGAGCCGGAGGCCGGCATCGATCTGTGGAGCTTCGCACGGCTCACCGAAACCTTCCAGTCCATCCACGACCGGAAGGAGTCCACCATCATCATCATCTCCCATCAGGAGCGCATCATCCGTCTGGCCGACGAGATCATCCTGCTGGCCGATGGCAGGGTCACCGACCGGGGCGCTGCCGACGACATCTATCCCAAGCTGATGGGGCTGACCATCAGCGGCTGTCACAAACTGGAGGTGGAACACAAATGCTAAACGATATTCAGAAGCAAGTCCTTTCCGTGATCTCCGGCATGGCTGCCGATTCCACCGGCGCCGTCAACATCCGGGCCAACGGCAAGCAGGCCTATCACACCGATTCCCCCCACTGCCGCATCGTGGCAAAAACCGACAAGCCCGGGATCGACATCTATGTAGACCCCGACACGGTGATGGATCATGTCTATATCCCCGTGGTGGTGTCTCAGGACGGCCTCCACGATACGGTCTACAACGACTTCTACATCGGCGAAAACGCCCATGTGGTCATCAGCGCAGGCTGCGGCATCCACAACTGCGGCAGCGCCTGCGACACCGAGCATCAGGGCATCCATACCTTCCATGTGGGCAAAAATGCCGTGGTGACCTATTCCGAGGTGCATTACGGCGAGGGTGAAGGCTCCGGAAAGCGGATCCTCAACCCCCAGACCGTCCTCTATCTGGAGGAAGGGGCCAAGGTCACGCTGGAAACCTCCCAGATCAAGGGCGTGGATGATACCAAGCGCTACACCAAGGCCGTTCTCAACGGCGACAATGCCGAATTCGTGGTGCAGGAAAAGCTGCTGACCCACGGTGACCAGAATGCCCAATCCGATATGGAGATCTTCCTCAACGGCAAAAATTCCAGAGCCCAGGTCATCTCCCGTTCCGTGGCTCAGGATTCCTCCACCCAGGTGTTCTACCCCAGTGTGGAGGGCAACAACGCCTGCTTCGGTCATGTTCAGTGCGACTCCATCATCATGGGCAGCGGCAGAGTCCGCTCCATCCCGGCCATCGCCTGCAATCATGTGGACGCCTCTCTGATCCACGAAGCCGCCATCGGCAAGATCGCCGGCGACCAGATCCTGAAGCTCCAGACCCTTGGTTTGGACTATGAGGAGGCCGAGCAGAAAATTCTGGAGGGCTTCCTGCGCTGATGTTTGATCTGACACTGCTTGTCATGGGCAAGCTCAAGGAAAAATTCTATCTCAGCGCCGCCGCAGAATATGAAAAGCGCCTCAAGGGCTATTGCAGCTTCAAAATCGTGGAGCTGCCGGAGTATCGGCTGCCTGAGGATCCCTCCCCTGCCCAGATCCAAGCAGGACTGGAAAAGGAAGCCGACCTGATTTTCTCCAAAATCCCCAAGGGCAGCTGGCTGTGTGTGCTGACCCCCGAGGGAAAGATCATCTCCTCCGAGGAGCTGGCCGGAAAAATGAAGGAGGTCAAGCTCAGCGGAAAAAGCAGTGCCACCTTCCTCATCGGCTCCAGCTTCGGCATGGCCCAGCGGGTGAAGGATCAGGCAGATTTCCGGCTCAGTATGGGAAAAATGACCTTTCCCCACCATCTGGCCCGGATCATGGTGCTGGAGCAGCTCTACCGCAGCGAGGCCATTCAGGCCGGAAGCAAATACCACAAATAAAATTTCCCCATCCGAACCAAATCGGATGGGGTCTTTTTTATCGGAAAAGCTCCAGCGCCGCTCTGGGGAAAAACTCCGTGACGAAATCCACGCTGTTCACCATGAAGCTTTTGCCGTTGAGGTTCTCGAGAGCGCCTGCATCGGTGGTGAAGTCGAAGGTCAGCTTGTAGGAATAGAGGGCCTGATAGCTGCGGTCGAAGCGCTTGTTGAGCTTGCCGTATTTTCCGTCGCCCAGCAGCGGGTGGCCGGCATGGGCAAACTGGGCACGGATCTGGTGAGTCCGCCCGGTAATCAGCTCACATTCCACCAGAGAAAGGCCGTTTTCGCTGGCTAAGACCCTGTAATTGGTCTGGGCGGATTTGGAGCCGGTCTGAGGGGTATCCGTGACGAACACCCGGTTTTTCTTGGCATCCTTGAAGATATAGCCCTTGAGGGAGCCTTGCCGGGGCTTAGGCGTTCCCTCCACGATGGCCAGATACCGCTTGTCCAGCTCCCGATCCTTGATCTTCTGGTTCATCACCCGCAGGGCCTCGGCAGTTTTTGCCGCAATGACAATGCCGCCGGTGTTGCGGTCGATGCGGTTGCACAGCGCCGGGGTGAAGGCATTTTCCCCCCGGGGTGACCATTCCCGCTTCTGATAGAGATAGGCCTGAATGTGGTCGATCAGGGTTCGGCCATATTCTGCCCCGTCATGGGGATGGACTGCAAGACCCGGGCGCTTGTCCACCAGCAGAATGTTTTCATCCTCATAGACGATGTTCAGCTTGGGCGCTGCTACGGTCAGGAAGGCATTGTCCTCCCGGGGCTTGTCGAAAAATTCATCGTTGATGTAAAGCTGAAGTACATCCCCCTCCTTGAGCCGTGCGTCCCGCTCGGTTCGGGCATTGTTGCACTTGATGCGCTTGATGCGGATGTATTTCTGCGCCAGAGAGGCCGGCAGCAGAGGCACGGCCTTGGCCAGAAAACGATCCAGCCGCTGCCCTGCGTCATTTTTTTCAATTCTAAATTCTTTCATGGATCTCACCTTTGATACATTCTTTCCCTCCATCATGCCCCATTCCCATCGGAAAGTCAAGAAAAATTTCTCTTGCTATTTTCAGAAAAACGGTGTATGATAGCCACATATTCCGATTTTTGTATCCATATCGGCTATTTTGTCGGCTTTGGGAAGAAAAGTCGGAGAAAGTTAAAAAAAGTGTTTGACAAATGAGAATAAAACACCTATAATATCTACTGCATGACTGTACAGGAGGGGATACTATGCGATTGGATCTTTCTAAAATCATTGAATGTCCCGGCGCTGGTGTCGATTTTTCTGTCAGCCTGGATCTGAGTGATCTTCAATTCGGTTCCTGCTTCCCCCTTCATTCCCCCGTTATCGCCTCCGGCTCGGTTCGAAATACCGCCGGTGTGCTGATGACCACCGGAACGATCTCCGCCCATCTCACAGCGGTGTGTGATCGGTGCGCCCGGGAATTTGAACGGGATGTCCAGTATCCGCTGGATGTGGTTCTGGTCACGGAGCTGGCCGATGAGGATAACGAGGACGATCGCACCTTCCTGCTGGACGGCAACTTCGCCGATCTGGACGAGATCGTTCGGACAGTCTTTATTCTGGACATGGATACCAAATTCCTGTGCAGAGAGGACTGCAAGGGCCTGTGCTGCCGCTGCGGCAAGAACCTCAATGAGGGTCCCTGTGACTGCAAGAAGGAAATCGATCCCCGCTTTGCTGCTTTACAGCAGCTTCTTGAAAAGTAATCCCATTATTGATGCTGTCTGAAAAGCAGTTTGACCAAGGAGGTGTCACCCATGGCTGTTCCTAAGTGTAAAGTGTCTTCCGCCCGCCGCGATAAGCGCCGTGGTTCCAACTGGAAGCTGAGCGCTCCCAGCGTTGCCGTTTGCCCCAAGTGCGGCGAACCCGTTATGCCCCACAGAGCTTGCAAGGCTTGCGGCACCTACAATGGCCGTCAGGTCGTTGAGGCCAAGGCTGAGTAATCAGGGAAAGAACGCAAGAGGAAGGCAATTCTGCCTTCCTCTTTTTCCTTTTTCTCCGTCCCCCAGTAAATTTGTTTCTCCATGCCCTGTTTTTCGGTTGCACAGCCGGAGAAAATGTGGCATAATGACTTTGATATTTTTCTTTTGAGAGGAGTGATTCGCATGGCAAAAGGTCTGATCGCCATTGTCGGACGGCCCAATGTGGGCAAATCCATGCTGTTCAATAAGCTCACCGGTCACAGGACCTCCATCGTTCAGGATACCCCCGGTGTCACCCGAGACCGGATCTATGGAGATTGCGAGTGGTGCGGCAGAACATTTTCTCTGGTGGATACCGGCGGTATTGAACCCGGCACCGAGAACGATATGCTGAAATTCATGCGCCGTCAGGCGGTCATCGGCATCGAGCTGGCAGACGCCATCATCATGGTGGTGGATGTGAAGTCCGGTGTCACCGCCGCAGATATGGATGTGGCCACCATGCTTCGCAAGTCCGGCAAGCCCGTCTGTCTGGCTGTCAACAAGTGTGATTCTGTCGGCCCCGTCAACCCGGATGTCTACGAATTTTATAGTCTGGGCATCGGTGATCTGTTTGAAACCTCCGCCGTCCACGGACACGGCACCGGCGATCTGCTGGACTGGTGTCTGGAACAGCTGCCGGAGGAAACCGAAACCGACGAGGAGGACGATACCATCCATGTGGCCATCGTCGGCAAGCCCAATGTGGGCAAATCCAGCCTGCTCAACCGGATTCTGGGTGAGGAGCGGGTCATCGTCTCCAACGTAGCCGGAACCACCCGGGATGCTATCGACTCTTACTACGAGAACGAAACCGGAAAATACTGCTTCATCGATACCGCCGGTATGCGCCGCAAGAGCCGCATCGACGATATGATCGAGAAATACTCCAATATGCGAACCATCAGCGCCATTGAGCGCAGCGATGTGTGCCTCATTCTGGTGGATGCCAACGACGGCGTCACCGAGCAGGACACCAAAATCGCCGGTCTGGTTCACGAGGCTGGAAAGGCCGCCATCATCGTGGTCAACAAGTGGGACGCCGTGGAAAACAAGGAAACCAACACCATGCGGGACAAGGAAGCCGCCGTCCGCAACGGCCTTGCTTATATGAGCTATGCCCCCATCGTGTTCCTCTCCGCCCTCACCGGCGCCCGGTGCGAAAAGCTGTTCGAGGTCATTCAGCAGGTTCATGTCCAGAATACCAGCCGGATCCCCACCGGCCAGCTCAACTCCATTCTGGCCGACGCCACCGCCCGGGTTCAGCCCCCCACGGATAAAGGCCGCCGCCTGAAGATCTACTACATGACCCAGGCCAGCACCAAGCCCCCCCATTTCATCATTTTCTGCAATGACGCCCGGCTGTTCCATTTCTCCTACCAGCGGTATCTGGAAAACCAGATCCGGGAGGTCTTTGGCCTGAAGGGAACCCCCGTTCGCATCACCATTCGCCAGAAGGGCGAAAAGGAGGAGTAACCATGTGGTTTGCTGTCCTCATCGCCGCTCTGTGCGCTTACCTGCTGGGAAACCTCAACGGCGCTGTCTGTATGTCCAATCTGATCGCCAAGGAAGATGTCCGCAGCCACGGCAGCGGAAATGCCGGTCTTACCAATTTCATCCGAAACTACGGGGCCAACCGTGCCCTGTTCGTTGTGTTCATCGATGCCGGTAAGGCCGTGATCGGCTGCTTTGCCGCCGGTCTGATCCTGAAGCCCTACGGGTTCTATCAGGAGGGGCTGATGCTGGGCGGGATGTGTGTCATTCTGGGCCATGTATTCCCGGCTCTGCTGGGCTTTCACGGCGGAAAGGGCGTCCTGAGCGGCTGGTTCGTGGCTTGGGTGGTGGATTGGCGGATCGCACTGATCCTCGTTGCGGTATTTGCCGCTGCCTATCTGCTGACCCACTATGTTTCCCTCGGCTCCGTGCTGGCAGCCCTGTCCTTCTCCCTCTCCTTCGTGCTGCTGCATCATCAGCAGCCGATCCTGATGGGTATGGGCATTTTCTCCGGCCTGCTGTGCATCTATATGCACCGGGGCAATATCAGCCGTCTGATGAAGGGAGAGGAACGCAAAACCAACCTCTTGGGGAAAGGAAAACAGCAATGAAGATCACCGTAGCCGGAAGCGGCGCATGGGGTACCGCCCTCGCCGTCAGCCTGTGCAGCCACCAAACCACCACCCTGCTCTGTCACAGCCCGGAAAAAGCGGCCCGGATGGCCCAAAGCCGGGAAAATCCCCGTCTGCGTGGCATCCAACTGCCGCAGACCCTGCAAATCACCGCCGACCCCGGCTGTATCTGCGGTCAGGATCTGGTAGTCCTTGCCTCCCCCTCCTTTGCCATCCGGGAGCTGTGCGCACAGCTCCTGCCCTACCTCAGCCCGGAAACCATTCTGGTCTGCGTGACCAAGGGCATCGAGCAGGGGACCCATCTGCGGATGAGCCAGATCGTGGAGGAATTGACCGGACATGGCGTGGTGTGCCTCACCGGCCCCAGCCACGCCGAGGAGGTGGCCAAGGCCATTCCCACCGCCTGTGTGGCCGCCTGCCCCGATCAGGCCATGGCCGAAGCCGTGCAGGATGCCTTTATGACCGAGAGCCTGCGGATCTATACCAGCCCGGACATCGTGGGTGCCGAGCTGGGCGGTGCGCTCAAAAATGTGATTGCCCTCTGCGCCGGAGTGGTGGACGGCATGGGCTATGGGGATAACACCAAGGCCATGCTGATGACCCGGGGCCTGACGGAGATCGCCCGACTGGGCGTGGCCATGGGCGCTCAGAAGGAAACGCTGGCCGGACTTTCCGGCATCGGCGATCTGATCGTCACCTGCACCTCCAGACATTCCAGAAACCGGCAGGCCGGTGTTCTGATCGGACAGGGAAAATCCGTGTCTCAGGCTATGGAGGAGGTCGGCGCCGTGGTGGAGGGCTACTATGCCGCCCGGTCTGCCCGGGAGCTGGCGCAGGCCATGGGCGTGGAAATGCCCATCGTGGAGGCCTCCTATCAGGTGCTTTATCAGGGAAAATCCGCCGAGGAAGTGATCCATCAGCTTCTGCTCCGCCGCAGAAAGGCTGAATCCGAGGACGCCGGCTGGCTGTAATACCAACAAATGCCCTTGCAGAAACCTGCAAGGGCATGAATTTTTGGAATTAGGGAAACAAAAAACGGCACCGTCCGAGGACGATACCGTTATTGCGCCGTAACTGGATTAGATGGCCCGCTCAACCTTGTTGGAACGGAGGCATCTGGTACAAGCGTACACATGGCACGGAGTACCGTTGACAACCGCCTTGACACGCTTGACATTGGGCTTGACAGTACGGTTGGAGCGTCTGTGGGAGTGAGAGACCTTGATACCAAAGGTCACGCCCTTACCACAAAAATCACACTTCGCCATTCGTTGCACCTCCCATCCGGAATATAATCACATAAGGCACCCAAACAAGGTGCTTGACTATACTATCAGACTTTCCTTCAAAATGCAAGCCCTTTTTTGAAAATTTTTGTAATTTTTCAGGTTCCCATTGAAAATTTTCCGTTTTGGAGCTATAATATCCCCAATATCATCTCAGGAGGGGCGTTTCCATGGCTGAAAATTACAGTGTCCTGCTGTCCCAGCTGGTGCAGCAATTCAATCTGAGTGTCTACTATGCCGCCACGGATTATGAGAAGATCCATCTGACGGTTGCAGATCTGGCCCGTCCGGGCTTGCAGCTTGCCGGATATTTCGACCATTTTGAGCCGATGCGGCTTCAGGTTCTGGGCAAGGTGGAGATGAGCTATCTGGCCCGGCTGACCCCGGCCCAGCGGCATATCATCTTCGACCGGCTCTTTTCCTATAAATTCCCCGCCCTTCTGGTGGCTCGGAATATCCCGCCCAACGCCGAATGTGTGGCCATGGCAAAAAAGCACAATGTCACCATCCTCTGCTGCCATGACGCCACCAGCTACATCGTCTCCTCCATCATTTCCTATCTGAAAATGGAGCTGGCCCCCCGGATCACCCGCCACGGTGTCCTCATGGAGATCTACGGCGAGGGGGTACTGCTCATGGGCGACAGCGGCATCGGCAAAAGCGAGGCCGCCGTGGAGCTGCTCAAGCGGGGCCACCGGCTCATTGCAGATGACGCCGTGGAGATCCGAAAGGTCAACAACGGCACTTTGGTCGGCTCCGCCCCTCCCCTGATCCGCAACTACATCGAGCTGCGGGGCATCGGCATCATCAATGTGGCCAAGCTCTTCGGCATGGGCGCCGTACGCAGCGAGAACGAGATCAATCTGGTGGCCAATATCGTCCCATGGAACAACACCGAGGTCTATGACCGGCTGGGACTGGAGGATCAATACACCGAGCTGCTGGGCGTACGGGTTCCCCAGAACACCATCCCCATCACCCCGGGCCGAAATCTGGCCGTGATCCTGGAGGTGGCCGCCATGAACAACCGCCAGCGCAAAACCGGCTACAACGCCGCTCAGGAGTTCACCGAGCAGATCAACCGCCACTATATGGAGCAAAGCCCCACCATCCTCTAAGCCCTCCGCCTGCACTTCCGGTGCAGGCGGTTCTATTTTCCCCGGCCTCCTCATACCGTTTGATAAACCAATGGCAGGAGCAGGCCTCCTGCCGGATTTAGGAGGCTGGCTATGGAAAGCATTTACTCGGACATCGCCGCACGAACCGGCGGCAATATCTACATCGGCGTGGTGGGGCCTGTCCGGACCGGAAAATCCACCCTCATCCGCTCCATCATGGAGCATCTCGTCCTTCCCGGCATTGCCGACCCGGTTCTGGCCGCCCGGGCCAGAGACGAGCTGCCCCAGAGCGGCTCCGGGAAAACCATTATGACCTCAGAGCCGAAATTCGTCCCGGAGCAGGCGGCGGAGATCTGTCCCGACGGCACCACGACCCTGAAGATCCGGCTCATCGATTCCGTGGGCTATCTGGTAAACGGCGCCGTGGGGGCCATGGAGGACGGGGTTCCCCGAATGGTATCCACCCCATGGGCCGAAAAGCCCATCCCGCTGACCGAGGCCGCAGAGCTGGGAACCAAAAAGGTCATGGAGGAACACGCCTCCGTGGGGATTGTGGTCACCACCGACGGCACCATCACCGACATCCCCCGCTGTGACTATGTGGAGGCCGAGGCCCGGGCCATCCGGGATATTCAGGCCACGGGAAAGCCCTTCCTCACCATCATCAACTCCCGGCAGCCCAACGGCCCTGCCGCTCAGGCGCTGCGGCAGGAGCTGAAGCAGCGCTGCAATGTGGAGGCCGCCATTGCCGACTGTCAGGCGCTGGGCGAGGAGGGCATCCGGGCGCTCATGCAGGATCTGCTTTTCGCCTTTCCGCTGGAGGAGGTGCAGGTGTTCCTGCCCCGATGGTGCGACGCACTGGATGCGGATACGCCATGGAAGGCAGAGCTTCTCCACACCCTTCTGGAGAAAGCCGCACAGGTCTCCACGCTGGGGCAGGCCGAGGGGCTTCTCTGCACCGCAGCGGAGCTGGAGCAGGTGCAGGAGGCCCGGGTGGAGCGGCTGGATCTGGCCCGAGGGGCCGCTGTCTGCCGCATTGCGCTGCCCGAGACTCTTTACTACGAAACCCTCAGCCAGAGGGCCGGGATGCCCATTCACAGTGACGCCGAGCTGCTGGAGCTGCTGACGGAGCTGACCGCCGCCAAACGGGAATATGACAAGATCTCCGATGCGCTGGAGGGGGTGCGCTCCACCGGCTACGGAGTGGTCATGCCCGAGGCCGGGGAAATGGAGCTGGAGACCCCGGAGATCCTCAAAAAAGGCGGGGCCTACGGGGTTCGGCTCAAGGCCGGCGCTCCCTCCATCCATATGATCCGGGTGGACATCGACACGGAGATCACCCCCATGGTGGGGGACGAAAAGCAGTCTCAGGAGCTGGTGCAGTATCTCAGCACCGAGGATCCGGACAAGCTCTGGCAGAGCAACATCTTCGGAAAGTCCGTTTACGACCTGATCCAAGAGGGGATGCGCTCCAAGCTCCTCCACACCTCTCAGGAGGTACAGCATAAATTCCGGGGTTCTCTGACAAAAATCGTCAACGACGGGGCAAACGGCCTGATTTGCATCATTCTCTAGTTGACATTCCCTGCCCCAGCCTTTACAATCATAGTAGAATATAATTTTTGAAAAGGAGGGGGTTTCGTGGCAAAGCAATATATCTGGCATGACCGAAAGCGTCATCTGGGACTGCCGCTGAGCTTTACCCGCTACGCAATTTCAGAGGATCGGCTGTTTATGTCTCAGGGCTTTCTGTCCATCCAGGACGAGGAGATCCTGCTCTATCGGGTTCGGGATATTTCCATGAGCCGGAGTCTGGGGCAGCGGATCTTCGGAGTAGGCTCCATTACGGTCTCCTCCTCCGATCAGTCTCAGCCTACGCTGCTCATCAAAAATATCAAAAAGCCCGTTGCGGTCAAGGAGCTTCTCCACAATCAGGTGGAAGAAAACAAGATCCGCCGCCGGGTTCGTTTCAGTGAGATCGCCGGGAATCTCAGCGACAAGGATGACGGCGATGACTGGGACGACTTCGGAGACGATGACGGTATGTGATCGATTGCGGGCACCCCAGCCGGAGTGTCCGCTTTTTTGTGAAATTTTTCACGGAAAACCTTCGTCATCTATTGACATTTTCCATGCTTCATGCTATTATTCTACGGATAAAATAAAATGCCAAGGAGGGAATATGAATGCTGAATCTGACAGCTGCCAACTGTTATGAAAACGGTCACTTTATTCTGAGGAATGTATCTATGGATATCCCCTCTGCCTGTGGAAACGGTGATGCTGCTATTTCTATGGATCACTGTTTCCTTTTGCCCGGTTTCGTTGATGTTCATGTGCATCTTCGTGAGCCGGGTTTTTGTTATAAGGAGACGATTGCCACCGGCTCCAAGGCCTGCGCCCGGGGCGGCTATTCCACCGTCTGCGCCATGCCCAATCTGGATCCGGTGATCGATTCCGCCGACCATCTCCAGACCGAGCTGGACGCCATCCGGCGGGATGCCGTCATCCGTGTCCTGCCCTACGGCGCCATTACCGTGGGTCAGCTGGGCGAGGAGCTGGCCGAGCTGGATGCCATGGCCCCCCATGTGGTGGCCTTCTCCGACGACGGCCACGGAGTTCAGAACGAGGATCTGATGCGCCGTGCCATGCTGGAATGCAAGCGGCTGGGCAAGGTGCTGGTGGCCCACTGTGAGGACAACGCCCTGCTCCGGGGCGGTTATATCCACGACGGCGCCTATGCCAAGGCCCACGGCCATCGGGGCATCTGCTCCGAAAGCGAATGGGGCCCCATCCAGCGGGACTGCCGTCTGGCCAAAGAGACCGGGTGTAGCTACCATGTCTGCCATATCTCCACCAAGGAGAGCGTGGACATCATCCGCAGGGCCAAGGCCGAGGGCGTGGATGTCACCTGTGAAACCGCTCCCCACTATATCCTGCTCAGTGAAAACGATCTGCAGGAGGAGGGCCGGTTCAAAATGAACCCCCCCCTGCGCTCCGAGGAGGATCGCAGGGCCATTTGGGAGGGAATTCTGGACGGCACCATCGATATGATCGCCACCGACCATGCCCCCCACAGTGCAGAGGAAAAAAGCCGGGGGCTGGAAAAAAGCTCCATGGGCGTGGTGGGCATTGAGACCGCCTTTCCCCTGCTCTACACCTATCTCGTAAAGCCCGGTTTCCTGAGTCTGGAGCGGCTCATGGAGCTGATGGTCGAGAATCCCCATAAGCGTTTTAACCTGCCCATGACCGAGGATTACTCGATCTGGGATCTGGAAAAGGAATATACCATCGACCCCGCCCAATTCTGCTCCAAGGGCAGAGCCACCCCCTTCGAGGGCTGGAAGGTATTCGGTGAGAATCAAATGACGATTGTAGGAGGCAAAATCGCATGGCAGAAATGATGAACAGAAAGCTTGTGCTTGAAAACGGCACGGTGTTCGAGGGCTACGGCTTCGGCGCAGACCGGGACAGCATCGCAGAGCTGGTATTCAACACCTCTATGGTGGGTTATCAGGAGATCGTGTCCGAGCATAACTATTTTGAGCAGATGGTGGTGATGACCTATCCCATCATCGGCAGCTACGGTGTCAACGACGAGGACGACGAGAGCAAGAATCCCCATATCGGCGGTCTGATCGTCCGGGACTACAATGACCTGCCCTCCAACTTCCGCTATACCAAAACCCTGAGCGAAGCCATGGAGGAGGACGGGATCCCCGGCATATACGGGCTGGATACCCGCCAGCTCACCCGGATCATCCGCTCCCAAGGCTCCCTCAAGGCCATGATTACCTCCATGGATACCCCCACCGAGCAGGCGCTGGAAGCCCTGCACAGCTGGAAGCGCAACGAAAATCCCGTGGCCGCCGTCAGCTGCAGCAAGCGCTGGTATTCCCGTACCCCCAACCATCAGTACAATGTGGTGGCTGTGGACTGCGGCATCCGCATGAGCTCTGTGCGCAAGTTCAAGGCACTGGGCTGCAATGTGACCGTGGTTCCCTACAACACCTCTGCTGAGCAGATCTTCGCCCTCCAGCCCGACGGCATTTTCATTTCCGACGGCCCCGGCGATCCCCATGCCGTTCCCTCTGTCATCGCCCTCATTCGGGAGCTTCAGGGCAAGCGCCCCATTCTGGGCGTGGGTCTGGGCCATCTGCTCATCTGTCTGGCCAGCGGTGCCAGCGTGGAAAAGATGGTCGCTGGCCACCACGGCTGCAATCATCCCATCCGCTGTCTGGAAACCGGTAAGATCGACATCGGCGAGCTGTGCCAGAATTACACCCTGATCCCCGAATCCGTGGCAGGTACCGATTTACATATCACCCATGTCAATGTTCTGGATGGCACTGCCGAGGCTGCCGAAAGCACCCGTTATCCCACCTTCTCTGCGCAGTTCAATCTTGAGATCGATCACCCCATGCTTCAGAAGTTTGTCCAGATGATGGAAGGGAGAAAAAACAATGCCTAAAAGAACCGATATTAAAAAAGTTATGGTCATCGGCTCCGGTCCCATCGTGATCGGTCAGGCCGCTGAATTCGACTACGCAGGTACGCAGGCCTGTCTGGCCCTGAAGGAAGAGGGCTATGAGGTCGTTCTGCTGAACTCCAACCCGGCCACCATCATGGCCGATACCCAGATCGCCGATAAGGTCTATATGGAGCCTCTGAACCTCGAATATGTCTCCCGGATCATCCGCAAGGAGCGTCCCGATGCCATCGTTCCCGGTCTGGGCGGCCAGACCGGCCTGAATCTGGCGGTGCAGCTGGCCAAGAAGGGCGTTTTGCAGGAGTGTCAGGTGGAGATCCTCGGCACCAGCTTCGAGTCCATCGAGCGGGCCGAAGACCGGGAGCTGTTCAAGGAGCTTTGCGAAAAGCTGGGCGAACCGGTCTGCCCCTCTGAGATTGCCACCTCCGTGGAGGAGGGCATCGCTGCCGCCAATGCCATCGGCTATCCTCTGGTGCTGCGGCCTGCCTTTACGCTGGGCGGCACCGGCGGCGGCTTCGCCGACAACGAGCAGGAGCTGATCGAGCTGCTGGAAAACGGCCTCAAGCTCTCCCCTGTCCATCAGGTTCTGGTGGAAAAGTCCATCAAGGGCTATAAGGAGATCGAGTTCGAGGTCATGCGGGATGCCAATGACACCGCCATCGCCATCTGCTCCATGGAAAACATCGACCCCGTGGGCATCCACACCGGCGACTCCATGGTGGTGGCCCCTGCCCAGACCCTTTCCAGCAAGGAATACAATATGCTCAAAAACTCCGCCCTGAAGATCCTCCGGGAGCTGAAGATCGAGGGCGGCTGCAATGTGCAGTTTGCACTGGACCCCTACTCCTTCGAGTATTTCCTCATTGAGATCAACCCCCGGGTGTCCCGTTCCTCCGCTCTGGCCTCCAAGGCCAGCGGCTACCCCATCGCAAGAGTCACCGCCAAGGTGGCCGTGGGTATGCATCTGGACGAGATCAAGATCGCCTCTACCCCTGCCTCCTTCGAGCCGAGCATCGACTATGTGGTTACCAAGCTGGCCCGCTTCCCCTTCGATAAGTTCACCTCCGCCGACAACCGCCTCTCCACCCAGATGAAGGCCACCGGCGAGGTCATGAGCATCGGACGCACCATGGAGGAATCCCTGCTCAAAGGCATCCGGGGTCTGGAGATCGGCGTCAACCATATCTATAACAAGAAGTTCGATCATATGTCCTCCGAGGAGCTTCTGAGCTATATCAAAATCGGCAAGGATGACCGTCTGTTCGCCATCGCCGAGCTGATCCGCCGGGACTGCGATCTGGGCCTCATCTACGGCGTCACCAAGATCGATATGTTCTTCCTCGAGAAGTTCCAGAATATCATCCGCTACGAGGCTGTCATCGCCGCCCATCCCGGCGATGTGGAGATCCTGAAGGATGCCAAGAAAATGGGCTTCAGCGATGCCTATATCGCAGGCAAGTGGGGCATGACCGATGTGGAAATGTACCGCCTGAGAGAGCAGAACGATATTTTCCCGGCCTATAAGATCATCGACACCTGCGCCGGGGAGTTCGACAGCTATGTGCCCTACTTCTACTCCACCTACGAGCAGGAGAACGAGTCCATCGTCACCGACAAGAAGAAGATCATCGTCCTCGGCTCCGGCCCCATCCGCATCGGTCAGGGCGTGGAATTCGACTATTCCACCGTCCACGCCATCTGGGCCATCCGGGAGGCCGGCTACGAGGCCATCATCATCAACAACAACCCCGAGACGGTCTCCACCGACTACACCACCTCCGATAAGCTCTACTTTGAGCCGCTCACCATCGAGGATGTGATGAATGTCATCCATCTGGAAAAGCCCGACGGCATCATCGTCACTCTGGGCGGTCAGACCGCCATCAATCTGGCCGCACGGCTGGATCAGCTGGGGGTTCCCGTGGTCGGCACCAGCGTGGAGGCCATCGACCGGGCCGAAAACCGGGACAGCTTTGAAAAGACCCTGGAGGCCCTCCAGATCCCCCAGCCCACCGGTCAGGCTGTCACCGACATCGAGGCCGGCTTGCAGGTGGCAAATCGGATCGGCTACCCCGTTCTGGTTCGTCCCAGCTTCGTGCTGGGTGGCCGTGCCATGCAGATCGTCCATGATGACGAGCAGCTGCGCCACTACTTCACCTATGCCATCGTGGCCTCCGAGGCCCATCCCGTGCTGGTGGATAAGTACATCATGGGCAAGGAGCTGGAGGTGGATGCCGTCTGTGACGGAACGGAAGTCCTGATCCCCGGCATCATGCAGCACGTGGAGCGCACCGGCGTTCACTCCGGCGACTCCATCTCCGTCTATCCCCATTTCAACATCAGCGACAAGGTGCGGGATACCATCGTCGAATACACCACCAAGCTGGGTCTGGGACTGGGGATGCAGGGTCTGTTCAACATCCAGTTCATCGTTGATCCCAGTGACGACGTCTACATCATCGAGGTCAATCCCCGCTCCTCCCGTACCGTTCCCTTCCTCTCCAAAGCCACCGGAATTCCTCTGGCCAACATTGCCACCAAGATCGCTCTGGGGCAGAATCTGAACGCACAGGGCTACCACGGCGGCCTGTACCCCTCCAAGAAGCGCTGGTATGTCAAGGTTCCCGTGTTCTCCTTCTCCAAGCTCCACGGCGCTGATACCGCCCTCAGCCCCGAGATGAAGTCCACCGGCGAGGCCATCGGCTATGACGACAGCCTGAACCGTGCCATTTACAAGGCTCTTCAGGCCGGCGGTACCCGGGTGGATAACTACGGCACCGTCTTTGTCACCGTGGCCGACTCCGACAAGGAGGCTGCTCTGCCGCTGGTCAAGCGGTTCTACGATCTGGGCTTCAACATTGAGGCCACCTCCGGCACCGCCGCCTACCTCAAAAACCACGGCATCCGCACCCGTGCCCGGAAAAAGCTCAGTCAGGGCAGCGAGGAAATTCTGGATTCCCTCCGTCAGGGCCATGTGACCTATGTCCTCAACACGCTGGGCGACGCCGATTCCACCACCAAGGACGGTTTCCTGATCCGCCGGGTGGCTGCCGAAAACAATGTGACGGTGTTCACCTCTCTGGATACCGCAAAGGTCGTTCTGGATGTGCTGGAGGAGATCACCTTCTCCGTATCCACCATTGACGCATAAGGAGGAACCATGAAACAAGGCGATTTTACCATCCTCTCCAATGAGGCGCTGACGGACAATGTCTACCGGATGATCCTCTCCGGCGATACCTCCGCCATCACGAACTGCGGACAGTTTGTGGATCTGCGCCTTCCTGCAAAATATCTGCGCAGACCCATCTCCGTCTGCGATTACGATGAAAAGACCCTGACCCTCATCTACAAGGTGGTGGGTCAGGGCACCGAGATCATGGCCTCCCTGCCCGCCGGAACGGTACTCGATGTGCTGTCCGGTCTGGGCAACGGCTACGACACCTCCTGCTCCGGGCAGAATCCCGTTCTGGTGGGCGGCGGTGTGGGTGTCCCCCCCATGTATAACCTGTGCAAGAAGCTGCTCTCCGAGGGCAAAAAGCCTCAGGTGGTGCTGGGCTTCAATGCGGCCTCCGAGATCTTCTTGGCCGACGAGTTCCGGGCGCTGGGTGTGGATACCTATGTCGCCACCGCCGACGGCAGCGTGGGAACCAAGGGCTTTGTCACCGATGTCATCAAGAACCTGCACTACTCCTACTTCTACTCCTGCGGCCCCATGCCCATGTTTCATGCCATGGAAAAAATCATGTCCACCTCCGGCCAGTATTCCTTTGAGGAACGGATGGGCTGCGGCTTCGGCGCCTGCATGGGCTGCTCCATCCAGACCAAGGCCGGTACCAAGCGGGTCTGCAAGGACGGCCCCGTATTCGTAAGAGAGGAGGTGTTCGGATGAGCACCAAGGTAACGCTTTGCGGCATTGAGATGGAGAACCCCATCATTCCTGCCTCCGGCACCTTTGGCTTCGGCAGGGAATTTGCCGAGCTGTACGACATCAACTGTCTGGGTACCTTCTCCTTCAAGGGTACCACTTTGGAGCCTCGCTTCGGCAACCCCACCCCCAGAATCGCAGAATTCGAGGGCGGTATGCTCAATGCCGTGGGCCTGCAAAACCCCGGTGTAGACCATGTGATTGCCCATGAGCTGCCGGAAATGAAGGAATTCTTCCACAAGCCCGTGATGGCCAATGTCTCCGGCTTCTCTCTGGAGCAGTATGTGAAAACCTGCGAAAAGCTGGACAAGGAGGAGCAGGTGGGCTGGCTGGAGGTCAATATCTCCTGCCCCAATGTCCACGGCGGCGGCATGAGCTTCGGCACCGACCCCGGCTGCGCCCGGGAGGTCACCGAGGCGGTCAAGGCCGTGACCCACAAGCCCGTCATCGTCAAGCTCTCCCCCAATGTCACCGACATTGCCGCCATTGCCAAGGCCTGTGAGGCCGGCGGTGCCGATGGGGTGAGCCTCATCAATACCGTTCTCGGTATGCGGATCGACCTCAACCGCAGAAAGCCCCTGATCGCCAATAAGACCGGCGGTATGTCCGGCCCTGCCCTGCTGCCTCTGGCCGTAAGAATGATCTATCAGGTCTACGAGGCCGTGAATATCCCCATCGTGGGCATGGGCGGCGTGACCACCGCCGAGGATGTCATCGAGCTGATGCTGGCCGGTGCCACGGCTGTGGAGGTGGGAGCCGCCAATCTGGTGGATCCCTACGCCTGCAAGCGGATCATCGACGATCTGCCCCGGGTGATGAAAAAGTATAGAATTGAAAATTTGACAGATATTATTGGAGGTGCCCACTAATGGGAAGAGATGTTATTGTTGCGTGTGATTTTGCCAGCCGGGAACAGACCATGAATTTTCTGGACAAGTTCACCGAGGAAAAGCCCTTTGTGAAGATCGGCATGGAGCTTTATTATGCAGAAGGCCCTGCCATTGTCAAGGAGATCAAGGCCCGGGGCCATAAGATTTTTCTGGATCTCAAGCTCCACGATATTCCCAACACCGTCAAAAAGGCCATGCGGGTTCTGAGCAATCTGGATGTTGACATCACCAACCTCCACGCTGCCGGTACCACCGCCATGATGCAGGCCGCTCTGGAGGGTCTGACCCGTCCCGACGGCACCCGTCCTCTGCTGATCGCCGTCACCCAGCTGACCTCCACCGATCAGGAGAGCATGGAAAGAGACATTCTGATCAAGCAGCCCATCGACGAGGTGGTGATGCACTACGCCGAGACCGCTAAAAATGCCGGTCTGGACGGCATTGTCTGCTCTCCTCTGGAGGCCGGAAAGGTTCACGACCGCTGCGGTGAGAAGTTCATCACCGTGACCCCCGGTGTCCGCTTCGCCGACGGCGAGATCGGCGACCAGAAGCGGGTCATGACCCCCGCCGCCGCCAAGGAGATCGGCTCCGACTACATCGTTGTGGGCCGCCCCATCACTCAGGCTGCCGATCCCGTGGCTGCATACCGCCGCTGCGTGGCCGAATTCTGCGACTAATTTCAGGAGGATAAAGAAATATGGAACTCTCTACTCAGATCGCCAAAGACCTGCTTTCCATCAAGGCCGTGTTTTTCCGCCCCGAGGAGCCTTTTACCTGGGCCTCCGGCATCAAAAGCCCCGTCTATACTGACAACCGTCTGACCCTCACCGCTCCCGCCGTCCGTAACGATGTGGAGAACGGTCTGGCCCAGCTCATCCGGGAGAACTATCCCGATGTGGAAGTCCTGATGGGTACCTCCACCGCCGGCATCGCCCATGCCGCCATCGTGGGCCACCTGATGGATCTGCCCATGGGCTATGTCCGCTCCGGCAGCAAGGATCATGGCCGCCAGAATCAGATCGAGGGCAAGCTCCTCCCCGGCCAGAAGGTCGTGGTGGTGGAGGATCTGATCTCCACCGGCGGCAGCTGCATTGAGGTCGTCAATGTGCTGCGGGAGGCCGGTGCCGAGGTTCTGGGCATCGTGTCCATCTTCACCTACGGAATGCAGAAGGGTCTTGACCGTCTGGCCGCTGCTCAGGTGAAGAATGTGTCCCTCACCAACTTCGATGTGATCGCTCAGGTCGCAGCCGACGAAAACTACATCAAGAACGAGGATGTGGCCCGTCTGCTGAAGTTCCGCAACAATCCCAGCGACGAGAGCTGGATCGGAGGCTGATATGACAAACAAGTATGGCATTCCCAGCCTGCTGAGTATTCTGGATCTGGATGTTCAGGAAATGGACGAGCTGGTAGCCATTGCCGAGGATATCATCGAGCATCCTCAGGCCTACGCCCACCGCTGTGAGGGCAAAAAGCTGGCTACCCTGTTCTTTGAGCCGTCTACCCGAACCCGTCTCAGCTTTGAAGCAGCCATGTATGAGCTGGGCGGCAATGTCATCGGCTTCTCCTCCGGCAGCAATTCCTCTGCCGCCAAGGGCGAGAGCGTGGCTGATACCGCCAAGGTCATCTCCTGCTATGCAGACATCATCGCCATGCGCCATCCCAAGGAGGGCGCTCCCATGGTGGCTGCCCTGAATGCAACCATCCCCGTCATCAATGCCGGTGACGGCGGTCACAATCACCCCACCCAGACTCTGGCTGATCTGCTGACCATCAAGCGGGAAAAGGGCCGCTTCGATCATCTGACCATCGGCGTCTGCGGTGACCTGAAATTTGGCCGCACCGTCCATTCCCTCATCGACGCCATGAGCCGCTATGAGGGCGTTCGGTTCGTGCTGATTTCCCCGGAGGAGCTGAAGGTTCCCGGTTATGTCCGGGAGAAGATGCAGAAGGAGCAGATCCCCTTCTTGGAAACCACCGATCTGGAAGCTGTCATGCCCGAGCTGGACATTCTCTATATGACCCGAGTGCAGAAGGAGCGCTTCTTCAACGAGGAGGACTACCTCCGGCTCAAGGACAGCTACATCCTCACCGCTGACAAGCTGGACAACGCCAAGCAGAACCTCTCCATCATGCATCCGCTGCCCCGGGTCAACGAAATTTCCGTAGCCATCGACGAGGATCCCAGAGCCTGCTACTTCAAGCAGGTTCTGAACGGCAAATATATGCGTATGGCTCTGATTCTCAAGCTGCTGGGGGTGTAACTATGAATATTGATTCCATCAAGAACGGCATTGTCATCGACCATATCACCGCCGGCAAGGGCATGGAGATCTACCGTCTGCTGGAGCTTTCCAAGCTGGACTGCATGGTGGCCCTCATCAACAACGCCAATTCTCCCAAAATGGGCCGCAAGGACATCATCAAAATCGGCGACCTCATTGAGCTGGATACCGATGTGCTGGGCTATGTGGATCCCGGTGTGACCATCACCATCATCCATGACGGTGTGGTGACCGAAAAGAGGAAGCTGAGTCTGCCCGAGGAGCTGGAGGGTGTGCTGCGCTGCCGCAACCCCCGGTGCATCTGCACCACCGAGCAGGAGCTGCCCCAGATCTTCCGCCTGACCGACCGGGAAAAGCGGGAATATCGCTGCATTTACTGTGAAAGCACCTTCTAGGCTGCTTGGATTTTCTAAGGACTGCCCTCGGGCAGTCCTTTTTTCTCCCGGATTATCCTTTACCTCCCGTCTATTCCATGGTAGAATAAGGGAAGATATTTCATTTCAACCGTTACGGAGGCGTTTTTATGCACTTAAAACAAAGGAAAAGTCCAAAGGACATTTATCTGCTGGCGTTTTTTCTACCTCTGGTCAGTATGCTGCTATTGCAGCTGATTGCCGGAGCCGAGCCCTTCGGAAACTCCAACAGTATGCTCTATTCGGACTCCTACCACCAGTATTTCCCCTTCTTTTTGGAGTTTCACCGGGCCTTGCGTTCCGGGGATTCCCTGCTCTATAACTGGAGCGTGGGCATGGGCATGGACTACCTCTCCCTCATCTCCTACTATCTGGCCTCTCCCCTGAACCTCATCAGTGTGCTGCTGCCGGAGAGCTGGGTGCTGGAATATTTTTCCCTGCTGATGCCCCTGAAGCTAGCACTGGCCAGCCTGTTTTTCACCATCTTTCTCCATAAGATCTACGGAAGCTCCGACCGCATCACGGCGCTGTTCGGCTGCTTCTACGGCCTGTGTGCATGGGCGCTGGGCTACCAATGGAACATCATGTGGCTGGACACCTTTGCCCTGCTGCCGCTGATGGCGCTGGGAACCGTGTATCTGCTCCGGGACCGATCCTTCGTCCTGTACACCCTGACGCTGTTTCTGTCGATTTTCTCCAACTACTATATCGGCTTCTTCACCTGTATTTTTGTCCTGCTGCTGTTCCTCTGCTACGAGATCTGCCGCTGGCAGGGCTTGGGACGGTTTTTCCGGGACTTTCTCCGCATTGGAGTGTTTACCCTCATTGCCATTGGAATGACCGCCGTGCTGGAGCTTCCCGCTCTGGCAGGCCTGCAAAACACCCAGTCCAGCGTCAATGCCTTCCCCACCACCTTCCGGCTGAACATCGTCTCCGACCACACCATCAAGGGCCTGTTCAACGCCATGGGACAGGTGGCCGGAAATACCCTGGGCGGCCTGACCCCCACCTTCAAGGAGGGTCTGCCCAATCTCTACTGCGGCGTGGGCAGCCTGATGATGGCCTTTCTGTTCCTCTCCGCCAAGGATGTCAAGCTCCGGGACAAGCTCTGCGGCGTGGCTCTGCTGATTTTCTTCATGCTCAGCTTCATCATCCGCCAGCTGGACTACATCTGGCACGGCTTCCACTTCACCAATATGATCCCCTATCGGTTCAGCTTTCTGTTCAGCTTCGTGCTGCTGTGCATGGCCTACCGGGCCTATCAGCTGCGCAGCCAGTTCCCTCTTTGGAAGCTCCTCGGCTCCGCTGTGCTGACGCTGGTGCTGATCGGGCTGTCTCAGGGCTGGCGGGATCTGCTCAAGGAGTCCGCAGACCATCGGGATGCATGGCTGTTTCTGAGCTATAATCTGGGATTTTTGCTGTTTTACCTGTTTATTATGGTTTGGGATCTGCCCAGAAAAGCCCACAGAACTGCCGAAGTCTGCCTCCAGCCGAGCCGGGGCCGGATGACCTCCACCCTGCTGCTCCTGTGCATGGTGCTGGAGATCGGTCTGAATGTGCTGAATTTCGGCCTGCGGTTCAGCTACACCAATCTGGATTTCTACCCCCGGGGCAAGGAGGATACCGAAGCCTGTCTGGAGGAGATGCGCCGTCGAGAGGCAGACACCCTGTTCTATCGGGCGGAAACCACCCATTCCCAGACCCTCAACGACGGTGCGCTCAACAACTACAACGGCATTTCCACCTTCACCAGCTCTGCCAATGTGAAGGTCACGGAATTTATGCGGGCGCTGGGCTACGGAGCCAAAAATACCTATAACCGCTACTGCTACGAGGAAAGCAGCCCGGTGGCTAACCTGTTTCTGGGCATCAAATATATGATCGACCGGGAGGGAGATCTGGAGGAAACCGACTATTTCGATGCGGTCTTTTCCTCCGGAAAGGTCACGCTTCTGGAAAACAACGCCTATCTGCCGCTGGGCTTCCTGACCCGACCGGAGCTGGCCCGGCTGACCTTCGACCGGACAGAGCCATTCCAATTCCAGAACCAGCTGTTCACCGCTGCCACCGGGATTTTGGAGGATGTCTGGTCCCCGGTGCTGCCGCAGATCACCACCAAGGGCGTCACCCTGATTTCCAGCGGCGGCTATCACTGTCAATATGAAAAATCAGAGGCCGATTCCGCCGTCTATTATAGCTTCACCGCAGACCGCCCGGGATTTTTCTGCGTGGATCTGGATGTGACCAAGCGCAACAAGATCGATCTCTACTGCAACGATCAGCTGCTCTATGCGGAAAATATCAATCTGCCTCAGATGCTCTCCGTCTGCAATGTACAGCCCGGCGATGTGGTCAAGGTGCGGCTGACCTGCAAGGCCGATGAAAGCGGCAGTATGACCGTTCGGGGTGCCATTTTGGACGGCTCCCTGTTCCGCACCGGGCTGGAGCTGTTGCAGCAGTCCCAGCTGGAGCTGACCCACTTCTCCAATACCCGGATCACCGGTACCATCGACTGCGCCCACGACGGCCTCATCTATACCTCCGTTCCCCAGAACGGCAGCTGGCAGGTCTATCTGGACGGTGTTCAGGTGGAGGAGACGCTGGTGGGGGATGTGATGATCGGCGTCATGGCCCAGCAAGGCCCCCATGAGCTGTGTTTGCAGTACCATAATACCGCCTTCTCCTATGGCTGGAAAATCAGTCTGGCCAGCACCGCAGCCCTGCTGATCTGTATGCTGGCTGCTCCCCGGAGAAAATTCGGAAAATACGAGGCGCAGGACTGAGCCATCTCTGATTCGATCTGAACCGCACAAAAGCCCCCAACCGAACGGTTGGGGGCTTCGCTTGTATCGATCCC
>SAMEA104404100__coassemble_440_pt1 | contig 46552 bp, 59 predicted proteins | sample SAMEA104404100__metabat2_low_PE_102 | metagenome-assembled genome bin SAMEA104404100 (sample SAMEA104404100) | Balaenoptera acutorostrata | reverse complement strand
TTTTCTCATATCTGGGAGGGCTTGTCTAGGCGGGTGGTTATTAAGCACTTACCTTATCTCTTCCCCTCATCCACCACCGGAAAAATGTATCATCCGGATTCGGTGGTAAGGCTCCATGAAAAGATCCTGCGGGATGCAGGACTACCGCACATCCGGTTCCATGACCTTCGGCACACCTTCGCAACCATGGCTCTGCAAAACGGTGTGGATATCAAAACCGTCTCCGCTATGCTGGGGCACTACGATGCAGGCTTCATACACACATGCCACCCGGCAAAAGCAGGATGAAGCCGCTGAGGTGATGGGGAGTTTTATGTCACAGGTCATGTAATAAAGCAGAAAAGGAAAAGAGTGCCGGAGAAATAGCGAAACGCTTCTCTCCGGCACTTTCTGCTGCTTTCCCCGTATGGGTCAGGGTGTGGGTCAAAAATAATGTACTCTTTTGTAGCACAACTTTTTTGTGCATTTGGATAGGCATATACAAAGAAAACCACCCTGAAAGCAGAACTTTCAGGGTGGTCTGTGGAGCTGCTACCCAGATTCGAACTGGGGACCTCATCCTTACCAAGGATGCGCTCTACCGACTGAGCTATAGCAGCATATGAAGTTGGAGCTGCTACCCAGATTCGAACTGGGGACCTCATCCTTACCAAGGATGCGCTCTACCGACTGAGCTATAGCAGCATAGGCAATGTTCCGTGGAACAGCTTGTTTATAATACACGATATGGGCTGAATTGTCAAGCCCTTTTTGAAATTTTTTCGTCTTTTTCCTTGAAAAAACGGCGCAGCCGAAGCTGCGCCGCAAAAGCTTGATCTTACTGAGAATTACACCAGCTCGATAACTGCCATTTCAGCAGCATCACCCCGGCGCTCACCCAGACGGGTCACTCTGGTATAGCCGCCATTGCGGTCGGCATACTTGGGAGCGATCTCCTTAAACAGCTTGTGAGCGACATCTTCCTTGGTGATGTAGCTGACAGCCTTGCGGTAGGAAGCCAGGTCGCCCTTCTTGCCCAGGGTGATCATCTTTTCAACCACGGGCTGAACTTCCTTGGCCCGGTAGAAGGTGGTCTCCATCTTACCGTTCTCCAGCAGGTCAGTCACCTGCTGACGGAGCATTGCTCTTCTCTGAGTGCTGGTTTTGCCCAGCTTACGAGTGCCAAACATGTACGTTTCCTCCTTACTTGAAAGGTTAACTTAGTTGTTGCTGCCAGAATCGTCGCTGGCCAGGGACAGGCCCATCATTTCCAGCTTCTTCTGCACTTCGTCCAGAGACTTCTTGCCCATGTTGCGAACCTTCATCATATCCTCGCCGGTCTTGTTGATCAGGTCGGCGACGGTGTTGATATTGGCTCGCTTCAGGCAGTTGAAGCTGCGGACAGACAGATCCAGTTCGTCAATGGTCATGGCGAGCTTTGCGTCGGGTCTGTCGTTGGGCTTTTCCACCACAGTGGTGCTGGTGCCCACAGTATCAGACAGATTCGTGAACAGGCTGAGGTGATCGCTGAGGATCTTGGCGCCCAGACTGACAGCGTCTCTTGCGGAGATGGTGTTGTCGGTCCAGACCTCCAGGGTCAGCTTGTCATAATCGGTCATATTACCTACACGGGTGTTTTCAACGGTGTAGTTCACCTTGTAAACAGGGGTGTAGATGGAATCGATGGGGATCACACCAATGGGGGTCTGTGCGCTCTTGTTCCGGTCGGAGGACACATAGCCACGGCCATGGCTCATGGTGATCTCCATGTTGAAGGTCGCATCAGGACCCAAAGTGCAGATGAGCAGGTCGGGGTTGAGGATCTCCACCTCGCCGTCGGCCTTAATATCGCCGGCTTTTACCTCGCAGGGACCAACTGCATCAATATAGACGGTCTTGACGCTCTGGCAGTGAAGCTTTGCAATGATGCGCTTGACATTCAGAACGATCTCGGTGACATCTTCCTTCACACCGGGAATGGTGGAGAACTCATGCTGGATACCGGCAATCTTGATCGAAGTTGCAGCAGTACCGGGCAGGCTGGAAAGCAGGATGCGACGCAGGGAGTTGCCCAGAGTCGTGCCATAACCGCGCTCCAGAGGCTCGACCACATACTTGCCGTAGCCAGTATCTTCGGTGGAATCCATGCAGGTAATACGAGGCTTTTCAATTTCTACCATCAATCAATACCCTCCTTGATAAGTGGGGTGGCAAGCACCCCACGCAATGCGCAAAAAAATACGAACGAACGAGGGGGTCGATTACTTGGAGTACAACTCGACGATCAGGTGCTCTGCGATCTCGAAGTCGATGTCCGCCTTCACGGGCATAGCAATGACCTTACCGGACAGATTGTTCTTGTCCCGATCCAGCCACTGGGGAGCAGCAACAAATGCATCGTCTTCCTTCAGCTTCTTGAAGAAAGCATTGGAAACGCTCTTCTCACAAACAGCAACCACATCACCGGGCTTCACCAGATAGCTGGGAATGTCAACACGGATGCCATTGACAGAGAAATGGCCGTGGCTGACCAGCTGTCTGGCCTGACGACGGGTGTTTGCAAAGCCGAGGCGGTAGCAAACATTGTCCAGTCTGCGCTCGCAGAAAACCAGCAGCTCCTCACCGGTGTTGCCGGGAGCAGTGACGGCCTTCTTGTAGTAGTTGTGGAACTGCTTTTCCTGAATACCGTAAACAAACTTAACCTTCTGCTTCTCAGTCAGCTGAGTAGCATATTCGGACTTCTTAGCTCTTCTCTGGCCGCCGGGGTTCTTGTTGGAAGTCTTAGAGTAACCCATTGCGGCAGGAGAAACACCCAGCGTTCTGCAACGCTTGAGAACGGGCTGCATATTCTTAGCCATATCGTAAATTCCTCCTATTGCAAATTAGACACGACGTCTCTTGGGAGGACGGCAGCCATTGTGAGGAATGGGAGTCACGTCCTTGATCATAACAACTTCCAGGCCTGCGGACTGAAGCGCACGGATGGCAGCTTCCCGTCCCTGACCGGGGCCCTTCACATAGACCTCAACGGTCTTGAGGCCATACTCCATTGCAGCCTTGGCAGCAGTCTCAGCAGCGCTCTGGGCAGCAAAGGGAGTGGACTTTCTGGAGCCACGGAAGCCCAGTCCGCCGGAGGATGCCCAGCTCAGAGCATTGCCTTCCAGGTCGGTAATGGTAACCATGGTGTTGTTGAAAGAGGAGCGGATATGTGCCGCACCCTTTTCAACTACCTTGCGCTCCTTACGGCGCTTGACGATCTTCTTAGTAGCTTTAGCCATGATACATATCCCTCCTTACTTCTTCTTGTTAGCGATGGTCTTCTTGGGGCCCTTACGGGTGCGTGCATTGGTCTTGGTACGCTGACCATGCACGGGCAGACCCCGGCGATGCCGCATACCACGGTAGCAGCCGATCTCGGACAGCCGCTTGATGTTCATAGCGGTTTCCCGACGCAGGTCACCCTCGATGGTGTAGTTATGCTCAATTGCCTCACGCAGCTGAGCCTCCTGATCCTCGGTCAGATCCTTGACCCGCAGGTCGGGATCGATACCGGTCTTTGCCAGGATCTCCTTTGCACGGGTTGCACCGATGCCATAGATATAAGTCAGACCAACTTCAATACGCTTTTCGCGGGGCAGGTCAATACCAGCAATACGTGCCATATTCTTTCAGCACCTCCTATTAGCCTTGTCTCTGCTTGTGTTTGGGGTTTTCGCAAATTACCATAACGCGACCCTTGCGCTTGATGATTTTGCACTTTTCGCACATGGGTTTAACGGACGGTCTTACTTTCATACTGTTTAACCTCCATATAGAGAACGAATCTCTGAATCCTTTACTTACTTCTCCAAGTGATACGGCCTTGAGTCAGGTCGTAGGGAGACATTTGAACGGTTACCTTGTCACCGGGCAAGATCTTGATGAAGTTCATCCTTAACTTGCCGGAAATGTGTGCCAGAATGGTGTGACCGTTGCCAATGTCAACGGTAAACATTGCATTCGGCAGCGCATCGACAACGATGCCCTCAATTTCGATTACGTCGTCCTTTGCCAAGATTTTAACCTCCTTGGTTGCGACTGTTGCCTGTCTGGCTGAGAAAAGCCAGATCTCTGCGTAATTCGCTGTTGAGTACTTTGCTGCCGCTCCGAATCTTTGCGGCAACTCTGGTCTCAGCGCGAAGGACTTTATTTACGTGTTTGAGCTTTTTACGCTTCGGCTGATCCAATGGGCGCTCCCGGCCATTTGCGAGGTACAGGTACACACCATCTGTTCCAACGCAGTAGAACAGTTTCCCTCGATCTTTTCCGGCCGTGGACATGACCACATCTGCAATCTGTATATCAGGTTTATCAGCTTCCATAATCAAAGCCCTTCGTTGACGGTGAGTATTTCCGGCTCGCCGTCGGTGATGAGTACAGTATTTTCATAGTGGGCAGAGAGCTTACCGTCTCTGGTGACGGTCGTCCATCGATCCTTGAGGACTTGCACCTCATAGGAGCCCTGTGTCACCATGGGCTCGACGGCGATCGTCATACCGGGCAGCAGCCTCGGTCCACGACCGGGCGCACCGTAATTGGGAACGCTCGGATCTTCATGCAGCTGTGCGCCTACGCCGTGACCTACGAAGGATCTCACAACTCCAAAACCGTTAGACTCCACATGCTTTTGAACGGCGTGGGAGATATCTGAAACGCGGTTACCGCGTTTGGCGTACTGGATTCCTTCATAGAAGCTCTGGCGTGTCACATCAATGAGACGCTGTGCTTCCTCAGAAACCGTACCGCATGCAAATGTATCACAACAATCGCCATGAAATCCCTTGTAGTAGGCTCCCACATCCACGCTCACGATGTCGCCCTCCCGCAGCACATACCCGTTGGGGATGCCGTGGATGACCACCTCGTTGACGCTGATGCAGGCGCTTCCGGGAAAGCCGCCATAGCCGAGGAACGACGGTTTCGCGCCCTGGCTCACGATAAAATCGTGAACAGCTTTGTCAATCTGCTTTGTTGTAACGCCGGGTTTTACCATTTCCCCTGCCAAGGCACGGGCTGCCGCGGTAATTTTGCAAGCCTGACGCATACAACAAAGCTCATGTTCATTTTTGATCGAGATCATACATTCGCACCGATTTTTTCAAGGATCTCAGCGGTGATCTTTTCGATGGGCTGATCGCCCTCCACCAGACGGAGCTTGCCCCGCTGCTGGTAGAAGTCCTTCAGCACCTCGGTCTGAGCATGATACACGCTCAGGCGCTTCCGAACAGTCTCGGGAGCATCATCCTTGCGGGTAGCAACTGCTGCACCGCACAGATCACAGATGCCTTCGACCTTGGTAGGATTGGCGGCGATGTGGTAGCTGGCGCCGCACTTGGTGCAGACCCGCCGACCCGTCATCCGGGCCTCGATCACATCGTCGAGAATCTCAATGGAAACAACATGGTCGATCCGGATGCCACGCTCCTCCAGCGCCTCGGCCTGAGCCAAGGTGCGGGGAACGCCGTCCAGAATGAAACCATTGGCGCAATCCGGCTGGGCCACCCGCTCCGCAACGATGCCCATAATGACATCGTCGGGAACGAGCAGACCGTTATCCATGAATTGCTTGGCCTTGAGGCCGGTCTCCGTGCCATTGGCGATTGCCTCACGGAGCATATTGCCGGTGGAGATGGACACAATGCCCAGCTTCTGGATCAGAAGCTCTGCCTGTGTTCCCTTGCCCGCACCGGGCGCACCCAACAAAATCAGGTTCATCTGCTTACCTCTTTTCTTAGTCGAGGAAGCCCTTATAATGCCGCATGAGCATCTGGGCCTCGATAGCCTTCACAGTTTCAAGGGCAACGCCCACAACAATGATGACGGAGGTGCCGCCGATTGCCAGATTATGAACGGATTCCATCAAATTGCCGGCCACAATGGGCAGCAGGGCCACAATGCCCAGATAGACAGCACCGAAAATCATGATCTTATTGATGACCTTGTGGATAAATTCAGCGGTGGGCTTACCGGGACGGAAGCCGGGGATGAATCCACCGTTCTTCTTCAGATTGTTGGCGATCTCGACCGGATCGTACTGCACACTGGCGTAGAACCAGCTGAAGAAGAAGATCAGCAGGAAGTAGCAAAGCGCATAAGTCCAGCTGGTGTGGCTGAACACATGCACATACCACCAGCCTCTGTAACCGGTGAAGGCACAGATGGTTGCAGGAACGGAGCAGATGGACTGTGCGAAGATGATGGGCATCACACCGGACATACTGACCTTGACGGGCAGATTGGTGTTCTGACCACCGTATACCTTCCGTCCAACCACACGCTTTGCATACTGGATGGGGATGCGGCGCTCTGCATCGTTGATGAAGATGATGAACAGGATCAGAGCCACCATGCACACGGCAACGATGACGGCCTGCCACCAAACCATGGAGAACAGAACGCTGAGGGTACGGGGAATACCGGCCACGATGTTGGCAAACAGGATCATGGAGATACCATTGCCGATGCCGGACTCGTTGATCCGCTCACCCAGCCACATGGTCACAGCAGAACCGGCGGTGAAAGCCAGAATGATGACCGTAGCGGGCAGGAAGCCAGTCTCCGTAATAATGGGCATACCGGAGGAGGCGCCGTAGTTCTTGAGCATGGTGTAGTATGCCCAGCCCATCAGCAGGCCCAGACCCACGGTAACATAGCGGGTAATCATGGAGATCTTCTTCTTACCTTCCTCGCCCTCGTCCTTTGCCATCCGCTCCAGAGCGGGAATGGCAATGGTGAGCAGCTGGACGATAATCGAAGCATTGATGTAGGGCTGGATGCCCAATGCCAGAGCGGTGGCTTGAGAGAAGGCGGAACCGGACATGGCATTGTACAGGCCCAGAATGGTGTTGCTCAGAACGGAGTTAAAGTAGCTCTCCAGAGCAGCAACATTGATAAAAGGCACAGGGATGACACAGCCGATCCTGTACAGAAGCAGGACCATGGCGGTGAACATCAGCTTTTTACGCAGCTCAGGGATCTTCCAGGCGTTCTGAAGTGTCTTAAACACTTAGACCACCTCGGCCTTTCCTCCAGCCTGCTCGATCTTGGTCTTAGCAGATTCGGAAAAAGCCGCTGCCTTGATGGTAATTTTCTTGGTCAGGCTGCCGTTGGACAGAACCTTCAGACCGTAGGGGCAGTCATGGATGATGCCCTTCTCGATCAGCGCAGCGGAATCGACCACAGCGCCGTCCTCAAACACATTCAGGCAAGCCAGATTGACAGCAGTCAGGGGCTTGGCGTAGATGTTGTTGAAGCCACGCTTGGGGATACGGCGAGCCAGAGGCATCTGACCGCCTTCAAAACCGATGCGGGTCTTGCCGCCGGAGCGTGCGTGCTGACCCTTGTGACCACGGCCACCGGTCTTACCGTTGCCGGTACCGATGCCACGGCCCTTGCGCTTGCCCACATGGGTGGAGCCAGCGACAGGAGAAAGTTCATGAAGCTTCATTTCTTGTCTCCTCCTTATTCAACTTCAGTGACCTGCAGCAGATAGCCGATCTTGGCGATCTTACCACGGGTCTGGGTGTTATCAGGCTGAATGGTGACATTGCCGATCTTACGCAGGCCCAGGGACTCTGCGGTGGCGATGTGCTTTTCCAGACGGCCATTCAGGCTCTTAACAAGCTCGATTTTCAGGTTTGCCATGTTAATTGCCCTCCTTAACCAACGATTTCTTCCACGCTCTTGCCCCGGATGGCAGCAACCTGCTCGGGGGTGCGCAGGGACTCCAGACCAGCCATGGTGGCCTTGACCACGTTCTGGGGGTTGTTGGAGCGCAAGCACTTAGCGCAGATGTTCTTAATACCCACAGCCTCGAGGACAGCACGGACAGCGCCGCCTGCGATCACGCCGGTACCTTCGGTAGCGGGCTTGAGCAGAACGGTACCGGCACCGAAGATGCCGACGACCTCGTGGGGAATGGTGGAACCGGACAGGCTGACCTTGACCATGTTCTTCTTTGCATCGGAAATGCCCTTGATGATAGCCTCGGAAACCTCAGCTGCCTTGCCCAGACCATAACCGACGGAGCCCTTGCCGTCGCCAACGACAACCAGAGCAGAGAACTTCATGACACGGCCGCCCTTGACAGTCTTAGAGACCCGGTTCAGGTATACGACCTTCTCAATGAGCTCGGGAGCTTCATTGTTAGAAGACTTATTGTAAGCCATTTGTTATCCTCCTCTACACTTAGAACTGCAGGCCGCCTTCGCGGGCGCCCTCAGCCAGAGCAGCGACACGGCCATGGTACACATAGCCGCCGCGGTCAAACACGACCTCTGCGATGCCCTTTTCCTTTGCACGCTCAGCCAGCACCAGACCAACCTTCTTGGCTGCCTCGCTGTTGCCGGTTGCGCCCTCAAAGGACTTCTCCAGAGTGTTGGCGGAAACCAAAGTCACGCCGTTGACATCGTCGATGATCTGGGCGTAGATGTTAGCATTGGAGCGGAACACATTCAGGCGGGGACACTCGGGGGTGCCGGAAATCTTGCCACGAACACGGACATGACGCTTCAGGCGCATTGCATTCTTGTTAATCTTGCGAACCATTCTAGCACACCTCCATTACTTCTTGCCACCGGTCTTACCAACCTTGCGGCGGATGACCTCAGTGGTATACTTGATGCCCTTGCCCTTGTAAGGCTCGGGGGGACGCTTTGCACGGACTTCGGCAGCGAACTGACCGACGACCTGCTTATCGATGCCTCTGATGATGATCTTGTTGGGAGTGGGGCACTCGATCTCAATGCCGGGGATCTCGTCCATGATGATCTCATGGGAGAAGCCCAGACGCATGACCAGCTGCTTGCCCTTCTTCTCTACACGGAAGCCGACGCCATTGACGTCCAGTTCCTTCATGTAGCCCTTCTCCACACCCTCGACCATGTTGGCAACCAGAGTACGGGTCAGGCCGTGCAGGGACTTATGCAGATGCTCCTCGTCGGGACGGCCAACCAGAACCTCGTTGTTCTCGACATGGATGAGCATATCGGGATGCATGGTCTGAGTCAGGGTACCCTTGGGGCCGGTAACGGTAACAACATTGCCCTCGGCAACATTCACGGTGACGCCAGCAGGAATCACAATGGGCTTTCTACCAATTCTAGACATCTTGTTACCTCCTTACCACACGAAGGCCAGAACTTCGCCGCCGATGTGCAGCTCACGGGCCTTCTTGTCGGTCATAACACCCTTGGAAGTGGAAACAATGGCGATACCCAGACCCTTGAGGACCTTGGGCAGCTCCTGAGCGCCGGCGTACACACGCAGGCCGGGCTTGGAGACACGGCGCAGGCCGGAGATCACGGACTGCTTCTTAGCCATGTACTTCAGAGTGATGTGGATCATGCCCTGATTGCCGTTTTCTTCAACGGTATAGGACTTGATGTAGCCCTCTTCCAACAGGATCTCGGCGATAGCCTTCTTCAGGTTGGATGCGGGGACATCAACGGTTTCGTGCTTTGCAGTGCTGGCGTTGCGGATGCGGGTCAGCATATCTGCTACGGGATCGGTGATTTGCATGTTAAAATCCTCCTAAATGAAGTTACGGGCTTAACCCGTGAAGGCAGGGGGGTATCGGGTGAATGCGCTTCGTGCGGAGCGAAGCCATCTTCACTCGACTTCCCTTGTCTTTATTACATTTTGAACTCGACCTTTGACTTACCAGCTGGCCTTGCGAACACCGGGGATCTCACCCTTGTAAGCCAGCTCACGGAAGCAAATACGGCAAACGCCGTAGTCACGCAGGTATGCATGAGGTCTGCCGCAGATCTTGCAGCGGTTGTAGCGGCGGCTGGAGAACTTGGCTTCAGACTGCTGCTTCAGGATCATAGACTTCTTTGCCATGTTTTTTCCTCCAATTAAGCGTAGAAGGGAGCGCCGAGCTGGCTGAGCAGCTCCTTGGCTTCCTCATCAGTGGTAGCAGTGGTGCAGATGCAGATATCCATACCACGGATCTTGTCCACCTTATCATACTCGATCTCGGGGAAAATCAGCTGCTCCTTCAGACCGAAGGCGTAGTTGCCACGGCCATCGAAGCTGTTGGGGCTGATGCCACGGAAGTCACGGACACGGGGCAGGGCCACGCTGAACAGGCGATCGAGGAACTCGTACATCTTAGCGCCACGCAGAGTGACCTTGACGCCGACATTTTCGCCCTCACGGAGCTTGAAGTTAGCGACGGACTTGCGGGCCTTGCAGATAATGGCCTTCTGGCCGGTGATGATACCCAGATCCTTGACAATGGCCTCGATCTCCTTGGCATTGTTCTTGGACTCGCCGCAGCCGACATTGATGACGACCTTATCGAGCTTGGGGATCTGCATAACGCTCTTGTAACCGAACTTCTTCATCAGGGAAGGAGCGACTTCTTCGGTGTACTGAACTTTCATTCTAGGTGCATTCATGAATTTACTCCTCCTTCAATTAGATTTCGGCGCCGCACTTGCGGCAGATACGGACCTTCTTGTCGCCCTCGGTCTTGTAGCCGACCCGGACGCCCTTGCCGCACTTGTCGCAGTACAGAGCGACCTTGCAGGTGCGGATGGGGGTTTCCTTCTTGACGATGCCACCGGTCTCGCCCTGACGGCGGGGCTTGGTGTGGCAGGTGGCGACATTGACGCCCTCAACAATGACCTTGTTGTCGGCGGGCATGGCAACCAGGACCTTGCCCTTGACGCCCTTGTCCTTACCGGACAGGACGATAACGGTATCGTTCTTCTTAATATTCATCCTTGCTACCCCCATTAGATGACTTCGGGAGCCAGAGACAGGATCTTCATGTAATCTCTGTCACGCAGCTCGCGTGCCACCGGTCCAAAGATACGGGTACCCTTGGGGTTCTTGTCGTCCTTGATGATGACAGCTGCGTTCTCGTCGAAGCGAACGTAGGTGCCGTCCTCACGGCGAACGCCACGCTTGGTGCGGACGATCACAGCCTTCACGACATCACCCTTCTTCACAGTGCCGCCGGGAGTTGCCTTACGAACGGAAGCGACGACCACATCGCCGATATTGCCGTACTTCCGCTTGGAGCCGCCCAGAACACGAATGGTGTGGATTTCCTTAGCGCCGGTGTTGTCGGCAACCTTCAGATAGCTTTCCATTTGAACCATAGTTGTCCGACCTCCTTACTTAGCTCTTTCAATGATGTTGATGAGTCTCCATCTCTTGTCCTTGGACAGGGGACGAGTCTCCATGACCTCAACGGTATCGCCGATATGGCACTCGTTGTTTTCGTCGTGTGCCTTCAGCTTGTAGGTCCGCTTCATGGTCTTCTTATAAAGAGGATGCTGGTAGCTATCCTCAACCGCAACCACAATGGTCTTGTCCATCTTATCGGAGACAACAGTACCAACTCTGGTCTTGCGGAATGCTCTAGTATTTTCAGTCATTTACGCTTCCTCCCTAGATCTTGGTCTCTTTCTCACGAATAATGGTCTTGACGCGGGCGATGTCCTTCTTGACAGCCGCAATCTGCATGGGGTTATCCAGCTGGTTGGTGGCATGCTGCATTCGAAGCATGAACAAGTCCTTCTTCAGACCCTCCAGCTTCTTGTTGAGCTCTTCAACAGTCAGGTTCTTGATTTCCTTTGCCTTCATCATTATTCACCACCAATCTCAGTAACAGGCTCTTCCTTCTTGATGATGCGAGTCTTGATGGGCAGCTTGTGCTGGGCCAGACGCAGGGCCTCACGAGCAACTTCCTCGGAGACGCCGCCGATCTCAAACATCACCTTCTGGTTCTTCACCACTGCGACCCAGCCTTCGGGAGCGCCCTTACCGGAACCCATTCGGGAACCCAGGCCCTTCTTGGAATAAGGCTTGTCGGGGAAGATTTTGATCCAGACCTTACCGCCACGCTTGGTATAACGGGTCATGGCGATACGAGCGGCCTCGATCTGATTACCGGTGATCCAGGCGGGCTCGAGGGCCTGGATGCCGTATTCACCGTAGCTAACCTTGTTGCCGCGGGTGGCGGTACCGGTCATACGGCCACGCTGCACTCTGCGGTACTTCGCTCTCTTAGGCATCAGCATTAGCGGTTACCTCCTTCGCGGTTGTAGTTTCTTCTCTCACCGTTGCGGCGGTCGCCATTGCGGCGGTCACCGTTGCGGCGGTCGCGGCGCTCACGACGCTCACGGGGAGCGGGCTCGGGAGCAGCTGCACGCAGGGTGGTGTTCAGAACCTCACCCTTGTAGATCCACACCTTAACGCCGATCCGGCCATAGGTGGTGGCAGCCTCAGCAAAACCGTACTCGATGTCGGCACGGATGGTCTGCAGAGGAATGGTGCCCTCGTGGTAGCTTTCGACCCGGGCGATTTCAGCGCCGCCCAGACGGCCGCCGCAGGTGACCTTGATGCCCTTGGCACCCAGACGGGTAGCCTGCTGCATGGCCTTCTTCATGGCACGGCGGAAGGAGATACGCTTCTCCAGCTGCTGTGCGATGTTCTCAGCGACCAGCTGTGCATTCAGGTCGGGGCTGCGAACCTCGATGACATTCAGGTTCACGCTCTTGCCCAGCTTGGCCTCGAGCTCCTTGCGCAGGTTCTCGATTTCAGCGCCAGCCTTGCCGATGACAACGCCGGGGCGAGAGCAGTTGATGTTGATCTTCACCTTGCCATTGCTGCGCTCGATCTCGATCTTGGCAACACCGGCAGAGTAAAGCTTGTTCTTCAGGTAGTTTCTGATGTTGTAATCTTCAACAATCAGATCGCCAACCTGGTCCTCACGGGCGTACCAGCGGGAATCCCAATCCTTGATAACGCCAACGCGCAGACCATGGGGATTAACTTTCTGTCCCATAGTAACCTCCTGTTAAGCCTTCTCGCTCACACCGATGGTGATGTGAGTGGTTCTCTTGAGAATACGAACGAAACCGCGTCTGGATGCGATTCTGCCACGCTTCAGCACGGGGCCGGGGTTGGCGATCACAGTGGAGACATACAGGTTATCCGCATTCATGCCGTTGTTGTGCTCAGCATTGGCAACAGCGCTCTTGAGCAGCTTAGCCATGGGCTCACAAGCAGACTTAGAAGTCTGGCTCAGATATGCGGCAGCGGTCTTAACGTCCTTGCCCCGGATCATGTCAGCAACAAGCTTAACCTTACGGGGAGACATACGGACGTACTTTACATGTGCAAAAACTTCCATTTCCGTACCTCCTTACTTGCTGTTGGCATTCTTGCTGCCAGAGTGACCACGGAAGGTTCTGGTGGGAACGAACTCACCCAGCTTGTGGCCGACCATGTCCTCAGTGACATAGACGGGAACGTGCTTGCGGCCGTCGTGGACAGCGATGGTGTGACCAACGAAGGAGGGGAAAATGGTGGAAGATCTGCTCCAGGTCTTCAGAACCTTCTTTTCGCCAGCCTTGTTGAGCTCCTCGACACGCTTATACAGCTCAGGAGCTACGAAAGGGCCTTTTTTAATACTTCTGCTCATTTCATTTCCTCCTTACTTGCTGTTTCTGCGCTTGACAATGAACTTGTCAGTCTGATTCTTGGTCTTACGAGTCTTATAACCCATAGCAGGCTTGCCCCAGGGGGTCACAGGACCGGGACGGCCAACAGGAGCACGGCCCTCACCACCACCATGAGGATGGTCGTTGGGGTTCATGACGGAACCACGAACGGTGGGACGGACGCCCATGTGGCGCTTCCGGCCGGCCTTGCCGATGTGGACATTCTCGTGGTCGATATTGCCGACCTGACCGATGCAGGCAGTGCAGTTCAGGAAAATGTAACGGACTTCGCCGGAGGGCAGACGGACCTGAGCCATGTCGCCTTCCTTAGCCATCAGCTGGGCAGCGGTACCGGCGGAGCGGACCATCTGTGCGCCGTGACCGGGCTGGAGTTCGATGTTGTGGATGATGGTACCAACAGGGATGTTGGCGATGGGCAGGCAGTTGCCGGGCTTGATATCAGCGGCTGCGGAGGAGATGACGGTGTCACCGGTGCGCAGGCCGTTGGGAGCCAGGATGTATGCCAGCTCGCCGTCCTCGTACTTGATCAGTGCGATGAAAGCGGAGCGGTTGGGATCGTACTCGATGCGCTGCACAGTAGCGGGCATATCCAGCTTCTGGCGCTTGAAGTCGATGATACGATACTTTCTCTTGTTTCCGCCGCCCTTATGACGGACGGTGATATGACCATAGCTGTTGCGACCGGCATGCTTCTTCAGGGTCTCAACCAGGCTACGCTCAGGTTTTGCCTGCTTATCCACACCGTCGAAAGCAGAGACAGTCATGTTACGCCGTGCGGGGGTAGTAGGCTTATAAGTTTTGATAGCCATTTGCGTTTACTCCTTTATTGAGATTGATTAGACCATGCCCTCGAAGAACTCGATGGTCTTGGAGTCAGCAGTCAGGGTGACGACTGCCTTCTTGTAGTCAGGACGGTTGCCCATGGGGTAAGCGCCGGTGCGCTTTGCCTTGCCCTGCATACGGATGGTGTTGACCTTAGCGACCTTGACATCGAAGATCTGCTCGACAGCAGCCTTGATCTGGGTCTTGTCAGCGTGGATGTCCACCATGAAAACGTACTTCTTGTCAGCGACGCTCTCCATGGACTGCTCGGTGATAACCGGTCTTCTGATGATATCGTAAGCGTTCATTATGCGAATACCTCCTCGATCTTGGCCAGAGCAGCCTGATCGACAACCAGCTTGTTAGCATTCACAATGTCATAAACATTGATGAGGTTGGCGAAGGTGACAGCGCAGCCGGGGATGTTGCGGCCGGACTTGACGATGATCTGATCGGCCTCAGCGGTAACGACCAGAGGCTTCTTCTCGGCGCTGACAGCGCTGAGGAACTTGGCGAAGTCCTTGGTCTTGATGGCGTCCATCTTGATGGAGTCGATGACAACCAGGTTGTTCTCCTGAGCCTTAGCGGACAGAGCGCTCTTGAGGGCCAGACGCTTCACCTTCTTGTTGAGGGTGTAGCTGTAATCTCTGGGCTTGGGAGCGAACACGATGCCGCCGTGGGTCCACTGAGGAGCACGGGTGCTGCCCTGACGGGCACGACCGGTACCCTTCTGTCTCCAGGGCTTACGGCCGCCGCCGGAAACCTCTGCCCGAGTCAGAGCGGACTGGGTACCCTGACGGGTGTTGGCCAGATGGTTCTTGACCACATCATGAACCACTGCGTTGTTGGGCTCGATGCCGAACACAGCTTCGGAGAGCTCGATCTCGCCGACCTGCTTGCCGGACATATCGTAAACAAAAGTCTTAGGCATGATTTATACTCTCCTTTCTTAGCCTCTTGCGGAAGCCTTCTGGGGGTTACGACCGGAAGCCTTCTGAGGATTCTTGCTGATTGCAGCAGCTGCGCTCTTGGTCTTGTTGTTCTTGACCGTGTTGCGAATGAACACCAGACCGCCCTTGGGGCCGGGAACGGCGCCACGAACAGCGATCATGTTCAGCTCTGCATCAACCTTCACAATGTCCAGGTTCTCGATGGTGACCTGCTCATTGCCCATCTGACCGGCGCCGATCTTACCGGGGAAGATCCGAGCCTGATGGGAAGAAGCACCCATAGAACCAGCATGACGATGGACAGGGCCGCCGCCGTGGGTCATATCGGTGCGATGTGCGCCGTGGCGCTTGACGACGCCCTGATAGCCGTGGCCCTTGCTGATGCCGGTCACGTCGATCTTGTCGCCAGCAGCGAAGGTGTCAGCCTTCACGGTGTCGCCGACATTCATGTCAGCAGCGCCGTCCAGACGGAACTCCTTCAGGTGACGCATTGCGGCAACGCCAGCCTTCTTCAGGTGGCCTGCCTCGGGCTTAGAGAGCTTGGATTCCTTGACATCCTCGAAGCCCAGCTGGACGGCGGTGTAGCCGTCGGTCTCGACAGTCTTCTTCTGGGTAACGACACAGGGGCCTGCTTCAATAACAGTCACAGGGATGACCTTGCCGCTCTCATCGAAGATCTGGGTCATGCCCACTTTTTTGCCGATGATTGCTTTCTGCATTTTGGTTTTCTCCTTTTATAATAGGTTATTGGTTGACGCCGGAACATTGGGTTTCCCTTGTCAACATGACCCGTCCGCCCGATGCCAGACAGTGCGGGCAGCCGTAATCGTTGTTACGTGATTACAGCTTTATCTCAATCTCAACACCGGCAGGCAGCTCGAGAGTCATGAGGGACTCGACGGTCTTCTGATTGGGGTTGAGAATATCGATCAGACGCTTGTGGGTTCTGCGCTCAAACTGCTCACGGCTGTCCTTGTACTTGTGAACAGCACGAAGGACGGTAACAACTTCCTTCTTGGTGGGCAGGGGAATGGGGCCGGAAACAGCGGCGCCGTTGCGCTTAGCGGTCTCCACGATCTTTGCAGCGCTGGAGTCGATCAGCTGATGATCGTAAGCCTTCAGACGAATGCGGATCATTTCATTGTTTGCCATGGTGTGTTTTCCTCCTTGAAAACGTACTCAGTTTTTGTTTGCCTGGGTACGGTGAACTGTTGTCCGCGCCTCCGTGCGTATCACTCCGGGCCATGAAAAATGGCCGACACTTGGCCGACCTCTCTCCAGAGCGCAGCGATATACGCAGACGCATCCGAACCGTTCAGCCGCCCGATGACCGGACATACTCCGCAGAAGTTACCGTCATAGACGCAATCTCCTGCTTCATCGCACCGCATGGTTATTTCTTCTAACTCATGCTGGAATATATTATCACAGGTTTTTCCGGATGTCAACCGTTTTTTCGGAAAAAGATACAAATTTTTCGCAAAATCTTTAGTGATTCCGATGGTATCCCCTTCTGTTTTTGTGATGATACCGACAGAGTTTATTTTGGTACATTTTGTCGGATCTCGGCGGTGTTTTTCCCCATCACTTCTATTATATAGTAGAAGCCCCACATTCTGTTGAATGTGGGGCAGGGATCATTTGATTTCCCAGAGGTTGATCTGCATGGCTTTTTCGTAGAGCCGCAGATAGCTTTCGTAACGGCTCTGGCCGATTTTTCCTTCCTCCAGAGCGGCCCGGACGGCGCAGCCCGGCTCCCTGCGGTGGGAGCAGTCGTTAAACTGGCATTGCCCCAGATATGGGGCAAATTCCGGGAAGGCGTATTGGAGATTTTCCTTGACGATCAGATCCATCTGGTCGGTGTCGAAGGAGGAAAAGCCGGGGGTATCGGCGATGAAGGCGTCCCCGATCTGATAGATCTGGACATGACGGGTGGTATGCCGTCCCCGGCCCAGCTTTTCGGAAACTTCCCCGGTGGCCAGCGCCAGCTCCGGCTCCAAGGCATTGAGCAGGCTGCTTTTTCCCACGCCGGAATTTCCGGTGAAGCAGGAAAATTTTCCGCTTACCAGCTTTCGCAGCTCCTCCACGCCCCGCCCGGTCTGGGCGCTGGTCTGAATGACCTGATAACCGGCATTGCGATAGATCTCCGCCAGTCGGTCGCCGGGATCCATGTCGAACTTATTGACCACCACGCACACCGGAACCTCCTGATTACCGGCGATGGCGGCCACCCGGTCGATGAGGAACGGCTCCGTCACCGGGTTGACATTGGCGGCGAACACCACCAGCAGATCCAGATTGGCCACGGCGGGGCGGACGAAGCTGTTTTTCCGGGGGAGGATCTTTTCCAGCATCCCCTTCCCTTTTTCCACGCTGATCTCCACCAGATCGCCCACCAGAGGCAGCTCGCCCCGGCGCATATGGCCTCTGGCCCGGCAGGTGACGGTTCCCTGCTCCGTGCGGACATCGTAAAAGCCGCTGAGGGAGCGGATGATTCTTCCAGTCTGTCTCTTATCCACCGAAATTCACCTTTTCCGTCCGATCCAGCTTGTCATTGATGTAGATCTCATATTCCTGCACCCCGATCCCGGTCATGGGAACCGTCACGCTGTCGGTTTTGGGCTGAACCATGGCATCGTACAGGGTTTTTCCATTCAGGACGATTTTGACCCGGAAGGGATCATCCCCGTCTTCGGTCAGGGCGATGGTCACATCCCGGCTGACCTCAGGGGGCTTGGTGGCCTCCGTCGGCGGCTCCGTGGGAGGTTCGGTAGGCTTGGGGCCGGAGGACACATAAAGAACGACCTTCTGTGCCACATCGTATTCCGTTCCGGCAGCCACGGACTGGCGCAGGACGGTATTCTTCTCCGCCTCGTTTTCCTCGACCTCGATCTTATAATTGCGGAAGCCCGCAGCGGTGAGCAGATCGATGGCCTCCTCCTTGGTGGCCCCCTCCATCTTTGGCATGGGGGCGTGGATGGCGCCCTCGGAGACATAGATGATGATCTCCGTCTCCACATTGGCCTTCCGGTTGACCTCCACGGAGAGCCGGGTCACCTCGTCCTTGGGCTGGATGCTTTCCTCATATTCCAGCCTGTATGACTTAAAGCCTGCCGTCTCCAAAATGCCGATGGCCTTGTTCACATCCATTTTTATCACATTGGGGACATTTTTTTCCACCAGTGCCGGGCCGTCGCTGAGGAACAGGGTCACGGTCTGTCCTTGCTCCAGCATCTGTCCCGGGGCAGGCTCGGTGCGGATGACCCTGCCCTTTTTGATTTCGTCGTGATGCTCCGTCCGGGTGATGACTACAAGATCCGCCTTGAGGTTGTTGAGGTAGTCCCGGGCATTCTTCTCGGACTGATCGGTGAGATCCCCCATGGGGATGTCGCTGCTCTCCTCAGCGCCCAGACTGATCCAGAGCTTCAGCTCCGTCCCGGGCTTGACCAGCGCTTTGGCCTCCGGCTCCTGCCGGGTGATGCCGCCGGTGGGGATGGTATCGCTGTACTCAAAATTCTGGGGACTCAGCTTAAGATCGGCGTATTTGGTCTTATCCAGCTCACTATAAACCTCTCCCACCAGATCGGGGACAGGGATCATGGCGTTTTCCCGGCTGAACAGGCCCTGATTCAGAAGCACCACCAGCAAAACCACCAGACCGATGACGGCAATGGCCGAGCAGGCCACCACGGCAACGGTCATGGTGCGGTTGCGGCTGGCCTCCTGTGCCTCCTGTTCCTCCCGCTGGCGTCTGCGGGCCTCGCTGGCGGCAGCCCGACGGCGGTTTTCCTCCTCCATCGGGGAGGAATTTCCCATGGAGACAGGGCTGCGTGGGACAGGATTGGGCGAAGCCGAGGCCGCAGGCCGGGGATTGGGCCGGGGCTGGGGATTGGGCCGGGGCTGGGGATTGGGATGAACGCTGGGAACCGGCTGAACGGGATGCTCCGTTCTGGCGGCGGCGATCCGCTCTGCGGTGGTTCTGGGCAGGGGGGAGGGCTGCTCTGCCGGGACAACGGGAATGGGACTGGCCATTCTCGCCGCATCGTCCAGAGAACCGGCGTTAAAATCAAAGAGGATGCTGGGATTTTTTCGGAATTCCTCCAGATCATAGAGCATTTCCGTGGCGCTGGCATAGCGCTTGGCCGGATCCTTTTCCATGGCCTTCATGATGATCTGCTCCAGACCGCCGGGGATATTGGGGTTAATCAGGGAGGGCATGGTGGGCTTGCCGTTGATGTGCTGGATGGCCACCGCCACCGGGGATTCCCCGTCGAAGGGAGGCCGTCCGGTCATCATCTCATACATGACCACGCCCAGAGAATAGAGGTCGCTTCTGGCATCCACCCGGCCGCCCTTGGCCTGCTCCGGGGAGATATAGTGGACGGAGCCGAGGGCCTCTTTGGTCAGGGTATTGCTTTTGGACATGATCCGGGCGATGCCGAAATCCGTCACCTTGACGCTGCCGTTTTTGAGAACCATCACATTATGGGGCTTGATGTCCCGATGGACGATGCCCCGGCTGTGGGCGTGTTCCAGTGCCTTGGCGATCTGCATCCCGAAGTGGAGCGTCTCCTTCCAGTTGAGGACGCCTTTTTTCTCCATATACTGCTTGAGGGTGATGCCGTCGATCAGCTCCATGACGATATAATCCGCCTCGTCGGTGGTGGACACATCGTAGACCGACACGATATTGGGATGACTGAGCATGGCAACGGCCTGACTTTCCGCATGGAATCTTCTGCGGAACTCCTCATCCTGAGACAGCTCATCCTTTAAGATCTTGATGGCGACCAGCCGGTTGAGCCGATGACAGCGGGCCTTATAGACCACCGCCATCCCACCGGTGCCGATGGATTCCAAAATTTCATACCGGTTATCCAACAGCCGGCCAATGTACTTATCATTTTCCATGGATTCTACTCCTTTCCATAAACCGGCTGTCAGGCCAGCACGAGAATGCTGGTCACATTATCCGGAGCGCCCCGCATGAGTGCAATATCCAGCAGGCGTTGGCAGCAATGCATCTGATCCTTTCCATAGACCACTTCAAAGAGGATCTCCTGATCCTCCACCACTCCGTGGAGGCCGTCGCTGCACAGCAGCAGCGCATCCCCGGGATCGAGCCGTCGGCGGAAGATGTCGCTTTCCACGGTCGGCTCCGTACCGACGGCCCGGGTGATGTAATTTTTCCCGGGATAGCTTCGGGCCTGAGACTGGGTCAGTTCTCCCCGGGTCAGCATCATCTGCACCAGAGAATGATCCCGGGTCAGCTGGCGGATGCCCTCCCGATTGATGAGATAGCATCGGCTGTCCCCCACATTGAGGACGGTGGCCCGATTCCCCCGGATATAAGCCGCCACCAGCGTGGTTCCCATGCCGGAGAACTCCTCGAACTGTCTGGCCTGCTCATAGACCGTGGCATTGGCCAGCTCTGCGCTGCTGCGGAGCATTTTTTCGATCTGCTCCAAGCTCATCCCGGGCTTGTGCTGCTGGCGAACCTCCTGTATGAACACATCCAGCGCCAGAGAGGAGGCGATGTTGCCGGATTTTGCGCCGCCCATTCCATCGCAGACCACGCAAAGCACTGCGCCGCCGCTCAATTCTTCGATTTGGTAAGCATCCTGATTCTGGCTGCGGACACAGCCCTGATGGGAAAGCCCCCAGTATTGCATACGCCTCTGCTCCCTTCGATCATTCGGATGATCCGTGTTCTTTGTTATACTTCCGGCGGAGCTGACCGCAGGAAGCGTCGATGTCGCCGCCCAGCGTCCGGCGGACAGTGGCCGGGATCCCGCCGTCCTCCAGCGTTTTCTGGAAGGCCGCCACCGCAGCCTTGGTGGAGGGCTTCAAGGGGCTTTCCTCCACATGGTTCAGCGGGATCAGATTGAAATGGGCCGGCAGTCCCCGCAGCCGCTTGAGCAGCAGCCTTGCGTCCTCGATCCGGTCATTGACACCGCCGATCATGGCATATTCAAAGGAGATCCGGCGGCCCGTCTCCCGGTAATAATCCCGGCAGGCAGCCAGCAGCTCCTCGGTGGGATAGGCCCGGTTGACGGGCATAATGGCGTCCCGGATCTCGTCGCTGGGGGCATGAAGGGAAACCGAAAGGGTCAGCTGGAGTTTTCGCTGGGCCAGCTCCCGGATCTTCGGCACCAGACCGCAGGTGGACAGGCTGATGTGGCGCATGGAGATGTTCATGCCCTCGGGGCTGTTGACCAGCTCCAGAAAGCGCAGCACATTTTCAAAATTATCCAGCGGCTCTCCGATGCCCATCAGCACGATATGGCTCACCGGCAGACCGGAGTCCACTTGGGTGAACAGCACCTGATCCAGCATTTCCTGCGGCTCCAGCTTCCGCACCAGACCGCCCAGCGTAGAGGCGCAGAAGGCGCAGCCCATCCGGCAGCCCACCTCGGTGGAGATGCAGACGGTGTTTCCGTAGTGATAGCGCATAAGGACGGTTTCCACACAGTTCCCGTCGGAGAGCATCCAGAGGTATTTGATGGTGCCGTCCTTCTGGGACTGCTGCTTTCGCACCACCTTGGGGGTGGTGAAGGGATACTGCCGGGCCAGCTTCTGCCGCAGCTCCTTGGAGAGATTGGTCATCTCGTCGTAGGAGCGCACGCCCTTATGCAGCCAGGTATAGATCTGTTTGGCCCGGAAGGCAGGCTGTCCCATATCCTTCAGGGCTGCCGTCATTTCCGGCAGGGTCATGGCTTTGATATTCATGGCTTCCTCCGCAGACGGCAGATGAAAAAGCCGTCCGTCTCAAATTCACCGGGCACCAGCGTCAGCATGGAACGCCGCTCCGGGCCGAAGATTTCCGGCAGCTCCATGGGCTCCATGGAGAACTCCGGGTGTTTTTTCAGGAACTTCTCCACCACGCCCTCGTTTTCCCGGCGCACCAGCGTACAGGTGGAATAGATCAGCACACCGCCGGGTTTCACATAGCGGCTCTGATTTTCCAGAATGTTCAACTGGAGCTGGGGCAGCTGCCCCATGGTGTCCGGGTCTTTGAAGCGGATGTCGGGCTTTTTCCGAATGATGCCGTAGCCGGAGCATGGCACATCCACAATGGCCGCATCCACCCTTCCCTCCAGCGCCGGGTCAAAGACCGTGGCATCGAAGCACCGGGCCTGAAGCTGGGTGATCCCCAGCCGCCGGGCGCTTTTTTCGATGAGGGGGATCTTATGCTCATGGACATCGGAGGAGAGAATGGTGCCTCTGCCTCCCAGAGCCATGGCGGCCGCAAAGCTTTTTCCGCCGGGGGCGGCGCAGCAGTCCGTGACGACCAACTCCCCGGGGGTCAGGCCCAGACCGTCCACCGCCAGCTTGGCTGCGGCATCCTGCACATAGTAAAGCCCCTGCCGGAAGGAATCCAGCTGCTCCAGATTTCCGGTAGCGCCCAGCACCAGACAATTTTTCAGCCACGGATGGGGTGCCGCCTCCACGCCCTCGGCTTCCAGCAGGGCTTCCAGCTCCGGGGCCGTGATCTTCAGGGTATTGACCTGAACCACCGTCCGGGGCGCCCCGTTGTTGGCCTCCAGCATCGGCTCCAGCCGAGGCTTTCCCACATAGCTTTCCAGCAGGGCCACCAGATTTTCCGGGTGGGAATACCGGGTGGGCAGATCCTGCGGCTCCTGCCAGTCCTGCTTGCGGGCGGCATTTCGCAGCACCGCATTGACCAGCGGCGCCGCATGGGGCTGTTTTTTGCAGTAGCGCTTGCACAGCTCCACCGATTCGTTCACCGCCGCAGAGCCGGGGATCTTATCCATCATCCGCAGCTGGTACAGCCCCAGATGGAGGATGTCCCGCACCACCGGGCGCAGATCCTTGAGCCGTCCGGTCAGCACCTGTTTGCAATAAAAATCCAGCAGGCTGCGATTTTGCAGCACCCCGTAGGCCAGCCGGGTGGCCAATGCGGCATCCCGTCGATCCAGACGGGCCTTGGAAATTTCCTCTTTCATCAGGCTGTTGGACCAGCCCTCTTCCTTCCGGCAGCCGATCAGCACCTCCAGTGCTGCCTGTCGGGCGGACATTTACAGCTCCAGCGGATGACCCCGGAAATAATCGGGTGCCGCCATCCGTTTGCCGCCGTCGGCCTGAAGCTGCCGGATCTCCAGAAGTCTGCCGTCGCCGCAGACCACACGCAGGCCCTTTTTCGTCAGCTCCACCGGGGTTCCGGGGGCCGCATCGGAGCTGCCCTCCACCAATACGGAGGCATGGAGCTTGAACTTGGTTCCGCCCAGCTCTGCGGTGGCCACCGGCCAGGGGTGCAGACCCCGGATCTGATTGTGAATTTCCCGGGCGGATCTGCTCCAATCCACGGGACACATGGCCTTATCCAGCATGGGAGCAAAGCTCACCAGCGCCGGATCCTGCGCCGTTCCCTTCACCGGGCCTTTGGCCATCCGGCCCAGCGTCTGACTGAGCAGGTCTGCGCCCAGCACCGCCAGCCGATCCAGCAGCTCCCCGGCAGTCTCGTTTTCCCCGATGGGGGTCTTGCGCACATCGATGATGTCGCCGGCGTCCATCTCCCGGCACAGATACATGGCGGTGACGCCGGTTTCCTCCCGTCCGTCCAGAACCGCCCACTGATAGGGAGCGCTGCCCCGATAGGAAGGCAGGACGCTGGCATGGATGTTGATGCAGCCCATGGCGGGAATATCCAGCACCCGCTGGGGCAGGATGCGTCCATAGGCCACCACGGCGCAGACGTCGGGCTTGAGGGCCGCCAGCTGGGCCACGGTTTCGTCCTCCCGGAAGGTTTCGGGCTGAAACACGGGGATCTCATGGGCCAGCGCCACCTCCTTGACCGGGGAGGCGATCATTTTCATGCCCCGGCCCTTGGGGCGGTCGGGCTGGGTGTAGACGCCCACCACCTCGAAGCCGTCGGCCAGAATTTTTTTCAGACAGGTCGCCGCAATGTCCGGCGTCCCCATAAATACCACTCGCATGGGATGCCCTCCCTTAGTCCATTTCCAGCTCTTCCTCGGTCAGATAGCGCTCCATGACCTCGGTGTAGAGGATGCCGTCCAGATGATCCAGCTCGTGGCAGAAGCACCGGGCGGTCAGTTCCTCGCCCTCGGCCTCGAACCAGCTGCCGTTGCGATCCTGCGCCCGAACCTTAGCGTGCATGGGGCGCTTCACCAGACCGTAGCGGCCGGGAACGGAGAGGCAGCCCTCGGGGCCTTCCTGCTCGCCGGAGGTTTCCAGCAGCTCGGGGTTCACCAGCTCCAGAATCTCGGTACCGTTGTCCACCAGCACCACCCGGCGCAGGATCCCCACCTGCGGAGCGGCAAGGCCCACGCCCTCTGCATCCAGCAGCGTCTCCTTCATATCGTCCAGCAGCTTATGGAGCTTTCCGTCGAAGGCCGTCACAGGCTTGCAGACCTTGTGCAGCACATCCTCTTTATCCGTATGAATCTTCCGAATTCCCATGGTAAAATCCTTCTTTCCTTATTCGTATCCGTTGACATCCGCAAAGGCGGACACCCCTCGATTGGCCCGATCCTGCATAAACTGCCGCAGGAAAAAGGCCAGCATCCGCCGATTTTCCCGGCTCATGGGGCAGCGCAGGGTCAGCCGGTAGCGGAAATGATAGTTGATTTTCATAACGGGACAGGGGGCCGGGCCGAGGAGCTGATAATCCTGCCCCTGCTGACACAGCCAGCCGTCCAATCTCTGGCGGAAGGCCTCTGCCCCCCGCAGCACCGATGCCTCGTCCTCGCCGGTAAAGGTCAAGCCGCAGACATCGCAGAACGGCGGCAGTCCGGTCACCCGGCGCAGGCCGATCTCCGTCTCGTAAAAGCCCTCATAATCCTGCTCGGCCCCCAGCCGGATGATCTGATGCTGGGGAACCATGGTCTGGATCACGGCCCGGCCCGGGGCATCCCCCCGACCGGCACGGCCCACCACCTGCGTCAGCATATTGAAGGTGGTTTCCGCCGCCCGATAGCTGTCGGCATACAGGCCCAGATCCGCATCCAGCACCCCTACCAGCGTCACATCCGGCAGGTTCAGGCCCTTGGCCACCATCTGGGTTCCGATGAGGATGGGCAGATGCTCCTTCTGAAAGCGCTCCAGAATTTTTTCGTGGGGGTTGGCGGCGCTGACGGTGTCCGCATCCATCCGCAGGATCTCCACATCCCGGAATTCCTGCTCCAGCTCCTCCTGCACCCGCTGGGTTCCAATGCCCACGGGCTTGAGGGGGCCGCCGCAGGCGGGACAGCGCCGGGGAACGGGCTGGGAAAAGCCGCAGTAGTGGCACATGAGCCGTCCGTTGGCGCTGTGATAGGTGAGCCGATTGGAGCAGCGGGGACATTCGGGGCTTTCCCGGCAGTCCACGCAGACCAGCGCTCTGGAATTGCCCCGGCGGTTGAGAAACAGGATGGACTGCTTTCCCTGATGGTAATTGTCCCGCAGGGCCTCCATGAGAAAGCGGCTGAAGGGGGAATCATTCCCTTCCTTCAGCTCCTGCCCCATATCCACGATGTCCACCCGGGGCAGGCTCCGTCCGTTGAACCGATTTTCCAGCCGATAGAGGGTGTAAAGTCCGGTTTTGGCCCGGTACATACTCTCCACGCTGGGGGTCGCAGAGCCAAGCAGCACCAATGCCTGTTCCCGGGCGCCCCGCCAGATGGCGACTTCCTTGGCGCAGTACCGGGGGGCATTTTCGGATTTGTAGCTCTGCTCCTGCTCCTCGTCCAGAATGAGCAGGCCCAGTCTTTGGCAGGGGGCAAACACCGCCGAACGGGTTCCCACGGCCACCCGGGCCTTCCCGGCCCGGATCCGCTTCCACTGATCGTACCGCTCTCCCGGGGAAAGGCTGCTGTGCAGGACTGCCACCTGATCTCCGAAATGGGCGGCCAGCAGGCTCAGGAGCTGGGGGGTGAGGGAGATCTCCGGCACCAGAAGCATGGCGCTTTTCCCCTGCTCCAGACACCGGGCAATAAGCTTGAGATAGACGGAGGTTTTTCCCGAGCCGGTGACGCCGTAAAGCAGGCTCACCCCGGGCTTTTCCCCATCCATCTGGGCGCACAGGCCCTCGTAGGCCCTGCGCTGTTCCTCATTGAGGATCAGGGGGCCGTCCAATTTGACAGGCCGAAGCTCCCGGCACCGCAGGACGGGCCGCTGGCCCAGCTTCACATAGCCCAGCTGCTCCAATCGGCTGACGGTAGCAGCCGAAGCGCCCGTATAATAACAGATGTCCTTGACTGCGGCGCTTCCCACGCCGCAGAGCATGGACAGCACCGCCCGCTGCATGGCGGCATTTTTGGGTCTTGTGGAAGCAAATTCCATGGCTTCCTCCGCAGAAGCGGCCAGAGTTGCAATTTTCTCGGTTTTATCGCCGGTTCTGCGCAGGAAGTCCGATTCCGTTGTGAGCCATTTTTTCCGCAAAAGATACCGAAGGGCGGCGGTGCGCTCCTCCTCCTCGGGAAAGGCCTCCCGGATGGCCTCGCCCTCTGCCGTTCCGCCCAGATCGGTCAGGAATTGGCAGATTTCCCGGGCGGTGTGCTGTCTTTGGCATTTTTCCCGCCAAGGAGCGTCGGGGGCCAAGGTGAAATGCTCCACGGTGCGAAACCACAGTCCACCGGGCAGCATGGCCCGAATGGCCTCATAAAAGGTGCAGAAATACCGTTCCCGGATGAAGGCGGCCAGATGGAGCATGGCTTCATCCAGCACCGGCTCCTCGTCCAGACAACGGCTGACCCATTTGAGGGCCGGATCCTCCCCCGGCTCCACAGACAGGACGATGCCCTCGGTCTGGCGGTTTCCGGCTCCGAAGGGAACGATGACCCGCATCCCGGGTCTGAGCTTCATTTCCTGCCCAAAGCAATAGGAAAAGGGCTTATCCATGGAAAATCGAGCAGCAAAAACTGCGATTTTTGCAAGCATTGGCCCTTTTCCTCCTTTGGTTCTACTTCATGTACTCGGTTTTCAGCTCGGCAGCCAGCTTATCGTCAGCGACCTCCTGAATGGCCAGGGTGACGGGCTTTTCCGGCAGATCTTCGCCCAGGGCATTGGCCTCGTCAGCGATCTGGCGGGCCCGCTTGGCGACCACATTCACCAGCAGGTAACGGCTGTCGATACGATCCAGAAGATCAGCAATCGGGGGGTAAAGCATAGTAAGATTCCTCCATTATTCTTCATCCGCTTTTTCAGCGATGATTTTCAAAATTTCCTTGGCGCAGCGATCCACATCGTCGTTGACCACCACATGGTCATAGCGGCTGCGCTGTTCCAGCTCCCATTTGGCACGATCCAGCCGCAGCTCGATCTGCTGGGGGCTGGTATCGCCCCGGCCTCTGAGCCGGCGCTCCAGCTCCTCCACGCTGGGCGGCATGATAAAGATGAGGGTCGCATCGGGGCAGGCCTCCTTCACATGGAAGGCGCCCTTCGGCTCCACATCCAGAATCACATTTTTGGTTTCCGTCAGCACTTCCAGCTGGCGGCGGGGGGTTCCGTAATAGGTTTCGTTGTGGAAATCATATTCGAGCATCTCGTTATCGTCGATCATCCGCCGGAATTCCTCCACGCTGACAAACACATAATGGACGCCGTCGATTTCGCCGGGTCTGGGGCTTCGGGTCGTAGCCGAGACGGAGAACTGCAAATCCTCCCGCTGGGCCATGACCTGCTTGAGTACCGTGCTTTTTCCCACGCCGGAGGCGCCGGAAATCACAAACAGCTTTCCCTTGGACATCATTCTTCCTCCTCATCACTGGTGCCGGGATGGTTCATGGATCGATCCAGAATGGACTCCGGCCCGATGGCAGACAGGATCACATGATCCGTGTCCATGAGCAGCACCGACTTGGTTTTTCTGCCGTAGCTGGCATCGATCAGCATACTGCGATCTCTGGCCTCTTGGATCACACGCTTGATGGGGGCCGAATCCGGACTGACCACCGCAAGGATCCGTCCGGCTGCAACCATATTTCCAAAGCCAATGTTGATTAACTTCATCTTTTTTCTCCGTAACAGCCGAATTTATTCCAGATTCTGGGTCTGTTCCCGAATCTTCTCGATTTCGGCCTTGATCTCCACCACGATCCGGGCGATTTTCACATCGGTACACTTGGAGCCGGTAGTATTGGCCTCCCGATTCATCTCTTGGATCAGGAAATCCAGCTTCCGACCCACGGCGCCGCCGGCACTCAGCATGGTGTTCATCTGCTCCAGATGGCTTCTGAGCCGGACGGTCTCCTCGTCCACCGCCACCTTGTCGGCAAAGATGGCCGCTTCGGTGAGGATGCGGCTTTCGTCCAGTGCCTTGTTTTCCAGCACCTCCCGCATTTTTTCCTCCAGACGGCGGCGGTAATCCTCCACGGTCTGGGGGCTGGCCTGCTCCACCTGCGCCACAAGGCCCAGAATGGTCATGCCTCTGCTTCTCAGATCGGCCTCCAGCGCAGCGCCCTCGGCCGAGCGCATGGCGTCATAGCTTTCCAGCGCCTTTTCCACCACGCCCAGCAGATCCTTTTGCAGCTGCGCCTCGTCCACATCGGGCTTCTCCACCACGAACACCTCGGGCATTCTGGCCAGAGCGGTGACGGAGGTATCGTCGGTGATGCCGTAGGCTTCGGCCATCTGGTGCATTGCCGCCAGATACCCCTCCACCACGGGCTGATTGAGGCTGATTTTCACCTCAGAGCTGTCCGCCCCGGCGCAGGTGATGAACACATCCACCTTGCCCCGGGAGACATTGGCCTTCACGAGCTGCTTCACCGCATCCTCGGCGAAGGAGAAGGCTCTGGGCATTTTCACGGTGCAGTCCAGATAGCGGTTGTTCACCGAACGGATCTCCACCGTAAATTCCCGACCGTTTACCGTTTCCACGGCACGGCCATAACCGGTCATGCTTTTAACCAAGCTGATGCTCTCCTTTACTGTCGGCTGCCTCCTGTGGGAAGGCGTAGCCGGTAATCGTATAACAAGTTTTCTGCTGTCTGCCGCTTCGGCCCAAGGCGACCGCAAGGCCCATCCCCAGCGCAAAGCCCAGACAGGCCCAGCCCGGGCCGTTTCGACCCAAGGCCGCCGCCAGCCCATAGCCCAGAAAGAACAGGCCCAGCGGCAGTCCGTAGACCAGCGCCGCCGTTCCCAGTACGAAGGAGCTGGCGCTCTCCACCCGCACCTCGGCTCCCACCGGTGCGCCGATGGGATTGTCCGCCCGGAGCAGGAGCTTCTGTTCTCCCTCGCCGCAGCCGGAGCAATGGCGGCAGTCCCCGGAGCAGGCGCTGCGCCGGGTATGCAGCACCTCGGCCTGTCCGTTTTCCAGCAGCCGATGGACAATGACGATCTGTTCCATGGGCTACTCTGCGGGGGCCGCCGGGGTCACATTCACCGACACGCTGTATTTGCCCACCAGACCCAGATCCTGATACGGCTCCGCAAAGATCACCGTCGGCTCCACGGCGGCGGTATTTTCCACGCCGCTGAGATCCACCTGCAAGGTGATATGCTCCAGCTGCAAGGACTGGATCTTCTCCTTGGGGCCACGGACGGTGACGGTCAGCTTTTTGGTCAGCAGCTCGGCCTGCATCCCCTCGGGGACATTGACGGTCTGGATATTGGTCACGGTCAGCTCCTTGCGGCTCAGCTCCGGGAAGGTGATTTTCACCGTGACTTCGGTCACGCCGCTGAGGTTTGTGATGCCCTCGGGCAGACTGATGGGGAAGGTGCGTTCGGTATTGGTGATGACATCCCCCAGATTGATGGTGCCGACCACCAGCTCATTGATCTTCTCCAAAGCGGTATCGCTGCCGGAAATATCGATGAATTCCGTGTCCAGATTGAGGAGGGTGCTGTCCAGCGTAGCGCCGCCGCCGGGGTTCACATTGACCTTGACGGGGATGCGCTTGGTGGCCGCAATGGGAACCTCCACCCGGATCTCCTCCACATTGGTTCGGATGAGGGCGGCGTCCACCGGCTCGTTCTGCTCATTTTGGAGGATATAGCGATAGCTTTCGCTGATGGTTTCGGTACGGCCGGAGCAGTCCACCTGAATATAGGCGTGGTGGATCTGATCCACCACCTCGGCCGGGCCTTCCACGGTAATGGTTTCGTTGTCCAGCACGGTCTTGGGCTTATCCATGATGAAGCCGTCCTTGACCTTGCCCACGAATTCCACCACCACGGGAACCTCGGGATTGCGCTTGCGCTCGGCCACCTTGATGGTCACATTCCCGGGGACCTTGTTGACCACCTTCACATCGGTGGGTGGGACATTGCCGGGGAAGGCGATGGTGTAGCTCACCTCATGCTCGCCGGGGTTGTAGATGCCCGTCAGGTCGGCCTTGAGGGTCAGGTTATCGGAATTGATGTTTCGCAGATTGGTTCGATTGCTCTGCAGATCCAGCTGGACTCGCAGATCGGTGTCGGAGACCAGCATCAGGCCCCGGTCAGAGAGGACGGATTCACCCTCCAGCACCACCGGGATATTGTAATAGCTGCTGACCTGATTGGGATTTTCCACCTTGATGACATACATCCACAGGCCCACCGCAATGAGAACGGACATCAGCGCCGCCGTCATTTTATTTTTCATGGTTTTTATCCCCCTTTTGCAGCTTCTGCTGGATTTTCCCGAGGAAGCCGGTCTGCTGCTTTGCGCCCTCGTCCCTGCACAGCTCCATACGCAGGAGCCGCTCCAGCGTCTGGGGGGCCAGATGCCGCTTGAGCATTCCGCCCACAGCCACGGAAATGGTTCCGGTCTCCTCGGACACGATGACCACCACCGCATCGGAGACCTCGCTCATGCCCACACCGGCCCGGTGCCGGGTGCCCAGATCTGCGCTGAGGCGATTGCTCTCGGACAGGGGCAGGACACAGCCGCAGGCGGCGATCTTTCCGTCCCGGACGATCATAGCGCCGTCGTGGAGGGAGGCATTGGGAAAGAAGATATTCCGGATCAGCTGCTCGGACACCACGCCGTTGACGATGGTGCCGGTTTTGAAGTAATCGTCCAGACTCTGGTTCCGGGCAAAGACGATCAGGGCGCCCACCTTCTGGCGGCTGAGAATATCGCAGGCCATGACGGTCTGGCTGATTACATGATCCATTTCCTCGGTCTGCTTCTGGCGGCCCAGCAGGCCCCGCAGGCTGGTGGATCCCAGATGATCCAGCATCCGCCGCAGCTCCGGCTGGAACAGCACCACCAAGGTCACGAGGCCGATGGCCATGACCTGATTGATGAGGAAATGGAGGGTATAAAGGTTCATCAGATCCGTGATGAGAGAAACCACAATAATGGCCACGACCGCCTTGGCGATCCGCATGGTCGTGGTGGTGCGGATCATCCGCAGGATCCGGTAGATGAGATATGCGACCAGTACAATATCCAGATAATCCGACCAGACCATGCCGGTGAGCTGCTGAAACATATCCTGTAATGCTTCCATCTTCGCTGCTGCCCCGTTTCTTGCATATATTTAGGGTTTTCAGCGGAATTTTCAAAATCCGGATAACAACCCTATTATCTGTTCTATTATAACGGATTGCCCCCCCAATGGCAAGAGATAAACTGTAAAAAATTCTTGTCGCAAAGCCGGGAAAAGTTGACACCTCTCCCCTGTTTCGGCAAAAAAGAGCTGCCCAGCGGGCAGCTCTCCTGCTTATTCCTCCAGCAGACAGACACTATGGCAGCTCAGGCCCTCCAGCCGTCCGGTGAAGCCCAGATGCTCCTCGGTGGTGGCCTTCACATTCACCCGGTCCGGGGCGATTTCCACCGCCCGGGCGATGTTTTCCCGGATGGCCGGGATATGCGCCTTGAGCCGGGGCTTCTGGGCGATCATGGTCACATCGATGTTGCTGATGCGGTAACCTGCCGCCCGCACCTTCCGGGCCACCTCCTGCAGCAGCACCACGGAATCCGCTCCCTTGTAGGCCGGGTCGGTGTCGGGGAAATGGGTGCCGATGTCCCCCAGTCCGGCTGCCCCCAGCAGGGCATCGGAAACCGCATGGAGCAGCACATCCGCATCGGAATGGCCGTCCAGTCCCCGCTCATAGTCGATTTTCACACCGCCCAGGATCAGATCCCTGCCCTCCACCAGCCGGTGTACATCATATCCGTGTCCAATTCTCATTGTGCTTCCTCCATCAGCATTTCCGCAAGCTTCAAATCAAAGGGAGTGGTGACCTTCAGGTTCCGCTCCTCCCCGGCAACGACCTTGACCTTCATGCCCAGCTTTTCCACCGCCGAGCAATCGTCGGTCATGGCAAAGCCCTGTTCCTCTGCCGCCGCCAGCGCCGTTTTCAGCAGATCCAGATCAAAGACCTGAGGGGTCTGGACGGCAAACAGGCGGCTCCGATCCGGGGTGGCGTCCACCAGACCGCCGGTACAGATTTTAATGGTGTCCTTCACGGGAACCGCCGGGACGGCGGCGGCATAGCTGTTGGCCGCCCGAACCACCCGGTCGATGAGCTGAGGGGTCACCAGCGGTCTGGCCCCATCCTGCACGGCGGCCAGCTGGATCTTCTCCGAAAGCATGGAAAGCCCCTGCTCCACCGATTCCTGACGGCTGGCGCCGCCCAGTACCACGGCCTTCACCTTTTCCTCCCCCCGGCACAGCTCCATGATGGGGCCGATCAGATCCTCCCGGGTGACGATGACGATTTCCCGGATGGCCTCGCAGGCGGCGAAGGCCCGGACGGTATGGACGATCATGGGCTGCCCCCGCAGCGGGGCCATGACCTTGTCGATGCCGCCCATCCGGGAGGCGGTTCCGGCGGCTACGATCACGGCGCCGCAGGGCCGCAGCTTCAGGGCCTTTCGGGCCAGATCGGTATATTTCTGCAAATCCATGTTACAGCTCCTCCACGATTTTTTTGAATGTCTCTCCCCGAACCATGAAATTCTTGAAGCGGTCGAAGGAAGCGCTGGCAGGGCTCATCAGCACCACATCCCCCGGCTGGGCCGCAGCAGCCGCCGCCCGGATGCAGTCCTCGAATTCCTCCACCCGGGTGATTTCCGGCTTTCCCGGCTGATATTCCACAGACTCCACCACTGCCCTGTGGATTTTTTCCGCCGTAGCGCCGGTGAGGAACAGGTGCTTGACATGGGCGCAGATCTCCGGCCCCAGCACCTCGTAGGGGATGTGCTTGTCGTAGCCCCCGGCGATCAGGATCACCGGCTCCGGGAAACTTCGCAGTCCGGCGATGGTACGGCTGGGGGAGGAAGCGATGGAATCGTTATAGAAGCGGACTCCGTCCCTGACCCGAACCAGCTCGATGCGATGCTCCACCCCGCCGAAGCTCCGGGCCACCTGCCGGATGCTCTCCTTGGAAACAAGGCCCTCGGTGGCGGCGATGGCCGTCATATAATTTTCCACATTATGGATGCCCGGCAGCAGGATCTCCCGGGCATCCAGCACCGCTTCGGCCCTGCCGTCTCTGGCCAGATAGATTTGGTTATCCTCCAGATAGACCCCGTTTTCCACGGCCCGCTGCCGGGAGAACCAGTGGGTACGGCCCGGGCCTTCCCCCGCCATGGCGGAAGTGATGGCATTGTCGGCATTCAGCACCAGCAGATCCCCGGGCTGCTGAAAGCGGAACACATTTTTTTTGGCATCGATGTATTCCTGCATATCCCGATGGACATCCAGATGGTTGGGGGCCAGATTGGTAATGACCGCCCGCTGGGCGCTGCGGCGCATATCCATGAGCTGGAAGGAGCTTAACTCCACCACGGCGTAGTCCTGCGGCTCCATCCGGGGGATCTGGGACAGCAGGGGGGTTCCGATGTTGCCGCCCAGAAAGACCCGCCTTCCCTCCTGCTTCAGCAGCTGGGAGATCAAGGTTGTGGTGGTGGTTTTACCGTCGGAGCCGGTGACGGCGATGGTGTGGCAGGGGCAAAGCTCGAAGAACACCTCCATCTCCGAGGTGATTTCCGCTCCCCGCTCCCGCAGACCCACGAGAGCCGGGTTGTCCGGGTGCATCCCCGGGGTGCGGAACACCAGCTCCGCCTCGATCCCCTCCAGATACCCCTCTCCCAGACTGAGGGTGCAGCCGGCCTGCTCCAGCTCCAGCACCTCCTCGTCCAGCTTTTCCCGGGGCGTCCGGTCACAGCCGGTGACGGTACAGCCATGGGACAGCAGCAGCCGCACCAAGGGCCGGTTGCTGACCCCCAGCCCCAGCACGGCGATCTTTCTGCCTCGCAGACCTTCAAAATAGGAATCAAATCCGTTCATACAGGTATCCTCCATCTCATTTTCGATACCATCAGTATATCTCCTCAAAAAAGATTTTGCAAGATGTTTGACAACTGGCCTTTCATGCTGTAAAATAGGGAGGCAACTGGGTTGGACAGCCGCGCACGGCAGCCGAAAGGCTCCGTGTGAGGAAAGTCCGGGCTCCATAGGGCAAGGATAACGGGTAACGCCCGCCGAGGGTGACCTCAGGACAAGTGCAACAGAGAGATACCGCCGGATCTCGGTTCGGTAAGGGTGAAAAGGTGCGGTAAGAGCGCACCCGGGCCATGGAGACATGGCTGCGCTGTAAACTCTATCCGGAGCAACACCGTGTGTTGGGACATAAGACTGGCCCGGTCGTCCCCAAGAGGTGGCTGGAACCTGTGAGCAATCGCAGGTCTAGATAGATGGCTGTCAAGACAGAACCCGGCTTATAGACCCAGTCGCACCAGAACACCGCCATGTTTGGCGGTGTTTTTCTATTCTCTCCCCCCAGCTCCCCCCGAAGCTTCGCCCTTTCTCCTGCGCCTCTCCCCCTTTTCTCCCGGAGCAAAACCACGACAAAAAAGCCCCAACCTTGCGGTTGGGGCTTCTTCACTTCAAGCAAAACTCGCTAGGGGCGAATTAGGCCTCGATCTCGGTGACAACACCGGAACCGACGGTACGGCCACCCTCACGGATAGCGAAACGCAGGCCCTTCTCGATAGCGATGGGGGTAATCAGCTCAACATCCATGATGACGTTATCGCCGGGCATGCACATCTCGGTGCCCTCGGGCAGGGTGATGATGCCGGTGACGTCAGTGGTACGGAAGTAGAACTGAGGTCTGTAGTTGTTGAAGAAGGGAGTATGACGGCCGCCCTCTTCCTTGGACAGAACGTAGACCTGGCCCTTGAACTTGGTCAGGGGATGGATGGAGCCGGGCTTGCAGAGAACCTGACCTCTCTGGATGTCCTTCTTGTCCACGCCACGCAGCAGAGCGCCGATGTTATCGCCAGCTTCTGCGTAGTCCAGCAGCTTGTGGAACATCTCGATGTCGGTAACGGTGGAGTTCTTCTTCTCCTCGGACAGGCCAACGATTTCGATAGCCTCGTTCTTCTTGATCTGGCCACGCTCAACACGACCGGTAGCAACGGTGCCACGGCCGGAGATGGTGAACACGTCCTCAACGGGCATCAGGAAGGGCTGGTCAGCCTTACGGTCGGGAGTGGGGATGTACTCATCGACAGCAGCCATCAGCTCCTTGATGGGAGCGTACTCAGCAGCGTCCAGATCCTTGGACTCGGAGATCAGAGCGTTCAGAGCGGAACCCTTGATGATGGGGCACTCCTCGTCGAAGCCGTACTCAGCCAGGGTCTCACGGATTTCCATCTCGACCAGCTCCAGCAGCTCCTCGTCGTCAACCAGGTCAGCCTTGTTCATGAAGACCACGATTGCGGGAACGCCGACCTGACGAGCCAGCAGCAGATGCTCACGAGTCTGAGCCATGGGGCCGTCGGTGGAAGCGATAACCAGAATAGCACCGTCCATCTGAGCAGCGCCGGTAATCATGTTCTTGATGTAGTCGGCGTGGCCCGGGCAGTCAACGTGTGCGTAGTGACGGTTGTCGGTCTCGTACTCAACATGAGAGGTGTTGATCGTGATACCACGAGCCTTCTCCTCAGGTGCCTTATCGATGGAAGCGTAGTCCTCGAAATCAGCGTAGCCCTGCATGGACAGGTACTTGGTGATCGCTGCGGTCAGAGTGGTCTTGCCGTGGTCAACGTGGCCGATGGTGCCAATGTTGACATGAGGCTTCGTTCTTTCAAACTTCTGCTTTGCCATTTTGGATTTTCCTCCTAATGAAATAAAATGGAAGTAATAAACGGTTTTTATGCACTTCTGGGTTCATGATACTACATTTCGCCCGGAAACACAAGAGGAATTTTTTAGATTCCTCAAATCAGGGGTAAATTCCTTTACCCCTGAAGTTTTAAGGCTTAACCCTTGGAACGAGCCTTGACGAGTTCCTCAGTCTTGGACTTGGGCAGCTCGGCGTTGTGGCTGGGCTCCATGGTGTACTGGCCACGGCCCTGAGTCTTGGAACGCAGGTCGGTGGCGTAGCCGAACATTTCGGCCAGAGGCACATTGGCGTCGATCTGGACAGCACCGGTTCTGGTGATCTGGCCCAGAATGTTGCCACGGCGAGCGGTGACGTCGCCGATGACGACGCCCATGTACTCGTCGGGAACGGTGATGGAAACCTTCATGATGGGCTCCAGAATAGCGGGGTTTGCCTTCCGGCAGGCTTCCTTGAATGCCATGGAACCGGCAATCTTAAATGCCATTTCGGAGGAGTCAACCTCGTGGTAGGAACCGTCATACAGGGTGACCTTCACATCGACAACGGGGTAACCGGCCATGACGCCGGCTTCCATTGCGCCCTGAATACCTGCATCGACAGCGGGGATATATTCCTTGGGAATAGCGCCGCCGACGACAGCATTGACGAACTCATAGCCCTTGCCGGCCTCGTTGGGCTCGACACGGATCTTAACATGACCGTACTGGCCCTTACCGCCGGACTGACGGGCATACTTGGTGTCCTGCTCCACGCTCTTGCGGATGGTCTCCTTGTAGGCGACCTGAGGAGCGCCGACATTGGCCTCGACCTTGAACTCACGGAGCAGACGGTCAACGATGATCTCCAGATGAAGCTCACCCATACCGGCGATGATGGTCTGACCGGTTTCCTGATCGGTGTAGGTCCGGAAGGTGGGATCCTCCTCTGCCAGCTTGGACAGAGCGATGCCCATCTTCTCCTGACCGGCCTTGGTCTTCGGCTCGATGGCGACGGAGATAACAGGCTCGGGGAAGACCATGGACTCGAGGATGATGGGATGATCCTCATCGCAGAAGGTATCACCGGTGGTGGTGTTCTTCACACCGACAGCGGCGGCGATGTCGCCTGCGTAGACCACATCGATGTCCTCTCTGTGGTTGGAGTGCATCTGCAGGATACGGCCCAGTCTCTCCTTGGAGCCCTTGGTGCAGTTCAGCACGGTGGAGCCCTTCGTGAGGGTACCGGAGTACACACGGAAGTAGCACAGCTTACCAACGAAGGGGTCGGTTGCGATCTTGAATGCCAGAGCGGAGAAGGGAGCCTCATCGGAAGCAGGACGGAAGTCCTCCTCGCCGGTCTCAGGGTTGATGCCCTTGATGCCCTTCTTGTCCAGAGGGCTGGGCATGAAGTCCACAACAGCGTCCAGCAGGGGCTGAACACCCTTGTTCTTGTAGGAAGTACCGCAGCAGACAGGAACCATGTCGTTTGCGATGGTGGCCTTACGGATGCAGGCCTTGATCATGTCAACGGGAACCTCCTCGCCTTCCAGATACATCATAGCGATGTCATCGTCGAAGGTGGAGACGGCGTCCATGAGCTTCTCACGGTACTCGTTGGCCAGATCGACCATATCCTCGGGGATCTCCTCCTCACGGATATCCTTACCCAGATCATCATAGTAGACCTCAGCCTTCATGTTGATCAGGTCTACGATACCCTTGAAGAAGGTCTCGGAGCCGATGGGCAGCTGGATGGGCACAGCGTTGCACTTCAGCCGCTCGTCGATCATATTGATGACCCGGTAGAAGTCAGCACCCAGAATGTCCATCTTGTTGACATAGATCATACGGGGTACTCTGTACTCGTCAGCCTGACGCCAGACAGTCTCAGTCTGGGGCTCGACACCGCCCTTGGCGCACAGAACGGTAACAGCACCGTCCAGCACACGCAGGGAACGCTCGACCTCAACGGTGAAGTCCACGTGGCCCGGGGTGTCGATGATGTTCAGGCGGCAGCCCTTCCAGAAACAGGTGGTAGCTGCGGAAGTGATGGTAATACCACGCTCCTGCTCCTGGCTCATCCAGTCCATGGTGGCAGAGCCGTCATGGGTCTCACCGATCTTGTAGTTCTTGCCGGTGTAGAACAGGATACGCTCGGAAGTGGTGGTCTTACCGGCATCGATGTGAGCCATGATGCCGAAATTTCTGGTATTTTCCAGGGAATACTCTCTAGCCATAGCAGTGTATCTCCTTTATTACCAGCGGAAATGGCTGAATGCCTTGTTGGCTTCTGCCATCTTATGGGTATCTTCACGCTTCTTCACGGCGTTGCCGGTGTTGTTGGCAGCGTCCATGATCTCAGCGGCCAGACGCTCCTTCATAGTGTTCTCACTACGAGTGCGGCTGTAATTGGTCATCCAGCGCAGACCCATGGTCTGACGACGAGCGGGACGAACTTCGATAGGAACCTGATAGGTGGCACCACCGACACGACGAGACTTGACTTCGACTGCGGGCATGACATTCTCCATAGCCTGCTGGAAGACTTCGAGACCATTTTTACCGGTCTTATTCTCGACGATTTCGAACGCACCATAAACGACCTTCTGGGCAACACCCTTCTTGCCGTCGAGCATGATGCTGTTAACGAGCTTGGTAACCAGAACAGAATTATAGATAGGATCAGGCAGAACCTCTCTCTTAGGAACATTACCTCTTCTGGGCACTTTGCTTCCCTCCTTCATAATATAATGATTTCATCGGTACTCGAAAGTATTTTCACTTTCTGCTTTCGTTGTGCCTGCCAACAAGAGGATTTTCTATATATAAAAACCCACATTGGCAAGGCTTTGCCTTGCTGTAAGGCGGAAAAAATTCAAGTTTTGAAAAAGAAGCTTCGATTACTTCTTCTTGCCGGCCTTGGGCCGCTTTGCACCGTACTTGGAGCGGGCCTGCATACGGTTCTGGACGCCCTGGGTATCGAGGGTGCCACGGATGATGTGGTAACGGACGCCGGGAAGGTCCTTCACACGGCCGCCACGAATCAGAACCACGGAGTGCTCCTGCAGGTTGTGGCCGATACCGGGGATGTAAGCGGAAACTTCCATACCGTTGGTCAGGCGGACACGAGCGATCTTACGAAGTGCGGAGTTAGGCTTCTTAGGAGTGGTGGTACGGACTGCGGTGCAGACGCCACGCTTCTGAGGGGAAGCCAGAGTAGTCTCCTCATTGGTCAGAGTGTTCAGACCTCTCTGCAGAGCGGGAGACTGGGACTTGTAGACAGGGCTCTTACGGCCATTTCTTACGAGCTGGTTAAAAGTAGGCATTAATAGTTCTCCTTTCTTAACATTCTCGCCAGTCGGCGGGTATCTATTTCTTTGGACGGATGTCCAGAAGAAATCAATGAGATTCGACGGTCGCAGCCGCCGCAGCACCCACATCGATTCCGCAGGCGCTCCCCAGATCGCACATTCTTGCGACCCAGTGATATGGCACTCGGTACTGCTGACACAGCGCCTCCAAAGGTGCCGTCATGGCAGGATCCGCATCCTCGGCCAGAAAGACCTGACGCACATCCCCACGAAGCAGGGCTTTTTTGAGCTGCTTCGCACCGACAATGATCTGGTGATTGGAAAGTTCCTCCAGAATGTCGGTTTCCAGAGAACCCCTTGTAATTAGAGTATCCATACAAGACTGTATTATACATATTTTTCCCGAAAAGTCAATGAATTTCCTCCAAAAAATTCTAACATTTTTTCCCGCCCGGAAGGGATTTTTCCTGTGCAAAAGGCTTTACAGAAATGGATCCAAATGGTATTTTCCTATGGCATAATCAGGCAGGATGTGCTATACTGGGGGCATCACAACCAAGGAGGAATCGTTATGACTCAGATTTCCACTGCCAATGCACCCGCCGCCATCGGCCCCTATTCTCAGGGCATGATCTGCGGCTCCACTGTCTACTGCTCCGGGCAGATCCCCGTGGATCCTGCCACCGGTGCCATTGCCGAGGGCATCGAGGCGCAGGCTCACCAGAGCTGCCGCAATGTGGCCGCCGTTCTGGCCGCCGCAGGCAGCGATATTTCCAAGGTGGTCAAGACCACCTGCTTCCTGTCCGACATGGCGAATTTCGCCGCTTTCAATGCGGTCTATGCCGACTACTTTGTGAGCAAGCCCGCCCGGAGCTGCTGTGCTGTCCGGGAGCTGCCCAAGGGCGTTCTGTGTGAGATCGAAGCCATTGCCGAGCTGTAACCCCCTGCACACCCAAGCCCCGGATCCCTCCGGGGCTTATGCTTTCCAAAAAATTTCAAAAAATACTTGACAATTCCATGGAATGTGGTATAATGCATCTTGTTCCAAGCATGGAGGCTTAGCTCAGCTGGTTAGAGCGCTTGCTTCACACGCAAGAGGTCACAGGTTCGAGTCCCGTAGTCTCCACCATGAACAGAAACCGCAACTTTTTAGTTGCGGTTTTTTCTTTATTCAAGAGCAGTCGAACCGTATTTCGCTTTGGGATGGTCTGTTGTCTATGGGCAGAGCCGTGCCCGGTAACGCTTTTGCGCAGGTGCGTTTTCGGTTGATGGGATGGAGGGAACCGTAAGAACCCTTCCCATGACTTCCGAGGTAGCGTCACCGGGCGGGTCAGGGCGAAAACGATAACAGACCAGCTTTGTGCGAAATTCGGTTCGAGTCCGGTTTGCAGATAAAAAAAGGAACCAGCAAAAGCTGGTTCCTTACTTGGTGCCGGTGACCGGACTCGAACCGGTACGCCATCGCTGGCGGAGGATTTTGAGTCCTCTACGTCTACCATTCCATCACACCGGCAGGTACTTCCACATTATAATATATATGTCCACAATTTGCAAGCCCTAATTTTACCCTTGCGCTTTTTTCAAATTCTGCTATCCTGAAAAGGAAACGAGGTGATTCCATGCACTATGCAAATATGAAGCCGGGGATCTTCCGCTCCCGCCCCAACCGCTTCATCGCCCACATTGAAATCGACGGCGCCGAGCAGATCTGCCATGTCAAAAACACGGGCCGATGCCGGGAGCTTCTCCCGGTCGGAGCCAGCGTCTATTGTCAGGACTGCCTCAGCCCCACTCGGAAAACCCGCTATGACCTGATCTGCGTTCAAAAAGGCCCCCTGCTTATCAACATGGATTCCCAAGCCCCCAACAAGGCCGCCGGGGAATGGCTGGCCGCAGGCGGTCTGGGGGAGATCACGGATCTCCGGGCCGAAACCGTCCACGGCGATTCCCGGTTCGACTTCTCCTTCCGCAAGGATGGCCGCCTCTGCTTTCTGGAGGTCAAGGGCTGCACGCTGGAGGAAAACGGGGTCTGTTCCTTCCCGGACGCCCCCACCCAGCGGGGAACCAAGCACATCCGGGGTCTGATGCAGGCCAAGGCGCAGGGCTTCGGGGCCTATCTGCTCTTCGTCATCCAGATGTCCCCGGTGCGCTGGCTCCGTCCCAACGACGAGACCGACCCGGACTTCGGATCCGCTCTCCGGGAGGCCGCAGAGCAGGGGGTGACCCTTCTGGCCATGGACTGTCAGGTGACCCCGGACGCCATGGTTCTCCACAGCCCCGTGGAAATTCGGTTATAAACCAAGAGCGCAGCTTTCCGCTGCGCTCTTGGTTTACAGTTTTTTCAGCAGCCGGGGCAGCTCTGTCAGACTGCGGATCTCGTGATCCGGGACGATTTCCCCGGAGGGCGTTGTGCCGTGGAGGTTCACCCAACAGGTAGCGATCCCGGCCTGAAGCCCGCCCAGAATGTCCGAGGTCAGGCTGTCGCCCACCATCATCGCCCGGGCCGGATCGAAATCGGGAATCCGGTCAAAGGCCGCCCGGAAAAATTCCCGGCTGGGCTTATTGGCCCCCAACTCCTCCGACACGAACACCTGCTCAAAATAGGGATAGAGCGCCGCATCGGTGAGGCGGCTGTGCTGGACTCTGGCGGTGCCGTTGGAGGCCAGAAACAGCCGATACTTTCCGTACAGCTCCTGCTTTACGGTCTGCTCCGCTCCGGGCAGGTAGTCATGGCCCTGTCCCAGCAAAGCCTCGTACCGCCGCGCGATTTTTTCTCCATCCACCGGATGTCCCAGCTCCTCGAACAGCTGGGTGAAGCGATGAACCAGCACCTCCTCCCGGGTGATCTCCCCCCGCTCCAGCATCTGCCAGTGACGGAGGTTGATTTCGCTGTACCGGGCGCAGACGGCGTCGGTGGCCGGGATCCCGGCCTCGGAAATGGCCTGCCGGACGGCCCGATGCTCCGCCTTGCGGAAGTCCAGAATGGTGTCGTCCAAATCCAAAAACAGAAATTCGATCATTTTTTTCTTCTCCCTGCGATCTCATTGGCAATGGCGGCAAAGGCGGGGATGTCCAGCGTTTCTCCCCGGACGCTGGGGGAAAGCCCCACCGCCTCCAGCACCTCTGCGGCCCCGGCCTTGCCCAGCTCCGGGAAGCCGGAGGCCAGACCGTTCTGAAGGGTCTTGCGCCGCATGGCGAAGCTGGCCTTCACCGTGCGGAAGAAGATTTTTTCGTCCTGAATGTCCCAAGGGCGCTCCTTGCGGATGTTCAGCTGGATGACGGCGCTGGTGACCTTGGGCTGGGGCAGGAAGCAATGGGCCGGCACATCGAACAGGATCTCCGGCTCGGCATAATAGTTGCAGAAGATGGTGAAGGCGCTGTAATCGCTGCTGCCGGGTTTGGCGGCAATGCGCTGGGCCACCTCCTTCTGAACCATGACGGTGACGGACTCGAAGCATTCCGCCTCCAGCAGCGCCGAGAGGATGGGAGAGGTAATATAATAAGGAAGGTTGGCGCAGGCCATGGGCCGCAGACCGGGGAACTGCTCCTCCACCAGCGCCTTCACATCCATCTTGAGGACATCGTTCCAGAGGATGTCCAGATTGTCAAACTCCCCCACGGTCAGCTCCAGAATGGGCTTGAGCCGCTGATCCAGCTCCACGGCGCAGACCTTTTTGGCCCGGAGGCAGAGCTGCTGGGTCAGCGGGCCGATGCCCGGGCCGATTTCCAGCACACCGGCTGTCTCGTCCACGCCGGCGTCCTCTGCGATCTGCTGAGGCACCCAGGAGGCCACGAGGAAGTTCTGGCCCTTGGCCTTGGAAAAATGGAAGCCGTGAGACAGCAGCAGAGGCTTCATCACGGTAATATCAGTCACTTGAATCATAAAAAGAAAACCGCCTTTCTCCGGCTATCATACCAGAGTGAAGGCGGTTTTTCAATACAAAATATCAACCTAAAATGTACACATCGCAGTCACGGACGCCGAACTGGACACATTCTGCCACGGTATCGTAGTACAGATCGATGCGGTTGCCGCAGATATAGTCCGGGTGGCCGGTATCCTCTGCGGTGGCCACGCCGTAGATCACGCTCTGATCCTTGGTCACGATATACATTCTGGTTCCGTAGGGGATCACCGTGGGATCCACCGCAATGGCGCCCACTCTTGCCGGGGTGCCGATGGCTGTAATGCCCTCGCCCCCGGTCTCCTCGCAGCTGTAAGCGGTGGCCCGCATAGTCTTGTGCCGGGTGTAGGTCAGCACATCGCCCTCGGGGGTCACAATAAATCCGTCTCCGATGGTCAGCTGGCCCTTGCCGCTGTCCGCAGAAGCCGTCCCCACGGCGACAACCTGATCCACGGGAGCCAGTGTCACCTCCCGGGACAGGAGCTTGCGTTCGATCTCCTGACCGTTCTCGTAGGTCACCTCTGCGGTGCATTGCACCTCGCCGTCGGCTCCGGCGGTGAGGATCCGCTGCTCTCCGGCGGGCAGCTCGGGGTCTGCATGGTATTGGGTGGAATAGGGCAGGCTCTGGGAATGCGTCTCGGTGGCATAGGTCTTGCGGCTGATGGAAATTTCCATGCCGTCATAGGTCTTGGCCTCCAGCCGCTCGGAAATCTCATCGTCCTCGTCCCAGACCACCTGAAGCCGCTCCAGCAGCTCGCCCACGGTCTCGCCGTAGGTTCCGGTCTTGAGGAGCTGTCCTCCGTTGTCAATGGTCACGGTCTGGATCCTCTGGACATAAATGCCCGGGTATCCGTTATTCTCCGTCACGGTGTAGGTATCGTCGATCCCCAGTTCCAGTCCGGCCTCATCCAGAATTTCCTCCGGATCGTCGGATGCCGAGGTCACATAGCGCACCCGGCCATTGTCGCTGATGAGGTAAGTGGTATCTGCGGACGCCGAGATCATGCCGAAGTGAACCACGCAGACGATGAACAGTCCGCCCGCCGCAAGCAGCACGGCTTTCAGGGATCGGCACAGGGCATTTCGTTTTTTGGAATGCATGGATCGTACCTCCTTTCATGTGGTGGTGCAGAAATTTGAGTGAATTTATCTTTTTAAATCCAAGGGATGCAGATGGGTTTTTCTGCATCCAGATCGACTGCCATTATAGCATTTTTTTGTAAAAAGTCAAGTAAATAAGGGTTTATAGCCTTTTTTGCCATATATTAGCCTCATAATATTAGGAATAATTATGTTAACCTGTGAGATATTATTACCGAATTTATACTTTCACGATTCAAAATTATTGTCAGATTTGTAATATTTTCAAGATTTTGTTTGTTTTTCGATTTTTTGTTGGAAATTACAGTCCTCCCCTCGTTATGTTTACCGGATTTTCTCCGTCCGGGGACAACTGTCCGTCGATAGAGCGCATTTTCCCCCGAAATTTGTCACATCCTTTCCCCTTTTCCCTCCCCATACCGGGAATTGACAGGAAAACAGTTATATGGTATAGTATTTGCAACAATCAAAAGGCTGTGACGAAGCCATATGCCCGAACGAAGATGCCCAGAGAGGAGCCTCCCTGCTGCAATGGCTCTGCACCCCCCGTTCCTGCGATACCACTTCTGAGCTGCCCGGTGGAAATACCGGGACGGGTGCGCCCGATACTGCGCCAAGGAGTGGCACGGTCTGCCGTGCAACCAGGGTGGAACCGTGGAATATGACCTCATATCCCACCCCTGATTTTTTCAGGGGTGGGATCGATTGTTTCTTGCCCCAAATTTAAGGAGGTACGATCATGTCCGAAGAAAATCTGTTCACCTTTGAAAACCCCGAATACCGCCACACCTACTGGCATTCCTGCTCCCACATCATGGCGCAGGCCGTCAAGCGCCTCTGGCCCGAGGTCAAGCTGGCCATCGGCCCCGCCATTGACGAGGGCTGGTACTACGACTTCGATGCACCCTTCGCCTTTACCCCGGAGCATCTGAGCCAGATCGAAGCCGAGATGAAGAAGATCTGCAAGGAGCGCATCCTCATCGTCCGCAGCGAAAAGCCCAGAGCCGAGGCCATCGCCTATATGGAAGAAAAGGGCGAGCCTTATAAGGTCGAACTCATCAACGATCTGCCCGAGGATGCCACCATTTCCTTCTACACGCAGGGCGACTTCACCGATCTCTGCGCCGGCCCCCATCTGGATCACACCGGCCGGGTCAAGGGCAACGCCATCAAGCTCACCGCCTGCAACGCCGCCTACTGGAGAGGCGACTCCAATCGGGAGACCCTCCAGCGGATCTACGGCATCGCCTTCCCCAAGAAGGACGAGCTGGACGCCTATCTGGCCAAGATTGAGGAGGCCAAGAAGCGGGACCACCGGAAGCTGGGCAAGGAGCTGGGTCTGTACACCATCATGGACGAAGGCCCCGGCTTCCCCTTCTTCCTGCCCAAGGGCATGGTGCTTCGCAACACCCTGATCGACTACTGGCGTCAGGTGCACCATCGCTACGGCTATGTGGAGATCTCCACCCCCATGATGCTGAACCGTCAGCTCTGGGAGCGCTCCGGCCACTGGGCGCACTACAAGGAGAATATGTACACCACCGTCATTGATGACACCGATTTTGCCATCAAGCCCATGAACTGCCCCGGCGGTATGCTGGCCTATGCCTCCGAGCCTCACAGCTATCGGGATCTGCCCCTGCGGGTGGCAGAGCTGGGTCTCGTCCATCGCCATGAGCTGAGCGGCGCTCTCCACGGCCTGTTCCGGGTGCGCTGCTTCACTCAGGACGACGCCCACATCTTCATGACCTGGGATCAGATGAAGGACGAGATCAAGAATGTGGTTCGTCTGTTCGACGAGGTCTATTCCGTCTTTGGCCTGAGCTATCAGATCGAAGTCTCCACCATGCCCGAGGATCATATGGGCGATGTGAAGGACTGGGATTTCGCCACCGAGACCCTGAAGAATGCCGTCAGCGAGCTGGGCAAGGACTTCGTCATCAACGAGGGCGACGG
>SAMEA104404100__coassemble_369_pt1 | contig 52407 bp, 48 predicted proteins | sample SAMEA104404100__metabat2_low_PE_102 | metagenome-assembled genome bin SAMEA104404100 (sample SAMEA104404100) | Balaenoptera acutorostrata | reverse complement strand
TGCCCGTTTTCATTTGTCAACACCTTTTTTCATCTTTTTTCGATTTCTTTTGAAAGTTTTTTTCGTTCCGCTTTTTTCTCTGAATCGACAGCCTTCCCTTCCCGGTTTCCTGTATATGGGATCTATTACAATATATAGGGATTTCCCCGGTCTTTTCCTTTTTTTCTGTTTTTTTATTCACTTTTTTCAGAAAATAGGGGTTGACAATCCCTTTTTCCTGTGTTAGCATGAAGTCATAAATTGAATCGCTTGATAGAGGTGCGAGGTTCATCAGTACTGTTTTGCAAGGCCAGGCAGCCGCATAACTGGAAAGGGGACATCGCCGAAACCACACAGAGGCCTGATTCTGTATGGTTGGTCCGTAAGAGAAGATCTGCCGGACTGTCACAAAGTATTTTGTGAAGCGCTATCACGGGTGAGTATTACCTCCTTTCGTGTCTGCATAGGCATAGGGATGATAACGACTTGTTCTTGGACCGCTTGACAAAGCGGTTCTTTTTTTATCATCTCCGCCGGCAGAGAACCGATGCCGGAACAACGAAAGGAATTTACCATGAAAAGACTGCTTGCGATTTTAATGTCCCTCGCCATGATGATGGCCCTTGCCGCCTGCGGCGGCGAGCCCGACTCCGGGATCGAGGACGGCGTTCTGACCGTCGGTATGGAGTGCAGCTATGCCCCCTACAACTGGGCGCAGCCGGATGCCGCCAACGGCGCTGTCCCTATCTCCAATGTCCCCAATTCCTATGCCAACGGCTACGATGTGATGATCGCCAAGAAGCTCTGTGAGGCCAATGGCTGGGAGCTGGAGATCAAGATGATGGATTGGGACTCTCTGGGGCCTGCCGTGACCACCGGCGACATCGACTGTGCCATTGCCGGTCAGTCCATGACCAAGGAAAGAGCCGAGCAGGTGGATTTTGCCGGCCCTTATCTCTATGCCTCCATCGTCTGTCTGACCCGGGCCGATTCCCCTCTGGCCAATGCCAAGGGCATCAGTGAGCTGTCCGGCAAGGCCACCTCTCAGAGAGGCACCATCTGGTATGATGTGTGTCTGCCCCAGATCCCCGGTGCCGAGGTTCTGCCCGCTCAGGATACTGCCACCTCCATGCTGATGGCGCTGGCCACCGGTGCCTGTGATTTTGTCTGCACCGACATCCCCACCGCTCAGGGCGCTCTGATCGTCTATCCCGAGCTGACCGTTCTGGACTTCAACGATACCGAGGATACCTTTGCCGTCTCCGACGAATATATCAACATCGGCATCTCCGTCCGCAAGGGCAACACCGCTCTGCGGGAGGCACTGGATCAGGTTCTTGCCACCATGACCGCCACCGATTTCAATGCCCTGCTGGATGAGGCTGTTGCCATTCAGCCCATCGAGTAAGCCGCTCAGACTCCAAACCGCAGGCGGAAGCCCCTTCCGCCTGCTTTCTACTATTATATATAGAATGTGTGACCTGAAAGGAGAAATTCCATGAATCCCTTTGTTCAGCTCGGGCAGGATATGGTTCGACTTTGGAGTACCTATTCCGTCCAATACCTCCACGGCATCTGGAATACCATCTATCTGGCCGTGATCTGCACCGCCATCGGCTGTGTCATCGGCCTGCTCTGCGGCGTCCTCAACACCATCCCCATCTCCCCCAACGACAGCCCCCTGCGGCGGTTTTTCCTCCGTCTGATCCGGCTCATCATCCGAATCTATGTGGAAGTATTCCGGGGAACCCCCATGATTTTGCAGGCCGTCGTGATTTATTACGGCCTCCCCTACTTCACAAACTTTGCCATGCGGTTCCAAAGTGCGCTCATGTGTGCGTTTTTGGTGGTGTCCGTCAATACCGGCGCCTATATGGCTGAGTCCGTCCGGGGCGGCATCATGTCCATCGACCCGGGCCAGACCGAAGGCGCCAAGGCCATTGGCATGACCCACTGGCAGACCATGCTTCATGTGATCCTGCCCCAAGCCCTGCGGAATATCCTGCCCCAGATCGGAAACAACCTGATTATCAATCTGAAGGATACCTCCGTTCTGAGCATCATCTCTGTCAGCGAGTTCTTCGCCGTTCACAAGACCGTCACCGGCGCTACGATGCTCTATTTCCCCTCCGCCGCCATTGAAATGCTGGGCTATCTGACCATGACGGTCATCGCCTCCCTGCTGCTGCGGTGGGTGGAAAAGAAGATGGAGGGCAGCGAAAATTATGAGCTGACTCAGGACGACGCCCTGACCCTCAGCGCCGGAACCTACCGGCTGAACAAAAATCCCGAGGATCTTGCCGAGCGCAATCTGGAAGGAGGCAGCGATCATGTCTGATCCCATTCTCGAAGTCAATCATCTGTCCAAGTCCTTCGGCGCCCATGTGGTGCTGCGGGACATCGATTTCACCGTCCACGCAGGAGACGTCATCAGCATCATCGGCGCCTCCGGCTCCGGCAAATCCACCCTGCTGCGGTGCCTCAACCTGCTGGAAACTCCCACCAGCGGCCATATTCTCTATCACGGAACAGATGTTGCCGACCGGCATATCGATGCTCCCGGCTACCGCTCCCATGTGGGCATGGTGTTCCAGAGCTTCAACCTGTTCCACAATATGACCGTGCTTCAGAACTGCATGGTGGGCCAGCAGAAGGTTCTCAAGCGCAGCCCCGAGGAGGCTCGGGCCACCGCCGTGCGTTATCTGGAAAAGGTAGGGATGTCCCCCTATCTCAACGCCCGTCCCCGGCAGCTTTCCGGCGGTCAGAAGCAGCGTGTGGCCATTGCCCGGGCGCTGGCCATGGATCCGGAGGTTCTGCTGTTCGACGAGCCGACCTCCGCTCTGGATCCGGAGATGGTGGGCGAGGTGCTTTCCGTCATGCAGCAGCTGGCCGCAGAGGGAACCACCATGCTGGTGGTCACCCACGAAATGGCCTTCGCCCGGGATGTGAGCAATCGGGCGGTCTTTATGGCCGACGGGGTCATCTGCGAGCAGGGAGCGCCGCAGGAGCTGTTCTCCCATCCCCAGAAGCAGCAGACCCGGGATTTCCTCTCCCGATTCCACAACGGCTGATTTCCCGCACCCCGGTGAAAAACCGGGGTGCTTCTGCGTGGAAATTCCCCTTTCCATGGGTTGACAATCATAGGCAAACCATGTAGAATATATGGGTAAAAATATTGTCTGATGCTGATAGAGATCAAAACCTGAATTTTTATGAAGGAGTAACGATATGACTTCCAAAGAACTCAAAGAATTGAAGATCATGGCCTGTAAGATCCGTATGGGTATCATCGACGGAACCAACAGCGCCAAAAGCGGACACCCCGGCGGAAGCCTTTCCGCAGCAGAGCTGTTCACCTACCTCTATTTCAAGGAGATGAATGTGGATCCTGCCGACCCCAAGAAGGCGGATCGGGACCGCTTTGTTCTGTCCAAGGGCCATGCCGCCCCCGGCTTCTATGCCGCTCTGGCACACAGAGGCTTCTTCCCCGTGGAGGATCTCACTACCCTGCGCCGCATCGGCTCCTACCTTCAGGGCCACCCCAATATGAACACCGTTCCCGGTGTGGATATGTCCACCGGCTCTCTGGGTCAGGGTGTCTCCGTGGCCGCCGGTATGGCTCTGACCGCCAAGGTTCAGAACAACCCCTGCCGGGTCTATACCCTGCTGGGTGACGGCGAGATCCAAGAGGGTCAGGTCTGGGAGGCTTTCATGTTTGCCCACCACTACAAGCTGGACAACCTCTGTGTCATCATCGACAACAACGGCCTCCAGATCGATGGCCGCATCAACGATGTGATGAGCCCCTACCCCATCGACGAAAAGCTGGCTGCCTTCGGCTTCTCCGTGATCCCCGTCAACGGCCACAGCTTCGAGGAGTTGGAGGCCGCCTTCGAGCAGGCCAAGCAGACCAAGGGCGTCCCCACCGCCATCCTGATGAACACCGTCAAGGGCAAGGGCATCTCCTTCATGGAGGATAAGGCCGGCTGGCACGGCAAGGCTACCAATCCCGAGGAATACGAAATTGCCATGAATGAGCTGAAAGCCGCTCTGGCAGAACTGGAGGCTGAATAAAATGGCTGATGTAAAGAAGATCGCAACTCGTGAAGGCTACGGTCAGGCTCTGGTTGAGCTGGGCAAGGAGCATGACAATATTATGGTATTCGACGCCGATCTGGCCGGTTCCACCAAGTCCGGTATGTTCGGCAAGGCCTATCCGGGCCGTCATTTCAACGCCGGCATCGCCGAGGCCGATATGATCTGTGCCGCCGCCGGCGCCGCCGCCATGGGCATGGTTCCCTTTGCTTCCAGCTTTGCCATGTTCGCCACGGGCCGTGCCTATGAGCAGATCCGCAACTCCGTGGGCTATCCCCACCTCAATGTGAAGATTGTCGCCTCCCATGGCGGTATCTCCGTGGGCGAGGACGGTGCCAGCCACCAGTGCTGCGAGGACTTTGCCCTGATGCGCTCCATCCCCGGTATGGTGGTCATGTCCCCCTCCGACAATGTGGAGGCCATTGCCGCCGTGAAGGCCGCCTACGCATACGAAGGCCCGGTCTACATCCGCACGGGCCGTCTGGCTGTGCCTGTGTTCCACGATGCGGAAAACTTCGACTTCCAGATCGGCAAGGGCGAGATCCTCCTGGACGGCGCCGATGTGGCCATCATTGCCAACGGTCTGATGGTCAACGAGGCCGTCATGGCCGGTGAGGAGCTGGCCAAGAAGGGCATCCACGCCATGGTCATCAATATGTGTACCATCAAGCCTCTGGATGAGGAGTTGGTGCTGGCTGCTGCCAAGAAGTGCGGCAAGGTCATCACCTGTGAGGAACATTCCGTCATCGGCGGTCTGGGTGAGGCTGTTTGCAGCCTGCTCTGCGAGAAGCTGCCCACTCCCGTGCGTCGCATCGGCGTCAACGATGAGTTCGGCTGCTCCGGCCCCGCCAAGGATCTGCTGAAGCTCTACGGTCTGAGCTGTGAGCATATCGTGGAGGTCGCTGAGGACTTCTGCAAGTAATCCAATGAAATTGGGCCGGTATGGGATACCCCGTACCGGCCTTTTGCTTCAAAATTTTCCCCGGATCCAGATGGATCCGGGGATCTTTTGGTTTTCTATGCCACGGTCAGGGTCGAAAGCCCTCAAAAATCGGCAGCCAGCCCTCCTCCACGGCGGTGTCATAATCCGTCTGGGAGCGCAGCGTCCAGCTGACCCCCTGAATGCCCCAGAGCTTGCGGCAGAGGAAGTTGCTCAGGTTGCTCCGGGTTTCAAACTGATAGGCGATGAAGTCCGGGCGGCTGAGGAAATTGGCCAGATGGAAGGTCATCACAAATCGCAGGAAAAAGGGAACCTTCGGCTCCGTGAGCCGGAGAGAATCCTCCGCCAGCTGCCCCCGGATCAGCTCCGGGTGGTGCTTTTTCAGCCAGATGATACAGCGGGGATCGAAGGATTCCAGACAGTAGAGCCCCGGATAGTCCTTTAATTCCTCCATCACCCGGCGGCACAGGGCATCGCCGTTGCTTTCCACGGTTTTCAGCTCGATAATCAGGGGCGTCCGACCGTCCACCGTATCCAGCACCTGCCGCAGGGTGGGGATGGTGCAGTCGGTGTTCTGGAGGTGATAGGCGCCAAGCTCCCCCTCCGTCAGATCCTCCATCCGTCCCTCCTGTCCGGTGGTTCGTTTCAGGAGGGAATCGTGCATGACACCCAGATTGCCGTCCTTCAGCAGATGGACATCCAGTTCTGCGCCATAGCCATGCTCTGCTGCAAGCCGGAATGCCTCCAGAGAATTTTCCGGAACCCCCTGCTCAATGTCATGCAGGCCCCGGTGGGCATACTTCCATTCCAGCAGCTCCTCCATGCCCGGATGACCGGAGCGGCCCCGCAGGGCCAGCAGGTACAGCCCCACCAGCACCAGCAAAATCAGTGAAATTGTCATCAGCATCGTTCGTTTCTCCAATCAATCATCCAAATCAAAGGCTTCCAGCCCCTTCTTGGCTGTCACCTGATTGTCTCCATGCTTCACAAAGCCCATGGTCACGCAGGAGATCGCCGCAAACACCGCCGCATAGGGGAACAGCGTCTTGTAGCCCACATTCCGCAGGAGGAAGCCTGCCACAATGGGCGTGGCGATCTGGGCCGCCATGGAGAAGGTGTAGTAAAGGCCCGTGAACTTGCCCACCTCGCTGCCCTTGCACATCTCTACCACCATGGGCAGGCTGTTGACATTGATGGCGGCCCATGCAAGGCCCACCAGCGCAAACAGCACATACAGCACCGGGGAAAAATGGGGGAAGAACAGGGTATAGACGAAGGCCGCCGCAAAGCAGCCGGAGAGCAGGACGGTTCCGAAGCGGATGGTTTTCCGCCGCCCCAGTCGGCTGGCCACATTGCCCACGGGGATGTAACTGACGATGGCGCCCACCGTTGCAATGGTCATGCACTGATTGGCCTGTCCCAGCGACATATCCCACATCTTCATGGAATACTTGGAAAACCATGTGGTCACGCCGTTGTAGGCGATGAACCAGCAGGCAATGGAAATCAGCAGGAAGGCCAGACTGCGCTTGACCTCCTTGGGCAGCACCTCGCCGTTTTCCGTAACTTGGGTCAGCTGATCCTCCGGGTGGGCCTGCTCATATTTCTGCTGCCTCGCCACCAGCTTCGGCTCGTTGACGAAGAACATCACCACCGCCAGCGCCAGCAGCATGATGCCGCCCACAATGGCAAACAGGGGCAGATAGCTCACATAGACATCGGACTTGGTTCGATAGAGGAAGGTGGTGATAATGAGATAGGTCACACCGCCCACGGCGCCCATCAGATTGATGATGGCATTGGCCTTGGAGCGCAGGGGCTTGGGGGTCACATCGGGCATCAGGGCCACCGCCGGGGAGCGATAGGTTCCCATGGCAATAAGCAGCAGGGCCAGCACAGCCACAAAGGCATAGAGCTTTCCCTGCGCCGGAGCGGCATGATAGCTGTCCGCCAGCAGGGGCAGACCCATCATCAGCACCACCGCCGCCAGTGTCCCATAGAGGATAAAGGGTCTGCGCTTGCCCATAGAGCTGGTACAGCGGTCGGAAATGCCGCCGAACAGCGGCAGAAGGAACAGCGCCAGCACATTATCCGCCGCCATAATGGCGCCGGACAGGGTTTCATTCATCCGGAAGGTATCCGTCAGAATCAGGGGGATCAGGTTGTCGTACATCTGCCAGAAGGTACAGATGGCCAGAAAAGCAAAGCCCACCAGTACCGTGCGTTTGGTGTCAAGTTTCATAATAGCGTCCTCCATTGGTTCATTTGACAGGAACCGTTCAATTCCACCTCCATTATAACGGATTCTCAAAAATTGTCCAGTGCATGGGGCGATTCTTTTCCCCCCGGTGGCCTGCAATCGAGGGAAATTTCCGTTTTTTTCCATGGGGGCCGGAAGGATTTTTACCATAATCTCTGATTTCTCCACAAAAAACGGGGGATTTCCCCCTTCTTTTGTCTTATTTGTCAATAGCAGGCGGAGCGCAAATCCTGTAAAATAGATTTATTAAAAGAAACCGTTTTCAACTCTGACCGATTTTTCATAGAAGCTTTTCGACAGGAGGACTATAAAATGGGTGGATATTTTGGCGCAGTCGCCGACCATGATGTGACAATGGATGTTTTCTTCGGTGTGGATTATCACTCCCACCTTGGAACCCGACGAGGCGGTATGATCCTCTATGACAAGGAACGGGGCTTTCAGCGCCAGATCCACAACATCGAGAATACCCCCTTCCGCACGAAGTTTGAACACGATCTGGACGAATTCCGGGGAAATCTGGGCATGGGCTGTATCAGCGATACCGACCCCCAGCCGCTTTTCGTCCGTTCCCATCTGGGCCTGTACGCCATTTCCGTCGTGGGCCTCATCAGCAATGCCGAGGAGCTGATTGCGGAATATTTCTCCGACCATCACCACCAGTTCATGGCCATGACCTCCGGGCGGGTCAATGTGACCGAGCTGCTGGCCGCCCTGATTAACGAAAAGGACGATCTGGTGGAGGGCATCCGCTATGCCCAGAGCGTGATCCAAGGCTCTGCCACCATTCTCATCATGACCGATCACAGCCTCATCGCTGCCCGGGATCGGCTGGGACGGCTGCCCATTCTGGTGGGCAAGAGCGACCATGGCTGCTGCGTCAGCTTTGAATCCTTCGCCTATCACAAGCTGGGGTATCAGGATCATTATGAGCTTGGCCCCCACGAAATCGTGGAGATCACCGCCGACGGCTGCAAAACCCTGGCCCCGGCCGGGAAGGATATGAAGATCTGCGCCTTCCTCTGGACTTACTACGGCTACCCCAACTCCAACTACGAGGGCAAAAATGTGGAGGTCATGCGCTACCGCAACGGCGAGATCATGGCCCGCAACGACCGGGAGCGTCAGCTGGCGCAGGATGTGGACTATGTCTGCGGTGTGCCGGATTCCGGCATCCCCCATGCCATTGGCTACGCCAACGAAAGCCACGCCAAATTCGCCCGCCCCTTCGTCAAATACACCCCCACCTGGCCCAGATCCTTCATGCCCTCCAACCAGAGGGAACGCAGTCAGGTGGCAAAAATGAAGCAGATCCCTGTGCCGGAGCTGATCCAAGACAAAAAGCTCCTGTTTGTGGATGATTCCATTGTCCGAGGCACCCAGCTTCAGGAGACGGTGGATTTTCTCTATGAAAGCGGCGCAAAGGAAGTCCATATGCGCTCGGCCTGTCCGCCCATCATGTACGGCTGCAAATATCTGAATTTCTCCAGCTCCAAATCGGAGATGGAGCTGCTGGCCCGCCGAACCATTCAGGAGCTGGAGGGCGACGAGGGACAGAAGCATCTGGACGAATACGCCGACGCCGATACCTGCCGGGGGCAGTGTATGCTCAAGGCCATCTGTGAAAAATTCGGCTTCGATTCTCTGGGCTATCAGAGTCTGGAGGGTGTGCTGGAGGCCATTGGCATCGACCCGGACAGGCTCTGCACCTACTGCTGGACGGGAAAGGAATAAAAAGCTCTAAAAAATCCCACCATTTCCTTGGAAATGGTGGGATTTCTGTTATTATTTTTGCTTATTGGGCGTCGATATGCATATCCACAACGCCCAGCTTGATGGCGCTGTAATCCACGGAGAAGGGATACTCCGCTACCACGCTTTTCAGCAGCTGATCCCCCTCTGTCACCATCAGATCCTGCTTTGCGGCGTCAGACCATGGATGACGGCTGCCCTCGAAATACATGATGTGGGTGCCGAAGGGAGATTCCACCAGCCCGGTATCCCCGATCTGCCGTGCTTCATCAAAGCACCATGCATCGAAGCCGGGAACCATCTGGCCCTGATAGACATTCTGGTACAGGCCGCCATTGGCAGCGGAGCCGGGATCCGCAGAATATTCTCCGGCCAGCTTGCCGAAGGCCTCGGCGGTCTGCTCCCCGGCCAGATACCGATCGAGGATCTCCTGTGCCGGGATGCGGCTGGCAGCCAGCTCCTCCTCGGTAAAGGTCTTTCTGCCGGTTTCGTCGGTGGTGCCGCCCTCCGGCTCGATGAGGATGTGGCGCACATCCACCAGCTTCGTCTCCTTGGTCAGCCCCTTCTGGGCATATTCTTCGGCGTGTTCGTCAAAATAGGCGGAAATCTGCTCCTCGGTCAGCTCCAGCGCATTCATGCAGTGCTGATAATAGGTATAGCCTCTATAATAGGTATCCATATGCTTTTGGTAGCCCTGCTCGGTGGCTCCCTTGCCCATATCGCCTTGGATCATCTCCTCCACAGAGTCGATCCCGGCCTGCTGGGCGCTGGCCAGCAGCTTTTCCGGCATTTCTTCCAAAAACTTTGCAAAATCCTCCTGCATGGGGACATTTTCTTCCTCGGCCTTCAGGGCCATGGCCTGATAATTTCTCCAATTCTCCAGCGCCCCGTCCAGCAGGAACTGCTGCCAAGTCAGCGTACCGTCCATGGAAAGCTGGGTATCCAGATCCTGCATGGGATCCAGACCCATGGCGCTGATGTAATTGCCGTACATCTGAAGCACATCATAGAACTGCATCCAGTAGTAGACCTGAAGCTCCTCGTTGGTGAGGGTGGCATCTCCCAGCGTGGCGACCACCTGATCCCGGGCGGCGATCACCTCGTCATCGGAGACGGAGTAGCTGCCCTTGCAGGTCACATCGTCGGGATTTCCGTCCGCCGGGATGGTAGGCTCGGTGGTCTCCACGGGAAGGGTGGTGGCCACGGTCGGATCGGTTTCGTCGGTGGGCTTGGACTTCATGCCGCCCACGATCAGAGCCACCACCACCGCCACGGCGGCGATGCTCAGAACCACCAGAAGGGCAATTTTTCCGGCAGACAGACCGGGCTTCATCTCGGTCTGCTCCCGCTGGGGCTGCTCGGCAGACACCGTTTCCTCCGCTGCATCCGCCGTCTCGGGGACTTGGGCCTGCTCCGGCTCCTGCACCTCGGCGGCTGCCTCCATCGGCTCTGCCGTTTCCTCAGTCCCGGGGATTTCCTGCTCCGGGGTGTTATCGAAGCCGCAGCCGGGGCAAAGGCTCACGCCCTCCTCCAGCTCGGCGTCACAATTCTTACATTTCATTCTATTCCTCTTTCTCCGGCTCAGCCGGCGCAAATTCTGTTTCATTTTACCACGGCAGGCTGTCAAAAACAAGGCATTGCCGGGGGATTCAAACTTTATTTACAGATTTGGCTGCTAGGGCAGCTCGTCCAGCGTCCTGCTGTACGGCTCCAGACAGTTGTCTATGAACCAATCCAGCTCCGGCTGGTGCAGAGCCTGCATGGCCTCCATGATCTGCCGTGCGGCGGAATCGAACTCGGTATTTCCGGTTTTCTGCTCCTCCACGCACTTGATATAGGCGGAGAGCTTATCGGCGGCCTTGACGATCGGCCCCACCTCCGGGTCATCCTCCAGCACATCATGCTCATAGCAGCTGCGCAGCTGGGGCGGCAGCATCCGAAGCAGCCGTTCCCCGGAGATCCGCTCCACCTGCTTATAGGCATTGTGGATCTCCGCATTATAATATTTGATGGGGGTGGGCAGATCCCCGGTGAGGATCTCCGAGGCGTCGTGATAGAGCGCCGCCACGGCACAGCGATCCGGATCCGGCCCCTCCAGCCGGAGGATCTCCCGGCGGATCAGCGCCAGCGCATGGGCCAGCACCGCCACCTGATGGCTATGCTCCTGAATATTCTCGGAAAAGGTGTTCCGCATCAGGCCCCATCTGGTGATGTTTCGCATTCTGCCCAGCATGGCATAGAATTCATAGGCCATTTTTCATTTCCTCCAAGTGTTTGATGGTCTGCGGCAGCTCCAGCGGCTCGGCGCAGAAATACCGGGCGCCGTTTTCCTCCAGCGTGGCCCGATCCCGGAAGCCCCAAAGCACACTCAGGCAGGGCATGGCACAGCCTCGGGCGGTTTCCAGATCCACCTCGCTGTCCCCCACATAGATACAGTCCGCCGGATCCACACCCAAAGCGGCGGCGGCTTGCAGAACCATGGTGGGATCGGGCTTTCTGGGGCAGTCGGGGGTTTCGCCCCGGCTCACCGGGAACAGCGCCCCGAAATAGTCCCGGCAGAGGATCTGCACGGCGGAATCGGGCTTATTGGACACCACCGCCATGGGGTAGCCCTCCCGGGACAGGGCTTGCAGGGCCTCCAAAATTCCGGGATACGGCCCGGTCTGCTCCCGGCAGTGGGCATCGTAATAGGCGCCGAACAGCGCATAGGCCCGATCCAGCTCCTCCTCCGTGGTTTTCTCGGGCAGAGACAGCCGCAGCAGCCGTCTGGCTCCGTTGCCCACGAACCGCCGCACCTCCTCCAAGCTTCGCTCCGGCTGGCCCATGGCCCGCATCACATAATTATTGGCCGTTTTCAGATCTGCCAGCGTATCCAGCAGAGTCCCGTCCAAATCGAAGATAACCGCTGTCCGTTTCATCAGATTCCCCCCGTTTGATTTTTGATCTGCCGGATGTCCCTGCCCACGAAGGCCAGCCGCCGATAGCTCCCGTCCAGCCGGGAGGCGATCTGGGGCGTATAGCGCTTGGCAAAGTCCGCAGAGGTGAGGTTTGTGGAAATGATGGTGGGTCTGCCGGTCAGAAGGCGGTCATTGACCAGCGTATAGAGGGCGGAATTGACGAACTGCCCGGGCAGCTCGGTACCCAGATCGTCGATGATGAGCAAATCGCACCGGCTGTACTGCCGGGCCTGTCGGCAATGCTCCTCATCCCCCTGAAACTTCGCCTTCTCCATGGCGGTGAACAGGTGGGTGGCGCTTTCATAGACCACGCTGTACCCGGAATCCGCCACCTTTCTGGCAATGCAGGCCGAGAGGAAGGTCTTTCCCAGCCCGGGATTGCCGGAAAACAGGAGATTTTCGGACTTCATGTGGAATTCTGCGGCATATTTTTTGCAGGTCTGGAAATTTTTCTCCATCACCGCCCGGGGGGAAAAGCGCACCCCCTCCAAATACTCGGGATAGTAGTCCAGCCGGAACTGTTCAAAGCTCTCCCGCCCCACATTGAGGAAGGTCAGCTCCCGCTTCTGCTCCTGCCGGCACAGCTCCCGCAGACATTCGCACATGGTACTGCCCACATAGCCGCTGCCGCCGCAAAGCTCGCAGATGGGCTTCTCGTCCAGAAACCCCTCCTCGAAGTTGGTGTCCACCAGCCATTGGCGCTCATTGCGGAGCTTGCTGTTTTCCGCCCGGGCCTGCTCCATGATGGTCTGGGCCTGCTCCCCTGCAAAGGCGGCCTGAGCGGCCTTTGCCATGGTCAGCCGCATCTGCCGGTCGATCTCCCGGAGCCGGGGGAGCTTTTCGTAGGCCAGAGCCAGATGCTCCCGATTTTCCTTTTCCCGCTCGTCCCGATCCTGAGCCAGCCTTGCTCTGGCACGGGCGATCACTTCTGCGCTGTATGGCATTGCTTATCCCTCCTGCATCATGCGCTCAATGGCTGCGATCTCGTTGGCATCCAGCTCTCTCTGACCTGTGGGCTGGGCGGGCTTATGGTCGGCAGAGGCGATGACCTCGCCGTTGTGCAGCCCGGCCTCGTGCCAGTTTTTGAGGATTTTGTTCATGTAGGGCCATTTGAGTCCGCCGGTATTGAGGCAGGTTTTCTCATAGGCCAGTGTAATGGCTGCATCGTCAAAGCCCATCTCCGCCCACTGGCTGGCGTAGCGCTCCTCGGCGGTGGTCAGTCTGCGTCCTTGGATCTGGAGCAGATGCTTGATATGGGCCATGCGCTGATTATGGAGGTTCCGGGTCTGGATGTAGGCGGCGGCCTCCTCCACGCTGTCAATGCCCCGGTCGGCCCATGCATAGGCCTCCTTCTCGATGCTGCGCAGGGAGGGCATCCGGTGGCTGCCCCGTTCCCGGGTGCGTTCCTTGCAGTAGTTGACCAGCACGGAGATCACCTCCGGGCTCATGCCCAGATACCGGGTAAAGCCCAGCAGGATCTTCAGCTCCTCGGTATTGAGGGTCTTGCCCAGCACCCGCTGGACTTCGCCGTAGAGAGAGCGGAAGGAATAGTCCTGATCCATGGCGGCAAACACATCCTGCTCCGTATAATTGGGCCGCTCCCCGGTGGGGATCATGCTGCGGTTTTCCTCGGGCCAGAGGCCCAGCTGGCGCAGGGTCGCCGCCGCACAGCTCAGACGGCCCTCCGACATGGGCAGTACCAGAGAGGCATCCGCCGGATCGTTGCCGCAGTGGATATAGAGATATAAAATGGCCGCATCTCCGTTGCAGGCCGCCAGCAGCCGCTGGACATCCCCTCTGGAAATGCTTACCTCTGTTACATTCATGTCAAACACCTGCTTTTTATTTCGTCATCTTTCTATTATATCATAGCTTTTCTTCCAACACAACCGAAACTCTCCGCAGAAACCCGGATTTTTCTGTAAAAAAGAGGGAGTGCGTCGGCACTCCCTCAAGGCTGTGAAGTTTTTCTTACACCATAGCGCAGGTGATGATGGCCATCTTGTAGACCTCGTCGGCGTTGCAGCCACGGCTCAGGTCGTTGATGGGGGCAGCCAGTCCCTGAAGGATGGGGCCGTAGGCCTCGAAGCCGCCCAGACGCTGGGCGATCTTGTAGCCGATGTTGCCGGCCTCGATGTTGGGGAAGATGAAGGTATTGGCGTGACCGGCCACGGGGGAGCCGGGGAACTTGAGCTGACCGACCTCGGGGGCCACAGCTGCGTCAAACTGCATCTCGCCGTCAATGGCCAGCTCGGGAGCCATTTCCTTGGCCACCTGCGTGGCATCATGGCTGAGCTTGACGGTGCCGCCCTTACCGGAGCCGTTGGTGGAGAAGCTCAGCATGGCGACCTTGGGATCGATGCCAAAGACCTTGGCGGTGTTGGCCGTCTCAATAGCCACCTCGGCCAGCTTCTGGGCAGCGGAGACCTTGACCTCGCCGGTAACCTTGTCCACGGTATCCTCGTAGCTCAGATTGATGGCGCAGTCACCCATAGCCAGCTTTTCCTCGCCACGGCTGAGGATGAAGCAGGAGGACACCAGATGGGCGCCCTTTCTGGTCTTGACCAGCTGGAGAGCGGGACGAACGGTATCGGCGGTGGAATAGGTAGCGCCGCCCAGCAGAGCGTCGGCATAACCCAGCTTCACCAGCATGGTGCCGAAGTAGTTGCCCTTGGAGAGGGCTGCACGGCACTCCTCTGCGGTCATCTTGCCCTTACGCAGCTCGACCATCTTCTCCACCATGGCGTCCATGCCCTCGTAGGTGGCAGGATCCAGGATCTCGATGCCCTCAATGGCGAAGCCGCCCTTCTGGGCATTCTCCCGGACGGTATCCACATTGCCCACCAGAACGGGCTGGATGAAGCCGTCCTTCTGCAGCCGGGAAGCGGCCTCCAAAATCCGGGCGTCGTGGCCCTCGGTGAAGATGATCTTGCGATTGTGCTCCTTGAGCTTTTCGATCATTGCCTGAAACATGATGTATTACCTCCAAATAACTTCGATTCCTACCATCGGCCCACAGGCCGAATTCGACATTCTCCGTTATTATACACCGTATTTCCCTCCGGCGCAAGGCTTTTCGGCAGATTTGAATCCGTTCAGGAACGGATCAGCGGCAAAATCACCTCTGCTTGGAATCGGTCGGGGGATTTTTCGCAGCGCACCTCCGCACCCATGGCCTTTGCCAGCTTGTCGCAGGTCTGAAGGCCGATGCGGTTGCTCTCGGCCCGGGGCTGATCTGCGGCAACGGCGTTGGTCAGGCGGATGTGGATCTGATCGGCCTCGACCCATTTTTCCAGCAGCACCGGCTGGCTCCGGTCGGCATATTTGAGGATATTGGAGTAGAGATTGTCAAAGATCCGCCGCAGATGGCCCAGATCCACCCGAATCCTTCCGGTGGGATCCCCCTGTTCGGTCTGGCGCAGCTCCAGCTGGTTCTGGTGCAGGCCCATTTCATGCTCCAGCAGGATCTGATCCAGCAGCGTGGCCGCATCGAACTCCTCCAGCACCTGATCCGGAGTGTCCTTGCCGAACACCAGAAAAAAGCCGAACAGCTCATCGGTCAGGCTTTTGAGCCGGGCCGCATTGTTCTTGCAGACGTCCAGATAGGCGCTGCGCTCCTGCGGGGAGAGGCCTTCATCGGAGAGGATCTCCAGATACCCCATCAGCGCCGTCAGAGGGGTGCGGACATCGTGGGAAATGGCGGTAATCAGCTGGGAATTGGCCTTGAGGGCCTCCTCCTCCCGCTGGAGCTTGTCGATGATGGACAGGCGCATGGCGTCCACATCCCGGGCCAGCTGGCCGATTTCATCGTGACTCATCGGCTCGATCTGCTTTTGCAGAGCGCCCCGGCTCACCAGCCGAACCTGCCGGCTCAGGGTGCAGATGAGCCGGGTGATATACTGATTATAGATCAGGATCAGCACCAGAAACACCAGCGCCGCCAGCATCAGGGAAAGACCGTTGACCCCCAGCTGAAACAGCCCCCGGGAATTGTCATAAATGGCCACGGAGAACACCCCGTCCCGGAAATTCACGGGGAATTCCACAGCGCCCTCCGCCAGTGCGCCGGAACGGACTACCAGACCGTTTTCGTTCAGCACCAGCTCCGCACCGCTGGGGCCGGAGTTGACCGTGGTATAGAGGCCGTTGACCGACATCTGCACCGTTCGATGATCCCGGTTCCAGTCTCCGATGGCCTGCACATTGGTGGAGCTGACGCCATACCGGGCCACATAGTCCCGGAAGGAATTGATCTCCCCCCGGAGCCGTTCATTCACCGCTGTCTGGGAAAAGAACCGGGTCTCCACGATCCGATGGCCCAGAAAATGGGCGCCGCCGAAGGTGCAGGCCGCCACCAGCAGGGACAAAACCACCGTGACCAGCATTTTGAGGGTCAGCGGATGGGCAGGTTTTCGATCAGCCAAACTGATACCCCTTTCCCCATACCGTGCGGATGAGCTTGGGATTGGCCGGGTCCTGCTCCAGCTTTTTCCGCAGGTTCAGGATGTGAACCATCACGGTATTGTTGGAGCTGGGCAGGAACTTTTCCCCCCAGACCCCCTCATAGACCGTCCGCACATCCAGCGTCTGGCCCCGGTGCTGGAAGAAAAAGCGGAGGATGGCATATTCCTTATCGGTCAGCTCCACCCGTTTTCCGCTTCGCAGGGCGCAGCCCTGCGCCTCGTCCAGCTCCAGCGCATCCCCCTCCACCATGTCCCGCTTCCCCTTGTAGACCCGATAGCGCCGGATCAGGGATTCCACCTTGAGCATCAGCTCCTTCTGGGAGAAGGGCTTGGCCAGATAGTCGTCGCCGCCGGAGGCATAGGCCTGCGCCTTGTCCCCCAGCTGGGTCTTGGCGGTGAGAAACAGCATGGGGACTGCGGAAAATTCCCGGATCTGCTGGCAGGCCTCCACCCCGGACAGCCCGGGCATCATAATATCCATGATGACCAGATCGAACCGCCCGTCCCGGCGCAGGGTATCCACCGCCTCCTGTCCGCAGCAGCACTCCACCACCTCACAGCCCTGATTCTGCAAGAGGATCCGCAGCAGCGACCGCAGATCCGGCTCATCGTCCACCGCAAGTACCCGAATTTTTTCATCCATGAAATCACGCTCCTCAAGGGTATTTTTTCTATTGTAGCATATCTGTCTGGAAATTTGTGGCTTTTAAGAATTTTTAATGAAACCGCAAAAAAGCCCCGGAACATTTCCGGGGCTTTGGGTTCTTTGGCTGGTCAGGGATGGAACTGGACTGTCTCCTGAAAAAAGTGGTCATATTGGTCGCTGGAACATTCCATGGACACCTGATGGAGCCGGCAGTGATCCAGACAGAACATCCCCATAAAGCTTTTTCCGTTGACAGATTTCCCGTCATTTTCCACGGTTACGCCGAAGGGCTGTACACTGGCGATTTCTACAAATTCCCGCACATCCGACGGAGAGCGGAGCAAAACATAAAAATGACGCATCGAATTCCTCCTGATACTGTACAATCCCCTTCTTTTTGTGTATAATGAAGAAAATCGTCGCTTATGGGCAAACCTTTACTATTATAAATAGTAGGAATTGGATTTGCAACCACGCACTGTGACGAATTTGAAATTATATATACTCTGTTTTTTGGTGGTTATGATATGAAGTTTGGATTTTTTACCCTTGGATGCAAGGTCAATCAATACGAAACCCAGGCCATGGAGCATATGCTCCGGGCCGAGGGCCATGAAATTCTCCCCTTCGAGGCGGACTGCGACGGCTACATCATCAATACCTGCTCGGTGACGGCGGTTTCCGACAAGAAAAACCGGGCGGTCATCCGCCGCTGCCGCCGGGAGCATCCCGATGCCGTCATCGGGGTCTGCGGCTGCTATTCCCAGCACGATCCGGCGGCCATTGAGGCGCTGGGAGTGGACATCGTCTCCGGTACGGCAGATCGGAAGGAATTTCTCTCCATGATGCAAAACGCCCTGCAAACCCGCCATCCGGAAACCCGGGTGGACGACGCCATGAAGCGGCGCAGCTTCGAGATCCTGCCTGCCGGCGGCCTGCTGACCCGAACCCGTGCCATGCTTAAGGTGCAGGACGGCTGTGTGAACTTCTGCACCTACTGCATCATCCCCTATACCCGTGGCCCGGTGCGCTCTGCGCCGCTGGAGGTCATTCTGGAGCAGACCCGGGCGCTGGCCGCCGAGGGCTATCGGGAGATCGTGGTCACGGGCATTGAGATCGCCTCTTGGGGTGTGGATCTGCCCGGAAAGCCCTCCATGGTTTCCATGGTGAAGGCCGTCTGTCAGGCCGTGCCTCAGGTGCGGATCCGGCTCGGCTCTCTGGAGCCTCGGATCGTCACCGAGGAATTCTGCCGGGAGCTGGGCGGACTGGCCAACCTCTGCCCCCATTTCCATCTGTCCATGCAGTCCGGCAGCGACACGGTTCTCGCCCGGATGAAGCGGAAATACACCACCCAGCGCTATGGGGAAAGCTGCGCCCTGCTGCGGCAGAGCTTCCCCGGCTGCGCCATTACCACGGATATGATCGTGGCCTTCCCCGGGGAAACCGAGGAAGAGCTGGAGGAAAGTCTTTCCTTCATCCGCCGATGCGATTTTGCGGATATGCACATTTTCCCCTATTCCCGGCGGCCCGGAACCCCTGCCGACCGGATGCCCGGTCAGCACGACAACGCCACCAAGGAGCGCCGCAGCCAGCAGGCCATGGCGGTGGCCCGGGAGATGAACCGGCGCTACCGGGAGGGGCTGATCGGCTCCGTCCAGTCGGTGCTGTTTGAGGAAATGCAGGACGGTCTGTTCACCGGTCATGCCCCCAACTCCATAAGGGTCTATGTCCATGGGCAGGGCCTCCACAACCGGGTGCTTCCCGTGGAGATCACCGGCCTGCTCCGGGACGGGGTGGAGGGAAATCTGCTTCCCCAGTCGGAGAATTCTTGAATTTCGGTGGATTTCATGCTATGATGAATATTCTATCTTTTCATGCCTCGGAGGTGTTGTCATGCGTCGAATTTTGACCCTTCTGCTCTGTGTTCTCCTTCTGGCCTCTCCGGTTCTTGCCGATAACGCCGCTTCCTCCTATGCCGCCACCGCCTCGGTCAGCCCCTCCGGCTCCTGTCAGGTGGTCATCAGCGCCGTCATCCGGCTGGAGGAGCCGGTAAGCCAGCTGACCTTTCCTCTGGGAGCCGAGGTCTCCGATGTGGCCCTCAACGGAGGCCGGGTCGGAACTACGCAGGTCAACGGCATCACCCATGCCAAGCTCAATTATCTGCGTAATCAGGTGGGTACCTTCCCCATCACCCTCCACTATACGCTGGACAATGTGGTGGAAACCGACGAGGAAAATCGCCAATTTGTCCGAATCCCCCTGCTTTCCGGCTTCAAATACCCCATGGAACAGGTGAAATTCTCCGTTTCCATGCCCGGAAGCTTCACGGATACCCCGGAATTTTTCAGCGGCTACCATGAACAGGACATCGAACGGGTGATCTCCTTCTCCGTCTCCGGCGTGACCATCAGCGGATCCGTGGATACGCCTCTCAAGGACAGCGAAACCCTCTATATGCTGCTGGACGCCCCGGAGGGGATGTTCCCCCGGGCGGCTGCCGTGGGGCAGTCCCTGCCTGTGGTTCATGCCGCCATGGCCGTCTGCGCAGGGCTTGCGCTGCTCTACTGGATCCTGACCCTGCGGCGGCCCCTGATCTGGCCTCGTCGGCGGCTTTCTCCGCCTCAGGGCCTCAGTGCCGGCAATGTGGGGGCCTATCTGGTGCTGGATCCCACGGATCTGACCCTCATGGTACTGCACTGGGCGCAGCTGGGCTATTTGTCCATTCGGATGGATCTGAGAGAGCGGGTGCTGCTGGACAAGAAAATGGACATGGGAAACGAGCGCAGCGCCTTTGAAAACCGATGCTTTTCCATGCTGTTCAGCCGGGGCAGTCAGATCGATGCCGCCGCCGGACGCTATGCCCGATACGCCCAGCAGGTGCGGGATTCCACCCGATACCGGGGGGCCGGTCTGCGCCGGGGCAGCGGAAATCCCCGGATCTTCCGCCTGCTGGCCTGCGGTGTGGGTCTGTTTTCCGGTGCGGCCATGGCTGACTGTATGCACCTTCAATCCTCCTCCGTGCGCATCATGCTGATGCTTCTGCTGGGGGCCGTCACCGCCTTCCTCACATGGCGCATCCAGACCGGGATGAGTCGGTTCCAGCTGCTGTGGAAACGGGAGCTGACCATCAGCTTGATCCTTGCCGCCCTGCCGCCGGTGGTGGGTCTGCTGACGGGAGGGGCGCTGTATGGACTTCTGGCCTCTCTGTGGGCCATGGTCAGCGGCTTTCTCGCCGCCGTGGGCGGACGCCGGACGGAGCTGGGGATCCAGACCTGCACCGAGCTTCTGGGCCTGCGGCGCTTTCTGCGAACGGCCTCTCCGGGAGAGCTTCAGCGGATCCTCCGGGAAAACCCGGATTACTGCTATGAGCTGATGCCCTTCGCTCTGGCGCTGGATGCCGACCGGAAGTTCACCCGACAGCTTGGTGCTGTCCACCTCTCCTCCTGCAAATGGCTGCGGGTGGAAGGGGCGGAGCTTTCCACCGCCGTTCAATTCGACCGGCAGCTGCGCCGGGTGCTCCAGCGGATGGATCCCCACCGCCGTCTGCCTCTGTGGAAGCAGCTTCTGGGCCTCAAGGCCAAATAACGCCATAAAACCGCAAAAAAGCTCCCGAACAGGGAGCTTTTTTGCATTTCAAGGGTATATTATCGGATGCCGCTCAGGTCAAACTGCTCCAAAAAGGCGTTTGCCTTCTCGCAGATGCCACGCAGGCAGCGCTCCTCGAAGGGGCTTTCCAGCTTTGCGGAGCGCAGCAGCTCCGTAAAGACCTGACTGCCGCCCAGCTTGGAGTAGGTCAGATACTGCGCAAAGGCCTTTTGGGGATCCTCCTGAATCTTCTCCCAGAACAGCAGGGACACGGTCTGTGCCAGACAGTAGTCGATGTAGTAGAAGGGAGACTGGAAGATATGGCCCTGTCTCTGCCAGTATTTGAACTCGCCGTAGAAGGGGATGTCATCCCGCTGAACCCACGGCATATACACGCCCATCAGCTCGGCCCAGACCTGATTCCGCTCCGCCGGGGAGAACTCGGGATACTCGTAGACGATGTGCTGGAAGTGATCCACCATGGTGCCGTAGGGGATGAAGGTCAGGGCGTTGGCCAGATGGGTGTAGAGATATTTTTTCGCATCCGGGCCGAAGAAGCAGTCCGCCCAAGCCTCTCCGAAGAATTCCATGGACATGGAATGGACTTCGCAGGCCTCCATGCTGGGCCATGCCGTCTCGGCAGGCACCCGGTTGCGGTTGAGATAGTATTCAAAGGCGTGTCCGGCCTCGTGGGTGATGACCTCCACATCTCCGGCGGTGCCGTTGAAGTTGGCGAAGATGAAGGGCATATGCTGGCCGTAGATGCCGGTGCAGTAGCCGCCGCCGGCCTTCCCCGGTCTGCTCTCCACATCCATCATGCCCTCGGCCATCATCCGATCCCAGAATTCCTTTGTCTCGGGGCTTAACTCGGAGTAGAATTTGGTACCGGCGGCCAGAATATCGGCGGCGCTGCCCTGGGGCTTGGGGTTGCCGCTGCGGAAGGCCAGACTCATATCCCCGTAGCTCAGGGGGAAGTCGAAGCCCATCCGCTGGGCCTGCTCCATATAGATCTTTTTCGCCACGGGAACCACATATTTCTGGACGGCGATGCGGAATTTCTCCACATCCCCAGCATCATAGCAGTTGCGGCCCATCCGGTCATAGCCCAGCGGGATATAGTTCTCGTGGCCCAGCTTCTTGGCCATGCCGTGGCGCACCTGCACCATCTCGTCATAGATGCGATCCAGCTCCGGGGACTGCTGGGCCAGCCATGCGCCCTCTGCCCGCCATGCGGCCCGACGGATCTCGTCATCGGTGCTTTGCTTGTAGGGGGTCATCTGGGACAGGGTCAGGGTCTTGCCGTCGAAGGGGATCTGGGCAGAGGCGATGAGCTTGGTGTACTGGGTGCTGAGATCGTTTTCCTTCTGGAGATCCTCTACCATCTCCGGGACAAAGCTCCGGGCGGCGATCTCCGCATTGAGGAAGGGGACGGGGCCGTATTTTTCCTCCAGCTGCGCCCGGTAGGGGCTGACCAGCAGCAGGTCGATCCACGCCTGCCGGTCGGGCTGGAGCAGGGGCAGGGCCTCGTCATAGAAGGCCACCTCCTGCTCATAGAATTCGTCCTTGGTGTTCATATCCGAGCGGATATTGGCGATGGAAACGGTATGCTCAAAGGCCATGTTGAGAACCTCATCCATCTCCTGATAGATGCGGTCGGCCTCCTGAAAATCGGCGGCATGGCGGAACTGCTCCGTCAGCGCCCGGATCTTTTCCTGAAGCGCCTTGGTATCCAGACGCTCATAGGGGATTTCTGCAAAAGTCATGGGTATCTCCTCCGTTTGGTGAATTTTTCTTATTATAGCATATTTTCCCGCCGGGTACACCCGTATGGGGAAAATTTATAAAAATTTATCCTTTCTAACCCAGCGCCACATCCAGCACCATCATCACACAGAAGCCCAGAGCGAAGAAAATGGTTCCGGCATTGGAATGTTTTTCGCCCACGGTGGTTTCGGGGATCAGCTCCTCCACGACTACATAGATCATGGCACCGGCTGCAAAGCTCAGAAGGTAGGGCAGGACAGGAACCACATACTGGGCCGCCAGAATGGTGATGAGCGCACCGATTGGCTCCACCACGCCGGAAAGCACACCGTAGAGGAAGGATTTTCCCTTGGAAACTCCCTCCGAGCGCAGGGGCATGGAAATGATGGCTCCCTCCGGGAAATTCTGGATGGCGATGCCGATGGACAGCGCCAGCGCCCCGGCCAGACTGATGCCCACATCCCCGGCCAGATAACCGGCATAGACCACACCGACTGCCATGCCCTCGGGGATATTGTGGAGGGTGACCGCCAACACCAGCATGGTGGTTTTCTGGAAGCTGGTTCGGGGGCCTTCCGGCTCCTCGCTGTTGAGGTGGAGGTGGGGAATGAGATGGTCAAGCACCAGCAGGAACAGGATCCCGATCCAGAAGCCCACCGCCGCCGGCACAAAGGACCAGAAGCCCAGATGTTCGGACTGGTCGATGGCCGGGATCAGCAGGCTCCAGACCGAGGCTGCCACCATCACGCCTCCCGCAAAGCCGGAGGCCGCCCGCTCCACGGCATTGCTCATGGTTCTGCCCATGAAAAAGACACAGGCCGCACCCAGAGAAGTGCCGAGAAATGGAATCAAAATTCCGTACCAAGCATTTAGATTCATACAAAAACTCCTTTTCTTCTTATTTTTCGGGGAAAACAATGTTTCCACCGGAATATACTATGCTCCCGGGCAGGCGTCGGCCTGCACCGAATTTCGCAGTGGGGTAGCCCCCACGGGCAATTTCGCACGGGGTTGGTCAGTTCTCTATGGGCAGAGCCGTGCCCGGTGACGGTACATAGAAAGATACCGGGCACGGCTCTGCCCTCCGACTACCTCTCAGCTCCGTGCGAAATCGGCTGTCGGGACTCCCCGACCCCGGTGACGATACTGCGGCATAGGCTCCCCCTCTGGGGGTGGCTAGGATGCGCTCCGCAAAAACGATACCGGGCACGGCTCTGCCCTCCGACTACCTCTCAGCTCCGTGCGAAATCGGCTGTCGGGACTCCCCGACCCCGGTGACGCTACTGCGTCCTAGGCTCCCCCTTCGGGGGAGCTGGCGAAAATCTCTGATTTTCGTCTGAGAGGGGATACTATGCCTTACGGTACCTGAGCGGTAATGGGATGGCTTTTCATCCCCTCTCCGTCACGGCTTGCGCCGTGCCACCTCCACAGATTGTGAAATTGCCCCCGGCAATTTTTGTATTTTGATTTGCTGCGCAAAGCACCACCCCCGTGGGGAGAGGCAATTTCGCACGGGGATGGTCTGTTATCTTTTTTCCCCTGACCCGCCCGGTGACGGTACATAGAAAGATACCGGGCACGGCTCTGCCCTGAGATGACCTCGCACCTTAAAGCGAAATTGGCTCCCCCTGCGGGGGGAGGCTAGGATGCGCTCCACCCCATCCATCGGTTGATTTCATCATAGCATGCCCCGAAATCTGTGTAAAGAAATTTTTCCCTTGACAAATCTGCTCCCCTGTCTTATTATCATATTTAGATTTTTCGATTTGAGGTGAGTGCGTTGACCCCATGGGAAGAAAAAGCCCGGATCTTTAAGGCCCTGTCCGACCCCCGGCGCATCCAGATTCTGGAACTGCTCCAAAGCGGCGAAAAATGCGCCTGCGTCCTGATCGATCGGATGCAGATGCCCCAGTCCTCCCTCTCCTATCATATGAAAATCCTCTGCGAATCCCATCTGGTGGTGGGCCGCAGCGAAGGAAAATGGACGCACTACCGCATCGACCCCTTCGGCTCCGCCATTGCCGTGGAGCTGCTCCGGCAGCTGACCGCCACCGATGACGCCTGCCCCTGCAAGGACTGCTTCCCCTGACGACCATCCTCGGATGGTCTTTTTCCCGGCTGTCAAATCGAATTTTTTGGATTTTAAAAGAGGTATCCCATATGACAACGATCTGGACTTTTCTGCAACAGGAGGTGCTGGGGATGGGCTGGCTCCACCGGGCCATGACCGCCTTTGTCTCCTGGCTGGGACTGAACCCAAGCCGACCGCTGGGGGCCAGCCTCCAATTTTTCCTCTATGACACCCTGAAAATCATGGCCCTGCTGGGCCTGCTGATTTTCTCCATCTCCTACCTGCAAAGCTACTTCCCCCCGGAGCGAACCAAGGCCATTCTGGGCCGCTTCCACGGGCTGGGCGCCAGAACCATGGCCGCCCTGCTGGGTACCGTGACCCCCTTCTGCTCCTGCTCCTCCATCCCGCTGTTCATCGGCTTCACCGGAGCCGGTCTGCCCATCGGCGTGACCTTTTCCTTTCTCATCTCCTCCCCCATGGTGGATCTGGCCAGCTTTCTGCTCCTGATGAGCATTTTCGGCTGGAAGGTGGCGCTGGGCTATGTGGTGCTGGGGCTGGTCATCGCCATTGCCGGGGGCAGTTTCCTCTCCGCCCTCCATCTGGAGGATCAGGTGGAGGAATTCGTCCGCCGGGTTCCCATGGCCCAGACCGCCCAGCGGCGGCTGACCCCGGCAGATCGGGCCGCCTACGGCTGGGAACAGCTGTGCTTCACCGCCAAAAAGGTCTTTCCCTATGTGCTTGCGGGGGTTGGGCTGGGGTCGATCATCCACAACTGGATCCCCGTGGAGCTGGTGGAGGGTCTGCTGGGCCGACACAATCTGCTGGGGGTGGTGCTGGCCGTTCTCTGCGGCATCCCCATGTATGCAGACATTTTCGGAACCATCCCCATTGCCGAGGCCCTGCTGGCCAAGGGCGCCCAGCTGGGAGTGGTGCTGTCCTTTATGATGGCGGTCACCACCTTGTCCCTTCCCGCTCTGGTGATGCTGCGAAAGGCCGTCAAGCCCAAGCTTCTGGCCAGCTTTGTGGGCATCTGCCTGATTGGCATGGTGCTGGTGGGGTATCTGTTCAATATCATCCAATGCGTTCTCATTTAATATGCAAAGGAGCGATCCCAAATGAAGAAGAAAAAACTCTATGTCCTCACCGGCTTTCTGGGGGCCGGAAAAACCTCTCTCCTGCTCCACCTGCTGGATCATTGCGGCGATCTGCGGGTGGGGGTCATTCAGAACGAGTTCGGCAAGGTGAGCATTGACGGGATGCTCTCCCGCCGGGACGGCATCGAAATGACCGAAATCAGCCGTGGCTCCATCTTCTGCTCCTGCCTCAAGCTCCGCTTTGTGCAGGCGCTGGCGGAAATGGGCCAGAAGGATGTGGATCTTGTGGTGGTGGAAAGCTCCGGTCTGGCCGACCCCTCCAACATGGAGGAAATTCTGGGGGCGGTTCGGCTTCTGGCCGGGGACTGCTATGAATTTCGGGGTGCGATCTGTCTGGTGGATGCCGTCAACCTTCTGAGCCAGCTTTCCGATGCAGCCACAGTAGACCGCCAACTGACCCATTGCCATATGGCCGTGGTCAACAAGATCGATCTGGTGACCGAGGCCCAGCTCCAAGCCGTTTTACAGGCCGTAAGGCAGGTAAATCCCCGGTGCCGGGTGGAAACCTGCACCAATGGCCGGGTGGCGCTGGACTTTCTGGAGGCAGACCTGCTGGCGCTGCAATGGGCCGAGGGCGAGGACTCTCTGAACACCGTGGACAACAAGCCCAAAACCATCTCTCTGGAATGTTCCCAGCCCGTCCGCCGGGAGGAGCTGCTGGAATTTCTGGAGCTGGTGCTGCCGGACACCTACCGCATCAAGGGCTTTTTCCAGCTGGACGAGGGCTGGCATCAGGTGGATGTGGTGGAGCGGCTGGTGGATCTGCGTCCCTGCGGCGCACAGGAGCTGTCCCAGCTGGTATTTCTGTCGAAAATCGGCCCGCAGGTCATCCGCACGGTGGACAGCGCATGGAAGCAGGCGGTGTCCGCTCCCATGAAGCTGAAGAATTGAGGTGCTGATATGCGGATTCAGGTGGTTGGAGCCGGCTGTGACAAGTGCGACCGGCTGTACGAAAACACGGTGGAGGCCGTGGCCCTGCTGGGCCTTGCCGAGCCGGTGGAAAAGGTCGAGGATCTGATGGAAATGGTGATGCTGGGGGTGTTTGAAACCCCGGCGCTGGTGGTGGACGGAAAAATCCTGCTGTCCGACCGGGTGCCGAAGCCCAAGGAGCTTGCCAAGCTGATGGCTCAAAATGCATAGAAAAATCCCCCACAGTTGAAAGTCCTGCGAAAATTTCAGGAATCTCTCGCTGTGGGGGATCATTTTATGCCTGCATATGCTCCGAGGAGGAAAATCTGGCCGGGAGCAGCTCCCCGAGGGTGCTTTCCTGCCAGCTCTCCCCGGCGCCGATCATGTAAATTTTGAAGTCATCGCCGCAGAATTCCGACATGACCTGACGGCACACGCCGCAGGGGGGAAAGGGGCCGGTGATGATGCCGTCCTTGCCGCCGCAAACCGCAATCGCCGTAAATTCCCGGTGTCCGTCGTAGACGGCCTTGAAAAAGGCGGTGCGCTCGGCGCAGTTGGTGGGGGAATAGGCCGCATTTTCGATGTTGCAGCCCTGATAAACCGTTCCGTCGGCGCAGAGCAGCGCTGCGCCCACCCGATACCCGGAATAGGGCGCATAGGCATGACCCATGGCCTCCCGGGCCAACTCCATCAATCGTTTTGCTGTCATGGAACCTTCCTCCTTTGGATAAAATAGGGACAAAAGAGGCGCAGCAAGCGCTGCGCCTCTGAAGCTTTGGGATCAGATCTCGTACCAGCGGATTTCGTTGGCATCCAGATCCAGATTGAACTGGCCCTTGTCGGTAAAGACCGTGGTGGTCTGAGGCTCGTAGGTGTTGTTGACCACGCAGTACTTTCCATTCTTGACGAAGGCGTGTACTTCCACATTGTAGTTGGTGGAGAACCACTTGTTGAGGTCATCCTCGCTGTGGGAGGCCCACAGGATGGCACGGTACAGGATCCGGCTGTTCTTGAAGGAATAGGGCAGACCGGAGATATAAACGCCACGGCCCTCGCCGAAGGAGTTGACGGCCATCTGCACTTCCTTGTCGTTCTGGCTCAGGATCTGGGCATCGGGCAGCGCATACATACTCTTCTTGCCCTCACCGAAGTCCACGCCGTTGCGGGCATCGGACAGGATGAAGTGGTTGTCCTGCTGGATCCAGTTGTACTTATCGTAGTTGAGGGTGAAGCCGGTTTCCTTCTCCACGCCCAGAACGCTGCTCAGCTGGATGTAGTGGCCCTGATACTGGTGGCCGGTAGGCTCGCCAACACCGATGAAGCCACCGCCACGATGGACGAAGCCACGGATGGCTGCGGAAACGGTGGGATCCTCCCACTCAGCGCCGCCGGTGTGAGCGGTATCGCCGTCACCCACATTGATGATGACATCGATGGAGTCGAGAATGGAGGCGTCCTTGCGGATGTCGTCGAAGGAGATGAACTTCACATCGAAGGGAGCGCCGGACAGGGCCTCGATGACGCCTGCATAGGAGTAGTTCTGCTTCTGGTACAGGGCATGGTGAACCATGTGGCAGCCCCAAGAGCGCATCTTGCCCCAGCAGTTCAGGACGGCAACGGTCTTGACGCAGTAGGGGGTGGTACCCTTGATGTTGTTGTACAGCTCACGGAACTCGTCGCAGACGGACTCGATGTAGTCGATGAACTCGGGGAATTCCAGAGCCAGCTTGAGGTATCCGCCGTAGCCGATGCGGTCGATGGGCTTGCGGAGAATGGCACGGCGGGCCGTGACCCAGTTCTCCTTGGCTTCCCGGACGGGGTCGCCGCCCTCGTGGAAGGTATCGGGGAAGAAGTAGGGCAGGAACCGGCCCTCGGTGTACTTGACGCCGGGGATATCGGAGATCAGACGCAGGGTGGAGCCGTTGCCCACGGAGCCGACGACAGCGTCGATGCCGATGCTCTTCCACTCGTCCATGAAGGGCTCGGTGCCGATCCAGTGGTCGCCCAGGAACATCATGGCTTCCTTGCCCAGCTCGTGGGTAATGTCCACCATTTCCTTGGCCAGCTTTGCGACCTCACGGCGCTGGAAGGCCTGGAAGTCCTTGAACTCCTTAGAGGGAACCCGGTACTGGTTGTTGTAGTAGCCCTGATCCACGATGAACTCGGGGCGGAACTTGTAGCCGACCTCGGCCTCGAACTGCTCCAGAATGTAGGGGGAGACAGAGGCAGAGTAGCCGTACCAGTCCACATACTTTTCCCGCTTCAGCTCGTCGAACATCAGGGTGAACTGATGGAAGAAGGTGGTATAGCGGATGACATTGACATAGGGATGATCTGCGATGAACTTACGCAGACGCTCCATGGTGAACTTATGGGTCTTGGGCTGGCGAACATCGAAGGTGATCTGATGCTCGAAGTTCTGCCAGTTGTTGGTCACGGCATTGTACATATGGACGGGGTCCCAGATGAGGTATGCCAGGAATGCCACGGTATATTCATGGAAGGGAGCAGGCTCAGGAATCACGACACAGCCGGTCTCGGCGTCATAGTCCCATGCCTCGGGGGCGATGGGCTGACCGGTGGTGCGGTCCATGACCTCCCACCAGCGCTTCATATCGTCCCGGGTGTTGACCTCCATCAGCTCGGGAGAGATACCCTGCATCAGATGGATGGAGAGGCTCTTATCAGAGGCGGTATGGAAGCCGGTCATGATGTAGCACTGCTGCACCTCGTCGGGATTGGCCTTGGCCCAGGCGTTATCCTTACGGGTGGTGTAGTAGGTAGAATAAATTTTTGCATTCTGGTTCTGCAGCTCGGCAGGGAAATCGGTACCGTCGCAGTCACGGATGGCGTCAGCGCCCCAGCGCTTCATAATTTCCAGGGTCTCGGGAACCACATCCAGATCGGTGGGGATGGTTACACGGCCGTAGGTTTTCTGATCAGTCATCTCTGAATCTCCTTTATTGCATTTTACATTGGTTGGGATCTTATGATGGGGAAATCCCACTTCTCTTTCAGTATAACAGAATCTTTTTCAGATTCCAACCCCTTTATTGGTTTATTTTTTTGAATTCCCTCCCGGCTGACCTTTTGGGGCCGGATTTTTCCCCACAGGGGAAGGGATTTGGTGCTATTTTTCAAAACCCCCTGTCCAAAGACCGGATTTTATGGTATAATCTCCCTATCCCATCGGCTCTGCCGGGGAAAATACTTCAGAGGTGACAGCTATGATTTTTGATTCTCTTGCACATATCGAAAACTATCGGGGCATCGCCCCCCGGATCTATCAGGCCTTGGAAATTCTCCGGGACACGGATTTTTCCCAGCTGGCCGACGGCACCTACGAGGTGGACGGCTTCGACCTGCGGTATAATCTGATGACCTATGAGCTGAACCACGGCTTTGAGAAATTCGAGGCCCATCGGGACTTCATCGACATCCAGTTCATGGTGGAGGGCAGTGAAATCATGGGCTTCAATCAACTGGATCAGGTGGAGGAATTTGAGGCCCACCCCGAGGGGGACATCTGGTTCTATCACGGTAAAATGGACGCCGTCACCGTGGAGGGGGACAAGTTCGCCCTGTTCTTCCCCAACGACGCCCACGCCCCCGGGATCATGCCGCCCTCCGGCCCCTGCAAGGTTCGCAAGTGCGTGTTTAAGATCCACATTTGATCCGTTTCTCGCAAAAAATAGCAGAAACCAAACATGATGAAAAGGGCGTGACCGCAGTCACGCCCTTTTTACTGGTAAGAGAATCAGAATGATTCGATTTTTCTTGCTTTGAGAAAGAACACAACTGCCATAATTGCAGAGACTACCATCATAAAGACGGTGTGACCGTTGGGGATCTGCTCCAAGGATTGCCGATACAGGATCCAGATCATCAGCAGAAGTGCTAGGAGCCAGCCAATACCGATTCCATAATAAAGGATTTTCGTTTTTTTCATGGGAGTTCCTCTCTTTCTAAATTTCATCTGTTTTGATAGATCTTACACCTTTCTTCCGCAGTCCACAGCAGAACACCTGATGCCCGCTTTTGCTCTTATCGGATCCGATGCTCCCCCTTCCGGGCGGAGCGCAGACCCACCTCGGTGCCGTTTCTCAGCCGGACGAAATTCTCCCGGTGCTTGAATACCATCACCACCGTGGGAACCAGCAGGATGGCCGTCAGCAGCAGGCTCCTTCCCACAATGCCCAGATATAGCGGAATGGCAAAGGCCGCCGTCATGGTGGAGCAGACAATATAATCCGTCACCAGCGTGATGACCAGCAGAACCACCGCCAGCACCAGCGCAAATTTCCAATCCAGCGCCAGCGCTACCCCGAAGAAGGAGGCAAATCCCTTCCCTCCCTTGAATTTCAGGTAGAAGGGGAAGATATGGCCCAATACCGCCATGACCCCTGCCACAGCGCCGGCATAGGGAAGCTGGGGGAACAGCCACTTCGCCAGCAGAACTGCCAGCGTGGCCTTCAGGATGTCATGAACCGCCACGGCGATCCCCGCCCGCCAGCCCAGCAGAACCATGGTGTTGGAGGCACCCAGATTCCCGGAGCCTTCCTTGGACACATCCACCTGCTTGAGCTTGGAAATGTAGAAGGCCATGCTGGAACAGCCGATCAGATAGCCCAGCACCGCCGCAAGCACATAATACATTTTGATTTTCTCCTCTCTTTTTCTCCATTCTATCATACCATGATTTGGGAGAATGTCAAAAAAAATACCGGGTTCGTCCATGGCGAACCCGGTAGGATTTTTCTATTTTTTCCCATCCTTTGCCAGCCGGATCTGCTCTGCGATCTGGTCGGGGAGGGCCTTCTGCTCCATTCTGGAGAGGCCGGCTGTCTCGATGGGGGGCAGTACCTTGAGCCGAACGGTTCCGGGACACATGAGGTTGTGGTTGGCCTCCATGATCTTGTAGGTGCCGTCGATGACCACCGGCACGATGGGCGCACCTGCGCCGAAGGGGATCTTGAACACGCCGGTCTTGAAGGGATTCATGGCGTCCCCCCGGCTCCGGGTTCCCTCGGGGAACACCAGAATATTGCGCCCGCTGGCCAGGATCTCCCCGGCGCCCTTCATGGCGGTGAGGGCCTGTCTGGGATCCTCCCGGTCGATGAAAATGCAGTCCAGCAGCTCCATCCAGGTCTTGACCATGGGGATCTTCCGGGTCTCGATCTTCGCCACCATGGCCGGAGGATCGCCCAGCGCCGTCATGGTCACAGGCACATCATAGTCGCCCTGATGGTTGCACACAAACACCACACTCCGGTCTTTGGGGATATTTTCCAGTCCCTCCGCCTCCACCCGGCATCCGGCCAGCTTCATGAGGGTGGACATCCAGCGGTTCACCCGTCTGAACACGATTTCCCGGCTCTGCTCCAGCTTTCCCTCCCGGCGCAGCCGCTTGGCCCGGAACATACAGGGCAGCAGCACCACCAGAGAGCCGAAGAAGTAGAGAAACCATACGATCGTTCTGAGAATTGCCATACAAAGTTCTTCCTTTTCCTATGGATTTGTTTTGTCTATCATAGCGCAGTCCGGGGGATTTGGCAAGGGGGCTTTCCCATTTTCTCCGATCCGGGGGGCCTGTCCCGGACAGAATCAGAAGGCAGATCGGCAGGCGCTCCCCCTCTGTCCCTCTGCGGAGGGTTTTATGCAGGAAAAGGAATCCGTTCTCTCATTTTTCATCCCGCCCTCCCCGGGTTTTTCCGATATTTTTCATTTTCCAATCATGTTTCGCAATTCGCATGAATTTTAATTTCATTTTCCCCTTGACAAGCGCCCGGGCCGATGGTACAATATCTCCAACAACTTCATCAAAAGCGATGACGAAGTCGGATGCAGCCCTTCCCTTTTCCAGAGAACCGAGCATGGGTGGAAGCCCGGTAAAGCAGTGCTGAATCGTCCTATCCCTTCCGAGCTGATCGCCTGAACCCCCCGGGCAGTAGGGCGTTCCGAGTTTGCTGCGTCAGTGCATAGGGCTTATTGGAGTCTGAAAGTGGTGCGGAGCTTCTGCACAATTTGAGTGGTACCACGGGTACGGATGATCCGGACTCGTCTCAAGCGTTTTGAGACGAGTCCGTTTTTTTATTCATCAATGAGAGAGAAAAAGGAGAATCACCATGAAACTAGGAAAAAAGAATATGCTGGCTGTCAGCCTGATGCTGTTTGCTCTGTTTTTCGGAGCAGGAAACCTGATCTTCCCTCCCTTCCTCGGTCAGAATGCAGGGGAACATACCGTTACCGCCATTGTGGGCTTTCTGGTCACCGCCGTGGTGCTTCCGGTGCTGGGCGTCGTGGTCGTGGCAAAATTCGACGGTCTGGATCGTCTGAGCTGCAAGGTCGGCCCCCAGTTTGCCCTGATCTTCACCGTCCTCATCTATCTCTCCATCGGCCCCGGACTGGGCATCCCCAGAGCCGCCTCCGTTCCCTTTGAGATGGCTGTGGCTCCCTACCTGCCCCAAGGCACCAACTTCACCCTCTGGAGAGTGATCTATTCTCTGGTCTTTTTCCTCATCGCCCTCTGGCTGTGCCTGACCCCCGGCAAGCTGGTCAATCGGATCGGCCGGGTGCTGACCCCCATGACCCTGTTCTTCCTGCTGGTTCTGTTTGTGGGCTTCCTCACCCGAGGCCGGGTGCAGGTGGCTCAGGCCCAGTCGGCCTATGAAAACGCCCCTCTGCTTCAGGGCTTCACCGACGGCTATCAGACCATGGACACCATCGCCGCTCTGAACTTCGGTCTGGTCATCGCCACCACCCTCCATGCCTTCGGCGTTCAGGAGAAAAAGCAGGTCATGGGCTACACCGTGAAGGCCGGTCTGGCCGCCGGAACCATCCTGTCTCTGGTCTATCTGATGCTCACCTACATGGGCGCTTGCAGCTCCGGCGTGTATCCCATTCAGGAAAACGGCGCTTGGACCCTGCGCTGCATCGTCTATGAGGTGTTCGGCGATCCCGGCGCCATTCTGCTGGCCACCATCTTCACGCTGGCCTGCCTCACCACCTGCGTGGGCCTCATCAACTCCATTTCCAGATATTTTTCCACCCTGTTCCGGAAGGTCAGCTACCGCCAGTGGGTGTTCCTCATTGTGGGCTTTTCCTTCCTCGTCTGCAATCTGGGCCTCAATGCCATTCTGAGCATCTCCGTGCCGGTTCTGAACGCCATCTACCCCGTTTCCATTGTTCTGATCCTGCTGGGCCTTTCCGACCGACTGTGGAAGAACAACCCCTATGTCTACCCCACCGTGGTGGGCTTCACCGGGGTCATCAGCGTCATCCATGCGCTGGACTCCGCCAAGGTTCCCCTGCCCTGGCTCTATGCGCTGTGCCGCAAGCTTCCCCTGTATAACATCGGCTTCGGCTGGACACTGTTTGCGCTGGCCGGACTGGTTCTGAGCCTTGTGGTGGGTGCGCTGTTCCGTCCCAGCCGCAGAGCCGCCGCCAGTATGGGCGTATTCAACAAATTCTAGGACGATCTTTTTCCGGGCTGTGCAGGTCACAGCCCGGATTTTTTTGCCATTGGGCCGAGTTGTGTGATATAATAGTAAAATCTGGATCATCAAAGGAGGACACATCCATGCTCAGTTTAACCTATGTCAATCACGGAAGCTTTCAGCTTCTGGAAAAACCCAAGCCCCAGCTCCAATCCCCCCGGGATGCCATTGTGCGGGTGACGCTGGGCAGCATCTGCTCCAGCGATCTGCACATCAAGCACGGCTCCGTCCCCCGGGCCGTCCCCGGGATCACCGTGGGCCACGAGATGGTGGGCATTGTGGAGCAGGTGGGCAGCGCCGTTCGCAAGCTCCGCCCCGGCGACCGGGTGGCCGTCAATGTGGAGACCTACTGCGGAGACTGCTTCTTCTGCCGCCACGGCTATGTGAACAACTGCACCGACCCCAACGGCGGCTGGGCGCTGGGCTGCCGCATCGACGGAGGACAGACGGAATTCGTCCGGGTTCCCTATGCCGATCAGGGCCTGACCCCCATTCCCGATTCCGTTTCCGACCGGCAGGCGCTGTTTGTGGGGGATGTGCTGGCCACCGGCTTCTGGGCGGCGAAAATCTCTGAAATCACCCCGGAGGACACCGTCCTCATCATCGGTGCCGGCCCCACGGGCATCTGCACCCTGCTGTGCGTCATGCTCAAGCACCCCAAGCGCATCATCGTCTGCGAAAAAGACCCCCAGCGGCTCCAATTTGTCCGGGCGCATTACCCCGAGGTGCTGCTGACCCGGCCCGAGGACTGCCGGGACTTCGTACTGGAACATTCCGACCACGGCGGCGCCGATGTGGTTTTGGAGGTGGCCGGAGCCGAAAGCACCTTCCGGCTGGCATGGCAGTGCGCCCGCCCCAATGCCATTGTCACCGTGGTGGCCCTCTATAACGAGGCTCAGACGCTGCCCCTGCCCCAGATGTACGGAAAAAATCTGACCTTCAAGACCGGCGGCGTGGACGGCTGTGACTGTGCCGAAATCCTCGCTCTAATTGAAGCTGGAAAGCTGGACACCACCCCCCTCATCACCCACACCTTCCCCCTGAACCGCATCGAGGAGGCCTACGACCTCTTTGAACACCACCGGGACGGGGTCATCAAGGTGGCCATCACCCCGAAGGAGGGCTGATATGGAAGTCTATACCCTTCTGGACAATGTCAGCTCCGATCCCCGGCTCATCGCCGAGCATGGCCTGAGCCTCTACATTGAGACAAAGGGGCTGCGGATCCTGTTCGACTGCGGTCAGAGCGACGCCTTTGCGAAAAATGCCGAAGCCATGGGCATCGACCTGTCTCTGGTGGATCTGATGGTGCTGTCCCACGGGCATTACGACCACGGCGGCGGCCTGCGCCGCTTTCTGGAGCTGAACGAGAAGGCCCCCATCTATCTCAGCCCCCGGGCCTTTGAACCCCATTATCGGGGGACGGAAACCTATATCGGTCTGGATCAGACCCTGCGGGACTGCCCCCGGTTCCGACCCGTGGATCAGATCCTCCGGCTCCACCACCGGCTGACCATCTATCCGGCGGCCCTCATGCCGACCCCCTTCCCGGCTCCCTCCTACGGTCTGAATCTTCTGGAGGACGGGCAGTTCCGGCCCGACGACTTCCTCCATGAGCAATATCTGCTGATCGAGGAGGACGGAAAGGATATTTTATTCAGCGGCTGCTCCCACCGGGGCATCCTGAACCTTGCGGACTGCTTCCAGCCCGATGTCCTCATCGGCGGCTTCCACTTCAAGAAGCTGGATCCCCAGAGCGAGGGCCGAAAAACGCTGGAGGAGGCGGCCCAGATCCTCTCCTCCTACCCCATCCGCTACGGAACCGGACACTGTACCGGGGCGGCGCAGTACGAATTTCTCCACAGCCTCATGGGAGATCAGGTGAAATACCTCTCCGTGGGAACCCACTGGACTCTATAAAAAACAGGCGGCTGCATACGCAGCCGCCTGAAGGCTTTGATTGGCTTTAGCTTCTGGCCAGACCGTCCACCTGCAACACCACACCGGTGATATAGGAGGCTTCCTCAGAGGCCAGGAACACGAAGGCATTGGCGATGTCCTCGGGCTGACCCAGACGACGCAGGGGAACCTGAGCAATGAGCGGATCGATGACGGACTTTGGCACAGCCTTCATCATATCCGTCTCGGTGATGCCGGGGGCAACGGCATTGACCCGGATGCCCTTGGGGCCAAGCTCTCTGGCGAGGCTCAGGGTCAGGCCATTGACGGCAAACTTGGAGGTGGGATAGGCCATGCCGCTGGGCTGGCCGTAGATGCTCACCATGGAGGAGGTGGAGAGGATCACGCCGCTGTGCTGCTCGGTCATATAGTCCACGGCAGCCCGGGAGGCGTTGAACACGGCCTTCACATTGAGATCCATGACCTTATCGAAGGTCTCCTCGGTGTAATTGGTAAAGGGGGTCATTTCGGAGGTACCGGCATTGTTCACCAGAATATCCAGCTTGCCGAACTTCTGAACCACCTCTGCAAAGGCGGCCTTCACTTCCTCCAGCTTGCTGAGGTTGGGCCAGATGCCCTCGACCTTGGCATTGGGGAACTTTTCCTTCAGAGCGGCCACGGCCTTGTCGGCGGTTTCCTGTCTGCTGGCGCACAGAACGACTGCGGCGCCCTCCCGGACGAAAGCTTCTGCGGTGGCGAAGCCGATGCCACGGCTGCCGCCGGTGATGATTGCTACCTTATTTTCCAGTCTCATATTGAAACCCTCCTGTAAAGTTTTATTTTATGGTATGAGTATATCCATTTTTTCGGAACAGTTCTGTGACAAACTCACCGTCCACACCAATCGTAGGCCAGCCGGGGGCTGCCGTCCTCCACATGGATGACGCCGCAGAGGGAAAAGCCGCTGCGCCGAATGGTCTCCTGCATGGGCAGATTGTCCTCGTGGGTGTCGATGCGAACCATGGGACTGCGCTCCTTGGCGAAGGAAAGGCAGGCCGAGGCGACGCCCCGCCGATAGACCCCCACCGCCAGCCGATGAACCACGGTATAGGCTCCGGCTCCGTGCCAGCTGCCCTCTATGGCGGCATAGGTAGAATCCGGGCCGGGGATCCAGCTGAACACCCCTAAAATCTCCCCCTTTTCCACACAGACATGGCAAAAGCCCCGGCGGATGTCCTCCTCCACCAGCGTGACCGGCGGATAGGCGGTTCCCCATTGGCTGGGGTTTCCGTGGGCGGACATATAGCTTTGGGCCTGTTCATAAAGCTTGCAGACAGAGGACAGCTCCTCCGGTCGGGCAGGTCGAATTTCCATGTTTCCTCCATCGAAGGTCAGTTGAACTTGATACCGTATTGATATAATTTTACACCTGTCTGAAGCCTTTGTCAACTGTTCCGAAGTGTTCGGAAATTCTTTGGACAGGGTGCTGGAATTTTGGCCTCAAATTCGTGCAGTATCCACCCTTGCAATACATCTGTCTCTGTGGTACATTATAGTCAGAAAAAGAAATCCCAAAGAAAAGGGAAATCTGATTCAAGAGATCTGAAAGACCAGATCACAACCACCGGCTTTCCGGAATCTTCGCAATCTAATAAAGTCAACTCAGCTTGTGAGAACATTTGGTGATGGGGTCAAATGAATGGATGTTGTGATTGATCGTTGGATGGAAGGAAAGAAATCGGAGTTGAACCCGTAGAAAGAGAGGTTAACCAATGATGTTAGATACCAAGAATTCACAGAGATGACCCTTGACTGATTGCTTCTGAAAAGACTTCGGTCAAGGGTTATTTCTTTTTTTGCCGTCCGGGAAATCCGGGCGATTTTTTATGCCCGGAAGCTCCGGGCATATATGATTTTCGGGGATCTTACGGCCCCGGCACCGGCTCCAGCCGCAGGATCCGGGAAAAATCCACCCAGCTGCCGTCGGAAAAGACCAGCCGCTGGCGCTGCCCGTCTACCTGTGCCAGCTCTGCGGTTTTCTCCCGGCAGAGGCCGCCCTGCTTGCGCTCGTCCGGCTCGAAATACTCCACCAGCACCCAAGGCCGCTCCCCTTCCCGCCGGGACAGCTGCCGCAGGGCCTCGTCCAGCAGCTCCGTCCCGTCCATGGACAGGCTTCGCTCCTCCTCCGTCCATCGGGCTGTCTCCCGAATGGCCTCGTCATAGCCGGACAGGGCCGCAAAGGGGGAAAACTGGGCCGCCCGATCCTGCATGGAGCATTTTTGCCGCCGGGAGGCAGGCCGGGAGAGATGGAGAATGTCCTCATAGGGATGCTTCATGCCTGATGCCCTCCGATCTGATTGTTCCGATCCCGGGCCGTGGCTCCGTCCCGGAGGTTCATGCCCTTCAAAATGGCATTTTTCCCGAATTTTTTCCGAATGGCGATCACCGCCTCCTGTCGGCGTTTTTCCCGTTCCAGCTCCCGATCCCGGGCCTGTTTTTCCTCCAGCTCCCCGAACAGATCCAGCTGCTCCATGTCCGGCTCCACCATCCGCTCCGCCTCCGGCCGCACATGGTTGGCCGTGAGGTTCAGCCGCCGCACCAGAAGGGCCGGGTCTGTGATCCGCTCATACAGCTCCGTCACCGCCCGAATGATCTGCCGGGTGGAGGCCGTATGCGCCCCCAGCCGCACCGAGCCGTGGGCGGGCTTGGGAACGGGCCGTCCATAGGGATCGGTGGTGATCTCCCCCTGAACCTGCTGCCGCCGCTGGGGATCCTCCAGATTTTCCCGGTCATAGCCCACCGTGACCACCATCTGATCCGTGACCAGCCCCTTTTCCACCAGCTCCAGCACCAGCTGATCGGTCATTTCCCGCAAAACCAGCTTGGCTGTCTCCCAGTCATAGGGTCGGTGCAGCACCTGCCCGGCCCCCAGAGAATTGGACTGGGGCTTATAGGCCTTGACGTCGCTGATGCGGCAAGGCTCCACCCCCCATGCGTGGTCGATGAGCAGCTCCGCCTGCACCCCGAACAGATCATAGAGAAGATCCTCCTGCAAAAGAGCGCACCGGGCCACATCTCCCATGGTATAGATGCCGTGCTGCTGGAGCTTTCGGGCATAGCCCTTCCCCACCCGCCAGAAATCCGTCAGAGGCCGATGCGTCCACAGGGTTTCCCGGTAGCTCTGCTCCGTCAGCTCTGCGATCCGCATTCCGTTTTCGTCTCCGGGCAGATGCTTTGCCACAATGTCCATGGCCACCTTGCACAGATAGAGATTGGGGCCGATCCCGGCGGTGGCAGTGATCCCCGTTTCCGCCAGCACCCGGCCCATCATGGCCTTGGCGAACGCATAGGCGCTGAGTCCGCTGGTGTGCAGATATCCGGTCACATCCACGAACACCTCGTCGATGGAATACACATGGATGTCCTCCGGGGCCGCAAATTCCAGATAAATCCCATAGATTTTCCGGCTGCACTCCACATAATGGGCCATTCTGGGGGGTGCGATGAGGTAGGAAAGCTCCAGCGACGGATCCCGCTCCAGCTCCGATTTCAGATAGGAGCTGCCCCGGAATTCATGCCCCGGCGCCCGATCCCGGCGGAGGGTATTCACCTGTGCCGCCTTCTGCACCACCTCGAACAGCCTGGGCCGCCCCGGTATGCCGAAGCTTTTGAGGGCGGGGGAAACCGCCAGACAGATGGTTTTCTCCGTCCGCTCCGGGTCTGCCACCACCAGATTGGCATCCATGGGATCCAGCCCCCGCTCCACACATTCCTGTGAGGCATAGAAGGATTTGAGATCGATGGCCAGATAAGTCCGCTGCTGTTCCATAGGCTCCCTCCCGTACAAATGTTTGGTTATATTCTATCATACTTCCCAAAAATTGCAAGAAAAAAACAGCGCCCTCAGAATTTGAGGGCGCACCGCTGGTCAAAAAGTCTCGCAGCCAAGAAAAAAACTGCCGGAACACCCATGCAGGAGCATTCCGGCAGACGCAGGCCGCCCCCTTTGGAGCAGCCTGCATGAAAAAAAACGAAGCTTAGGCGTTGACGGCGGCCACGAAGCGGTTGAAGCCCTCCCGGCCCTCGGCGGTGTTCTTGTAGACGCCGGCATCCTCCAGAACCAGAGAGAATACCTTTCCGGTCTCCTTCAGGATGATGTCCAGCGCATTGTCGGCGGTGAAGGTGTATTCCTTCTTCAGCTCGTCCACCCAGTCGGCGTGCTTTTCCAGCACCTCGTCTGCACGGAGGTCTTTGCCCTCCACAATGGCCTGAGCCAGAGCGGTCAGCTCGCCCTTGAGGCGGCTGGGCAGGACAGCCAGACCCATGACCTCGATGAGGCCGATGTTTTCCTTCTTGATGTGGTGCTTGTCGGCATGGGGATGGAACACGCCCAGCGGATGCTCCTCGGTCTGGATGTTGCACCGCAGCACCAGATCCAGCTCATAGAGGTCGCCTCTGCGGCGGGCGATGGGGGTGATGGTATTGTGGGGCTCGCCGTCGGTTTCTGCCAGAATGGACAGAGCCTCGTCGGAATAGCCTCTCCAGCACCGCAGGATCTTGTCGGCCAGCTCGGCGATCCGCTGAGGGTCGGTGCCGTCCAGACGGATGACGCTCATGGGCCAGTTGACGATCCCGGCCTGCACATCCTCGAAGCCGTGGAAGCGCAGCTCCTGCACCACCTCGGCCCGCTCCATGGCGAAGGTGTAGTGTCCGCCCTGAAAATGCTCATGGCTCAGGATGGAGCCGCCCACGATGGGCAGGTCGGCATTGGAGCCGACGAAGTAATGGGGGAAGGTACCCACGAAGTCCAGCAGCTTCTCAAAGGCGGAGCGGTCGATCTTCATGGGGGTGTGCTGCTTGTTGAACACGATGCAATGCTCGTTGTAGTAGACATAGGGGGAATACTGGAGGCACCAGTCGGCGCCGGCCACCTGAATGGGGATGATGCGGTGGTTCTGGCGGGCGGGATGGTTCATCCGGCCTGCATAGCCCTCGTTCTCGGCGCAGAGCTGGCACTTGGGGTAGCTGGACTGGGGGGCCAGCTTGGCGGCCGCAATGGCCTTGGGATCCTTCTCGGGCTTGCTGAGGTTGATGGTGATGTCCAGCTCGCCGTAGGGGGAATCGTACTTCCAGCGCATATCCCGGGCGATGCGGTAGCGGCGGATGTAGTCGGTGTCACAGCTGAGGTTATAGTAGTAGTCGGTGGCCTCCTCGGGGGAGCTGGCGAAGCGGCGGTTGAACTCCCGGATGACCTCTCTGGGCATGGGGGTCAGCAGACCCATGAGCTTGGTGTCGAACAGATCCCGGGCCACCACATTGTTTTCGCACAGGCCCTTCTCGCAGGCATAGTCCAGCAGGCCCTTGAGGATCTCCTCCAGATCCTCGGACTGCGGCTCCTGACTCTGCTCATAGTCATCCTTGCCCAGCGCTTCCAGAATCCGGTTGCGCAGAACCATATGATCCTCCGGCTCTGCAAGGCCCCGATTCATGGCATAGGAAATCAGGGAATCAATATAAGTTTCAATCTGCATGGCAATCACTCCTATATATAATTTTTGTTATTCCTGAGGGAACATCTCCACGCCGCCCTGAGGACGGATGGAAAGCACATGACAGGCCCCCTCGCCCAGAGCGGCATCGATGCCGCAGCGGAACTGCTCCAGCAAATCCATGGGAACAAAGGCCTGAACCGTCCCGGCGAAGCCGCCGCCGTGGACCCGGCAGGCGCCCCGACCCTGAAGGTAATGCTCGCACAGCCCCAGCGCCACGGCCATGGCCTGCTGGTCGATGTAGCCGGCCGGGATGACATTTTGCAGGTACATCCAGCTGGAGCGGCCCGATTCGGTGACCAGCTTCAAAAAGCCCTCAAAATCCCCCTGTTCCAGACACTCCACCTGCTGGGGGACCCGGCGGTTTTCGTTGTACTCGTGGATGCCCCGCATCACGGCCCGGTCGCCGCATTTCTCCCGGAGCATGGGGATGGCGGCATAGAATTCCGCCTCGGGGATCTCGGTGAGAACCTCCTTGCCGAAGCAGTCGCAGATCCGGCGCAGCTCGCCGGGAACGGCGGCATATTCGTCGGTGAGGTCGGCATGGTCGGCACGGCTGTCGATGATGCACAGCGCATGGCCGGCGGAGGCGAAATCGAAGGCCACGGGCCGGATGTCGGGATGGGCCTTGTCGGCAAAATCGATGGTCACCAGACCGCCCACGGCAGAGGCCGTCTGATCCATCAAGCCGCAGGGCTTGCCGAAGAACACATTCTCGGCATACTGGCCGATCTGGGCGATCTCAGGCTGGGAAACTCTGCCGTCAAAGAACAGCTGATTGAGAATGGTTCCAACCAGCACCTCGAAGGCCGCCGAGGAGCTGAGTCCGGAGCCGGGAAGCACCGTGGACTCCGCATAGGCGTCGAAGCCCTGCACCGCACAGCCCAGCTGACGGAAGCGGGCGGCCACGCCCCGAATGAGGGCGGGAGTGGAATTGATCTCCGCCTCCACCGGCTCCAGCTGATCCAGAGAGACTTGGCACAGGGGATAGCCCTTGGACTGGATGCGGATGAGATTGGTGCCGTTGAGGCGCACGGCGGCTTGGGTGTCGAGATTCACGGCTCCGGCCAGCACCCGGCCCCTCTGGTGGTCGGTGTGGTTGCCGGAGATCTCCGTCCGTCCGGGTGCGGAAAAATAGCGCTGGGGCATGGCGGAAAAAGCCGCCTGAAATCCCCGATCCAGCGCCTCCCGGCGCTCCGGGCTGAGATACAAAACAGGTGTACGCATCTTTTCTCCTCCTGAAAACATTCATGGTCATTGGGCAGCATCCCCGGGATCCCGCCTGATTCTGCTGTTATTATACAGCCTGCGGCCCGAAAATGGAAGTGGCTTCTTTCGCTTTGCAGAAAATTACCGCTGGGGGCTTCGGAGGACGGCTGCGCCGGATCGTCCTCCAATTCCGATTCTGCCCCGGACGGCCCCCGGTTCCACGGGGAATTTGGGTGCGCAAGCCGGGAATTTAGGCCATTTCCCCCGAAAAATACCTACAAACGCCCCGATTCTCTTTCTCGATTCGTCAAATCAGCTGTTTCAGAGCCGGCCTTTTCCGTCAGAATTACCAAAAGTTTCGTGAAAAGTTTGTAGTATATATTAGTCTTTTTTTCTTGCAAAAATCGATTCTTACGGCTACAATATAAGAAAGCGTATTCCCCATTAGTCCAAAATCGATTAGATCGGATGTGTGCGGCGTCGCTTTGCTATGGATGATTATAATTACTGGAGGTAATGAATATGTTTGAGACCATCGAGCTTCCCGTGCGCAGAGGAAATGTCCCTCTTCGTGTTGCAAGAGGCCATTTTGCCACCAATCACAGCCATATCAATTATTATATCGACATCACCAGCCAGAAGGTCTGCCTCGCCGAAGCCAAGGCCGTCGCCAAGGAGCTGGCTAAGGATTACGAAACTGTCAAGATCGATTCCATCCTCTGTCTGGACGGCATGACCCTCATCGGCGCCTGTCTGGCCGAGGCCCTCACCGATAATTCCCGCTCCGTCAGCAATCAGGACGAGATCAGCGTTCTGGAGCCGGAGTATAATTCCTATAATCAGATGATCTTCCGGGACAATGTACAGCACTACATCCGGGAGAAGAATGTCCTGATCCTCATGGCCTCCGTCACCACCGGCTACACCGCCAAGCGTGGCATTCAGGCCGTGCGCTACTACGGCGGCCGGGTCATGGGCGTTGCCGGACTGTATCGGGCCGTGGATCGGGTGGAGGATGAGGACATGAAGGTGACCTCCGTCTATTCTCTGGACGATCTGCCCGACTACAAGAGCTACGACTATAAGGACTGCCCCATGTGCAAGGAAGGCCGAAAGCTGGATGCGCTGGTCAATTCCTACGGCTATTCCTACCTGTAATTCCACTTGAAACGGAGGGGATCCCGATCCCTTCCGGGTGTGTTTCATTTTTCCTCTCCTGAAAGTGCGCCGTCTGAATCAGACGGCGCATTTTCTATGCCGGAAGCCCCCATCCCACCAAGGAAATCGACCCCTTCAGATCCTTTCCCCTGTGTACCGGCCGGGTCATGCGTGATGGCCTTGCCGGTTTGTATGCGGATTTTTATTTTTTATTTTTATTTTTTTGATTTTCCTGTCACATTTTTGCAGGCTGCGCCGTCTCATATGCAGAAACGATTTGAGGACGGTTATGCCATGGCATTCAGCAGCTTTTATTTTCTATTCCTATTTCTTCCGATTTTCTTCGGAATCTACTACTATGTTCCGGCACGAGGACGGAATTGGGTGCTTCTGATCGGAAGTCTCGCATTTTACATCATCGGCTCCTACGACGCCCCGGAGCATCTCATCCTCCTGCTTCTGAGCATCCTGCTGGATTTTTATCTGGGATGTGCCATGGAGCGGTTCCCCCGGCGGAAAAAAATTCTCCTCTGGTCGGGTCTGACGATCCACCTTGGCGCATTGGCCTTTTTCAAGTATTTTAACTTTGCCGCCTCGGAGCTGCACCGGCTGACCGAGATGCCCCTGCTGCCGGAGATCCTTCTGCCCATGGGCATCTCCTTCTATACCTTTCAGGGCATCTCCTATCTGGTCGATGTTTACAGGGGCAAGATCCGGGCAGAGCGGAGCCTGCTTCGCTTTTCCGTATTCATCTCCATGTTTGAGCAGCTGATCGCAGGCCCCATCGTCACCTACGATCAGGTTCAGAAGTCCCTTTCCCGGAGGCGGATCACCTCGAAGCATCGAAGCTCCGGTCTGGGAACCTTTCTCTTTGGGCTGGGCCTGAAGGTGCTTCTGGCCAATCCCTTGGGAAAGCTGTTTGCACAGGTTCAGAACATCGGCTTTGAAAGCATCTCCACTCCCTTGGCATGGATGGCCATTACGGCCTTTTCCTTGCAGCTGTATCTGGATTTCTACGGCTATTCCATCATGGCTCAGGGGCTTGGACGGATGATGGGTTTTCGGATCCCCCGGAATTTCTATTTCCCCTATCTCAGCTGCTCCATGACGGAATTCTGGCGGCGCTGGCACATCACCTTGGGCAGCTGGTTTCGGGAATATGTCTACATCCCTCTGGGCGGCAACCGCAAGGGCGTGGGCCGGACGGTATGCAATCTTCTGGCCGTTTGGATGCTCACCGGGTTGTGGCACGGGGCAGGATACAATTTCCTGCTGTGGGGGCTGAGTCTGGGGCTGATCCTCATGGGAGAAAAATTTCTCTACGGGGCCTTCCTTCAGGCCCACCGTCTGGCGGGACATCTCTATATGCTGGTGCTGATCCCGGTCACATGGTCGATCTTCGCCATTGAGCAGCTGCCCCAGCTGGGAATGTTCCTGCGAAAGCTGTTTTTCCTGGGGCCTGCCCCCCTTTCCTCCGGAGATTTCCTGAAATATGCCAAGCTCTATTGGCCCTTCCTGCTGGCCGGGATCCTGTTCTCCACGCCGATCCCCTACCAGCTCCTGCGCTGCATCCGCAGCAAATATATCCAGTGGGGCTTCCTGCTTCTGGTGTTCGGAGGCTGTGTGTATCTGCTCTACATGGGACTCAACGATCCATTCCTGTATTTCCGATTCTAATGAGGTGTGATAAAATGCATAGAACCAATCTGAAAACCCTGATGCTGTTTCTCGTCCTGATTTCCATTTCTCTGGGGCTGATCGCCTGCCGGAAGGAGCCGCAGGCCCAGACCCCGCAAGCCTCCCCGGCCCTTCCCGTGGTGTCTGCCTCCGCCCGACCCTCCACGGAGCCGGAGCCTGCACCCCAGAGTACCGTCCATGAGACTCTGCCCATCCCCACCGCCCCGCAGCAGGAAACCGAGCCGCAGGTCATCCCCGATGCTCCCACCGTTTCCATGGATGACGCTCTGCTGATCGGCGATTCCCGCACCGTCGGTCTGTGGGACTACGCCAAGCTGGACGGAGCCGATTATTTTGCGGATGTGGGAGCCAGCGTCTATAATATCCATAAGCTGACGGTTTCCGTTCCCTCCGTGGGCCGGGTCACCTTAAAGGAATTGCTTCAGCACAAGCAATATGGTAAAATATACCTGATGCTGGGGGTCAACGAGGCCGGATACGAGGTACAGCAGACCGCCGGGAAATTCCGGGAGCTGGTGGACGAGATCCAGCGTCTCCAGCCGGAGGCCGTTTTGTTCCTGCAAAGCAACCTCCATGTGACCAAGGAGCGTTCCGACCGGGATGCGGTCATCAATAACCCTGCCATTGATTCCATCAATTTCGAGGTATCCCGGATGGCGGATTGGAAAACCCGGTTTTATCTGGACTGCAACGCCCTGTTTGATGACGAAAACGGCGGGCTTTCCAAGGAACTGACCGGGGACGACACCCATCTCTATGCAAAACATTATGAACGGTGGGCCAAATGGATCGTTTGGAAAACCGCCAAGCTTCAGGAGGAATATGCATTTTGAGCCAGAAAGAGTGGTTCAGTGACCAGATCCGAACCCATGAAAAAGCCATGTACCATCTGGCCTACTCCATCGTCGGCAGCGAGGCGGACGCCATGGACGCCGTCAGCGAGGCGATCTACCGGGCGTACAGCCGACTGGACACCCTGCAAAGCAGGGCCTCGTTCAAGACATGGATCCTCTCCATCGTCCATAATGCAGCCGTGGATCTGATCCGGACAAATTCCAGAACCTGCGATCTGGAGGAGGCACAGACGATCCCGGAAGCGGAGCCGGGGGTGGATCTCACCACAAGGCTTGCCCTGCGCCATGCCGTGGAGGGTCTGGGCCAGCCCTACCGAACCGTGGTCGTCCTCTATTACTATGAGGAGCTGTCCGTTTCCCGGATCGCACAGATCACCGGCGCCCAGCCGGCTGCCGTTCGCCAGCAGCTGTCCCGGGCCAGAAAAATGCTCAAGGAACTTCTAAAGGAGGATTTTTCCCATGGAATCCATTGATCGCAAGCTGCGCCATATCGCCGCACAGGAGGATTGGATGCCGCAGGCCGCAAAGGATCGGATCGAGCAGACGCTCTCCGATCTTCCCGAACAAAATATCACCGTATTCCGTCCCAGACGGGCGCCCCGGATCCTGACGGCCGCCGCCTCCCTTCTGTTTGCGCTGCTGTTTCTCATGCCCAACCTCAGTCCGGCCTATGCCAAGAGCATGGAGAAGCTGCCCCTGATCGGGGAGCTGGTCAAGGTCGTGACCATCCGCAATTATCTCTACGAGGACGGGAATTACGATCTGGAGCTTCAAGTCCCGGAGGTTCAGAACCAGATCGCAGACCCCATCAATCAGGATGTGCAGGAGCTGACCAAGGCCCTGCTCACCCGGTTCTATACCGAGCTGGATCTCTCCGGCAGTCAGGGACACGGCTCCATTCGGATGGAATACGAGACGGTCACCGACAGCCGGGAATGGTTTACCCTGAAAATCACCGTCCAGCAGATCGAGGCCAGCAGCAGCACCGATTTCCGCTATTACCACATCGACAAGGGAAACGGAACCATCGTCTCTCTGGGGGATCTGTTTGCGGATGATCGGTATCAGGAGGTCTTGCAGGAGGAGATCCGCAGACAGATGCAGCAGCTCATGTCCGAGGATCCCGACCTCATCTACTGGCTGGAGCCTTCCAAGGCCGGCAAGGATTTTCTGACCATCGAGGACAGCCAGAATTTTTACTGGGCCGATGACGGCTCCCTGACCATCGTCTTTGACAAGTATGCCGTCGGCCCCGGCTCCTCCGGAACCCCGGAATTCCGAATCTCCCCGGAGGTCTATGGCCCGCTCCTGAAGCCGGAGTATCAGAAATAGCCCCCATCCCGCAGAGATGGGCCGGGTCATGGCACGGCATAAAAAATCCGAACCCCCTGCCTGAGCCAAAGGACGGAGCGGATGCACCGCTTCCCGGTCAGACAGGATGGTTCGGAACCATCAAAAGCTCCCGTTTGGATCGCTGTGATACAAACGGGAGCTTTCCTTTTTGGGGAGATCCGGCGCTTGCCGCCGAACAATGGAGATCTCTACCGAAGATCGCCCTGATCGAAGGGGTCGCCGCACTCCGGGCAGAATTTGGGGGGATGGGCGGGATCCGCAGGCTCCCAGCCGCACTTGTCACAGCGGTACTGAGGCACACCGGCGGGCTTTCTCGTTCCACATTCCGAGCAGAATTTTCCCTGATTTCGGGTTCCGCAGCTGGGGCAGGCCCAGCTGTTTTCCTGTGCAGGCTCCGGCCTCTTTGCGCCGCATTCCGTGCAGAACCGTCCTGTGGACACATGGCCGCAGGCGCAGATCCAGCTGTCCGCCGGGACGGGCTTGGGGCTGCCGCAGCTGTGGCAGAATTTCCCGCTATTGTCCGTCTGACCGCAGGCACAAGTCCAGCCGCCGGGAGCGGCAGGCTCCTTGGGGGCCGTCTGGGGCATCTGCTGACGGGTCAGTTCCTCCTGCTGGGCCTGACGGAACAGATCCCCCGTGTTCATGCCGCCCACTCCGGCGGCCATATTCATGCCCATGAAGGCCATGGCAGGGCCGGTGCTTTCATTCTGGGCGGCGGCCTGCATGGCGGCGGCCTGAGCGCCCACCAGATGACCGGCAGCCACTCGGGCATTGCCCAGAGAGGCGCTCTTTTGCAGATCCTTAATCATCTGCTCATCCTGCTCGGAGGCCTTGACGCTGGACACGCCGAAGGAGACGATCTCCATGCCACGCAGACCGGCCCATTTCTGGGACAGCACCTGATTCATGGCGTCGGCCATTTCCATGGTATGACCGGGCAGGGCGCTGTATCGGATGCCCATGTCGGAGATCCGGGCGAAGGCCGGCTGGAGGGCGGAGAGCAGCTCGGTTTTCATCTGGCCCTCGATCTGGCTGCGCTCATAGCGGTCGGAGACATTGCCGCAGACATTGGTATAGAACAGGATGGGGTTGGTGATGCGGTAAGAATACTCACCGAAGCAGCGGATGTCGATGTCCACATCCAGTCCGATGTTCCGATCCACCACCCGGAAGGGAACCGGCGACGGAGTCCCGTACTTGTTGCCGGTCAGCTCCTTGGTGTTCACGAAGTAGATCCGCTGATCCTTGGGCGGCTCACCGCCGAAGGTGAAACGCCGTCCCACGGTGCGGAACACCTCGGGGATGGTCTGACTGAGCTTTCCATAGAACAGGGTCGGCTCCGTGGAGCTGTCATAGATGAATTCTCCCGGCTCGGCACAAAGCTCCGTGACCCGTCCCTGATCGACGATGAGCATACACTGTCCGTCGGCCACGGCGATGACGGAGCCGTTGGTGATAATGTTATCCGAGCCTTTGTAATTGGAAGAACGGCCCGAGGTGCGGTGCTGTCCCTTGGTCACCAGAATATCCGGCTCAATGGCCTCGCAGTAAAAATACTCTCTCCACTGGTCTGCCAGCACACCGCCGACAGAGCCTTTTGCCGCTTCTATCAGTCCCATATTGAAAAAATCCTCCTTGTTTGATCGTTATTGCTTCATAGTCACGCTGGGTCAGTAGCTTCCGCTCCTGCCGGAGCCGCCGTCGCTGCCCACGCTGGTGCCGCCTGTGCTGCTGCTTTCCTGCTTGGGCGGATCATAGACCCGGGATCGGGTGGTGTGGGTATAGCGGTCGGTTTTCCGGGTGAGCCGGAGCCCCTCCGCCGCCACAAAGGCCGCTGCATCGGCCTGCACCGCCACGGATCGCAGCTGTCTCATCAGCAGGCTTCGAACCAAAACGGCTGTCAGCAGACCCAGAACCACGCAGGCCGCCACGCCCAGCCATCGCTCCGTGGGGTTTCTGCCCCGATCCAGCGGATGGCCCTCCTCTGCCAGCTGGAGCAGTTCTGCGCTGAAGGACAGGTAGGTTTCCATGCCGCCGCACCAGTCATCCTGAGAAAAATGCGCCCGAATCCGGTCGAACAGCAGATCCATGCCGTAGTCCGTATAGACGGTATTGCCGTAGCCGAAGGTGCGGAGGGCAAAGCCCCGCTGATCGGTGGACATGAGCAGCAGGATCCCGCTGTGGTCGCTCCCCTCTCCCAGATCGTTGGAGCGGTAGATCTGCGAGGCCGCCCGGTCGAGATCCTCGGTATCCGCATAGCTCCGATGATCCGGAAGGGTCAGGATGTACAGGGGGAAATCATATTTTTTGTACAGCTCTGCGGCTTTTGTCTCCAAAGACCTGACCTGATCCTCGGTGAGCAGGCCGGACAGGTCTGCCACGAACCGCCCGGAGCCATCTGCCGACACGCCGCCCAGAACGGCGCCCAGCAGCACAAGAGCCAGCAGCATGGAAAGAAGCTTTCGTTTCATGTCCGCACCTCCCTAAAACAGTAAATTTCCGAAGAACCGCCCCAGCGGCCCGGAGAACAGCAGACTCAGCACCAGCGAAGCACCCGCCAGTGTTCCGAAAAACCACGCCCGGGCCTTGACCGGATCGGCAGGCAGATCGCCCACCATTTTCCCGGTCTGACCGTTCATGGCAAACAGATAGGTCTCCCCCCTCCATTTGGTGGAAAGCACCCAGACGGGCAGCAGGGCATAATGCACCTGTCCCTGATGGAGCCGAACCTGCTGGGATCTGGTATGGACGCTCATATAGCCCCGCACCGTTTCCCGTGTTTCCGCCACGGCGGTATTCCTGCACCGCTCATCGGCCCGCTTGCAGGCCTGCTTGGCATCCACATCATAGACATCCGCCAGAAAACCCGGCAGATAGGCGGTGGAAAATTCCTTGAGGTCTGCGTAGTCATACGGCTCGATGGAATCCATGAGATCGTCGGGCATTTTACTGGAGCCGTCCACCGGAACCTTGGAAAAGCCGATGGTGCCGGATCGGGCCACATCGTAGTGGGTGGTGCTGGTCACCCGGTAATCCCCCTCCCGATGGGTTTCGGAATTGGTGGCATGGAAGGTCATATCCACCTCGGCCTCGCCGTCAAAGAGCCAGAACGGCACATAGATGCCCTTGATCTCCTGAATATGGTTCTGATCGGAGAAAGCCCGGGGCAGGAGGAGCTTCCCGTGGTAGTGTTTTTTGAGGGCGGCCACCGCATCCTCCTTGCTGAGCCGGAAGGGCAGCACATGATCCGGCCTCAGCTCTGCGGAAAACCGGCCCGGGATCACGGAGGGATTTCCGCAGTAGGGACAGCTGGAAGCGGCGGTGGTCTGGTCACAGATCAGCTGGGCGCCGCAGGAGGGACAGCTGTAAGCCCGCATGGTCTTGCCCTCCTCGCCCCATGCGCCTCCGGCTGCGGCGGCGTCCCAATCCGCCTCCGGGGTTTGTTCGGCCTCTGCGGCAGCGGCTGCGGCCTCGGCCTCCCGGTCGGCGTAGAGCGCCTCAATCTCCTCCACATCGTAGGAGCTTCCGCAGTAGTCACATTCGAGCTTCCCGGAGCCTCCCGCAAAATGCAGCGGCCCGGTGCAGGCCGGACACTGATAATTGGTTACCTTTGCAGCCATGGCGTTTCCTCCTAGTGTCGATTTTAAAGGCCCAAACCCGGAGGGATTGCCGGGAAGGGCCGGACAGGGGCAGCGCCTCTGTTCCATGGCTCCTATTATAAAACATTTTATAGGCTCTTGCCTATTCCCGACCACGGATTTTTATGCTGTTTTTTATATTTCGTAGAATCTGACAAAAATCCTGTCGAATTTTCGACAATATAACGAATTCCGGATCGGCAAGGCCCGACCGGGGGAGGCCCCGGGGCCAATGCCGCTTTGAGGCGGGAGGGAATCGTTACACCATTGGGCGTTCCCGGTAACGCTTTTGCGGAGGTGCGTTTTCGGTTGATGGGTGGAGCGCATCCTAGCCTCCCCTCACGGGGGTGGTGCTTTGCGCAGCAAATCAAAATACAAAAATTGCCGGGGGCAATTTCACAATCTGTGGAGGTGGCACGGCGTAAGCCGTGACGGAGAGGGGATGAAAAGCTCCGAGGTAGCGTTACCGGGCACGGCTCTGCCCATAGATAATTGACCAACTCCGTGCGAAAATGCTTTCCCCCTGGGGGAAAGTACCCCGAAGGGGGGATAGAGGGTAGGGCAGTTCGTTATTCCACATAGCGCAAAACCATTGGTGCAGAACCCTCTTCCGCCTCGTTACACTCGGCACCTTCCCCCAAGGGGAAGGCAATTTCGCTTTGAGGTGGGAGGGAATCGTTACACCATTGGGCGTTCCCGGTAACGATTGTGCGGAGCGCCTCCTAGCCTCCCCCGCAGGGGGAGCCTAGGACGCAGTAGCGTCACCGGGCATCGTTTCAGCCCATAGAGAACTGACCATCCCCGTGCGAATTGCCCGTGGGGGCTACCCCACAGCGAAATTCGGTGCAGGCCGGGGCCTGCCGGAGAGGGGGGATGAAAAAGGTTCGACACCTGAGCTGGAACCTGAAAAGCTGAGTAAATAAAAAAAATCACCACCCGGTTGGATGGTGATTTCTTTTGGCAGAGGATGAGGGATTC
>SAMEA104404100__coassemble_346_pt1 | contig 54204 bp, 55 predicted proteins | sample SAMEA104404100__metabat2_low_PE_102 | metagenome-assembled genome bin SAMEA104404100 (sample SAMEA104404100) | Balaenoptera acutorostrata | reverse complement strand
CTGTATAGGCTGGAGCATAATTACAGCAGTCGGCACTGTATGCCAGATCAATGAGGCGGGTCACGGGAATAGGCCCCTCACGCTTTTCCTGTTCCATTTTTACAAGTCCTTCAAAGGACACGCTGTCAATGAGGTCAAGCTCTGCCAGTTTCCGGGCAAGACCGTTGAATTCATACAGAGGCTTCGACTCATCCAGCAGCGGTGCAAGGAAGGCGTAGTCGAGGTATTCAATGACGGTACAGTCAGGATGACCCACAGGCTCCGCACCCAATCGTTCTACCGCATCCAACAGTTCATAGTCTGAGGCGGGCAGATTCAATTCGGCATAGTTTCCTTTGCCGTCTGTGATTTCTGCCCGAAACAGAAGGTTATCCAAGGGTCATACCTCCCATCTGGTGTTCGTGTTCTCCATAGCAGGCGGGATCTGCGCCGGGCACATCCCATCCGAACATCGAGCCGACCTCCATAGCCTGCCGCTGTTCCGGTGTGACACCCAGCTTTTCGTTCAGCTCATCTGCCAGCTCCACATTGCGCTCCTTATCCGGCGTGTTGTGCTCGGAGTGGTAGTAGCCGCTCTCACCCTTTTTCACACAGATCAGTTCTCCGGTAGTTTTCAGAATGGAGAAGCAGACATCGGGCAGCCCCTCCGCCAGCTTGGGTGCAAATCGTTCCTGCTCGGTTTCGATGCTCCAGTCATCCGAATCCCAGAGGTGGACATACAGTTCGCCATCTGCGGTTTCGATTTCATGCTGCTCGAACCCTTCGCCCCAGCCATCTGACGCCTGTCCGGTGATGTACTCTTTCAGGGTATTCAGCTCATTCGGCTCCAGTGTCCCGGCAACACGGCACTCTGCTACGCCCCAGAGCTTCTGTTCTCGGATCTCGGCCGTGAATACAACGGAGTGGACCTTTTGCTTCACGGCATCATCCTCATCATACCAGTGCATGATGCCATGCTCGCTTTCCTCCGGCATCCGCTCCTTTTCCAATGCGGATATGATCTGATCCTCATACTCGGTAAGGTCACGGCTGTCCATGTAGGTCGGATCATAGTCCAGATCGCCGTACTCATTGCGTTCATAGTAGTCGGCGTTCAGGGGCATGTAGAGTTTCAGTGTGGTAAGCTCCGGAGGCAGGACAGAGAAACTGTCCTCTCCGATGACCAACCCCAAGCCGCTGCCGTTATCCCACTTCACATGGAAGGTACCCATATCATCGATGTTTTCCAGTGTTCCCATCGTGCCGGGAGGTACCGGGTGATAAGGATCTTTCATCTCTCTGAGCTTGATGCGGGAGCCTGCGGGGTACTGCTCTCGCAGGAATTCCAGCCATTCCTTCGATAAGGCTTTCATTTCATTCTCCTTTACATAGTCATTTCCGGGATATCCCGGTCAGGGATTGTGTAGTCCTCAATGGGACGGGGATTTTCTTCGCCATACAGATCGTAGAGCTGGTCATCGACTGCTTTTCGAGTCTGCGGGTCATCCGTGAGAACCTCGATTTTGAGGCCGGTGGTAGCATGGTACGGAAGTTCCTCCTTGACCGCCTGAACAAATTTCTCGGTATCCATATATTTCAGCACCGAGCCATCTGCAAAGGTCAGCATGCCAACCGGCTTTTGGCCCTGCATCATCATTTGCTGGTTTTTGTCAAAGCAGGTCAGGTAGCAGTGGTAGTCACCGGGAGAGGGATTGCATCGAATGCGGTAGAGGTAGTGATCGGTTTCTACCTGATAGCCATAGTTTTGATTCCATCCACCTTCAATGTCGCCACCATGTGACTGGCAGTAATCAGTTGGAACGCCTCATCTGTGACCAGTTCCGGGGATGTGAGATCGCCAGTAGTAATGTTTCGCCCGCCATCTGCAATGGCCTTGGCTGCCTGATAAACTGAATACTGCTCTGTGGTCAGATTTCTCAGCTTTACATGGTCGAAATCAAAACCTTTACCATCCATGTGCCAAATGACCTTTTCCCAGACGGCATCGTAGGCGGTAAGCAGATAGAGGGCCGCTTTGTTTTCTTTAGACATCCGATAAAAGCGGTCGTGCCACCGCTGCCACCGCTGACGGTGGGGTTCGTTCCGGAAGAAACAAAGTTCGTGATCCAGCAGGAACACATCCAGCCGTTTCAGCAGACTGGGATATCTGCGATACATTGTCCATGCCAAATCGTCCAGAGAAAGTTTCCCACTGGTGATCCGGTCATTGAGGTAAATGCATTGCGTCAGGCGGCATGGCTGCTTTCGGTTGCGTTTATCACACAGCCTGCAATCCGTGACTGTGTTTTCTTTTCTGTGATCAAAGCCGGGGACGAGCATCATCTCTCTTTCCAGCTCCCAAAGGGGTGTGCCTCTGAAGAAACATTGCGACATGATAAAAAACTCCTTTACTTGATAATAAAAAAAGGCCGGAGTCTTATTTCTAAAACTCCGGCCTTAAACTATTTTCTATTCCACTGTCATTTCCGTCGATTTTAGGTGGCGCCCTTTTTGAATTGTTCTGATTCTTAAGCTCCACCGTTGTTTTTGTGATTTCGAATTTCTGCATTTTTAGGAGGGATTTCACTATCTTAGGGGTAGCGCCCTTTTTGAAATGTGGGGAAGAGGTAACTTAGACAAAAAACCGCCGTGTACGGTACAGAACCATACACGACGGATTACATAGGATAATGTTTGAAAAATTATACTACCGGAAAGGTAAGGATCATCTCAAATCCTTCGCCCCATTTTGAGTGGGCGTCCAGTTTCAGGTTCAGATCATCAGCCATCTTTTTGGCAAGGTACAGGCCCATACCGGTGGCTTTTTTCTGACTGTCCGTACTGTCCCCGGTAAAGCCCTTCTGGTAAATATAGGGCAGATCACAGGCCTTGACGCCGGTGCCATTGTCCCGGAGGTGCAGAACGGTTTCCGTTTGCAGACATTGAGCATAGATGCAAAGTTCCGGGGCTGCGCCTGCGTATTTGATGGAATTACTGATAATTTGTCCCAGAATAAACCGAAGTCCTCGGGAATCGGTGAAAACCTGCTCATCCAGAAGGGAATTTTGAATCCCGAATTTCTTTTCTTCCAAAAGCGGCAGGTAATCCTCCAAAACATCCTCCACCAGATCCCGGAGACTCAAATGCTGAAAGCGGTAATCCTTGGTACTGCTTTTCAGGCGGGCATAGTAGAGCATCTGGGTCACATCTTCCTGCAGCTGGCTGCGGACATAATGAAATCTTTCGAAAAGCTCCGGCGGCAGCTCGTCCTGACGGTTATCCAGAAGCATGGTCAGAAGGCTCAGGGGTGTTTTGGCCTCGTGTGCCCAGCCCTCTACATATTCTTCATAGTCATGAAGCTCGTCACTCATTTGCTGGAGGCTGGACTGCTGATCGTACAGAAGGGAAATCAGCTGCCCCAGTATCTGCCGCTCCTGCGTACTCACAGAATCCAGAAGCTGCTGCGCCCGGATCTCATCCGGCAGAGACAGAAAAGAAAGAAAGGCTTTCTCCTTTTTTCGTTCCTGAACCGATGCAAAAAGCAGTGCTGCTGCAAACAGAAGAATGCTGAACAGCAGGATGATTCCCAGAAGCGTCCCAAACGCCTGTGCATCGGAAAGCCAAAGGAGCATCGCTGCAAACGCATCCACCAGCAGAAGGAGCAGCAGCCAGGGAAGGTTTCTCATGAATGTGGAGCGGAGGTTTTTCATCCCTGTGTCCCTCCTTCCAGGCGATAACCCTGTCCACGGATGGTTTCCACCTTTTGTATGGTGCCAAGGCTGACCATACTTTTTTTCAAACGGGTCATATTGACCTGCAAGGCATTCTCATCAATAAATTCCTCTGTTCCCCACAGTGCCACAGCCAGTTCACGGGCAGTCACGATCCGGTCCCCGGCGCAGAGCAGCACCTCCAGCAGCTTGCCTTGATTTTTGGGAAGAACAGCCGAGGTGTTATGAATGAAAATCGTATAGGTGGTGCGGTCCAGCAGAAAATCTGCCCCCTCCAATAGATTGGTTCTGCCCTCAAATCGCTTCAGAATGTTGGCGATCCGGGCCAGCAGCCGCTCCCGGCGGCAGGGCTTTGTGAGAAATTCATCCGCTCCCAGCTCCAGTGCATGAAGTTCGTCCTGCATCTGATCCCGGGAAGTCAGTACCAGTACGGGAATGGCCGTTTTCTGTTTCAGGACCTGGCAAATCTGAAAGCCGCTGATCCCCGGCAGATTGAGATCCAGAACAACCAGATCAGGAGAGAGGGTCATGAGCGTTTCTGCCGCATTTTCAAAGGTGTCCAACGCAACAGGGCAATAGCCTGCTTTCTCAAGCATCCTGCACAGTTCTTGCCGCATATAGAGTTCGTCTTCTACAACTGCAATTTTCTTCGTCATGGCCCTCTCCTTTCTTTATTCTTCTCTCTGGGGCTGCATCAGCGTCAGCAGATATCGGTCGCTGGAACGCTTCACAACAGTGATATAGATATATTCTACCACAAGAAGCAGCAAAATCATAGCGGCAGAAACCAGCAGAATGGCATTTTGCGATCCGCCGATCCGCCCCGCCATGGCTCCCCCCACAATGGCCTTGACACCCAGCAGACTGCTGAGTGCTGCTACGGCGACCGGCAGACCCATAAACCACTGTACCTGACTCCGTCCGGACTTGCGCAAGACCGAATAATCCGCACCCAGACGCACCAAAGTCTGATATCTGCGTCCGGATTTACGCTGGCTCATCAGGAATTGAACACCCAGGATGGTATTGGCAACGACCATAAAAATAATAGCCAAATAAATGGTGATATAGGTGGCTGCTACCGTGTAAAACAGGCTTCTTCCCATATTTTGCAGATAGCTTTCATAGCTGATTTTCAAGCTGTCCAGATCAGTCTGATCCAACTGATCGTTGACCTCGGAAATGGCATTCATCAGCCCCATTTTCTGAACGAAGTCTTTATCGAGAACGCCATTGATGTAGACACTATATTGATCCTGTGTATAATATTGAAACTGCTCATCGGGAAGGATCAGAGCAAAGGACAAGGTGATGGTGCGATCCGTCACAAGATTTGTGGTCTGTACATCCCCGGTCAGGAAAATCTGCGCACCATCCAACTGTGCTTCCGGGCGGGCAGAAAAAATCTGGTTCAGAATAGCAGTCCGCTCTGCATCGGTAAAATCCGCCGAAATATAGACACCCGCCTCATTTTCAGCCAGATTGAGTGTCGGTTTTCCTGCGATTTCCAGAAGACGATTGTAATCGGACAGGCAGATGAGATGGGGAAAGGTTGCATAGCTCAGGTTGTTGAGCAGAGTATCTCTTGCCTGGGATTGGGGAAGGCGTTCAATGGCCTCCATTACGGAGTCCATCCGAAATGCATGATCATAATCGTCTGTGGTACGGATGTAGCCAATACGCATAGGAAATAAAACGTAAAACTGTTCTTCCAATTCCTGATTTGCCAACATCGTTTGGATGGTGGGCAGCATTTCCTCAGAGGGGATATCGTCGTAACTATCGAAGGTATAGTCCAGAACATGGTCGTTGCTTTGGGCGTTGGTGCCCACAATTCCCACACCGGCACCAAAGCAGCAGAGTGCTGCCAGAATCAGCAGAGAACTGATTGCCAGGGTGGTAGACTGTCGAATGACATTTTCCTCGATCTGCCGGAAGTTGAACACATGGAGCTTTCCAGTTCCCATCTTAGAGAACATCTGGATCAGGATTCGCATTCCGTAGAACAACAGAATCGTTCCAAAGAAACCAAGCGCCAGTGTGACAAGCATCCACTGGGGCTCCATCCATGCCTTGCCTCCAATGGCAAGACTATAGGCGCCGGCCAGCATGGCGATTCCAAGGATCAATGTCAAAATATATACCCAGCGAGGCTTCTGCTTTTTGGCTCCGGAATGCTCATCGCCCAAAAGGCTTCCGATTTCCTGTCTGCAAATTTTAGTGCTCAGCACAGAAAAAGCAATGAGTTTAATAATGAGAAAGCCAAGTACCGTATACCCAAGGGCCGACAGGGAGAAAGAAAACTGATGGCCGATGATCCCCAGTCCCACCGCCTTTGCCGTGACAAGGCTGATGAGTTCTGACAGAAGAACGGCAACAGGAATTCCAATTACCAGTGCAAGAAGGCTGCTGATCAGATCCTCTGCCATCAGCAAGGTAAAAAGTTTTCCACGCCTCATGCCCATCATCAGGTAGACGCCGAATTCGTGTCTGCGGCGCTGGAGCTGATATTTGCAGGCAAAGTAGATGAGAAAGAACAGGATTCCCAGAGTCAGTACATAGAACACAGGAACCAGTAGCAGCAGCTTATTGACTGCATCGCTTTCCATTTTCTGAAGAAAAAGCATGACATCCTGTTTGGAAAGCGATAAAATCAGATAAAATGCCACGATTGAAATCACAAGGGAGCTGAAAAACAGTCCGTTTTCCTTGCGGCTGCGTTTGCTGTTGCGAAGGATCAGATCAGAGAACATTGCAGCTTCCTCCTCCCAGTTGGGCCATCACCTGCAAAATACGCTGGTAGAAATCCTGCTGAGATTCCTCTCCCCGGCGCAACTCATGGAAAATAACGCCGTCCTGAATGAACAGAATTCGTTTGCAGAAGCTGGCTGCATTGCTGTCGTGGGTGACCATCAAAATGGTGGCTTGCTCCTCCTGATTCAGACCGGAGAGCTTTTCCATGAGATTTTTTGCGTTTCTGGAGTCCAGAGCGCCGGTAGGCTCGTCTGCCAGAATGAGCTTGGGATGCAGGATAAGCGCCCGGGCTGTGGCCACACGCTGGCGCTGACCACCGGACATCTGCGTAGGAAATTTATCCAGTACATCGGTAATTTCCAGATAATCCACAAGCTGCTCCAGACGCTGGCTACTCTCCTTGGAAAACATACCATGCAGGGTGGTGGGGAGCTGAATGTTTTCACGGGCGGTCAGATTGTCGAGAAGCTCAAAATTCTGGAACAGGTAGCCAACCGTTTTCCCTCTGTATGCTGCCAGCTCCTTGCCGCCCAGCTTTGCAAGGTTCTTTCCTTCGATGGAAATGCTTCCGCCGCTGGGCTGGATCACCGTTGCAATGCAGTTGAGCAGGGTGGATTTACCTGAGCCACTGCTGCCCATGATCCCCAGAAACTCGCCGGGCATCACCTGAAATGTAATCCCGTTCAGTGCTTTGGTCTGGCTCTGGGTACTGCCATAAACCTTGGTCAGATTTTCAATATTCAAAATAGGTTCCATTGGAATCCCTCCTTTATGTTGTACCTCAAGGATAACACGTCAGCTCCTAAAATCATACTTACAGTTGTTGTAAGGTTTCTTCCCACACAGAAAGCGGTTGGGATCGATGACCCCAGACCGTTGCTCTCATCGTATTTGTAATTGTCCATTCTAGTGGTACACAAAAACTGCTGTTGTAGCTTATCTGCACTTTTTTCAGTAGCGCCCTTTTTGAAATGTGGGGAAAATGAAAAAGGGCGCCAGTCTGATGATCTGTTCACGACCAACAAACTGACGCCCTAAAGATTGTCTATTTTATTTTGAGAAAAAGTAGCGCCCTTTTTGAAAAACTCGGCTTCAAAAAGGGCGCCACCTGCATTCATACTCCAAAACTCCGAAATATGCGAGTTCAACTCCCTCCAGTTGGTGGGAAAGGCTCTTTGGCATCTTTGGAACAAGAGCATGATTTTTGGCATAAAAAAAGCCGAAACACCTTGATTCTCTAAGGCTTTACGCCTTGGCATCAAAAGTGTTTCGGTTTTCTGGCGGAGCAGGAGGGATTTGAACCCTCGGTACCCTTGTGGGGTACACACGATTTCCAGTCGTGCCCGTTATGACCACTTCGATACTGCTCCATGCGGTCGGCTTCGCAGCCAGCTCGAATATAATAATCCATTTTCCCTGAAATGTCAAGTCTTTTTTTCATTTTTCTTCTTTTATTTTTCAGCCGCCGATACAGGGGAATTTCCGGGAAATTCCGTTGCTATTTTTTCTCCAATGGATTATAATGAATCAAACGGAGGTGCAAACGCTATGTCACTTAAAAAAAATGTTCGCTGTCATATTCGGATGGACAGCCGCTGGGCCGGTGCATCCGCTGTGTGCATGGGAATTTCCCTGTTCCTGCGGACGGTCTATTATTTCGGTCTGGTCAATCTGAAGGATCTGGGCAGCTTTGAGATCGCCATGCAGATGATCCTTCCGCTGGTGGTTGCCGCCGGGTATCTGCTGATGATTAAGGCGCTGCGGATCAATTCCCCCATCCTGTTCAGCGGTCTGGTGGCCGTCTATGCCGTCAACTACATCCTCATCATGGACGGCTCTGCCTCGGCGCTTGTGGGTGCAGTGCTGCTGGTTCTCACCGCCGGGCTGTTTCTCCTGACCGGCATGGGCTATCTCCCATACCGTGCGCCCCTGATCGCCGTGGGGCTGCTGGCTCTGCTGTTCCGGGTGATCGTGGTGGATCTGCTGGGCTATCTGCTGCCCATTTCGCAGTTCCATCCCATCGCCTATCTGCCGGAGGCCTCCAATCTGTTTGGCCTTGCGGCCATTTCTACCATGTGTCCTGCGGTGCAGCTCAGTCCGATCCGCAGAGCCTCCGAGGAAAAAGCGCCGGACGCCGCCGAGGGATCTCAGGACGCTCCCCTGCCCGACAAGGCTGACGAGCCGGTACCCATGACCGATGAAGCTGCCGAGCCGGTACCCATGACCGATGAAGCCGTCATATGTTCCGTATCTCTCGACGAGGCAGCGCCGTTCCAGACCGATCCCGTTCCGTCAGAGCCGGACACGGATCCTCGATCCCCCTCCTCGATTTCCCAGTAAAAACACCCCGTCCATTGGTTGACGGGCGCAAGACTGCCCTCCGATTACTCGGAGGGCAGTGATTTTTATTCGTCCATTTCCTGAGAGATCTTGTAAGCGTCCACAATGATTTTGACACACTGATCGATGCCCAGCTGGCTGGAGCTGAGGCACATCTCATAATTCTGCGCTGCGCCCCAAGTGCGGCCGGTATAGTGCTGATAATTGACCCGGCGGCGCTTATCCTTCTCAGCCAGACGGGCCTCCGGAGATTTCTCCGTTTCGCCGTAGAGCGAGACGATGCGGTGGGCCTTGAATTCGGTATCCGCATGGATGAACACATCCATCACATCGGTACGATCCTTCAGGATATAGTCCGCATTCCGTCCTACGATCACGCAGGGGCCTTTCTCTGCGATCTGCAAGATCACACCGCACTGGATATTCCACAGGAAATCAGCCGTAGACAGGCCATTCATCACACCCGGTACGCCCTGAGGTGCGAATGCATAGGCAAGCCTGCTCATTCCGGGAGCGTGTTCACCGTTTTCCTCCACGAATCTGGGAGCAAAGCCGGATTCCAGTGCTATTTCATCCACAAGCTCCTTATCATAAAAAGGGATCCCCAGCGCCTCGGCAACCCGTCTGCCGATGGTGCGGCCTCCGCTGCCAAATTCACGGCTGATGGTGATAATTTTCTTTTCCATACTCGTTACCTCCTTGCGTCCTCCAATAGGATTTGTCCTAATTATAGCACATTGCACAAGGAGTGTCAAATAGGAATGTCCTATTTTCGACAGTTTGTTTATAGCTCTTTGGGGATCTCCCGGAGGCTTTTCCGGGCCTCGGGGCCGCCTGTCCTTCTGACAGCAGGCCGCCATCTGCGACGGATCTTCTGCTTTGATAGACTTCCCTTGACCATATCCTTCCCTTTGGTTTGATTGGACAAAAACGCAAAAAAGGGAGCATCCCATCAGGATACTCCCTTGGTCGGAGTGTAATTATAGGATTAAATAACATCCAGTTATATCAATGGTTTACAGGTGGTCAGCAAGCTGTGTTTCTTTGAGAGTTTTTCCACATCAACTAAATTGTACGATCCAAAACCGTCACCTGTGTAATCACATCCCGCAGACGGTCAGAACCAACTATATATTCCAGAACTTCGTCTGGTGTGTCACAGAGTTTCTCTGTTTCCTGTCGGTAGCTCTCAGAAATACTGATTTTTCCATTGCTGCGTTGTGTTATAGTGTATGTGTTCTTGTTCCATATAAATTCTACTTCGCCATGCCATTTCATACAGCTTTTGAATTCACTAATGGTTAGAAAACGATTTTGTTCTGGAAGATTTGTAGGAACAATTGTATTTCCCATGAAAGAAATACCTCCATAATTCTTAAATTCCGGTGCTCCGTTCGGATAGTTTATTGGTGCTTGGGGATCGGGATGTCCTGTTGGATTATCCCACTTAATTGGATGGTCATGAGGATCAGTATGGGCCCAAGGTTGTTTATGGTCTGTGTAATGCCGCTCTGCAATAACCTTACCGTCCAGACCAATTTTAGTATCGATCCGGTATCCATTTTTATAAGTTGTTTTGACCTCTCCGGGCTGGCCAAGCAGCCGGTAATCTTCTGGCTTAGACGGTTTCCAATCTCCGCCGTAGGCGCTCCCACCGCCTTTGCCGATCAGGTATGGTTCTATTGTATCACAATAAAGTTTAGATGCACAACCTATTTTGAATGCATCTAGATCTTCTTTCTATTGTATACAAAAAAGGAGCATCCCATCAGGATACTCCCTTGGTCGGAGTGTAATTATAGGATTAAATAGCATCCAGTTATATCAATGGTTTACAGGTGGTCAGCAAGCTGTGTTTCTTTGAGAGTTTTTCCACATCAACTAAATTGTACGATCCAAAACCGTCACCTGTGTAATCACATCCCGCAGACGGTCAGAACCAACTATATATTCCAGAACTTCGTCTGGTGTGTCACAGAGTTTCTCTGTTTCCTGTCGGTAGCTCTCAGAAATACTGATTTTACCTGTATAGCTGCTTACTGCATAGTTTTTTCCGTACCAAGAAAAGATAATCTCTCCGCCACGAATCAGACATTCCTGAAACTCAGAAATCGTCTTAAACCGATTTTCTTCGGAAGAATTGTTATTGGATTTCATATGAGCCCTCCTTGCTGATTTAAAATCTGGTACACCATTTGGATACTCATCAGGCCAGTAATTAATATTGGGTTTCACAAAGTTAGGAATACCGTATCTTGGCGTTTCCCCATTAATAGCATGATTATGTGGATTGCTGTGAACCCATGGCTGCTTGTGATCGGTATAATGTCGCTCTGCAATAGCCTTACCGTCCGGACCAATTTTAGTATCGATCCGGTATCCATTTTTATAAGTTGTTTTGACCTCTCCGGGCTGGCCAAGCAGCCGGTAATCTTCTGGCTTAGACGGTTTCCAATCTCCGCCGTAGGCGCTCCCACCGCCTTTGCCGATCAGGTATGGTTCTATTGTATCACAATAAAGTTTAGATGCACAACCTATTTTGAACGCATCCAAATCTTCTTTCTGGGGTGTACGCTCATAACTCATGTACTTCCATGAGCTGCGCTCATAGTCCACAAAGATGATATTGCCCTGCATTTCAGGAAACGGGGTGTTGTAACAGATAATTTTCTCCGGCTCAATCCGTCGCAGCATTTCGTTATAACCCGCCATGAACCATTCCTTTTGATCTTGACGGTTGTCATGTTCTGATGCCATGTAGGTGGATACCGCTACAACACTGCCTTTTTCGATTCCCTCAAAGCAGAAATCAGATGGGAATTTGGAACTTACCCGTTCCGGGGAACTGGTTACGAAGCAAGGTTTGACTAGTGCGGTAGTTGTAGTTTTCTTCTGTCATATGGAGCCTCCTAATAAATAGTAAAGGAACAAGTCCTTCTACACACAGGCTCCCAAACATGGAAAGTTGTCTATTTCTGTGGAACAAAAAGCAAAAAATTTCAAAAGCAGTATTGTATACAAAAAAGGGAGCATCCCATCAGGATACTCCCTTGGTCCGAGTGACTGGATTCGAACCAGCGGCCTCTTGAACCCCATTCAAGCGCGATACCAAACTTCGCCACACCCGGATATACTCTTATCAGCTGTCCCCTTGACAGCTTGAACATCATAACACATCTTTTCTGAAATTGCAAGTGTTTTTTTGTATTTTTTGAAAAATTCCCCCTGTAACCGTGATTACAGGGGGAGCCGGGGCTGTTATTCCCCGGAAATCTGAATGGGAACGCCGTTGACCTCCACGCTTTCATCGGCGCAGATCATAATATATTTGACGCCGCCGATCACCCGGGTCTCCACCAGATCGCTCCGCTCGGGATTGACCTTGATGGTCACATCCGGTGTTTTGATCTCAAACTGCTTCTGGTCGATCACATTCTTGGGATGCAGTTCTGCCTCAAAGCCGAAGGTTTCATCATAATCCACGCTGAATTTGCTCATTTTCTCCTGAGAGATTCCGTTTTCCCGGAGAACGCCCTGAATTTCCTCCTTACAGAGCATCAGAGGCTCCTCCACCTTGCTTTCCTTGTGGAGCTGGATCATCTGCCCGATTTCGGAATGAACCGCCTGAACCACATCCAGACTGCATTCCTCCTCCAGCGCATTTCCGAGCAGGGCCTCAAAGGACTGCTTCTGCACCTTGGCGGCCATGGTCGGCTGGGTATGGAACAGAGCGGAGACGAATGCCTCGTGGTCGTCCCCGGCATCCTTGGAATACATGAGGGCGTTATAGAGGTTGGTACTGCGGTCATCAAAGGCCGGGAACAAAAAGCCCAGCACCGGCGCACTCAGCAGCTGCGTGATGGCGCTGTCGTGGAACTCCTTGGCCTCGGCCTTGTACTCCAGACCGGGCTTGCTGAGCTTCACCGGGCAGACGCCGCAGAGCAGATAGCGGTAAGTCTCATTGGAACCGTCGGAGCGCAGGCGGTCATCCTTTCCCTTAAATGGCACATCATAGGTATCGCAGCCCGTGAGGATCAGATAACCCGTATCCATGGTCACGGAATCGATGACCTTCTGGTAGAATTCCGTCAGGGCCTCCTCGTCCTTCAGCTCACTGTCCCGCAGGCGCATCAGCAGCTTATGCTCCGGGCTGTCCACCACCTGCTGGGTGCGGAAGCTGATGTCGATGAGATTTTTCCCCAGCGTACCGGACAAGCACCGCTTCAGCAGGGCAAAATATTTTTCTCCCTCGTTTTCCGGCATCAGGCCGGTGCTGAGGCGGAAGCTGGATACGATCTCCTTGCTCTCACTGACAAAACAGCCGTAGATCCCGGTCATATTACTGCGATCCCGGCGAATATGGCGTCGGATCTCTCCGATTTCTTTTTCATTCATGCACATTACCTCGTTTTCAGCATTTGTGTTGAAGCTGATTATAGCACAGCTCGGGCCGTTTGACCAGCCCCCATTCCAGCAAAAGGGCCGCCCCGAAAGGAGGCGGCCCGGACACTTATTCCCAAGTGGCCCAGATCTCCGGGCAATAGCCCACGGTGGCCTGTCTGCCGTTTCGGACGATGGGGGCCTTGCACAGCTCCGGATGGTCAAAGACCTTGTCCTCCTTGGCAACCGGGTCGTCCATATACTTCATCAGCGTGACCTCCGGGGCCTTGCTGTCCCAGTCGATGAGCTGATCGATGCCGCCCACGGCCCGCAAGACCGAATCGAATTCCTTCCCAGACATCCCGTAGCGGCCCAGATCAATGGACTGGAATTTGATGCGTCGCTCCTTAAAATAGCGCTCTGCTTTTTTTGTGTCGAAGCTCTTGCTTTTTCCAAAAATCTGAATATTCAATAGCGTACCTCCTCCAGACAAAGGCCCTTGGCCGGGGCCAGAAACCCCGCCTGCTCCCGTTTTGCGCCGAACAGCTCCGGCATGGACTCCGGGCTGCGCTCTCCCCGTCCCACTTCGATCAGGGTTCCCACCAGAATCCGCACCATATGGTGGAGAAAGCCGTTTCCGGTGAAGCGGATGCGGAGTTCCTCCCCTTCCCGTTGCAGCTCAATGGATTTCAGACAGCGCTGGGTGGATTTTTTGAAATTTTTATTGCCGCAGAAGGCCGAAAAATCATGGGTCCCCAGCAGCCGATCTGCCGCCGCCTGCATGGATGCCAAATCCAGCGTCTCGGGAAATTCCGCCACATATCTGCGTTGGAACACGCAGGGACGGCTGGAATTCCAAATGCGGTAGACATAGGTTTTCTCCTTGGCGTTCAGGCGGGCATGGAACCGATCTGCGGCCTCCTTACAGGATTCTATGCCGATGTCCTCGGGCAGATACCTCCGAAGCTGCTCCAGAAGCTCCTCGCAGGGCATGGGGCAGTCGGTATGGAAATTGGCCACCTGTCCCTTGGCATGAACGCCGGAATCGGTTCTTCCGCTGCCGGAGATTTCCACCGGCTCCTCCAGAATCCGGCTGAGGCCCTGCTCCAGCTTTCCCTGAATGGTGTTGCCCGTATTCTGGAGCCTCTGCCAGCCCTGATATCGGGTGCCATCATAGCAGATGTCCAGTCGTATGTTTCTCATTGGCCCCTCCTTCTGATATGGCTTTGCTCCCGGAGATTTTCCGGGAGCAAGAAAAATCTTATATCTGCCTCAGCACGGTGGTCAGCAGATTCTGCAAAATGGTAGCCGCCTCCGCCCGGGTCAGATTTCCTCTGGGATTCAGGGCCATTCCGTCGGCTTTGGGATCGCCCCGGATGAGGCCCACGGTAACACCCCAGCGCATGGGATCGACGGCATAATCCGCCACCTGCGCTGCATCCAGAAAACCCTCGATGGAATCCGGCTCCACCCCGTCCATCACCAGATACTGCACACAGTAGCGGTAGAAAATGGACACGGCGTCCTGACGGCTCACATATGCATCCGGGGAAAAACGATCCTCGGTCACGCCCATGACGATGCCGTTGGCCTTGGCCCAATCCACAGCATCCGTATAGTAATCATTTTGGGTATCGGAAAAGGCGTTCTTCTGCTCCTCGGGGATCTCCGGGGAGCCGTCGATGCGGTACAGCACCGTCACCAGCATGGCCCGGGTCATGGAATTCTGGGGAGAGAATCGATCCTCCTCCGTCCCCTTCATATACCCGTTGCGGTAGACATACTCCACCGGGCCCCAGAACCAGTCCGTCTGCTTCACATCGGTAAAGGGCAGGCGTTCCAGCGGCTTCACCTCGGCTTCCGTGGGCGGCTCCGTGGGCTGGGAAGGCTTGGTTTCCTCCGTCGCATCGGTGGTTCCCCCGGTCGGGTCGGAGGGATCGGGCCGGGTCTCCTCCGTCGGCTCGGTGGCCAGCGGCTCCCAAACGGCCTTGATCTCCAGATTGACCAAGATCGGTTCCTCCGGGGTGATGGGCCGGGGGGTATCCAGATTCCGATAATTCTCCGAGATCAGCTCCCAGCCCGCCAGCGCATAGCCCTCACGGGTGGGCGTTGGGAACCGGCCCATGGGCTGACCCACGGGATAAATGCGGACGGTATCCGATCTGGTTTCAAATACGCCGTCCTCGGTCAGAAAAATCACACATTTGTAATAGGGAAGGTCACTATTTGCCACCACGGGCAGATCGGATTGGATATACTCGGGCTTCTGGGACAGATAATACTCCCCCCGGAGGAACACCAAAGCCTCCCGGATCCGGCGCATGATATGTCCATAGGAAACGGAGCCTGCCACCTTGTTCCATGCGGCAAAGGCCTCCACCAGCTCGATCTCCGTAGTCGGCTCCTCAATCCACCGGGTGATCCGGCAGCCGCTTGTCCAGCTGGGGCCCAGATTGTATGTAAAGCTGACCAGCCCATCGAACTGGGCCTGGGTCGGCTGGCGGCCGATCTCCCCAAAATACAGGTTGACCTTATGGCCGTAGTTGTTCTTGAGGTTCTTTTCCAGCAGCAGGGTGGCATCCGCCTCGGTAAACTGCTTGTCCCCATCCAGATCCATCGTGGATACATCCGGAACCTTGCTGCGGTCGTTTCCACAGAAGGAGCCGTAGCCCACGCTCCACTGCGAAACATCCCAGTATGGCTCCATGCTCAGGCCCTCCATGGCCTTTATCATGTCCACCATCTGCGGGCTGGTGACCATCTCCACATAGCCGGTTTCCGGATCCACGGGGGCGACGGTCATATTTGGCTCCTGTGCCGAGGCCGGCGTAGGCGCAAGTCCTGCCAGCAGGGTCAGCGACAGCAGCAGGCAAATGATTTTTTTCAGCATGAGAAATCTCCTTTTCATGTGTCGGGGTTGCTTCAGAGACTTGCTCATTATACCAAAAAGTGCAGTTTTGTCAATAGAAAATACTGGAATAAGGCTATTTTTGTTGAATATTAGCTGTTTATTCCGCATTTTTCAGAACTTATCCGCACATTTTCTTGAACCAGTGATAGACCGTATCGTAGATTTCCTCCCGGTTGATTTCGTTGAGGATCTCGTGCCGGCCCAGCGGGAAAATCCGACATTCCACCTTCTTCATTCCCGAATCACGGAAGCTCTGGGCGCACTGGCGCACACCCGAACCGTAATTGCCCACCGGGTCATCGCCTCCGGCTATAAACAGCACCGGCAGCTCCTTGTCCATCCGTTCCAGATTGGATTTTTTCTGATTGAAGGCCATGCCCCCCAGCATATCCCGGAGCAGGCCGCTGGTTTCCATGAAGCCGCACAGGGGATCTGCGATATATTCATCCACAATGCGGCAGTCCCGGCTGAGCCAGTCGAATTCGGTTCGGGGATGCTCCACCCGTTTGTTATAGCCGCCGAACACCAGCTTGTGGAGCTTCTCGCTGGGGGTTTTCTCTCCGATCCTTTTCGCCGTAGACCGAGCCACGGAAAGCCCCACCGACAGCATGGGTGCGCTGATCCAGCCGGTGCCGCAGATGACCGCATGGGTGATGCCGCTGTCCGGGTAGCGGATCAGCAGGGATCGGGCCATGAAAGACCCCATGGAATGTCCGAACAGCAGGTAGGGCTGTTCCGGGAATTCCGCCCGGGTGGTCTCCAGAAGATGATAGCTGTCATCTACCGCAGCATTCCATCCGCCTTCAAAAAATCCCAAGGTGCCGTCTGCCTCCACGGACTGCCCATGGCCCATATGATCCTCCGCCACCACAAGGATCCCCCGTTCGTTGAGATACTGGGCGAACTCGTCATATCGCTCCACACGCTCTGCAATACCGTGGATGATCTGCACCACTGCCTCTACCGGGCCATTCGGCGTCCAGCGGCATCCGTGGATCCTGCCGCCGCCGCAGGAATCGTAATAAAAATCTGTTCTCATTTATCTTTCTCCTTCACGCATTCGCTTGCTTTTCTTCCATCTCTATTATCTCCCTTTGCCCCCCTTCCGTCAAGGGCTTTCCGTGAAATATCCCTTGGCAGAATTCGGAAAATGCCCTTGTATTTACGGCAGACCATGCTATACTAGAGGGTAGAATTTTCTCAAAAGAGGGAGCTTGAATGGACGAACGAGTTTTAGTGGATCTGGTATCCCTGTTTGGCTACCGCATGGCTATGGCCGGAGCGGAGACCTATCGGGTGGAGGACAGCGCCACCATGATCTTCAGAACCTACGGATACGATTCCGAGGTTTTCTACATTCCCAACTGCCTGACCATGAGCATCAACGACCCCAGCGGCACGCCGGTCTATCGGATGCGTCGGCTGGGCGGACACGGGAATGATCTGGACTGCGTGGAGCGGTACAGCAACCTCAGCCGGAAAATCTGCCGGGAGAAGCCGGATCTGGACACCCTGCGGCAATGGATCGAGGAAACGGAGCTTTCCCGGGAGCATTATTCCTTCCCCCTGAATCTGCTGGCCGGGTATCTGTGCGGCTTTGGCTTTTCCATTCTGTTCGGCGGCAGGCTCATCGACGGGCTGTGTGCCGGTCTGCTGGGGGTTCTCATCATCTATATTGACGCATGGATGCATAAATTCCATGCAAACCCCGTGTTCAACACCATCTGCTCGGCCTTCTGCTGTGCCATGGTGGGCTATTTTACGGCCAACTGCCTCATTCCGCATAATCCCGATGCGGCGATCATCGGTGCGCTGATGATTCTGGTTCCCGGTATGCTCTTTACCAATGCCATGCGGGACATCATGTGCGGCGATACCAATTCCGGCATCATCCGCTCTGCCATGGTGGTGCTGCAATCCGTGGCCATTGCGCTTGGAACGGCGGCAGCCCTGTTTCTTTCCATCAAAATCTGGGGCGCTCCCCCACCGCTGCAAAAAGTCCCTCATTCCCTGCTGGTTCTGAATCTGGCCAGCTTCATCGGCTGCACCAGCTTTTCCATCCAGTTCAATGTCCACGGCAAGGGCTGGCTGCTCTGTCCGCTGGGCGGCGTTTTTTCATGGACGGCCTATTACATCACCAACCGCTGTACAGGCAATGTGATCTTGTCCATGTTCGTGGCAGCCCTTGTCTCCGCTCTGTATGCGGAGATCATGGCCCGAGTCCGAAAATACCCGGCGATCTCCTATCTGGTCGTGGCAAACATCCCTCTGTTCCCCGGCTCGGGGGTCTATTATTCCATGTTCTATGCCGTGCAGGGCGATATGGAGCTGTTCGCCCAGAAGGGATATGAAACCGCTGCCGTGGCCGGAGCCATTGCGCTGGCGGTGATGCTGGTATCCACCTGCTTCCGGATGTGGACCCTTTATGCCATGAACCGAAAGCTCCGCCTGTCCCGAAAAAAATAGAAGAAATTCCCGTTTCTCAGCAGAAACGGGAATTTTTATTCAGTTTTTCCAGCGCATGGTGCGCATGGAATTGAGGATGCACAGCAGGGCCACGCCCACATCCGCAAACACCGCCATCCACATATTCGCATGGCCCGGGATGGACAGGGCCATGACCCCGAATTTGATGACGAGGGCAAAGGCGATATTCTGTCGGGCGATGGAAAGGGTCTTGCGGGAAATGGAAATGGCTCTGGCAATGCCGCCGAGATCGTCCCGCAGCAGCACCAGATCGCTGGCCTCCACCGCCGCATCGGAGCCGACGCCGCCCATGGCAATGCCCACTCCGGCTGCCATAAGCACCGGGGCATCATTGACCCCGTCACCCACAAAGGCCAGATTGGGGTCTGTCTCCATCAGCTCCCGGACAGCCTCCAGCTTTTCCTGCGGAAGAAGTCCGGCCCGCACATCGGACAAGCCCAGCGCCTCTCCCACCTTTCCTGCGGCCTCCGGCCGATCTCCGGTCAGAATACCCAGCCGGGTGATCCCCAGCCGCCGCAGCTTTTCAAGCTCCTGTGGAGCATTTTCCTTGATGGTATCCTCCAGCACCACATAGCCTGCATAATCGCCGTCTATCACGGCATAGACCACCGTCGCACCCTCCGGCTCCGGGGCCTCCAGCCCCAGACGCCCAAGCATCCGTCGGTTTCCGGCCTGTACCCAATGTCCACGAACCTGCGCTTCGATGCCCTCGCCGGGGATCTCCCGAACCTGCGTGGGCGGCGGCGCCTCTCCGGCGGCCTGCACGATGGCTCGGGCCAGCGGATGACCCGACACACTTTCCGCCCCTGCCAGAAGCTCCAGAAAATCCGTCCGGCTGCTTTCCTGCCGCACCACCCGGAAGCATCCCGTGGTCAGTGTGCCGGTTTTGTCAAAAAAGACGGTTCTGCTCCCGGCCAGATGCTCCATGGACAGTCCGCCCTTGGCGATCATTCCGGCACGGCTCACCGCTCCCATGCCTCCGAAAAAGGCCAGCGGCACGGAGATGACCAGCGCACAGGGACAGCTCACCACCAAGAAGTTCAAGGCCCGATGGATCCAGACCGAAAAGGAAAACCCGGTAAACAGCGGCGGGAGCAGGGCCAGCGCCAAAGCTCCGTAGACCACGCAGGGGGTATAATATCGGGCGAAGCGGTTGACGAGGGTTTCCGTATGGGAACGCCCCTCCCCGGCAGATTCCATCAACTCCAGGATCCGGGCCACCGTGGAGGAGGCATAGGCGCTTTCCGCCCGGATCGTCAGCACACCGGACAGGTTGATACCGCCGGACAGCACCGTATCTCCCGGTGCCGCATCCTGCGGTGTGGCTTCTCCGGTGATTTTGGAGGTGTCCACGGAGGCGCTGCCCTCGATGACAAGCCCATCCACCGGGATCCGCTCACCGGGATGAACCCGGAGCAGATCTCCGATCTGCACCTCCTCCGGGTCTGCCTCCACCTCCTGACCGTCCCGGAGGATATAGGCCGCATCCGGGCGCAGATCCATCAGCTCCGCCACCGATTTCCGGGAGCGCTCCACCGCTATGCTCTGGAACAGCTCTCCGATCTGGTAGAACACCATGACGCTTGCCGCCTCCGAGAATTCTCCCAGCAGTACCGCACAGCCCGAGGCCACGGTCATCAGAAAAGCTTCGTCAAAGGGCCGCCGGGCCGCCAGCTTTTTCAGAGCGTCGCCCATGACCTCCCAGCCGCAGAGCATCCACGCCCCGATCAGCAGGGCAGCGCTCCCCAGCTCCCAGTGCTTTCGCAGCAGCAGACCGGGGATCAGAAGGGCCGCCGCCAGCAGGATCCGGTTTCTCAGTTGTTTCTGCTTTCGGCTCATCTCACGATCTCGCAGTACTTTTCGTGGGAATGGATGACCTTCTGCGCCTGATCCAGAATATGCTCCAGATCCGCCCCGTCGGAAAGGGTCAGGCTCATGCGGGCCGTCATAAAGGTGATGGTGCATTTCGTCACATCGGGGAGCCGGCTGATCTCCTGCTCCATTTTCGCCGCACAGTGGGCGCAGTCCAAATTTTCCAGCTGATAAGATTTCCGCATTTTTTATTCCTCCAAATGTTCCTTGGCCATACCAAGGATGGTTTTTACATGATCGTCTGCCAAACAGTAGCAGACCTGCTTGCCCTGTCTGCGGTTGCGCACCAATCTGGCCTGCTTCAGAATCCGCAGCTGGTGGCTGACGGCAGACTGGCTGGCTCCCGTGGCATCGGCAAGCTCCTGTACGCATTTTTCCCCGTCAAACAGGCCGCACATGATCTTGATTCGGGTAAAATCTCCAAAGATTTTAAATAACTCCGCCATTTCGATGAGCAGATCCTCGTCGATCAGATCTTCCGGCTCCATGTCCCATCTCCTCTCTTTTGAACATATGAATCTTTGTTCATGTGTTCATTATATGCATCATCCTGTGTTTTGTCAATAGGGAAATCCGTTCCCCTGAAAATTTTCTACCCGGTCGCTCCTGACAGCCGGGAAAAGGCCGTTCCCAGCACCTCATGCGGCCCACATCCTTCTGAAGCCGCTTTTCGGTGCCGGATACAAAGAAAAAACCCTCTCCCGAAATTGGGAGAGGGCCATGCCTCCGCAGAGGCGGCTAAGGAATATGATCCGGCTTTTCATCCAGCTGATCCAGTGCTTTTCGCAGAGCTTGGGGAACCGGCAGACCCATCTGGCCTGCGTTTTCCAGAATACTCAGCACCTCGTTGGCTGCGAAACCGTAGATGACCGCATCCCGGATGTAGGCCGTAGCCATCAGCACATCCATCTGGTGGGCCACCAGCACGATCAGCAGGGTGACAAATTTCTTCGCCAGCCCCTTCCAACCCACCCGGGAATCCAGACCGCCCTGTTTGGATTTGAGGGAGGCATGGAACAGACCGGCTACGGTCAGTCCCGTGATGTAATCCGCCGCCATGCAGCAGATCAGCGCTCCCAGCGCCGCCGACCATCCGCCGTAAAGCCGGCTGAGCCAGCCGCCGAGACAGACCGCTGCGGTGCAGAGTGTGGATTTCATCTGTGTCATTTTCATAAGTATCCGCCTTTCCTGATGGGATCGTTCTTTTTACGATCCCCATTCATAAGAAAGGCCGAATTCCCGGAAAGTTGAACATATCCGTGCAAAAGACAAAGAAAAAAGCAGCACAGCCCCATCCCATGGCCCGGAGCCGTGGGAAATGGACTGTACTGCATCAGGAAGCTGTGCGATCAGGCTTCTTCTGGGGCGGCTTGGGATCCGCTGGCCGCCAGTCGATCCTCCTCCGCCATTTCCAGCAGGAGCTTCCTGTCCTGCTTGCTGTTAAGCTCCAGCTTTTCATACATATCCGGACGGCGCTGGCGGGTACGGCGCAGGGATTGCTTTCTCCGCCACTGATCCACCTTGGCATGGTTGCCGGAAAGCAGGATCGGGGGAACCTCCCGGCCATGCCAGAGGGCCGGACGGGAATACTGGGGATATTCCAGCAAGCCGTTGAAATGGCTCTCGTCCTCAAAGCATTCCGGGTCGGCCAGCACACCGGGAACCATCCGGCACACTGCATCCGTCACAGCCATGGCGGCGATTTCTCCGCCGGTCAGGACAAAATCTCCCAGAGACAGCTCCTCGTCCACACATTCGTCGATGAAGCGCTGATCGATGCCCTCGTAATGGCCGCAGACCAGCACCAGATTTTCCATCTTGCTCAGGCGGATGGCATCCTCCTGCCGGAAGGTATGCCCGCAGGGGGACATATAGATGGTATGCACCGGGCCGGCGGCCTCATCGCAGATGGATTCCCAGCAGCGATACAGCGGATCCGCCGTCATAATGGCCCCCCGTCCTCCGCCGTAGGGGTAATCATCCACCTGATTCTGCTTGTTGGCCGTATAGTCCCGGATCTGGTGGGCCTCAATACGGATGAAGCCCCGTTCCTGCGCCCGTCCCAGAATACTCTCACTGAGTACATCCCCCAGCGTATCGGGAAAGAGGGTCATAATATCAATCCGCATCGGTTTCCATCCCTTCCAGCAGCTTGACCTCCATGCGGTTGGCCTCGACATCGGTGCTGAGGATGAATTCCTTCACCGCCGGAATCATATACTCCCGGCTCCCCTTGACCACATAGACCTTGTTGCCGGGATAGTCCAGCACCTCGGTGAGCTTTCCGATCTTCTCGTTCCGGCAGAACACCTCCATGCCGTACAGCTCCGCTGCGAAGATCACCTCCATGGGGATCAGGCTGCGATCCACCAGCACGGTCTTGCCCCGGAGGGCCTGACCGTCCTCCACGGTGTCCACTCCGGACAGCTTCATCAGATTGCAGGTTTTCTGGATCCGGCAGCTTTCCACCGGGTATTTCCTTCCGTCAATGGTCACTTCCTGAAAATCGCACAGGAATTCCGGGCCTTCGGTCCACGGAAGAACCTTGACCTCACCTCGGACACCGTGGGTGGAAACGATTTCCCCCGCTTCAACAAACTGGAGTCTCATGTATTTTTCTCCTTATAAAATACGAGAAATGCGTGACGACAATCGCCACGCATACCCGTTAATCGACAATTTCGACCGAAACCTTCACGCCGTCACGCTGGGCGACAGTCTTGATGATGGTACGGATCTCCTTGGCAATGCGGCCCTGACGGCCAATGACCTTGCCCATGTCCTCCGGAGCGACACGAAGCTCAAGCACCGTGCCCTCCTCGTCGGAAACTTCATTGACAGAAACCGCATCGGGATGGTCAACCAGATTCTTCGCCATATACAGCAAAAGTTCCTTCATTGCGCTTTCTCCTTTGCGGTATCCTTACAGAACGCCGGCCTTCTTCAGCAGGCTGCGGACAGTCTCGGTGGGCTGAGCGCCGTTCTTGATCCAGTTCTGTGCCTTCTCCACATCCACATTGCAGACAACGGGAGTCACCAGGGGATTGTAGGTACCAATCTCCTCGATGCAGCGGCCGTCACGGGGGCTGCGAGAATCAGCAACAACGATCCGGTAGAAAGGAGCCTTCTTAGCGCCCATTCTTCTCAGTCTGATTTTAACCATGAGTATTCACCTCCAAAAATTGAAAATATCTATCGCAAAGCAATTTGCTTTCAGCGAACCAGCATTAGAAACCGCCGAGGCCACGCAGGCCACGCATCCGCTTCATCTTCTTCGCAGCACCGGGGCCGGAGAACTGCTTGATGAGCTGACGCATCTGTTCAAAGGATTTGAGCAGGCGGTTGACGTCCTCCACCTTCACACCGGCACCGTTTGCGATCCGCTTTTTCCGGCTGGCGTTGATGATGTTGGGATTTTCCCGTTCCTTGGGCGTCATAGAGAGGATAATGGCCTCGGTATGATCCATGGCCTTTTCGTCCAGCTTGACCCCCTTGAGGCTGGCGCCTCCGGGCATCTGGGCCAGAATATCCTCCATGGAGCCCATGGACTTCATCTGCACCATCTGGTCATAGAAGTCCTGCAAGGTAAATTTATTGGTCTTGAGCTTTTCCTCCATCTCGGCGGCCTTTTTGGCGTCGTATGCCTTTTCAGCCTTCTCAATGAGACTGAGCATATCGCCCATTCCCAGAATCCGGGAGGCCATCCGATCCGGATGGAACGGCTCGATGTCCTCCAGCTTTTCGCCCATACCCACGAATTTGATGGGCTTTCCGGTGACCGCACGAACCGACAGGGCCGCACCGCCTCTGGCATCACCGTCCAGCTTGGAAAGCATGACGGAATCGATGTCCAGCCATTCGTTGAAGCTCTGGGCCGCATTGACGGCGTCCTGACCGGTCATGGCGTCCACGACCAGCATGATCTCATCGGGATGGACGGTGGCTTTGATGTTTTTCAGTTCCTCCATCAGCTGCTCGTCCACATGGAGACGGCCAGCCGTATCGAGAAACACCATATCGTGTCCATGCTGACGGGCATAGAGCAGGGCGTCCTTAGCGATCTGGACGGGATTTTCCTTCCCCCGTTCAAAGACCGGGATCCCCAGCTTTTCACCGCAGACCTGAAGCTGCTGAATGGCTGCCGGACGATACACATCACAGGCGACCAGCAGGGGATTTCTGCCCTGCCGCTTCATCAGTCCGGCCAGCTTGGAGCCGTTGGTGGTCTTACCTGCGCCTTGCAGGCCCACCAGCATCACAACGGTGGGGCCGTTGGGATTGATGGTAATATGCTTGAGATCGGAGCCCATCAGCTTGGTAAGCTCCTCGTTGACGATCTTGACGATCATCTGCGCCGGGGTCAGGGACTCCAGCACATCGGTGCCGATGCACCGTTCGGTAACGGACTTCGTAAAGTCCTTGACGACCTTATAGCTGACATCTGCTTCCAGCAGGGCCATGCGGATCTCACGCATTGCTTCCTTCACATCGGATTCCTTGATCCGGCCCTTGCCCCTCAGCTTTTTGAAGGTCGAAGTGATTTTTTCAGTTAAGCCTTCAAATGCCATAGATTACACCTCAATGGATCGTACCGCAGCCAGAATCTGTTCTGCGGCCCTCCGAACGGCAGGATCCTCATGCTGAAAAAGGGAGTCGGTCAGCTGTTCGATCTGAGTGGCCGCTCTGCGGTGGTTCAGATCCCGGCTGACGCAGCCGGTCTTTTCCTCCATATTGGTCAGAAGCGCCTCCGCCCGGGAAATATTATCATAGACCCCCTGCCGACTGACGCCCAGCTCCTGAGCGATCTCCGCCAGTGAGAGATCCTGATTGTATTTTAAGTCGAAGCACATCCGCTGGCGCTGGGTCAGCAGCTCGCCGTAATAATCAAACAGCAGCGTCATCTGCAATGCATCCATCGGAGTCCCTCCCTGTCAAGTTCTTTCCCTTGACACCTGCCATATCATACACGATTCCGGCCCGGTTGTCAAGTGTTTTTCCTTGACAGGAACAAATTATTTTGGGATATTTGTAGATCCTGTCGGAAATACCTGATACCATCTCTGCAATTCTGCGGTTTTGAGAAAGCCCAGCCGCTCATACAGCCGAATGGCCCGCTCGTTTCGGGAGGCCGCCTCCAAGCGCACCCGTTCTCCGGCAATGACAGACAGCAGCGCCTGCGCCACAGTCTCTCCCATTCCCGGAACCACCGAGGCTATGGCCCGCAGCTCCTCGCCTTCCACCCAGCCGATGCCCAGAAGCCTGCCCTCCCGATGGACGAAATAGGCCCCGCCGGAAGCCGCAAGTGCCTGTTTCTCTGCGGCGGTCAACGTCCGGGCATAGTCCACAGTGGCCATGGCCTCATTATATATGGTACGGAATCGCTCTGCGGTTTCCTCCGTCACCGGCCACAGGCTGGCCTCGGGCAGCTCGATCTCCCTCCGGCAGAGGTTCATTTCGATCAGGCTGCCGTGATACAGCTCCTCCGGGAAGTCCGCCCTGCCTGCGGCATAGACCCGCTCCGCTCCGCAGGCCCGACAGAAGCCCACACATTCCTCCAGCAGCTGGGGCAAGGCTTCCGGTTGGACATCCTGAACCTGAATATAGGCCTCGGCCCGGTAGGGGATCTCATGGAGCGTCAGGCTCACCACACCGTATTCCGTAGGAAAAATCGGAAAATCCTTCATCTCGCTCACCTCCTTCTTCTGCATCAGTGTATCATATTCAGGGATTTCCCACAATCCCCTGAATTTTTTCCGAAAAGCGTCCATTCTTCTGCCCGGGAATTTGTATCCTTCAAAAATGTTTTGCATTTTTCCATGGTATCGGGTTCATCCCCGCTTTTTTGTGGGATAAGATTGCATTTCTGGAAATATTTGCTTGCATTTTCGTTTTATTGATGTATAATCAGATGCAGAACCATCATGTAAAGGAGGGTTACGCAATGAAAAAATTGATCTGCAAGAAGGAATACGATACCGACACCGCCACCGTCGTCAAGAAATGCACCTATGGCTATCTGGGCGATCCTGCCGGTTATGAGGAAACGCTGTATCAGACTTCCACCGGTCTTTATTTCCTGTATGTCTGCGGCGGCGAGGATTCTCCTTACCCCAAGGCGGACATTCTTCGCATGGGAAAGAAGAAGGCTGAAACCTGGATCAAGGAGCATTGATCCGGATGCATTATGGAGACTACTTGCGTAGTCTCCATTTTTCTTGTCATTCTTCCGATTCTGTGATACAATATATCTTACTATTGTTTGAATGGAGATTCGATATTTCTTATGAAGCTAATGAAAAAGATCCTTGTTCTGCTGCTTTCCCTGACCCTGCTCTGCGGCTGCGGCGCCGATGCACAGTCCGGGAGCGAGATCGCCGCAACCACCCTTCCGGTCTATACCTTTGCCTCGGCACTTTGTCAGGGAACCGATCTGACCGTTACCCGTCTGGTCACGGAAAGCGTCTCCTGCCTCCATGACTACTCCCTGAATGTCAACCAGATGAAGGTCATCGAGAGCGCCCGGATGGTCATCCTCTCCGGGGCCGGTCTGGAGGATTTCATGTCCGACGCCCTTTCCGGAGCCGCTCAGGTGGTGGACTGCTCTGCTCAGGTTCCCCTGCTGGACGGCGGGCATTCTCACGAGGAGGCCGACCCGGGCCACGACGCCCATGACCACGAGCATGATCCCCACATCTGGCTTTCCCCGGCCAATGGCCGGCGCATGGCCCAGACCATCTGCGAGGCGCTCTGCGCCCAATATCCCAACTCCCGGGACACCTTCCAGTCCAATATGGAGGCACTGGATCAGAAATTCGACCAGCTGGAGGCCTATGCCGCCGACCAGCTCCGGGATCTTTCCTCCCGGGAGATCATCACCTTCCACGACGGCTTCGCCTATATGGCTCAGGCCTTCGACCTGACCATTCTGCGCTCCATCGAGGAGGAATCCGGCAGCGAAGCCTCCGCCGACGAGCTGCGGGAGATCATCCAACTGGTTCGGGAGCATCAGATCCGGGCGGTCTTTACCGAGGCCAACGGCTCCTCCTCTGCCGCATCCGTGATCTCCGCCGAAACCGGCGTCCCCGTGTTCACCCTGACCACCGGAATGTCCGGGGAGGATTATTTCGATTCCATGTACCGGAACATCGACACACTCAAGGAGGCTCTGCAATGAAAAGCAATTTCCACAGCGGCGGATGCAGCGATTTCTGCTGTCTGGATGTGAAGGATCTCTCCGTTCAGATCGGGGAGGATCTGATTTTCAGCGGGGTCAACCTCCATGTCCACTGCGGCCAGATGGTGGCCCTGATCGGCCCCAACGGCGCCGGAAAATCCACGCTGCTCAAGGCCCTGCTGGGGGAACGGCCCTACAACGGCACCATCAGCTTTCAGGTTCCCCATGCCCCCAAATCCAGACCCAAGATCGGCTATGTCCCCCAGTCCCCCAATTTTGACCCCGGCGACCCGGTTTCCGTGGCCGATCTGTTTGCCTGCTGTCTCAGCTCCCGGCCTGCCTTTCTGGGGCTGCGGCCTGCGCTGCGGAGCAAGGTGCTGAAATGTCTTTCTCAGGTTCACGGAGAGGAGCTGATCGACAAACGGGTGGGAACGCTCTCCGGCGGAGAGCTTCAGCGTGTGCTGCTGGCGCTGGCGCTGGAGCCGATCCCCAACATCCTCATTCTGGACGAGCCGCTTTCCGGCGTGGACATTGAGGGCATGACCAACCTCATGGATATGCTGGACGAGATCCGTCAGAAATTTGACCTTTCCATTCTGATGACCACCCACGATTTCTCCATGCTGCCCAAATACGCCGACACGGTGGTGCTGATCGATCATCAGGTCAAGATCCAAGGCTCCCCGGAGCTGGTACTCCATTCCCCGGAGTTTCAGCAGGCCTTTCATATGAAGGGGGTGTCCTGATGGAGCTTTGGTATACGATCTGCGATCTGATCCCCGGTGAAATGATGCAGTGGGGCTTTATGAAAAATGCCCTGCTGGCCCTGCTTCTTATGGCGCCGCTGTTTGGTCTGCTCTCCACCATGATCGTCACGGGCCGGATGAGCTTTTTCTCCGATGCGCTGGGGCATTCGTCCTTTACCGGCATCGCCATCGGCTGTATCTGCGGTCTGGCCCCCACCCCTGTGGCCGTGGCCTTTGCCGTGCTGTTTGCCCTGCTGTTCAGCTATGTCCGCAACCGCTCCAATCAGGCGGCGGACACTCTGATTGGCGTGTTTTCCAGTACGGCGGTGGCACTGGGCATTTTCATTGCCACGCTGGGCGGCGGCAGCTTCACCAAGTATAACAAGTATCTGATCGGCGACATTCTTTCCGTTTCTCCCTCGGAGATCGGCGTATTGGCGCTGGTTCTGCTGGCGGTGGTGATTTTCTGGTATGTGAGCGGAAACCGCCTGACCCTCACCGCCATCCACCCCCAGCTGGCCTCCTCCCGGGGGATTCAGGTGCGGGCAACCCAGACCCTGTTCACCGTGGCCATTGCCGTGGTGGTCACGCTGGCCATCAGCTGGGTGGGTCTGCTGATGCTCAATTCCCTGCTGGTTCTTCCGGCGGCCTCCGCCCGGAATGTCTCCCGGAATCTGCGGCAGTACCACGGCTTCAGTGTGCTGTTTGCCCTGATTGCTTCTCTGGCCGGACTGGTGATCTCCTACTATCTCGGCACCTCCACCGGCGCCGCCATCAGCCTGTGTCTGGCAGTCATTTTTGCCATCAGCTTTTCTCTGCGTCACAAATTTGCATAGGTAAAGGGTGCAGTCCGTTGGAACTGCACCCTTTTTTCGGCGATTGGGGCCTATTTAAAAATTTTATGGAGCCTTGCCAGATCCGAAATGATGGGAAGCTGCTGGGGACACTGGGATTCGCAGCACCCACAGTGGATACAGGCATCGGCCCGATGGATGCCCAGCGCCTGATAGCGCTCCTTGGCTCCGGCGGAATCCCCGTCTGCCTGATACTGATTGTAGAGTTCAAAAATCTCTGGAATGGCAATTTCCCGGGGACAGCCGTCGCAGTAATGGCAGGCCGTGCAGGGAATACTCAGATACCGCCGCATGGCCTCAGCCGCCGCCTGAAAGCCCTCCAGCTGGGCCTCGGTCAGCATCCCCGCCTCTGCCCGATCGGCATAGGCCATATTCTCCTCCACCTGCTGCGTTTCGTTCATGCCGCTGAGAACCACATTGACTTCCTTGCGATTCCACAGAAAATCCAGCGCACTTTCCACCGGCGCTCCCGGCAGATGCTTTGCCACATCCTCCGGGACCTGCGCCAGCTTTCCTCCACGCAGCGGCTCCATGATGACCACCGCCAAGCCACGCTCATGGGCCATTTCCAGCCCCCGCAGACCAGCCTGATACGCTACATCCATATAATTCAGCTGGATCTGGCAGAAATCCCACTTGTCATAGGCATCCAGCATCATCTGGAACTGATCCAGCGTATCATGGAAGGAAAAGCCGATGTTGCGGATCCGGCCATCGGCCTTGGCCCGCTCCATATGCTCCAGCACATGGTATTTTTCCACATAGTTGTGCCAGCGGGTTCGATCCATGGCATGGAGCAGATAGTTGTCGATGTGGTCGGTCTGGAGCCGCTCCAGCTCCTCGTTCAGAAGCCTGTCGAAATCTGCCTCACAGGTCATCAGCTGGGTGGGCAGCTTGGTGGCCAGCATCACCTTCTCCCGATAGCCGTCCTGAAGGCACAGCCCGGTGACCCGCTCGCTGTCCGGGTAGGTATAGGCCGTGTCCACATAGCTGAGTCCCCGGTCAATGGCCCCTCTCAGGGTCTTTATGGCCCACTGCTCGTCGATCTGATCCTCTGCAGTTCGTTTCAGCCGCATCATGCCGAAGCCCAGAATGGAAGGCTCCTGCTGGGTATGTCCGAATTTACGGGTTTTCATTTCTCAATCACCTCTCCTTCTATCATAGCAGAATTTTCCCGATCCGTAAAGAAAAAACCGCTGCCTGTGCAGCGGTTTTCTCCTATTTCAGATCCTTCTGGATGCCCTTGATGATCTCCATGGCCTGATCCACCGAGGAGATCTGGCAGATCTGGTTTTTGTAGTAGCCGGCATAGGCCACGCCCCGCAGATACCATGCCAGATGCTTTCGGGCCTCCAGACAGGCCACCCGCTCGCCCTTATCCTCCAAAGCGATCAGGATCTGCCGCTTGGCCAGCTCCATCCGCTCCTGCAAGGGCGGTCTGGGCGTGATCTCCTCTCCACGCACCGCCTGCCCGATCTCCGTGAACAGCCACGGGTCGCCAAAGGCGGCTCGGCCCACGGCAATATAATCCGCACCGGAGCGGCGCAGACATTCCACCGCCTTGGGGCCGCTGACGATGTCGCCGTTGGCGATCAAGGGAATGGAAAGCTGCTTTTTCACCTTTCCGATGGTGTCCCAATCCGCCACGCCGGTATAGAGCATACTCCGGGTCCTTCCATGGACGGTCAGTGCGGCAGCGCCGTTGTCCTCCATGGTCTTGGCGAAGGACTCCACATTGATGCTGCCCTTGTCCCAGCCCAGCCGGCATTTCACCGTCGCCGGGATGTCCAGCGCATCGGATACCGCCCGGATGATTTTCCCGGCCAGCGCCGGATCCTTCATCAGACCGCAGCCGTCGCCGTTGTTGGCGATTTTGGGCATGGGACAGCCCATATTGATGTCGATAAAATCGCAGCCGGAGATCTCCGCCGCCATCTGGGCGGCATCTGCCATGATAGCCGGGTCATTGCCGAAGATCTGAGCGCCGCAGATGCTCCCGGCATTTTTCTTCAGCAGTCCCTTGCTTTTCTGATCCTGATAGACCAGCGCCCGGGAAGACACCATTTCCGTTACCGTCAGATCCGCACCCATCTGGGCGCAGACCGTCCGAAATGCCAGATCCGTCACCCCGGCCATGGGCGCCAGCGCCACGATACCGGGGACGGACAATGAACCAATCTGCATACATACGCCTCCTAATCGGAAGCATTGTACCATAGTTCGATGGGTTTCGCAAGTCAGCAAAGCATGGAAATTGCCCACAGCGCCCCGGTCAGCGCCGCACCGCCGCAGGCCCAGATCGGGCCACGCTGATACCAGCGGCGCCTATGGCTCCCCCGGCCCACGATCTGCCTTGCCTCCCGCAGAAGCGCCTCATCCGTGATCCCCTGCTCTCCCACAGCCCCATCCTTTAAAATGAAAATGGCCTGTTCAAAGAGCTTTTGATCCGGACTGTGTACCACAATAACCTGCTTGGAATTTCCTTTTACCATCCGAAGCACCTCCCTGTCCCAAAGCCTAACCCCGGGAAGGGGAATTTATACCTCTCGGCTCAATCTTCTATTTTGGGGCGCTTATAGCGCCCGTGAGGCTCCCACTCCGGCAGGGGGTAGCGCTGCATGGCGCCGAAGATCCGCTCCTTGAAATCCGGGTAGCGGCCCTGAAGCTCGTAGACCAGATTCTTGATCTCCTCCCGCTTGGTCTGCTTGTCCACCGGGCAGCGGTTGGTCAGAACGGGCAGCTGGTATTTTTCCGCAAAATGGGAGGCGGCCTTCTCTGTGATGTACAGCATGGGCCGGATCTGGATGACCCCCATCCGATCCAGATTGGTCACCGGCTGGAAGCAACTGATCCGCCCCTCGTAGAGCAGGCTCATTACAAAGGTCTCCACCGCATCGTCATAATGATGCCCCAGCGCCAGCTTGTTGCAGCCATGCTCCTTGAGGGCCAGATTCAGCGCCCCCCGGCGCATTTTGGCGCACATGGAACAGGGATTTTTCTCCTTGCGGTAGTCAAAGATGATGGGGCCGATCTCGGTTTTGACCACGGTATAGGGAACCTCCAGCTCGTCGCAGAGCCTTTGGATGCCGCTGTAATCCATCCCCAGCCCCATATCGATGGTGATGGCCTCCAACTCAAAGTGCTGATTATGGTACTGGCGCAGTCCGGCCAGCAGCCGCAGAAGCACCAGAGAATCCTTGCCCCCGGATACCCCGACGGCGATCCGATCCCCCTCCTGTATCATATTGTAATCCTCTGCGCAGCGGCGCAGCAAGCCCATTAGTTTTTGCATGGGTTCGTTTTCCTCCTGTTTTTGTGAAAAATTGAAAATTAGAAAAGCAGAGGATTCAAGAGCTTTCAAGAGAAAACGGGAGTTCTTTCTGTGCTGTGTAAAAAAACTCTCAAAATCCATTGACAATTCATTTGTTGTGTGTTATAACTTACAAGCGTTCAAGAGACATTGTACTCAGAACGACTGAGTTTGTCAAAATATTTTATAGCCTATTGGAGGAACTTATAATGACCAGTACTTTAGCCAAGAAGGAGACCCTGCAGCGCAAGTGGTATGTCATCGACGCTGCCGGCAAGCCCCTGGGCCGCACTGCTGTCATCGCAGCCAACCTGCTGCGTGGCAAGCACAAGGTGGATTTCACTCCCAACGTTGATTGCGGTGACAATGTCATCATCATCAACACCGACAAGGCCATTCTGACCGGCAACAAGGCCGAGCAGAAGATGTACTACCGTGTGTCCGGTTGGATCGGCGGCCTGAAGGAAACCAAGGCTCGCATCATGATGGAGAACCGTTCCGACTACGCAATGGAAGTTGCCGTCAAGGGTATGCTGCCCAAGAACTCTCTGGGCCGTAACTGCATGGGCCGTCTGCATCTGTACAAGGGCGATGAGCATCCCCACGCTGCCCAGAAGCCCGAAGCCTGGACCCTGGACTAATTGGAGGTAGAGAATTATGTACGAGAGCAAGAAGAAGTATTACTACGGCACCGGCCGTCGGAAGTCCTCCGTCGCCCGTGTTCGTGTTTATGAGAACGGCACCGGTGCAATCACCATCAATGGCCGTGACATCGACAACTACTTTGGTCTGGACACCCTGAAAATGGTCGTCCGTCAGCCCCTGGTCTCCACCGATCTGGTTGGCAAGGTCGATGTTGTCGTGACCGTCTGCGGCGGCGGTGTGACCGGTCAGGCCGGCGCCATCCGTCATGGCATTTCCCGTGCCCTGCTGCTGGCTAACCCCGAGTACCGTGCAACTCTGAAGGCCGCTGGTTTCCTGACCCGTGACCCCAGAATGAAGGAGAGAAAGAAGTACGGTCTGAAGGCCGCCCGTCGTGCTCCCCAGTTCTCCAAGAGATAATTACTCTTTCAGAATTCACCCGTATCTGTGTGTTTTTCACCCAGATACGGGTTTTTTTATGCCTTTTTACCCCTCGGCCTTTGTGATCTGCACCTCAGTTCATCAGGCGCTGTATGCGATCGATTTAGAAAGGCCGGGAGCTGTATGCCCCCGGCCTTGGTTAGCGGCGAATGTTCAGAAAATCGGAATTCGTATATGGGAAGCCGGATTCTATTTCTTTTTCTTTTTTGTGAGAATCTTATATATCATGAACCCGATCATCCCATACAGCAAGCAATTTCCAATCTGCCAAACGACCGTCCGTGGTTCCATTGCAGAGAAGGATTCTGTAAGGAATACAAATTGCATCACGGAACACCTCCTTGTGTTTATTTGTGCTGGATCACTTTCTACAATATGATTCAGGTTCATTGGGAGATGTCTTTTTTCAAAGTAAACAACGCACAACCTGTTTCATATGCAACCTCTTTCTTATTTAACGGCATGGAAGCTGGAGGGCGTTTGCCATCCGCCTCTTCAAATGGCTCCTTATGTTCACCGATTTTTGAACCGACCCATATGAAAATGAACGCTTTTAGGCAAACGCTCTGCAACTGTCTGAATATCTCAGACAATTACGGGGCGTTTGTCTGTATAAGGACAGCCCATCTGCCGCTATAATGAAGACATACGAAGGAACCAATGGAAACCGATTGAGAAAGGAAGAACGATCATTGACCGCTTATCAAAAAGATTACCTCCTCTCAGCCGATGGGCATACAAAGATTCCTCTCGCCTGCCGACAGCCGGAGCAGGTGATCGGTGTGGGACAGATCGCCCACGGAATCTCCGAATACAGAAAACGATATGAGGACTTTGCCGGGTTTCGCTGCGGTCACGGCTTTGCTGTGGTGGCAAACGATTCCCTGAGCCATGACCGTTCCATTGAGGGCGGTCAGCGCACGGAGTAAGGAGCCATGGGAAAACGGGATATTCTGAAGAAAATTGCAGTCAGTATAATCACCTTGTCCGGCCTGACCGCTGTCCTTATGTTCCTTTTTCGGGACAATCTGAGAGATATTGCCTTGGCATTTCGGGCCTTGTTGGTGCCGGATATTCTGTGGCTCTTTGCACTGGGCGCTTCTTATCAGCTGCGGAAAATGGCTCCGCTCTGCGGTTCCGGGCCTTCACGGCTGCCTGATTGCAAGCTATCTGATTTGCTTTGGGATCATCCTTGCCCTGCTGCTCCTTTGCGTATGGAGCAAGGCCCATGATTTTGCAATATGGGCCGTCGGCAGGCTGCCGGAACAGGGAAAATGGTTGGAACGAAAAGCCAAATTGAAAAAGCAGCTGGATTCCCTATATTACGGAACTGCGGCCTTCCTGAAAAATAAGCGGGTCGTATGGGCCGCTTTTTTCACCCATACGGTCAAGCTCCTGATCCTCTGTGCCGTACCCCACGCCTGTATTCGGATGCTGGGCGGCGCAGAACTCTCTCTGCTGCACACAGAATGACTGACCGCATTGACGACACACTGAACAATCTTCGCTCATTTATATCCGTCTCTGTTCCTCCATGTTATTTCTCGATCACTTCAATGGGACTATGTGACCTTAGCTCGTCCGGCAGGTATACATCGCTGCATTTGCTGACATTGAAGTAGCAGATGCCGTCCGTATCGCTGACACGCTCCGGTTTTTCGCTCAGCTCTCCAGTCTTGCTGTATCTGTACCACTCACTATGCACCATTCCTCTGAACTTGGCAAATCTGGTATTCTTTGAATAGGTGCAGACCGGGAAATCTTTGTATCGAAACACATAAAGCTCCCGCTTGCGTTTTCCACCGGGATAATATACTTCAAGCTGGTGAACTTCCATGCGATTATCATAAAAATATATTTCTACTGGGAACTGCTTTGTTTCCTTCTTCCCTGCGAACAATCCTCCACAAACAAGCCCGATCAGCAATACCTGTCAAATAAATGACGGCTGTCCAAATATATTCTCCCGTAGCACAAGAGAAGCTATTACAATGACAGACAGAACGATCCATGCCACCTTTTTTAATTTGTATTGGAGAAGGTTTTTGGGCACATCATCATCCTGCATTAAACGCAGAACATAATTTACATTATCCATAGTTCACCTCACACATAGATTGTTTAAGTGATCTCTACCTGGATGGGTGTATGCAATTTCAACACATCAGGCAAATTTACATTGCAGGTTTTGCTCACACGGAAATAGCATATGCCTTCCATATCCCGCACTCGCGCAGGTTTCTCCTCTAATGTACCATCTTTTTTGAATTTATACCACTCGCCATGGGCCATTCCCTTAATCTTTGTAAATCTCGTATTATTGGAATAAATGCAAACCGGCATGTTTTCATATCGAAAAACATAAAACTCCCGCTTGATATCGCCATTACTGTAGTGAACTTCTAATCGATGAATCTCGATTCGGTCGTCAAAGAAATGGAGTTCAACCGGAAACTGTCTTGTTTCTTTCTTACCTGAAAATAAAACTCCCACAACGAGCCCGATCAGCAATACTTTCGCCATAAACGGTAGTTCACTGAACAGGTTGTCGCCCAGCATGAAAGATGCTGCAATAAGAACCATCAGTACAGCAAAAACCGCTGTCTTCATTTTGCGACTGACCGAATTCTTATATACATCGATATCCTCAGTTAATTTAAGTATGTAATTAGAATTATCCATAGTTTACCTCACACATAGATTGTTTCATTATATTGTATCATATTTCTTTACTAAATCAAACAACCCTATCTTCAGCTATCCGAAGCTATCCGATTTTTCAGGGGGATGCCGCTGGAACATTGGAGCTAATTTGCAGGCAGAATCGTGGAGCGCACAGCGGGCGGGATAGACCAGCTCTAAAATGCCCATAGTGTGGCGGAAAATAAGGCAAGAGGTGGGCTTATCCCCTTGTGGAAAAGCTCGCCCAAGCCGCCACGACCAGTACAATTCCTTCATCAAGCCCATGGTGAAGTATCTTCAAGATCACGGCGCAGCCTTCCGCTATGGCGTCACCGTCAACAATGTGGAATTTGAGCTTACCGCAGGCAAAAAGGCAGCCAGAGCCATTGTCGGTGTGGATGAAAACGGAGCGGACTTCCGGATCCAGCTGACCGATAACGACATGGTCTACATCACCAACGGCTCCATGACCGAGTCCTCCAACTATGACAGCGACACCACCCCTGCCGTCGGCCATGCAGCTTATCTGCGAAACACATCGCTTCGGCTCGCAAGAGAACGAGTCTGTTCGGGAGTACCGCCCAAATAACAATATTCCTGTTTCTCCCCCAGTGAAATCACTGCAACAAAGTTAATATCATCCTTATAAAAAATGCAGCCGGTAACTCCAGTACCGACTGCATTGCGCTTTTTTTCCCTGTTTGATCGCCGCTATCCCCGAAATTTCCGTAACAGGCTGGAAATCCCTCTGGGATTATGACCTGCTCCCCTGTTTTCTGCTCCTTCCGCTGCTATTTGCGGAAGAAAACCAGTCCGGCCTCCCCCACATGAGCCTCGTTCAGCACGATGGCACTATGGATTATCTCCTCTGCTCCATCCTTGGGGCAGTCATAAGCCGTTCGTTTCACCTCGTCCGGGAACTGCTCCTCCACCACAGCCCATGCGGCATCGGCTGCCCAGATAACCTCCTGATCCTCAGCGGTAACGCACAGCTCCCGGGTGTCGATCCGATCTCCGGCTGCGTTATACTGATGAACCAGCAATTTTTGAAGTCTGCCGATGGGGGCAATGGTAAATTCCACCTTTGTGAAGATCTCTTCCTCTTTGCCGTTTACTGTGGTGTTTTGGGTCTGCTCCAGCTTGCTGGAGAAGCTGCCTGTACTGCCCGAATAGCTGTTGCCGGAGCCGTCCAGATAAACAAGTCCGTCTGCCGACTGATAGACACGGTTGGCAGTCCATGTCCCATCTCCCCTGCCTTTTTCCACATAAAGTGTCCCGGAAAGCTCAAAGCTGTCCCCGAAATCGGTGGTTGTCACATGGAATGTTCCATCCATCAAATCCGACTGGGAGGTGGTATAGACATCCTCCCCATCCCTGACCGTGGCTTCAAACAGGGCATAGCCGTCCAGCCCCGGAAAGAGAAAGGTCTTGGTTTCCGGGTCGAATTCTGCCGGTAAGATCCGTTTTGGCAGATCGATTTCCCCAAATTCCGTATTGGCGGTAACGGTGCCGGATTCCACCCAATGCTCGTCATTGGAGTCGGGATACTCCGCTGTCAGATAGACGCCCACCAATCGGTCAGCCTCCTTGCTGACCACTTCCTCCCGGGCCAGCGAACAGCCGCTCAGGCACAGGACGCAGGATAATAGGATCGCTGAAATTTTCTTATTCATTGGAATCCTCCAAATTTCCATCGAAGCGGAGAATATCCCCCACATCGCATTGCAGATAATAGCAGATTCGATTGATCGTATGAAAACGGACGCCGTTGGCCTTCCCGGAGCGCAGGATGGAGAGGTTGGCCTCCGTGATCCCCACCTTGGCGCAAAGCTCCTTGGAGGTCATGTTCCGTTCCTTTAAAATTTCACTGAGATGTACGGTGATTGCCATGGCGCTGCCTCATATGATCGAGGCGCTGTCATCACTGACTTCCTTTGCCCGACGGAAATACTTGCAAAGAAGCATCAGCACAGCACACAGCACCAGTGTCAGCAGGGGGATCTGGATCTTCACACGGACATTCAGCAGTATGGAGAAAAATCCCATCTGCACTGCATTCATCAGCACCGTCAGAAGCAGGGTCGCTTTTGCAATGCCCACCGTATGCTTGGAGATCCGCTCCGCAAGCATGACGGTTTCCCCTGCAAAGGGGGCCTTTTCCAGCGCCAGTGTCAGCTTTCCTGCCAGCAAAATCACCCAGACGCCCAACAGGTCGGGGATCAGCGTCAAAAGCTGGAGCAGGACAGCCATGGCCTGACTTCCCGTTGGGAGCCTTCCTTGGGAGCTGCCCTGTGCCAGCCCCTGAAGGGTCGTTTCCATGCCCTGAACTCCGGAATACCCCAGCAGAAACGCATAAAAAACCGCCGTCCAGAACAAGAACAGGGGCAGACGCTCCGCCGGTTCCCGGCTCAGTCGCCGGAGCAGGCGCAGAAGGAGCCAGCAGACCATCGTCCCGGCGAAGCTGCCCAGAGAAACGAGCGCCCAGCTTTTTGCGATCATGTCTGCATCCATCCAGCCCAGCATCTGAGACGCTCTGGTGGGATTGACCAGAAAGTAAAGCATGGCAAACATTTCCGCTCCTCCGAGAAGCAGGAGCAGGTCTGCTTGGGAGCGGCCCTTGCGGAGCAGTCCCAGCATCGGCAGCGCAGACAGGCCGATGACGATGGCCCAGGCTCCTGCATTGCCGGAGGCAGACCCCAGTGACATCTGACGCAAAAACCTGCCAAATATGACCAGCGGCTGTGTCAGATTGTCTGCTGAGGGCGCTCCCAGCAATGCCGCCAGAATACAGCCCAATAAAAATGCGCCTGCCGCAGCAATTCCATTCTTTTTGGTTTGAACCATGCTCCTGCACCTCCAAATGATTGTTTCACGGTCGTGATTCTACCCACATAATAGCAGGAGAATTATCGTTTGTCAATAATTTCGGCGCAAAAAACACGCCTCCCGTCCGTTTTGACAGGAGGCATATTTCGACTTGACGGATCCCATCCCGATACCGGGTCAGCCGGTCGCTCCATCCGTCCATGAATGACCGGGCTTCCTGAACCGACCCCTTCTGCCTATCCGAGAGGCTGCGGCTCATAGGTGCGGACAGCCTCCTCATATTCGGAGAAGGGTATGACCTCCACCAAAGTCTCCCATGGGAGCTTTCCCTCGATCTGACAGGAGGGGAAACACGCCCGGATCACGGCGCAGAGATACTGGGCCTTTTCCCTGAGAACACCCGCTTGCAGATCGGAGGCATAGTTGGATTTTTCGCCGGAGTAGAGGAATTCCAAGATCCTTGCCCGATCCTCCATGGGATTGGTTCGGGAATAGGCATCCAGAAACAGCACCTCCTCCACAGGCCGGCTGCTTCCGGCGGTGTAGTCACTGGGATTTCGCTGGTAGTCCATATAGTCAAAATGGTTATAAAAATACAGCGCCGGATCGGGTATAAAGGACATCCAATAGGCCAGATAGTCGATTCCCTTCTCCCAGCCCAGCTGATCGATGCGGTTTTCCATCACGTGCATGAATTCGTGGGCCATGGTAGAGCGGAGGGCGCCCGTCTGCGCCCATGGGAAAAAGGCCCCCGCCGGATCGGTCCAAATCCAGCGAGGGCCGACGGATGGTGTCCCATGCGCCCATCTGCCATACCTCGGTATCGACAGGCGTAAGCCCCTGTCCGGCTGTTCCCCCATATGATGGTCTTTCTTTTTTCCTTCGGATCCCTGCCCGGAATTTCCTCCACGGCGCAGGCGGCTTCTGCGGCGGCAGCTCCACCCCCTCGGGGGGGGCCGTTCCTCCGGGGCTGTCGCCTTCACCGCCGATCCCGGGATGAGATCGTCCTTGATGCCCTCAGGCGGTATGGCAGCAGAGACAGTGCATGGTGCGGTATGCCCGATGGCCGTTTCGGTTTTTCCTCCGTTGAAAAAGGGCAACGAATGTGATAGAATGTGCATAGACAGATTTTTCCAATTCAACGAAGCCTTTCACCAGCCACACCCACATTGTAACCCAAAGGGCCGGGTTTGTCCCCGTCTGTTTCCCGTCAATTTGGGTATCAAATTCAAATTTCTCCCTATTTTCAGAAAAAATTTCACGGATTTTCCAGATATGAAAGAGGAGGGCACCCATATGAAGCGTCTTTTGAAATCCATTGCTGTTCTGCTTTCGAGCATCCTTTTGCTCACAGCCTGCACCGCAGGAAACAGCCTTCTTGACCCACACGACCCGGTCACACTGACGATGTGGCACGTTTACGGAGAGCAGGCTGACTCTCCAATGAACCGTCTTGTGGAAGAATTTAACGCCACTGTAGGTGCCGAAAAGGGTGTAGTGATCAATGTCACGTTGATGACCAACAGCACTGACATCGGTCCTAAATTACTGGCATCCCAAAAAGGAATTGCCGGTGCCGGGGAGATGCCAGACTTGTTTTCCTGTCATACCGGCAATGCCGCAGAGCTTGGAACGGACAATCTTATAGACTGGAACGATTATTTCCCAGAGGAGGAACGTGCGTCCTTTGTAGACAGTTTTATGGAAGAAGGAAAAATTGACGGACATCTGAATATTCTTCCTGTGTCTAAATCCACTCACATTTTGTATCTTAACGGCAATCTGTTCCAGCGTTTTTCCAAGGATACCGGAATCAGTGAGGAAGAGCTTTCTACCTGGGACGGATTTTTCAATGTTGCAGAAGCTTATTATGATTGGTCGGACGGTCAGCCTTTCTGTGCTTTGGACTTCTTGCTGCGTGCTGTAGAATTAAATGGTATTTCTCAGGGTACACCTGTGAAAATGGAAAATGGATGGTATGATTTTACCGATCCGAATCTGCAAAAAGCTTTTGAACCGTTCGCCCGTGCTTTGGTAAAGGGACAGATTGCTGTATCTGACCTGTATTCCAATACGCAGGTTATGACCGGCGAGGTTGCTGCAGGACTGGGTTCCTGTGCTGCGATCCTCTACTATAATGATACTGTGACCTATGAGGACAACACTTCTGAGCCTATGAATCTGATTACCTTGCCAATGCCTCACGCTGCAAAGGGTGATCCTGTAACAACGCAGGCAGGTGTGGGACTTTGTGCCTACAAGACTACCGATGCCAAGGCAGAAGCAGCGTCTTTGTTTGCCCACTGGCTGACTGAACCGGAACGAAATCTGGATTTTGTAGCCAGCACCGGATATATGCCGGTCAACCATCAGGCTTTTGATGCTATTGACGGTTACACCTTTGCGGACGAGGGTTATGCCAAGGTTTACCACACACTCAAAGAAGTTCGTGACAACTACACCGCTTATACAGAACCCTCTTACCCCGGCTACTATGAAAGGGTCAACCAACTGTATACGGACATCCGTTCCCGCCAGCAGGATTGGGCCAATCGATACAAAAACGGAGAAAATATCGACGTGCTGACACAGGAGCTTTGGGATTTGTTCCGTTCTGTCTAAAGGAGGAGTGATATGAAGTTTCCTCCATTTAAACCACGAGAGCAGACTATGCGCCGCCGTCTGGTGGGCTATATGCTGGTTCTCATTGCCGTTGTTCTGGCGGCCTGTTTGTCGATCCTGTCGCTGATGGGACGGTTTCACAGCGACCAGAGTGACCTGAAGGATACCCTTGCTTTGCAATTAGACTTCTGGGAGAAGGATCTGCTGCGAAACAGCGATGCACTGGCCGCAATGGGGATCGATCTGTCCGAAGCCTTGTCCGAAGAACTGGAAGAAGAACTGCGTGTGCAGGGGATCTCCTTTGAGGCTCTTCGCCACGATCCGGATGCACGGGAAGCGATGCAGTCCGCACTTTTACCGCTATTACAAGACTATTTATTGCGGGCAGACGCCTCCGGCGCTTATCTTTTGCTGGATGCAGCCGCTGATCCAAAGGCTCCCACACGACCGGGGCTGTATCTGCAAAGAAAGACCATGGCGCCCTCGGAAAATTCCCTGCTGCTGTATCGTGGAAAGGCCAGCGTCGGCAAGGAACACGGCATAATGCCGCACCGAAAATGGAGACTGGAATTAGGAGCGGAGCCATTCCTAGACCCATCCGGTCAGATCCCTTATGCAGCTTTTCCAGATGCGTGGTCTTATCGCTACACGGATATTTTTACCCTTCCGGGTACCTCTGAACAGGCCATTTTATTGCAGGTGCCGATCCGAGATAAAGAAGGCAAAGCTTTGGGGCTATGTGGGTTTGAAATCAGTCAGACCTACTTCAAACGCCATGCCCAACCTGCCAGCTATCCAAGATTAAGCTTCCTGCTGACCTCTTTGGAGGACGGGAATACCTTATCTGCCGGAAAGCTGGCAGCAGGTACCACCGATCATTATTTCATAAATCCCGCCGGAACACTGACGATCCAAGAGACACGAGATTCTCTGCAACGATTTAGTACGGATCAGCATTCCTTTGTGGGTCTATGCCGCAATATTACCCTCTACGATCAGGGCAAGCCCTATGCCATAGCGGTGATGCTCCCTCAAGAGGAGTATGACCATCTGTTCCGGGAAAGCCTGATGCAATCCCTGCTTTTGGTGGCTGTCATGCTGGTTTTTGCCGTAACTTGCTGCGTCTTTTTCAGCAAAACCTATCTGTTTCCGATCCTGCGTGGACTGGAAGAATTAAAAGCCAGAGAGAAGAAACAAGATTCCGGCGTACAGGAAATCGACGATTTGCTCGGCTTCCTGCTGTCTCAGGATCAGGCACACGAGGACGCTCTGCGGGTGCTGGAGGATGAAAAGAATACGGAAAAGAGCCGTGCCGCACAGATCCAACAGGAGTACGAACGGGTCAGGCAGGCCTATGAAGCCTCCAAGGCGGAGCGTCTGAGCATTGGGAAATTGCAAAAGGCCCAGCTGGATCCCACGGCCTATGAGGCATTCCGCCGTGGTCTGACGGAGCTGACCGTCACGGAACGGAAGATCGTCCAGTATTATTTCGAGGGCAAAACCGTGAAGGACATTCAGACCTTGATGGACATTAAGGAAACCACCCTTCGCTACCATAACCGCAACATTTACGGCAAACTAGGCGTTCATTCCATGAAGCAGCTGCTGCAATTTGCGCTGTATGCCGGCAGCCATGAGGGCAGTTGAGCCGACTCCTGCGCCGTCAGGACATGGTGGCTGACTGCGGCATCAAGCGAAGCACCTTCTATTATCATTGATCCGCAATGACGCACCCCAGCCCATTCAGGGAATAGACCCCACTGTGCGATCTGGCCTCAAAAAACGGCTGCCCGGGAATCCCCGAGGCAGCCGTTTCGATTTTAATTGCGTTCCATCACGCCCGGAGGTTATCTCAGCACCGTGCCGATGAAAATACCGTAGTAGTTACCGATGACATAGCCAAGGGTACCGACCAGCAGAGCGGGGACAACCAGGCTGTGCCAGCCCTTTGCAATGGCCAGAGCGGCAGAGGTGGTGGGGCCGCCCACATTGGCGTTGGAAGCGATGATGATCTCCTCCAGATTGAACTTGAAGAGCTTGCCGCCCACGAAGGACACCAGCATATTGGTACCCACGATGATGGCGCAGAACACCAGCAGCAGAGGTGCCTGAGTCAGGATCAGGTAGATGGAGGCAGGCACACCGATGACGGTGAAGAAAATATGGATCAGGAAGGTACCGATCTCCTGAGCGCCGGCGATGGTGCCGATCTGCTCGGGCAGGAAGGTAGCCAGAATCATGGTCAGGGTGGTCATAATCAGATACTTGTTGCCGATCAGGCCGCTGAGCAGCTCACCGCCGAAGTTGGTGGTGGGGATGATTCTCTTGAAGAAGCCAGCGATCTCGCCGGAGACAGCCACAATGGCGAAGGAGACAGCCAGAGCCTTTGCAATGTCGATCAGAGCAACGGGCTTTGCAGTCCAGTAGGAAGCGGCATGGTTGTCCTCCTTGTTGCCGGAGGCCTCGATCTCGTCGATGATGGGGTGGCCGAACTTCTTGAGGAAGAACTTCATGGCAGGAATGGCAGCCAGCACGAAGAAGTACAGGGCCATCAGCAGGTTATCGGCAACCACAGCGGTGGAGGCCAGATCGCCGGTGGCGTCGAAAGCGTCGGTCATAGCGACCAGATTGACGGAGCCGCCGGTGTAGGTGCCGACCATCATGGCAGCGGCCTTATACAGCTCGGGGATATGACCCTTGAGCAGATAGAAGGCAGCGAAGCCGCCCACCAAGGTGCCGATGCCGGAGATCAGATAGATTGCCAGCATTCTGCCGGAATCCTTCCAGATCTTCTTGATGTTTGCCTGAAACAGCAGCAGAGGAATGGCCAGAGGAACCACATAGTCCCAAACAAAGTCATAAGCGGCTGCCTGAACGGGGATGATGCCCACATTGGACAGGATCATAGCGCCCAGCAGAGCCAGAACACAGCCGGTGACCTTGGAGGCCCACTTGAAGTTCTGCTCCAGCCAGATTGCGGTGGCTGCAATCACCACAAGGATCGCAAACAATACCCATGTATTGTCTGCACTGATTAAACTGTTCATGTCTAATACCTCTTTCATTTATATATGAAACATCGGAGCCGTGCCCGATTATTTCCAAACCTGCTTGAACACCCGGTAGAAGTTGCCGTAGCCAATGGCATCCAGCTCCAGCTGGGTGAAGCCTCTCTTCCGGAGAACCTCCAGAATGTTGCTGGCCTCGGCCTCATTGGCAATGCCCGCACCGGAGGGAGAATCGATGTTGCCGCTGAAGGCACTGAGGGCGCCCTCCTCCAGATAGTCGTCGAAGTCAAAGCCCAGACCGATATGCTCGGTGCCGATCAGGTCGGCAATGTGGCACACATGGTCAGCCAGACGCTCCACGGTCTGATCGTCGTGGGCCTCTGCGATGAATTCCCGCATGGAGTTCATGCCTGCCAGACCGCCGGTGGCGGCAATGGCCTTGAGCATCTCATCGGAGAGATTTCTCATATGGGGGCAGACCACCCGGGAATTGGAGTGAGAAGCAATGATGGGGCCTTGGGCCAGATCCATCACATCCCAGAAGCACTTGTCGTTCAGATGGGACACATCCATCACCATGCCCAGATCCTGAATTCTGCGGCAGGCCCGCTTGCCCACCTCGGTGAGGCCCCGGTTCACATCCCCGGGCCAGCCGGTAGCCAGCGCATTGGTCTCGTTCCACGACATCATGGCGTGACGAGCGCCCACCTCGTTGTAGAAGTAGTCGATCATATCGACGTCCTCCCCGATCTGGGACAGGCCCTCGATGCCGGTGACCACATTGATCTTGCCCTCCCGGGCGCCCTTCTCGAAATCCTCAAATTTCAGGACATAGTTGCAGATATCCTGAGACTCTGCCTGCTCCTGCTTGATGCTCTCCACGATCTGCCGGGAGCGCTTTGCAGGATCGCTGTCATAGGGGGGATCGATCCAGATGACAAAAATGCCGCCGGTCACATTGCCCTTGTTGAACTTATCCAGATGATATTTCCGAAAAACATCATGCTCGCCCTTGTCGATATGCTTGCAGGTGACATCGGTCCATACATCTCCGTGTCCGTCAAAAATCATACCCTTACGCCTCCTTTTTACATTACCTGAGAATTATAGTTCCTTTGATACAGAAAGTCAAGGCAGAATGACCAAAGCTTTTCTTGCAAATCGGTTCATTTTTGTACATTTACTGATTCTTAGCCGCAGATAATGTTATATAATTGCGATTATATCGATATTTTCCCATAAAATCGAAGTGAGAAAAAAAGAATCTTTTTTGTCATTATGCCCATAGATAAAAAAACATCTGTTCGATATATGTGGATATGTAAGTACATAAATACCGAATTTTTTTGAAAGATTATCCATTTTCACTTCTCTCCCGGATTTTTCGCCTCTGTCTATTTTTTACAAACGCTTCCATTTTATACTGGATTTTCCAGTTTCTATCTTGTTCATTTTACCAAATATCTATTACATCAAAGATCTGATATAATGAGTGTATCGACTAGACTATTTTTTCCGCTGATCATTGCGCCATTTTCGCCTTCGGCGGATGCAGAAGGGAGCATATCCATTGAACCATTACAGTATGCCTGCAAAAAGCAGGACTGCCCCGGCCCTCTGGGTCGCTGTATTGCTGATTCTGGCCCTTTGTACCGGCCTGTTTTTCTGTGCTGGCAGGCAGGCTGAGGCCGCCACAGAGAGGGAGTTTTCCCTGCTTCGCCAGCTCTCCCAGCTGGACGCAGGCAGAACCGTTTCCGGGGACGAATTCGACTTTTTCACCAAGCTGCTTCGGAAGAATACCAATGTCTCCGACGAGGCCTCTGTTCAGGACTACATCCGCAAAATCAATGCGGAATTCTATCTCAGCAGCCAGCTGGGCCTGTGTGAGCCCTTCGATTACGAAACTCATCGCTACCGCACCGAAGCAGAGAACAAAGACCGGGCCATGAAAAAGCTCAACGGTCAAGTCTATTACGGGCCGGATTCCTTCTCGGAGGCCACATATTTTGAGTACCTCCACAGCTGTCTGCGCAGCGATTTACTCCGCTGGCTGGTGGGGCATCGGGATGCGGATATGATTGCCGCCGCCTGGGACTATTATGACTCTACTCCAGAGCGCTTTACCCGGCTTCTCTCCATTACCTACGAAATCACCCAGAACGGTGTCACGGAGCAGAAGGAACTGGAATCCTCCCTGTTCCGCAGCATGGGGCAGCTTGACCCGTATCTGATGGATTTTCTGGGCTTAGCCCAGACCGGCGAGGAAACCGTACTGGAGGATGGCCGCCGGGTCAAAAAGTGCAGCACCGACACGGAGCTGATCGATTTTGACGAAAACGAGCCCTTCGTGGTGGAGTCATGGCTGACTGCTCAGGTCATCGAGCCTCTGCTGGATACCATCGCCGCCCAGTCTCAACTGGTATTCCAAGCCTGAGGGCTTTGAATAAACTACAATGTAAAGGAGAAACAAAAATGAAGCAAACAAAGTTCAGAAGATTGCTGTCAGTCCTTCTGTCTGTTGTGATGATTCTGTCCCTTGCGGTTCCCGGAATCAGCGCAGCCGAACCGAAGTCCGAGAATCTTCTGGGAAACCCCGGCTTTGAGGATGCGGCTCCCAACGAGTCCGCAGCAGAAGGAGCATGGGGCAAATGGAACCGTGTCACTCGTGACACAACAGAGCATCACGGAGGTCAGTATGCTCTGAAGGTCGAAGCTGGAGCCAATGGCGGTTCTTCCTCCGAACAGTTCATTCCCAACTTGACTCCGGGTAAGACCTACACCTTCACCATCTGGGCCAAGCTCAACAAGGCTCTGGGTGAGAATGCCACCGCTCCCCAGATTGGCGTAAAGTGCGTCAAGATGGGTGCCGATGGCAAGAAGGTTTCCGAGCACAACGAAATCAAGAAGAATGTGACTTCCACCAACTGGGAGCAGTACACCTTGGATTTGGTCTATATGGCCGATACCAAGCCCTGCGTCTATGTCTGGGTCGATCCTGCCGTGGCACACGACATTGTCATTTATGCCGACGATGCCTCTCTGGTCCTCAAGACCGAGGAAGCCCCTGATCCCACGACCGAGGCTACCGAGTCCCCCGCCCCCACTTCTACGGCCGAACCTCAGACGCCCACGGAGCCTGCAAGCAAGGCCAGATTTGAAGTCCAGCTGGATAACCCCGGCTTTGAGGAAAAGGACCTTGGCCCCAACCAAAACCCCGAGGTCGGCAAGGGCTGGAACAAGTACAACTGTGAGCGTCAGCAGGAGCAGGTTCACGAGGGCAGCTGGGCTGTTAAGACCAAGCCTTCCGCCGAAAGCACTTTGGGTCTCAAGGGTCCCAAGCTGATTGCCGGCACCACCTATGAGCTGTCCGTCTATGCCAAGTCCAATCAGGCCGACAAGGGCGGTGCCAATCCCCGTCTGGGTGTTAAGAACCACGGCAGTGCGGAATCTGGCATTGATATGGACTTCAACTCCAATGACTGGACCCGCAATGCCCTTCAGTTCGTCTACAAGTCCGGCGATGCCGATATTTATGTCTGGACTGCCCAACACGCCTCTCCCATGTTCGTCTATCTGGACGACATGAAGCTGGAGGCCGTGGAGGGTCTTGCTTCCGCAGAAGTGACCAATGGTAAGATCACTGTTCAGGTCGCCGGTCATACCGGAAAGCTGGCTGCCAAGGACTTTACGGCTACCTACCAGATTGCCGGTCAGGAAGCCAAGGCTCTGCCCCTCACCGCCGGTGAGGCCACCGAGTCTGCCATCACCCTGAACTTTGAGCCGATCGAGGCCACCGCTGTCGATCAGACTGTGACGGTTGCCCTGTCCTATGGCAAGGAGACCGCCAAGCAGCAGATCGAAGGCTCCTTCTCCGTCAAGGGCAATCCCGAGCTGGCTGTGACCGCCGAGATGGTTTCCGCTGCCTTTGCCAATGGTACCGTCAAGGTCGTTCTGGACAAGGTTCCCAACCCTGTCCCCGTTGCCGCTGACTTTGCCGTTTCCTATGTGTTGGACGGAGCCGAGGAAACCACTGCTGAAATTCTCTCCGCCCAGTTTGACGAGGATACCAAGACCGTGACCCTGACCTTTGCTGCCGTTCTGGGCAGTCTGGAGAAGGAGATTTCTCTGGTTCCCTCTGTCACCTATCGGAATAAGACCCTTTCCGGCAAGGCCATTGTCATCCCCCAGCGTACCGCCCATACCTACTATGTGAGCAATCAGGGTAATGACGCCAATGATGGTCTGACCGAGAACACCGCCTTTGCCACCATCGACAAGCTCAATTCCATGACCTTCGTCCCCGGTGACCAGATTCTGTTCCGCAGAGGCGATACCTTCGAAAATGCTCTGAAGCCCAAGGGCTCCGGCAGCAAAGATGCCCCCATCAAGATTGACTGCTACGGCGATTCCAAGGCAGCAAAGCCTGTTCTCAAGGCCAAGGACGAATGGCGGGGCGAGCTACAAAAAGCCGGCGGCGGTTCCGATACGCCTGTCAAGATGGTCACCTATCGTGGCTCCATCTGGCTGGAGAATGTGGAATACTACGAAATTCGTAATCTGGAGCTGGTAGACCCGGCCTATGATGCAAATAACTACAATATGGACTCCATCCCCTTCTTCTCCGCCGGTATCCGTGTGGTCAACAAGAACATGGGCGATTTGCACCATTTCGTGTTCGACCATCTGACCATCCACGGCTTCCGTGGCCCCGGCGAGAACTTCGGTAAGTCCGGCGGCGGTATTCAGTTCAATGTTCTGGTGGACAGCAAGTATCCCACCAATCCGGAAAAGAATGTCAAGTCTGCCATGCATGACATCACCGTGACCAACTGTGAGATTTACGAGTGCGGCCGCAGCGGCATCAACTTCCTCAGCCCCTGGGGCAAGCGTCAGGGGGAAGAATGGCCCGGTTCTCAGGAGGGTATTCTCCCCTGGTATCCCTGCACCAACTTCTACCTGGCCAACAATGTGTTCCATCACATTGATGGTGATGCTCTGATCACCGACACCACCGACTACGCCGTGGTGGAGAAGAACCTCTGCTACGAGACTGCCATCCATCTGTCTGTTCCCAGAGCCGCTGTGGGCTTCTTCAACTGGAACTCTGACAACAACTACTTCCAGTACAACGAAGTGTTCAACATCGGTAAGAATGCCACCGGTAAGCTGGAAAATGGCTTCGGCCCCCTGCTTCCCGGCGACGGTCAGGGCATCGAGATCGACGCTCTAAACAAAAACACCTGGGTTCAGTACAACTATGTACACGATAACTACGGCGGCTTTATGATGTGGTGTAATCTGGCGGATCACTACCCCAGCTATCACGGCATCGTCCGATACAACATCAGCGAAAACGACTACATCAAAGAGCATGGCCTGTTCGACTCCTTCTTCAAGCAGTATGGTTCTGAGACTTACAACAATGTATTCTACATGAATCCCGAGACTGCCCTGAAGGATGGCAAGGTCAACCTGTTCCACAACAATCAGAAACTGGTGGAGACTCACAAGATGTACAACAACATCTTCTACCTCTCCGGCAACCAGTCCTATCCCGCCAACAGCTTCTCTTTGGGCAACTTCGATTGGCAGAACAACATCTTCTATAACATCGAAGGCGCTCCCAGCGGAACCAACATGACCATCACCGCCGACACTCCCCTGTTTGTCGGTCCCGTGGACATCTATGACGATTCCCAGACTCTGACCGCCTATCGTGGTCTGGACGAAATGCGGGAAGCCCTCAAGGGCTACAAGCTGGAGGATGACTCCCCTGCCATCGACGCAGGCCGCTGGTGTCCCTCCATGGCCGATGAGGTTCCTGTGGGCATGACCCATACCTATGTTCCCATGCACGACTTCTTCGGTAAGACCGTCACTGGTATTCCCGACATCGGCGTACACGAGAGCGATGTGGTCACCGCCAAGGTTCTCTCCACCCGTTACACGGTCAGCCATGCTCCTGCCACCATCACGGTTCCCTACGGCACCACCGCAGAGGAGCTTATGGCTACGCTTTCCGCCTCTGAGGGTGTGAAGCTTACGCTGACCAAGACCGGCACCGAGCTTCTTGCCGATGCCGACACCCTGACCGCAGCTCTGGGCGATACGAAGATGGAATACACCATTCAGGTGGACCTCTACACCCAGCTCCCCGCTCAGGATCACAAGGCCAAGGCCGGCAGTGAGGAAACCAGTCAGAGCAGTGACTATGCCTCCAATGTTCTGAAGGACGACGGCTCCATCTGGCACTCCAACTGGGGCGGCAACGACCGCAACAAGCAGTGGCTGAGCCTGACCCTGCCCAACGGCAAGTATCAGGTCACCGGTCTGACCTATCTGCCCCGTCAGGACGGCAGTAGCAACGGCATCATCACCCAATACCTCATTGAGGGCCGCAACCTCGATTCCGAGGGCTGGACCAAAATCACCGAAGGCAGCTGGACAAACGATGCCACCCGTAAGACCGTAAAGTTCACTAAGCCCCAGACCTATGCACAGTACCGTCTGGTTTCTGTGGCATCCGTGGGTAACTTCTCCTCCGCACAGGAAATCCGTATGCTGGGTCATGCCAAGACCGTCGAGGCTGTCATGGCTATGATTGAGGCCATCGGAAAGGTCACACTGGATTCCGAGCCGGATATTACCTATGCCCGGAACGCCTATGAGGCACTGTCTACCACCCAAAAGGCTCAGGTCACGAATGTCGAAACTCTGACTAAGGCCGAGGCAGAGCTAGAACGGCTCCTGAAGGCCGGTATGCTGCCCCACGAGGAGGCCCGGAAGTTCTATGTGGCCGCCAACGGTCTGGACACCAACGACGGCCTGACCCCCGAGAAGGCCATCCGTTCCTTTGACCTCCTGAACAAGATTCACTTCGTCCCCGGCGACGAGATTCTGTTCCGCAGCGGTGATACCTTCATCGGCACCTTCAAGCCTCAGGGCAACGGTACCCCCGAGAAGCCCATCGTCATTAACAGCTACGGCATCGGTGACCGCCCAGTTCTGAAGCCCGGTGCGCCCTGGTCCGGTCTGATCATGAAGGCCGCTGGCAACAGCAAGACCGAGGTTTCCACCGTGGAGTATCTGAGCTGTATCTGGCTGGAAAATGTGGAAGGTTATGAGGTTCGTAATCTGGAATTCATCGATCCCAGCTTCACCGAAAACAGCCAGCCCACCCGCTTCTTCACCACCGCCATCCGTGTGGTTGCCAATAATCAGGGCAACCTGCATCACTTTGTCTTTGACAATCTGAGCATCCACGGCTTCCGTGGCCCCGGCAGCAATCTGGGTAAGTCCAGCGGCGGTATCCAATTCAATGTTCTGGTTGACCCCGAGCATCCCAACGAAAACAACCCCGAAATCAACATTCCCTCCGCTGTCTGCGATGTGGAAATCACCAACTGCGAAATCTACAACTGTGGTCGAAGCGGTATCAACTTCCTGAATCCTTGGGGCCGTCGTCAGCCCGAGGATGGCAAGTGGGGCAATGTCAGCGAGGGTATCCTGCCCTGGCATCCCTACGAGAATTTCTACATTGCCAACAATGTGTTCCACCACATCGACGGCGACGCTCTGATTGTGGACAACGTCCGCAACTGCGTGGTAGAAAAGAACCTGTGCTATGAGACTGCCATCCATTTAGACGGAGGTCAGGGAACCTTCGGCGCAGCCGTCGGTTTCTTCAACTGGAACTCTGATGATACCTATTTCCAGTATAATGAAGTATTCAACATCGGTAAGGGTAAGAGTCCCGGAGACGGTCAGGGCATCGAGATCGACGCTCTGAATGACTGCACCTATGTCCAGTACAACTATGTGCATGACAACTCCGGCGGCTTCATGATGTGGTGTAACCCCAATGGTTATCCCAGCTATAACGGCGTCGTCCGCTATAACATCAGCGAAAATGACCATGGTTCTCTCCACGGTGTCTTTGACTCCCGGCCCGATCAGCATGGCTCTGAAACCTACAACAATGTCATCGTGCTGGACCCCACTACCGCACTGAAGGACGGCAAGGTCAATCTGTTTGGCTATGCGGACTCCAACGGCGCACACAAGATGTACAACAACATCTTCTACCTGACCGGTGACAAGGCCTATCCCGCCAACAGCTTCGGCGGCGGCAGCTTTGACTGGCAGAGCAACATCTTCTATAACATTTCCAAGGCTCCCGACGGTACCAATCTGACCCTCACCGCAGAGCAGCCTCTGTTCCAGCAGGTCAATCCCATTGCAGCTGCCGAGGGCGAACTGTTCCCCACCAGCTTCCGTGAGGTCGCTGGTATGCGTGAGGCCCTCAGCGGCTATCAGCTGAAGGACGATTCTCCTGCCATCAAATCCGGCACTCCTCTGGAGAGCATGAAGGTCGAGATCCCTGTCGGCAAGACCGGAACCACGACTCCTCTGACCGACTTCTTCGGCAATGTGGTGAACGGCCTGCCCGACATCGGTGCCCATCAGACCGACATCGCTATTCTGCGTGTCAAGTCCTCTGTTTATCCCATGGATCTCCAGAACAACACCATCACTGTGCCTTACGGCACCACCGCAGAGACGCTGCTGCGTACTCTGATCACCTCCGATGGTGTGGAACTCACCATGACCAAGTCCGGCGATCAGATCCTGAAGGACACCGACATCCTGACCGCTTCTCTGGGTCATGCAAAGCTGGTCTATTCCATCCTCGTGGACAAGTTCGCTCAGATTCCTGCGGCTGACCATACCGTATCTGCTGGCAACAGCCACGCCGGCCAAGGCCCTGAACATATTCTGGATGAAACCGGCGATCTGTGGCATACCAACTGGAACGGCACTGAGCGTGACAAGATGTGGTTGAGTCTGACCCTGCCCAACGGCAAGTATCAAGTCACCGGTCTGACCTATCTGCCCCGTCAGGACGGCAACCGCAACGGTATCATTACCCAATACCGCATTGAGGGCCGCAACCTCGATTCCGAGGACTGGACCGAAATCACCAGCGGTAACTGGGAGGGGGATACCACCCGTAAGACGGTCAAGTTTGAAGCTGACCAGACCTACACTCAGTATCGTCTGGTGTCCATCGAGTCTCTGACTCAGGAGACCGGAAAGCAATTCACCTCTGCACAGGAGATCCGTCTGCTGGGTTACCTGACCTTCGACGAGGAGGTCGATCCTGCGCCCACTGAGCCGACCGAGCCTCAGCCCACCGAGGCTCCTACCGAAGCTCCTACCGAGGCTCCTACCGAGGAACCCACCGAGAAGCCCACCGAGGCTCCTACCGAGAAGCCCACTGAGGAACCCACCGAGGCTCCTACCGAGGAACCCACCGAGGCTCCTACCGAGGAACCCACCGAAGCTCCCACTGAGGCTCCTACCGAGGCTCCCACCGAGGCTCCTACCGAAGCTCCTACCGAGCCGAAGCCCACCGAGCCGGAGCATTACGAGAATCCCTTCACCG